>Ga0073934_10008744_pt1 | contig 13350 bp, 10 predicted proteins | sample LarsenN4metaG_FD_76834 | JGI IMG/M metagenome (GOLD analysis project Ga0073934, IMG submission 76834) | Hot spring sediment bacterial and archeal communities from British Columbia, Canada, to study Microbial Dark Matter (Phase II) - Larsen... ...
ATCCGCCGATGATGTTGCCGAGCATGAACATGGCGAACAACACCAGCAGGACGATCGCCACGAGGGCGATGATTAACTGAGTCTGGCTTGAGCCGCCTTCTGTTTGGGCATTTTCAGGGCGTGGGAATCGTGCAACGAAGCGTTGCGAAAGTCCCTGAATAATGGCGAAGGCAAGCATGGCGGTGGTGATCTTGTCCACGGGCTCTACGAGGAAGCCGGTGCTCATCACTGCCTGCACGACACCTTGACCGGTCTGGAGCAAGTACGCAGTGATGAACGATGATCCACTGGCGGTGATGCCACCGTACAGATACACAGCAATTGGCGTTGAAACGATTGCGGCGGTCAGCGCCACAACAAAGCCAGTGACAGCCACCTTCCACCAACTCTTGAACCAGCCGGCGTTCGCCATCAAGCCCGAAACCAGACCGATGAAAAAGGCGACAGGGAACCACGGGAACGCGTTGGGGTCAATCGTAAGTCCCCAAATGACGTTCGAGAGTGTCCCGGTCAATGCGCCAGCCCATGGTCCGCAGAGCACTCCGACCAGTACAGTGCCGATGGAGTCGAGGTACACAGGAAGTTTCAGGGTCACGACGATCTGACCGATTGCAATGTTAATGGCAATGGCTACCGGGATGAGCACCCAAGTCATCGTGCTGAAATCTTTCTGCATGCGCTTGGTGAGGTACGCCCAGACCAGCAGGGCGACGACGATCACCACGGCAATCATGAAATAGCCTACATTTTCAGAAATAATGCTCATGTTCCTTCTCCTTTTTGGGTTTGATTCCTATAACACCGCGTTGTCGATTTTGTTTCACCGAATTTCGCTGGCGAGCTTCTCCATCCTCTCCAAAAATAACTCGATGAAATCGCGCGGTCGCACACCGAGTGCCACCTTCATGTTTGCGGGTTTTTTGTTGTAATTGTAAAAATCACCTATGGTTTTACCCAACGAAATCCCACCTGAAATATCCACATCCACCGGCAGTTCCTGATAATCGCATAGTTCAGGAGCGAAGGTCAATGCCAGCGCGAGCGGGTCGTTGATCACACATCCCTGCACACCCTGGAATTCATCATGAAATTCCATGTAGAAGCGCGTCGCATCGGCGATGAAACGCGTCAGAGGTGATTCGATTTGGAGGAGTCGCTCAACATCCCCCTGAGTCAGAACGCATTGATACGTCACATCCAACGGCACGAGCGTCGTGGGAATCCCCGCGTGATAAACGATGTGCGCGGCGTGCGGGTCGGCATACGTGTTGAATTCCGCGAGGGCGGTGGTGTTGCCTTCGTAACGGATCGCGCCGCCCATGACGATCAACTCTTTGAGCGACTTTACAATGCGCGGCTCTTGCCGAATTGCCAATGCGACGTTCGTCAGCGGACCGATCGCCACGAGTGAGAATTCACCCGGCTCCGACATGATTCGCTCGATGAGAAAATCGCATCCGTGCTGACGGGTAGGCTTGATTCGCGGAGTGGGAAGTTTTGCGTAGCCCAAGCCGGTATTGCCGTGCGTCTCCGGTGCAAGCAGGGACGGTTGCACGAGTGGCAATTCGCACCCAACCGCAACAGGCATGCCGCTTGCATTTGCCAATTCCAAAATTGACAAGGCATTTGTCGTTGCCTGTTCCAGAGAGCAATTCCCATGAACGACACTCAACCCTTCGAGAGATATTTCGGGTGAAGCGAGCGCCAGCAAAATGGCGAGTGAGTCGTCAATGCCGGGGTCGGTGTCGATGAGGATTCGTTTGGGCACATCTGTCCCCTCTCCCTTTGGGAGAGGGCTAGGGTGAGGGGATGTGCTCACTCTTTTATCTTCCTTGCTAATTCCTCCGTGCGTTGAAGGAACAACTCGATGAATTGCTCGCCGCGCACTTCCATCGCAACTTTCATGTTGGCAGGTTTCTTTGTGACGTTAAAAACATCGGCAAATGTTTTACCCATGGCTGGTCCTCCTGAATGATCCACGTCCACGAAATATTCCTTCAGGGTGAGCAATTCGGGAGCGATAATAGTTGCCAGTGTCAGTGGATCGTGCAAGGCGCAACCTGCAAATCCGCGCTCGTATGAAAATTTGAAATAGACCTCGATGGCATCCTTGATGAAACGCGAAATCGGCGAGTTTATTTTCATTAGTCGGTCAATGTGTTCCTGTTTGAGCAGGCACTTGTGAGTGACATCCAAGGGAATCAAGGTGATCGGAATGCCTGAGTGGAAAACGATGTGCGCGGCGTGTGGGTCTACCCAGATGTTGAACTCTGCCAGCGGGGTGACATTACCACTTTCGTGAATCGCTCCGCCCATGATGACCAATTCCTTTACCGATTTAGCAAACTTTGGCTCTTTGCGAATCGCCATGGCGATATTCGTCAGCGGACCGATGGGGAAGATGCTGAGCTCGCCTGGCTCGGCAAGGACTCTTTGGATCAAATAGTCCACGGCATGTCCTTCGCGAGGTTTGTTTTTTGCCGGGGGGAGTTTTGAATTGCCGATCCCGCTTACGCCATGCACATAGGCAGAGGCGCGCAACGGTTGGACAAGAGGAAGCACACTTCCAGCCGTCACAGGGATGTGAGCCGCGTTCGCCAGTTCCAATACTGCCAGAGCGTTACGAGTGGCAGTTTCAAGCGTGACGTTGCCCTGTGTGGTGGTCAGCGCTTCGAGTTGAATCTCCGGTGAAGCGAGCGCGAGCAGGAATGCGAGCGCGTCGTCTACGCCAGGGTCAGTGTCGATGATGATACGTGTGGGCATAATGTTTTGTGTAGGGGCGAGATGGCCTCGCTCCTACGAGACAAACCTTTCAACATCTTCCGTGTTTGGTAATGATGGTTGCGCGCCGAATTTGGTAACCGCCAATGCTCCGCACGCGCAACCATAACGGACAGATTCTTCAAGCGGTTTGTTATGCAATAGCGAGGCGGCGAATCCTCCGATGAAGGCGTCGCCAGCGGCAGTTGTGTCTACGACATCCACTTTGAACGCGTCCACGTGTGTACTTGTCTCCGTGTTTACCAATAGTGCGCCTTTGCTTCCAAGAGTTACGATCACATTTTTTACGCCGCGTCCCAACAAATCCTTGGCGGCAGATTTGGCGGATGCAATATCGTGTACCTTTTGATCTGTCAAAAGTGACAGTTCCGTTTCGTTGGGGATGATGAAATCTACCAGTGCGATCAATTCGTCTGGCAGTGCTTTTGCAGGCGCAGGGTTCAAGATGACGCGCGTACCACGTTCATGTGCATGTTGCGCGGCGCGGAGGACTGTCTCTGTGGGAATTTCCAATTGGAGGAGGAGCAAGCCCCCATTGGGAAAAGAAACGCTGTTCACATCTGCAAGTGTCACTTTGCCGTTCGCGCCCGGCGAAAGGACGATGCTGTTCTGTCCGCTTGAATCCACAACAATAATTGCTGTTCCAGTCGAAGAGTCATCGCGCTGAATAAAAGTCGAATCCACTTTGTTTTGATTGAGATTGTCGAGGAGGAGATCGCCGAAATTGTCTTTGCCCACGCGCCCAAGCATGGAAACGTTCGCGCCGAGTCTCGCCGCGGCGACGGCTTGGTTTGCCCCTTTGCCGCCGGGAATCACTTGCAGGTCTTCACCGCTGATCGTTTCGCCGGGTTGCGGAAAGCGCGGCGCACGTACGACGAGGTCTGCATTGAGTGAGCCAACGACAAGGATTTGATTCATGTTTGGATTATAAAACAAGTGACAGTCATCTTTAGGATGACTGTCACTTGTGTGTGCCCCCACGGGAATTCGAATCCCGGTTTGAGCCTTGAGAGGGCTCCGTCCTGGGCCACTAGACGATGGGGGCAAATCTCGCGCTGACATCGTACCCGAAGGGTAGCGGAGTGAAACGCAGTCGAAGCGCGGGCGAGATTGTATCATTGCGATTATTGCTCGTCAACGAGCCCCCGAGACTTGTTTGCGGCGGCTGGAAAACAGCTTCAGGGTTTTGCTTTGTAAGAGATCTTGTAGATGACATTATTGCCGTAATCAATCGCGTAGAGAGACCCGTCCGGACCGGTGGTGATGTCTACCGGGTTTTTGAGTCCGCTTACAAAAATCGAAGTCAGTGAGTGATAATTGCCGTCTGCTCCTTTGGTCAATTGGACGCGATAGATCTGCCCCAGGGTCCAAAGTGTGACGAATGCGTTGTCGAAATATTCGGAAGGAAATTGATCCGCTTGATAGAAGACAATCCCGTTCGCCGAAGCGTGAGGCGGGAATAACGCAACAGGGCTGACCGTTCCGCTCCCCGGAAGCGCTAATCCGAATTGCTTTGGAAATCCATAATCGGCGCCTTTGACGATGTGATTCAACTCGTCTGGCGGCGTTACGTCGAGGGTGCCGGGACCGTTGTCAGTGGCAAACATATCGCCGAAACCGTTGAGCGCCAGACGATATGAATTTCGCAGGCCGCTGGCGTACACTTGCAAATCGCTGCCATCTGGGTTTACTGAGAGAATAGACGCCGCCAGCGGATATGTTTCGACACCCGCGTCTGTGCTTGCGCCAACTGGAAAATATAGCCGATCGTCTTCGCCAAACACAATGCCGTTATTTCCATGCCAGGGGTGCAATCCGGCGGGTAAGTCGCTGAGAATAACTTTCTCATTGTCCGCAATGCGATCTCCGTCGGTGTCGCGCAGAGCAGTGATTTTGCCGCGCGAAGCTACAAACAGCGAATCCTCCCGCCACGCCAACCCTACCGGCACGACAAAACCCGAAGCGTACTTCCAACTTGAGCCGTCCTCCATCGAAATTCCCCAAATGTCTCCGTTCTCGTTTGCAATGTACATTGCTCGATCCGGTCCAAAGATGATGCTTGTGGGTCGGTCCGCGGGCTTGGTTGCAAAGATTGAGATTTCAAATCCCGGAGCTATCAATATGTCCCGCGCCGGGTCTGGCAAAACGGGCGCTTGTTTCCGCGTCAACGAAACAAGGAGTTGGGTGCTGATAATCGCGAGGAGCGGGATGAATGTACAGATCAGCAGCGTTCCGAGAACCGATTTTCCGCGCTGCATCCACCGCGTCCACGCAATTCCAACAGCGAACAGGATGGCGCCTCCAAGCGCCAATGGAATATACATGTACATTATGGTATAGAAATCGGAAAACAATTTTACGTCAATAGCCTCCCCTTCCCGGCCGATCCAATATTTGCTGCTCATAAAAGCCAGCAAAGCCGCCGCAATCACGGATTCTACCAATATCACCCACCCCAATATTTTCATCCTGCCCGATGCGCTCCATAGCAACCATATCCCGCCGACTATTCCACCGATATAGATGATAAATACGGCCAGTGCAATAGAGTCGAGAAATGTTAGATCAATAATCATGAGGGCCTCCGACGCTCAACACGTTGATTTTCTTAAATTGCAATCTTACCACACGCATTTTTGCCGCAGAGTCACAGAGATGCTGAGAAAACTCCTTTATTTTTTCTCTGCGACTTCGCGTTTCTGCGGCTAGACTACGTAACATCAGTTATGAATACAGATATTTCGCCGGGTCCGTGCACGCCAATAGTGTGTACGCTTTCGATGTCGCCGGTTGCAGACGGTCCCGTGATAAAGACCGCAGACTTTGTGCCTTTCACAAGGTGAATGGCATCTTCGAGCGACGAATAAATTTGCGATCTAGGTAACACAGCCAGATGGATTTCGGGCAGGAGCGACGCGTGCAATGGACTCCCCTCGCCCTCCGCCTCAAGCACGGACCCGGTATCTGCCAGCCCGCATTTAGCTTTTGTCACCCCCGCGCGGATGGAGGGATCGGGTTCGCGACTGAGTGTGATGCCGGCTTTGGATAATGCGGCTTCATCCAAAACGCCCGGCTCAAGGTGGATATGGTCGATTCCGCGAGAATGCAAAAATTCAAGGATGCTTTGAGTCGGGTCTTCGGTTGGATGGACGCGCCCGTGTACGGCGTTGAGTTCTTTGGTGAACCGTTCGATTTTTTCTGCACCGCTTTGAGGAGCTGAAGGGGAAGGAGGAGTCGGTTCCGATTTTATGGACTCGCTTGAATCTCTGGTCAGGTGCTTGATCTCAGCATTTATTTTTATCTTGCTCCAGTTGTCCCTGAAAGTCTTCCTGGCAACACGCGGAAAATCCTTGCTATATCCCCAGCCTGTGAACGCGGGGAGGCGCATCCAGTTGGAAAACGGCGAAACGAGGATGCTCGCCAGAGCCGCGAATTTCTGGGAGAGGGAAAACAGGTTCGGGTGGCGCGCGAGGCGGCTGAATATCTTAAGAGAGGAGGCTGAAAGGAGAGAAAGTCCGGTTGTCGGTAATTGGGAATTGGTAATTGGGGATTCGCCCGCGCGCACGCGTAGCAATAATTTTGGCAGGTCGATATCCACGGGGCAGGCGTCTTTACACGCTCCGCACAAGGATGAGGCTTGTGCAAGCGGAACAAATTCGCTTCCGAAGAGACTCGCCGAAATGACCGAACCGATGGGACCGGGGTAGATGCTTTTGTACGCGTGCCCGCCGATCTCACGGAACGCGGGGCAGGCGTTCATGCATGCACCGCATCGGATGCAATACAGAGATTCTTTGAGAGGCGAGTTGCGGAGTCGGGAACGTCCGTTATCAAGGAGAATGAAGTGCCGTTGTTGATTTGCGTGAGGCGCGTGAACGATCTGTGTGTACACGCTGAGTTTTTGGCCTGTTGCAGAGCGTGGGAGAAGCGAAAGCATCAGAGCGAGATCATCGAGGTTTCGCACGATGCGTTCCATTCCGATTAGAGCGATGTGCATCGGAGGGAGAGTTGTGACCATGCGCCCATTGCCTTCGTTGGTGACGAGACAGATCGCGCCTTCCTCAGCGACCGCGAAGTTCGCGCCCGTGATGCCGACATCGGCCGTAAGAAAGACTTCGCGCAACGTCTTGCGTGCGATGTTCGTGAGAGTGGGAATATCTTCAGTGTATTCAACACCCAGTTTGTTTTGAAAGACCTCACCTACATCTTGTCGCTTCAGGTGCAACGCAGGCGTGATGATGTGGCTGGGTTTCTCGCCGCGTAACTGAACGATGAATTCACCGAGGTCGGTTTCAACCACCCGGATGCCCTCCGCTTCGAGTGCATGGTTGAGGTTGATCTCCTCTGTGACCATGGATTTGGATTTGGCAACGAGAATCTTTTCACCACGAAGGGGCACCAAGGTTTTCTCTTTTTCCCTTTGTGCACTTTGTGTCCTTTGTGGTGAAGATTTTGTAATTTCCAAAACGATTTTCACCGCCTCTGCCGCGTCTTTCGCGAGGTGAACGACATTTCCGTTCGACTGGGCTTTGGCTGTGAATTGCTCGATGCATTCATCGAGCCGTTCGATCACCTCCGCGCGGACGGCATGAGCGCGTTGACGCTTCTCGCGCCAATCGGGCAGGGTCTCCAGCGCGTTGATGCGCCGAGTCACGCGCCGCTCGGCATTGAGGTCTAACGCTTTTTGAAGATGCTGGTTCGTTAGCGAAGCGCGGATCCGGGTTCTAAATTCAGAATTCGTCATTTGGTTTTTCTGCCGATATACAATCCGCGGCCATCCAACCCCTTTTTGTCGTGAAAAACCTCCAGGTTTGCAGAGCGGAACGCGTTCAAATAATCCTTGTGAGAAAACAACCCCAGTTCGTGCTTTTCAGTGAAGTGCTCGATTTCCTGTTCTGTGCCGACCAAATATTGAATGTCTAAAACAGAGATGTTGCCTCGCCTGCCGCTGTGACTCATGCGGGTTATTTTTAGTTCGGGGGTGCTGGCGTGCAAGGTGTGGATACGTCCAACAGTCCATTGTTCTGGAGTAAACCAGGGTTCGATCAATATGACCCCGCCATCCCTGAGGTGACGCGTCATCGTTTTTATTGTTTTGTTGAGGTTGGCTTTGGTTTTCACGTACCCCACCGAACTGAACAGGCAGGTGATCGCGTCAAAGCGGCGGTTGAGGTTGAAGTCAATCATGTTGCCTTGAAAGAATCGAATCTTCTCGTGTTTCTTCCTGGCAAGCGAAACCATGTCGGGGTCGATATCCATGCCTTCCACTTTGTAATATCTCGAGAGATAACCCGCGTGAGTTCCCGTTCCGCAGGCAACATCGAGGAGGTTGAATCCGCCAGACTGGCAATATTTCCGTATAAGTTTGTGTGCCCTCTCGGTTTCTTTGGAATAATCCTTGCCAAGGGCTTCGTACAGCACATCGTAATAAGCTTCTGATTTCGAAAACATTATTGCATCCTGTAATTTACCGATAGTTGAGAACTTCTGCAATATGAATCACTCTTTGTTGTTTCTTCTGCCTGTGCAATCCGCCTGCGATGTGCATGAGACAACCCGCCTCCAGCGTTACAAGGGTCGGAGATTGGGTTGTCTCCAGATTCGTAATTTTTCGTTTCAGCCATTCCGCCGAAAGTTCGGGGTGTTCCACAGAGAAGATTCCCCCAAAGCCGCAACAATCCTCGGCGGCGGGTAATTCCACAATCCGCGCGCCGCGTACGTTGGCAAGCAGAGCGCGAGGTTGGCGGTCTATTCTCATGGCGCGTAGTGCGTGGCAGGACGGATGATAGGCGAGCATCCCTTCCCAGCGCGCGCCCACGTCTGTGACGCCGAGTTTGTCCACGATGTATTCGGTGAACTCATATACTCGTGAAGCCAACGATTGTGCCCGTGTCAGCCAACGAGAATCATCCGCGAACAGTTCCATGTAGCCATGCTTCATCATGTGCGCGCACGAGCCTGAAGGTGAGATGATATCGCCAGTTGTTTTTTCGAACACCTCGATGGTGTGTTGAGCGATTGGGCGTGCATCTTTTCGCAAACCCGCGCTGAAGGGAGGTTGTCCGCAACAGGTTTGGCTGTGGGCAAAGTCCACGTCAATGTCGAGGCGGTTGAGAACGCCGACCATCGCCTCGCCAATTTGAGGGTGGAACGAATCGACAAGGCAAGTCACAAAGAGTTGGATATGAGTCACGAGTCGATTGTATCCTGAATCGTGAATCCATAAAATTTGGTATGATTGCCCGCATTATGTCATCTTTCAAAACAAAACTTCCGCAGCCATTTGATCTTCCAAAACGCATCGCGCGCCTGGGTGAACTTGCATACAACCTGTGGTGGACGTGGCAACCTGAAGCCGCGCGTCTATTCGGCAAACTCGACTACGACTTATGGGAACGACTTGGCCACAACCCGATTCGACTCTTGCGCGAAGTCGAGCGCGCGCGTTTGAATCTCGCCGCAAGCGACAAGGATTACCTCGCGTTATACGACGAGATCGTTACGGCTTTCGATTCGTATGTTTCGGATTCGAGGACATGGACGGTTCGGACCCATCCTGAATTTGATTCCAACCCTGTCGCGTATTTCTCCATGGAGTTTGGTCTCCATGAGACTCTCCCGATCTATTCGGGCGGACTCGGCATTTTGGCGGGTGACCACTTGAAGGAGTCGAGCGATCTGGGTCTGCCGCTGGTGGGAGTTGGTTTCATGTATGCGCAGGGATATTTTTCACAACGCATCAGCGAAGACGGCTGGCAGGAAGCGTTGAACAACATGCTCGTGCTCGAAGACCTGCCGGTGTTGTTGGTGACCGAAAAGGATAAGCCCGTTACTGTGGAGGTGGAATTCCCCGATAGAAAAGTGGCGATGCACATCTGGGAAGCGCGGGTGGGACGAGTGCCGTTATATTTGCTCGACTCGAACGTCGAGAGCAACTCGGATATGGATCGTCTGCTCACCGCGCGGTTGTACTGGTCTGATCTGGATCGCCGCGTGATGCAAGAAGTGTTATTGGGGATTGGCGGTGTGCGCGCGTTGCGAAAGTTGGGATACAACCCCTCCGTCTGGCACATGAATGAGGGGCACGCGGCTTTCCTCACTCTGGAACGAACCCGTGAGCTTGTGGCGAGAGGTGAATCATTCGAAAACGCCATCGAGAAAACACGCAGGCAAAACGTGTTCACCACCCACACGCCCGTCCCTGCGGGGAACGATGAATTTCCGCTCTGGCTTATGGATAAATATCTCGCTGCGATCTGGGAGCAGTTGGGGCTGACGCGCGAGCAATTCTTTGACTTGGCGCGCCACGAACGCGGTCACAGCGAATCGTTCAGCATGGGCATCCTCGCTTTGCGAAACTCGGACGGGCGGAACGCGGTTTCCGAATTGCATGGACACGTCTCGCGCAAGATGTGGCATTTCTTGTGGAGCGACAAACCCGAACAGGAGGTGCCGATCGGCTATGTGACGAACGGCGTCCACACCGCGAATTGGATGGCTCGCCGTTTGAAGAATCTATTTGAAAAATATCTTGGTACAGATTGGTATGAGCATCTTGACGAGCCGGGATTTTGGTCGAAGGTGGACGAAATTCCAGATGCTGAATTGTGGGCGGTGCGCTTGCATCTCAAGCGCAAGCTTGCGTTTTATCTGCGTGAACGAGTCCGTGACCGTTGGCGGCATGGGGGATTTCACCCCGTGCAGGTGGTCTCTTCTGGTGTATTGATCAACCCCTATGCGTTGACCATCGGGTTCGCCCGCCGCTTCGCCACCTACAAGCGCGCCAGCCTTATGATGCGAGATGTGGATCGGCTGCTTAACATCGTCAACAAGCCAAATATGCCCGTGCAAATTCTTTTTGCTGGCAAGGCGCATCCCGCTGACGAGCCGGGAAAACAATTAATCCAGCAGGTATATCGAACCGTGAAAAAAGCAGAGACTGGCGGGCGCATTGTTTTCCTTGAGGATTACGATATGAACCTTGCGCGCTATCTCGTCCAGGGCGTGGATGTGTGGATGAACACCCCGCGTCGTCCATTGGAAGCGAGCGGCACATCAGGCATGAAAGCCGCGCTCAACGGCGCGTTGAACTTTTCCGTCCTGGATGGCTGGTGGCGCGAAGCGTATAACGGTAATAACGGCTGGTCGATTGGGCGGGATGAACAGATCGAGAATATTGACGAACAGGACGTCGAGGATGCTGAAAGTCTGTATCACACTCTGGAGGATGAGATCATCCCGTTGTATTACGACCGCGATCCGAAGGAAATTTCGCACGAGTGGATCGCGCGCATCAAGGATAATTTCAAGACGAATATCCCGCAGTTTTCCACGCGCAGGATGGTAAAGGAATATATGGAAAATTATTACTTAAAGGCGTTGAAATGATGCGTGAAATCACAACCACAGAACTTGCTGAAAAATTGAAATCGGACGAGCAGTTCGTCCTGCTCGATGTGCGTGAACTCCATGAGTTGGGGTACGCTACATTGGCAGATCGCAGGCTTGAGGTCACACCGATGAGCCGTATGGCGGAATCTGGCACAGAGGCGTTGCCTGAATCTGCAAAGTCACAGGACGCGACGATATTTGTGATGTGCCATCACGGCAACCGTAGCGCGCAAGTCACTGCCTGGCTTACCCAGCAGGGCTGGAAAAATGTCTTCAATGTGGCTGGCGGGATTGATGATTACGCGCGAAGGGTGGATCGTACGGTTGGAATGTATTGATCGGTAGGGGCGACGAGCCAGTCGCCCCTACACGTTATTTATCGAATACGAATTGCCCGTTCTTGTAAAACAATTCCCCGTCCACGGTAATTTCAGAGTCGGTTCGCAAGTCGCAGATCATATCCCAGTGAATCGCGCTCTTGTTCTTCGATCCCGTTTCGGGGTAACCCGCGCCGAGCGCCATGTGGAACGTCCCGCCGATCTTTTCATCGAACAAAATATTGCCCGTGAATTTGTTGATATCGAAATTCGTGCCGATGGCAAATTCGCCGACGTGACGCGCGCCTTCATCCGATTCGAGCATTTTAACGAGGTACGCTTCGTTCTTTTCCGCCTGGGCGCGTTCGACTCGTCCGCGGTTGAAGGTTAACTCCGCGCCTTCGACAGCGACTCCGCCATAGATGGCTGGGTATGTGTACTTCACCCAGCCGTTCAGCGAATCTTCGACCGGTCCTGTAAAAATTTCTCCGTCGGGCATGTTGAATGTGCCAGTGGAATTTTTGAAGATGCGTTCCTTGATGGACAATGACAAATCCACGTTCGGTCCGCGTAAGACGACGAGGTTTTTCCCCGCGAGAAAATCGATCGCTTTTTGCTGACCCGCCTCCGTGCTTTTCCAATAGGCGATCGGATCATCTTCGTGCGCATGGACGGCATTGAACACAAAGTCCTCATACTCTTTCAGGCTCATGCCCGCATCCTGGGCATACGCGTCGGTGGGGTAGAGGGTGGTCACCCATTTGAATTTGCCCTCGCCGCCGCGTTTCATTTGCATTTCAGTGATGATGCTGGTTGCTTTGCCCCGTCGCTGCGACTTGGCTGGGTCGATGTTCGTTGTTCCGCGCGTGTTTGTCGAGGAGTGGATTCGGATGCGGCTCTCGAATTCCTCGTAGGCGAGTTTGTAAAAGGTTGGAACGAAATCGAGTTGCGCGTCGTTGGCGTACGTGAGGTAGAACTCGTCCTGGCTGAACGGCATCATCCCCGGCAGGGCAACCATCGGGTGCGGGTGACCGCCTTTTTCCATGATCTGAATAAATAACTCGCGTACGAGCGGCTCGGCGGCGGTCGTCGCTTCGATCAAGACCCGGTCGCCTGGCACAATGCGAGTGGAATGTTCCACTAAAACTTTTGCAAATTTTTGAATTCGTGAATCGGACACGGAAATTCTCCTAATTTTTTTATGATTGCCCTTGAATTATATCATCCACACATGGGGTATACTTTTACACGCGTACAAGCGACATCACAAAATCGTTAGAATTCAAGGACAATCGTAAATCTAAAATCGTCACTCGTAAACTTGTACTGAGCGGAGTCGAAGTATCGAAATGAAACAACTCCTCCAAAACATCAAAACAGGCAAAGCGACCATCGAAGACGTGCCTGTACCAACCCCGCAAGAGGGGCAGGCGCTTGTCAAAGTGGAAGCCAGCCTCGTGTCCGCGGGAACCGAGCGAATGGTTGTCGAATTTGCCGAGAAAAGTCTCGTCGGCAAAGCGCGCTCGCGTCCCGACCTCGTCAAACAAGTCCTCGATAAAGCACGGCGCGAGGGCGTGGTTAACACGATGCATGCCGCGTTCAATCGGCTCGACCAGCCGATGGCGCTTGGTTATTCCTCGGCTGGCACGATCGTCGCACTTGGCAATAAGATGGCGGGTTTCAAAGTCGGTCAGCGTGTGGCTTGCGCAGGCGGCGGATATGCTGTCCACGCCGAGTACAATGTTGTGCCGCGCAACCTGCTCACGCCGCTTCCAAAAAATGTTGATTTCGAGTCAGGCGCGTTCACCACGCTCGGCGCGATCGCCATGCACGGATTTCGACTCGCCAAACCGCAAATCGG
>Ga0073934_10008745_pt1 | contig 13347 bp, 13 predicted proteins | sample LarsenN4metaG_FD_76834 | JGI IMG/M metagenome (GOLD analysis project Ga0073934, IMG submission 76834) | Hot spring sediment bacterial and archeal communities from British Columbia, Canada, to study Microbial Dark Matter (Phase II) - Larsen... ...
ATGAAATCGGTCGGCGAGGCCATGGCCATCGGCCGCACCTTCAAGGAGTCGTTCCAGAAATGCCTCCGCTCGCTCGAGACCGGCGCCCGCGGCTGGGGCGGCGGCGGCAAATACGGCCATGACGACGTGCCCGATGACGCCACGCTCCGCCAGAAGCTCGGCACGCCCAACGCCGAACGCGTCCACTATCTCCGCTGGGCCTTCCTCGCCGGTCTCTCCATCGAGGAGATTTTCAACCTCACCAAGATCGACCGCTGGTTCCTGCACCAGCTTCGCGAATTGCACGAGATGGAGCAGGACCTGAAGAAGCGCACCCTCGCCACGCTCGATGCCGTCACGTTGCGCCGCGCCAAGCAGTTCGGATTCTCCGACGCCCAGCTCGCGCACTTCCTCAAGACCGATTTCGATGCCATGCGTGCGCATCGCAAGAAGGCCGGCATCAGGACCACCTACCGCCTGGTGGACACCTGCGCGGCGGAATTCGAGGCCTTCACGCCCTATTACTATTCCAGCTACGGCGACGAGAACGAGATCCTGCCTTCGAAGAAAAAGAAGATCATGATCATCGGCGGCGGGCCCAACCGCATCGGCCAGGGCATCGAGTTCGACTACTGCTGCGTGCACGCATCGTTCGCGCTGCGCGAGGCCGGCTTCGAGACCGTGATGGTGAACTCGAACCCCGAGACCGTCTCGACCGACTACGATACGAGCGACCGTCTTTACTTCGAACCGCTCACGCTTGAGGACGTGCTCGAGATCTACGAGCAGGAGGGCTGCGTCGGCGCCATCGCGCAGTTCGGCGGCCAGACACCGCTCAATCTCGCCAGCGCGCTGAAGGCCCGGGGGGTGAACATCATCGGCACCTCGCCCGAGAGCATCGACGCCGCCGAAGACCGCAAGCTCTTCGCCGCCGTGCTCGACCGCGTGGGCCTGAAGTCGCCGGCCAACCGCATCGCCATGTCCGAGTCCGAGGCGGTCAAGTGCGCGGCCGAACTCGGCTACCCCGTGCTCGTGCGTCCGTCGTTCGTCCTGGGCGGACGCGGCATGTTCATCCTCTACAGCGAGGCCGAGCTGGCCGACGTCGTGCACCAGGTGTTCAGCGTCATGCCCGGCAAGCCCGTGCTCATCGACAAGTTCCTCGAGGACGCCATCGAGCTCGATGTGGACTGCATCAGCGACGGCGAGACCACGCTCGTCGGCGGCATGTTGGAGCACATCGAATACGCCGGCGTGCACTCGGGTGATGCCGCCATGGTGATGCCGCCGCACACGCTCACCCCGGCCATGCTCGACACCGTGCGCCAGGCCACCTACGCGCTGGCCAAGGCGCTAAAGGTCGTCGGCCTGATGAACGTGCAATACGCCGTGAAGGACAACCAGCTCTACGTGCTCGAGGTCAACCCGCGCGCTTCGCGCACCGTGCCCTTCGTGGCCAAGGCCATCGGCGTGCCGCTGGCCAAGCTCGCCGCCCGCGTCATGGCCGGCGCGAAACTGAAGGATCTTGGCTTCACGCGCGAGGTGCGCCCGAAGCATTGGTGCGTGAAGGAGGCCGTATTCCCCTTCAACCGCTTCCCGGGTGCCGCCATCGTGCTCAGCCCCGAGATGCGCTCGACCGGCGAGGTCATGGGCATGGACGACGATCTGGGCATCGCGTTCGCGAAAACCCAGATGGCGGCCAAGCCCGCGCTGCCCACCGGCGGCCGCGCCTTCATCAGCGTGAAGGACACCGACAAACCGCGGGTCGTCGAACTCGCGCGCGGGCTCATCGCGCTGGGGTTCTCGATCTGCTCCACCAGCGGCACGGCCAAGCTGCTCCGCGAGAACGGCGTCGAGGTGCAGACGGTTTTCCGCCTCAACGAGGGCCGGCCGAACTGCGTGGATATGCTCAAGAACGGGGAGATCCAGCTTGTGGTGAACACCCCGCGCGGCATGATCCCGCGGCAGGACGAGAACGCCATCCGCGCCGCCGCCGTGGCCAACAATGTCGCGATCATGACGACCATCACGGGCGCATTCGCCGCCCTGGAGGGCATCCGCGCCATGAAGCAGAAACGCGTGGGCGTGCGGGCCTTGCAGCAGTATCGCGGCAATGTCACGCCGGTCTGAACCGGAGCATCTTATCCGGGGTTTACAGCGTCCCGGGAATTTGCCTTACACCTGTCCCTTTCCGCCATGACCGACACGCCTGCCGCCAATCCGAAGGACAACCCGACCCCGGCCGAAACCGCGCCCGCCCCGCTCGTCGGCGCCGCGGAACTCGAGTTCCAGGTCCGCACGTTCTGGGAGAAGAACCGCAATTTCATCTACGGCGTCATCGCCGTCGCCCTGCTGGCCGTGCTGGGCCGCGAGGCCTGGCAGTATTGGTCGGCGCAGCGCGAGCAGGAGCGGCGCGCCGAGTTCGCCCGCGCCGCCGACCAGGCGGACAAGCTGGCGGCCTTCGCCGCGGCGCATGCGGGGCATCCGCTGGCGGCCGTGGCGCTGCTGCGCGTGGCCGACCAGAAATATGACACCGGCGACTTCAAGGGTGCCGCCGAACAATATGCCAAGGCCGCCGCAGCCTCCGCCCCGGGCATGACCCAGGCCCGCGCCAAGCTCGGCGAAATCATGAGCCGCTTGGGCGGAGGCGACAAAACCGGCGCCGAGACCGCACTCAAGGCCTTCATCGCCGATGCCACCTTGCCCGCCACGCTCCGGGCGGAGGGCGCCTATCATCTCGCCTCGGTGCAAGCCGAGTTGGGCCGGAAGGACGACGCGCTGAAGTCCATCGAGCAGATCTCCAAGATCGAGATGACCAGCGGCTGGGCGCAGCGCGGTCTTGCGTTGCGGCTCTCGCTGGAGAATGCGACGCCTGCCACCGCTACCACACCCGCCACCGGTTCGGCTCCCTTCACGCTCAAACCTGGCGGGGAGTAAGCGCCGGCTGGGGTTTCGCTGATCGGGAAGGTCGGCCGGAAGACCGGCAAAATGGTCGGGGCGGAGAGATTCGAACTCTCGACCTCCTGGTCCCAAACCAGGCGCTCTACCAGGCTAAGCTACACCCCGTGCGGTGGTTCATGGGATGCCCGCGGTTGGCGAGTGTCAACGGCGGCTTCAGCATCGCGGCGATAAGTTGGACATGGTGCGACTTCCCTTAATCCATGGCAGACTGGAGCCTAGGTGGCAGGTTTTGTGCATAAATGCTTCTTGCGTAGCACTGGGCCGCTGCCCTACAAATCGTCCCTCAATCTTCCCAAACATGGACACTCTTTCACGCGACAGCAGCAGCGGCTCCAGCAACATCTTGCCGATTGCGGCAATCTTACTCGGCGTCATCGGCGCCATCCTCGGTGGCGTCGGCATGGCCAAGGGCAACAAGGCCCAGGCCGCCGTCGATGCCCTTTCGGCGGACACCAGCGCCAAGATCACCAACGTCGAGGCCGGCCTCGCCGGCGTGGATGCCAGGATCAAGGCCGAGGGCGCCGCGGTCCGCAATGACCTCGCGCAGGTTCTCAACAACCAGGTCGCGCCCCAGCTCAACGCGCTGCAGGAGCAGGTGAAGAAGATCGAGGACGCCATGAAGAAGCCGGCCGCCGCCAAGGGCGCCGCCGCGGCCGCCCCGACCGGCGTCCGCAACGCCGACGGCACCTACACGATCGCTGCGGGTGACACGCTCGCCAAGGTCGCGAAGAAGTTCGGCCTGCGCCTCGACGACGTGCTCGCCGAGAATCCCGGCATCGATGCCTCGCGCCTGCGCGTCGGCCAGAAGATCAAGCTGCCGCCCGCGCGCTGATCCCGGCCCCGCCTTTACGCTGCGCCTCCCTGACCTGCGGTCGCGGAGGCGCTTTTGTTTGGCCACTCCATCCTCCGCATGAGCAATGCCCCGCGACCCTGGAAGCGCCTCGGTGCGACCCAACTGACGCGCACGCGGGTCTTCGACGTTGAATCGGTGCGATTCGAGGACCCGCGGTCAAAGTCCGAGCGGGATTTCTACGTCATCAACGCACCCGACTGGGTCAATGTCGTGGCACTCACACCGGATCACCGCCTCGTCCTGGTGCGCCAGTTCCGCTACGGCAGCGCGGAGATCTCGCTCGAGATTCCCGGTGGCGTGGTGGACGGCGGCGAGGACCCGCTGGCTGCCGGCGCGCGCGAATTGCGCGAGGAGACCGGCTACACGGGCGCGGTCCCCCGCTTGCTCGGGCGCGTGCGGCCCAACCCGGCCCTGCAGAGCAACCACTCTCACCTCATTTTGATCGAAAATGCCACCCGCACCGCGGCCACCGAGTGGGACCGTGACGAGGACTTCGAGATTCTCACGCTGCCAGTGAACGAGGTCTATGAAAAGGCTTGGCGCGGCGAGATCACCCATGCGCTCGTGCTCGACGCCTTGCTGCTGTTCTGGCCGCACTGGCAGCGGATGCAGGGCCGGGCTGGGGGCGTCGTTTGACTTTGCCCGGGCTCCGCTTTCACTCCACGCGATTCATGACCGCCGCCACGCCGCAATTCGCCAATCCCGCCACCGTGCTCGGGTCGGGGGAATCGTCGCGGCTTCCGGTTGCGCTGGAGAATGAAATCCGCGCCATCTACCGCCGCAGTCCGCTCTACGGGCGCCGCTTCGCGCTGCATGAACGTCCGTTGGAGTGGGGGTGTTATCGCGAGATTCCGGCGCTGACCAAGCGCGAGATCATCGAGGCGGGACCGGCGGCGTTTTTTGCGGACTACGGGGAGATCGAGCGGGGATTCCAGACAAAGCGTTACGAATACGAGCACACTTCAGGCACCACGGCGGGGCCGATGACCGTGATCATGGAGGACGGGTGGTGGAACGCCCAGACGCGCCGGGCCTACCTCGCGCATCCGCAGCTGGCACCCTACGCGAGCCGCCCCTACCGCAAGTGCGTCCTCGCGCCCATCGGATGCTCGAGCAATCTCTGCCCCTACGAGGACCATCCGTTCCCGCACCGGTATTTCGACGGCACGGTTTACCTCAACCTTTCCAGCGATCCCTTCGTTTTCTCCGAGGCGGAATGGAACCGCATCGTGGTGGAACTGCAGGCGACGCAGCCCGAGGTTTTGGAGGGCGAACCCATTTATCTTTCGCTCTTGGCGCGGGCCGTCCTCCGCCGCGGCGTCAAGGTGCCGAGCCTGCGCACGGTCATCCTCACCTACGGCAAGGCCAGCCGCCAGCACGGCCGGCGCATCGCGGAGGCGTTCCCCGGCGCCGTGCAGGTCGATCTCTACGGGTCCACCGAGGCGGGCTACATCTTCGTGGGCGACGCCTTCGGCGACAATTCACGGGTGATCGACGGCAACGCCTTTGTCGAACTCGCGCCGTGGCGGGACGACGTCCGTGATGTGTTCCAGATCTACGTGACCACGCGCGACCGAGAGGCCATGCCTTTGCTGCGCTACCACACCGGCGACCTCGTGCGGCGGTTGCCGGCCGGATACCGCATTCTCGGACGCGAGAAGGACATCTTCGCCCGGCCCGACGGCGGGCTGGTGACGGCCCACGAGATCGACGAGGTGTGGCCGGAGGATTTCGCCTGCTGGCATTGGTCCCTCACGCAGAACTCGGAAAACCGGTGGGAATTCCACTACGTCGCGGATGCGGTGGCGCCGGCCGGGCTCGAAACCGCGCTGGCGGCGGTGTTGGGACCCGGCACACGGGTGACGCTGTTCCGCCGCAAGAGCATCCAGCCTGCGGCCAGCGGCAAGTTCGCCCTGCTCAAGCCGCTGGCGCGTTGACAGACTTGCGCCGGCGGCGCCAACCGAGGAATGCGCCGGTCATCCCGAGCAGCATGAGGCCATAGGTGGAAGGCTCGGGCACAGGCCGCGCGATGCGCGAACCGAAGCCCATGAAGTCCATGTTGCCGTAGCCGGCGCCCGCCGCGCTGGTGTTCGTGGGATAATAGGTGGTGTTGTTCCAGTTCACGAGGTCGGCCGCCGCGACCGGAGCGACGTCGCCGGCCATGAGCGAGAAGCCTTGGATCGTGGTGCCGGTGGAGACGCCCATGTCGGAAAACCGGATGAGGATGCCGACCAGCTCGAGAGTCCCGATGCCCGTGATGCCCGAGGCGGTGCCGGACAGATTGTCGCCGTTCGTGAAGGTGGCGCGGCGGTAGTTCCCGGAGGAAGTCAATTGAGGATTATTGACCGGGCCGCCGAAGGAATCGGGGGCGACCAGCAGGCCGGTGTTGGCATACGCGGTGGGCGTCCCGGAGCCGTCCGCAGCGGTGAAGGCCGCGATGCGGAAGCCGTCGCCGAAATTCCCCGCGTTCTCCAAATCGAAGAAAACCAGCGCGTCATTCGTGTTCACGGTGTAGCCACCGGAGAAATAGAAATCGATGCGCTCGATGTTGCTCTGGGTCGAGCCGGTGCCGTTCTCGAACGGATTGCGGACACCCTGGTAAAGGTTGTTGCTGAGGAAGAGCTCGCTGGTGTTTGGCTCGTAGGTTCCGTAGTCGCGGTTGGAGCCGTCGATCTGGTAGAAGATGGTCGTGTTGTTCGCGTTCCCCGCCGTGGTGTTGCGGCGGAAGGTGACGCTCGTGGCGATCGGGCCGGTGAAGTTGAAATCACCGATGCCGCTCGTGACCGTGCTTACCGTGCGGGTGCGCTCCAAATAGGTGATGCCGCCCTGCGTGATGTTGGCATTGTCGGTCAGCGTCCCATAGGTGACGGCGGACACCGCGGTTTGCGCCTGCGCATCGAGGCACAAGACCAGCAAGAGCAGGTTGACGATGAACCGGGGGGCTTTGGGGTGAGGTTGCACGGCCTTGTGGCCCCACTAACTAATAGGGTAATACACCCAGTCAATATAAGCGTTTATACCCAATCCCAAATGGTTATCCCTTAATCAGATCGGGAAAATATCCGATGCCCGTCCTCAGCGCGCACGGCGCGCTGCCGTCGCCACACAGAGGGACAAAGCAGACAGGCAACACTGCAGTCGGATCGCAAGTGATGCGGGAAAATGCGTCGGCGCGGCTCGGCAACGCGAGGGGGTTCGCTTCTCTTTTTGGTTAGTGACCCTAATAAGCCTCTGCGGCGGGAATCCGCTCATGGGCCGCGCTTTACTTGGCGGTGGGCCGGTGGTCTACTGCACGGGCTCGTGCTTCCCCTTCCATCCACGCGATGAATCTCCTCGGTTCGCTCTTCACCTCATCGGTTGGCAAAAAGATCCTGATGGCGGCCACCGGGCTGGTGCTCGTCGGTTTCGTGACCGGCCACCTTCTCGGCAATCTGCAGATTTTCCTCCCGCCGGAGAAGATCAACGCCTACGGCCACATGCTCGAGTCGCTCGGCGTCGGGCTCTGGCTCATCCGCGGATTTCTGCTCGTGTGCGTGGTGATCCACATCTGGGTGGCCTTTCAGCTGACGGCGGAAAACCGTGCCGCCCGCCCCCAAGGCTATGCGGTCGACCACATCAACCGCGCCACGCTGGCCTCGCGCATCATGATCCGCAGCGGCATCGTCGTGCTCGCGTTCCTTGTGTTTCATATCGCGCATTACACCGTGCGGGTCGGGCACCCGGAATGGAGCGAGCACAGCTACCGCCTCGCTGATGGCACGATGGTGCGCGATGTCTATCAGATGGTCGTGCAGGGTTTTTCCAGCGTCGGCGTCTCCGCGTTCTACATCATCGCCGTCGGCCTGCTCGCCTACCACCTCAACCACGGCCTGGTTTCGATGTTCCAGACCCTGGGCCTGAAGAACCACCGGTGGACCCTCGGCCTCGAGCGCGCCTCGCTGGCCTATTGCTGGGGCTATTTCCTCCTCAACGCCGCCATCCCGCTCGCCGTGCTCGGCGGTTTCGTGCGGCCGCACGCCTGATTCCACCCGCCATGGCCAAACTCGAGTCCAAGATTCCCTCTGGTCCGCTCGCCGACAAGTGGCGCAAGCACAAGGCGGAGATCAAGCTCGTCAACCCCGCCAACAAGCGGAAATACGAGGTCATCGTCGTCGGCGCCGGCCTGGCCGGCTCCTCCGCCGCGGCCACGCTCGCCGAGCTGGGCTACCGGGTGAAGAACTTCGTTTTCCACGACAGCCCGCGCCGCGCCCACTCTATCGCCGCCCAGGGCGGCATCAACGCCGCGAAAAACTACCAGAACGACGGCGACAGCGTCCACCGGCTCTTCTACGACACCATCAAGGGCGGTGATTACCGCGCCCGCGAGGCCAACGTCCACCGCCTCGCCGAGGTCTCGGTCAACATCATCGACCAGTGCGCCGCGCAAGGCGTGCCCTTCGCCCGGGAATACGGCGGCCTCCTCGCCAACCGCTCCTTCGGCGGCGCCCAGGTCTCCCGCACCTTCTACGCCCGCGGCCAGACCGGCCAGCAATTGCTCCTCGGCGCCTATTCCGCCCTCTCGCGCATGGTCGGCGCCGGCGGCGTCGAGCTGCACACCCACGCCGAGATGCTCGACCTCGTTGTCGTCAACGGCCACGCCAAGGGCATCATCGTCCGCGACCTGATCACCGGGAAAATCGAGCGCCACAGCGCCGACGCGGTGATCCTCGCCACCGGCGGCTACGGCAACGTCTTCAACCTCGCCACCTACGCGCGCGGCTCCAACGCCACCGCCATCTGGCGCGCCTACAAGCGCGGCGCCTGCTTCGGCAACCCGTGCTACACGCAGATCCACCCGACCTGCATCCCCGTCTCCGGCGACTACCAGTCCAAGCTCACCCTCATGTCCGAGTCGTTGCGCAATGACGGCCGCATCTGGGTGCCGAAGAAAAAGGAGGACCGCCTCAAGAACCCCGCCGACATCCCCGAGCAGGACCGCGACTACTACCTCGAGCGCCTCTATCCCGCCTTCGGCAACCTCTGCCCGCGCGATGTCGCCTCCCGCGCCGCCAAGCGCATGTGCGACGAGGGCCGCGGCGTCGGTGAATCCGGCCTCGGCGTCTACCTCGACTTCTCCGACGCCATCAAGCGCCTCGGCGAGGCCGGCGTGCGCGAACGCTACGGCAACCTCTTCGACATCTACCACGAGATCACCGCGGAGAACGCCTACCAGACCCCGATGCGCATCTTCCCCGCGGTGCACTACACCATGGGCGGCCTCTGGGTGGATTACAACCTGATGTCCAACGTCCCCGGGCTCTTCGTGCTCGGCGAGGCCAATTTCTCCGATCACGGCGCCAACCGCCTGGGGGCCTCCGCCCTCATGCAGGGCCTGGCCGACGGCTACTTTGTCATTCCCTACACGATCGGTGACTACCTCGCGCAACAGAAACCCGGCTCCCGTCCCTCCACCGACGGCCCCGAGTTCAGGCAGGCCGAGGAAAACGTGACCGCGATGAACAAGCGCCTCCTCGCCATCAACGGCAAGGAGCCCGTCAGCCACTTCCACAAGCGCCTCGGCAGGATCATGTGGGAATACTGCGGCATGGCGCGCAACAAGGCCGGACTCGAAAAGGCCCTCCAGCTCATTCCCGCGCTGCGCGAGGAGTTCTGGGCCAGCGTCAAGGTGCCCGGCTCGGCCGACACCCTCAACCAATCGCTGGAGCAGGCCGGCCGCGTCGCCGACTTCATCGAACTCGGCGAACTCATGTGCCGCGACGCGCTCACCCGCGAGGAGAGCTGCGGCGGCCACTTCCGCGAGGAGCACCAATACGAGGACGGCGAATGCAAGCGCGACGACGTCAACTACGCCCACGTCGCCGCCTGGGAATACCAGGGCGAGGGCAAGGCCCCGCTCCGCAACGTCGAACCGCTCAACTACGAGTTCACCAAGATGAGCGTCCGCTCCTACAAATGACGCGCCGCGTCATCCCGAGCCAAGTCGAAGGATCACGAATCACCCCCGAGCACCGAATCCCACCCGGCCATGGTCGCTGAAAAATCCTCCAAGAAGCTCTTCTCCGTCACGCTCCGCGTCTGGCGTCAGGCCGGCCCCGGCGCCCCCGGCCGGTTCGTCGACTACCCCGCGAAGGAGGTAAATCCCGACATGTCCTTCCTCGAGCTGCTCGACGTGGTGAACGACGACCTCACCCGCCGGGGCGAGGAGCCGATCGCGTTCGCCCACGACTGCCGCGAGGGTATCTGCGGCACGTGCTCGTGCACCATCAACGGGAAGCCGCACGGCCCGGGCTAGGGCATCGCCACCTGCCAGCTCTACATGCGCAGCTTCCGCGACGGGGACGTGATCATCGTCGAGCCCTTCCGCGCCCGCGCCTTCCCCTTGATCAAGGACCTCGTCGTGGACCGTTCGGCCTTCGACAAGATCCAGCAGGCCGGCGGCTTCATCACTGTCCGCACCGGCGCCGCCCCCGACGCGAATTCGATTCCCGTGCCGAAGGAGGACGCCGACCTGGCGATGGACGCGGCCGCCTGCATCGGTTGCGGCGCCTGCGTGGCCGCCTGCAAGAACGCCTCCGCCATGCTGTTCGTGGCCGCCAAGGTCTCGCATCTCGGTCTTATGCCGCAGGGCCAGCCCGAGCGCGACCGGCGCGTGCTCGCGATGGTGCAGGCGATGGATGAGGCCGGCTTCGGCAACTGCACCAACCAATACGAGTGCAGCGCCGTCTGCCCCAAGCTCATCTCGCACGACTTCATCGCCCGGATGAACCGCGATTACGTGAAGGCCCTCTTCAAGACCCGCTTCAAGCCCGTCACCACCGCCACCGGCGGCGGGGCCGGTTGAAGAGGAGCCGCATCCCTTTCATTTAGGTCGTTGCCACGCTCATTCCGACGCCCACACTGGCGGTCATGAGCACCCCCCTCGCCGTCGCCATCGTCCACGGCGTGGGCGACACCAAGCCGGATTTCGCCGAGGGGATGATCGACGAGTTGCGCGCGCGCTTTGCAAAGGCCACCGGCGCCGACGCGGACACCACGCTCATCTGCCGGCCCATCTATTGGGGCCCGATCCTTCAGGTGCCGGAGAACAAACTCTGGCAGCGACTGCGCGCGGGCGGCGACCTCGACTTCACCTCGCTGCGCCGCTTCATGGTCAGCTTCGCGGCGGATGCGCTGGCCTACCAGCCCGTCGAGGGCGAGGCCGACAAATACGAGCAGATCCACGCCGAGTATGCCATCGGGCTTCGCTGGCTGGCCGACAACGCCGGCGGCGACGCCCCACTCGTCGTCATTTCGCACAGCCTCGGCACCATCATCTCGAGCAACTACTTCTACGACCTCTTCCACCCGCGGCTCATCACCGATGCCGTGCGCGACGAAATGAACGCCCGCCGCACTGCGCTCGAACGCGGCGACACCCTCACGTATTTCGTCACGATGGGCAGCCCTATCGCGCTCTGGAGCCTCCGTTATGAGGATTTCGGCACGCCGTTGGAAATGCCGCCCGCCCGCCTGCCCCGCCGCCTGAAGGACGTGGCCGCGTGGGACAATTTCTACGACCCCGACGACATCATCGGCTATCCGCTCAAGACGCTCAACAAGGCCTATGGCCGCACCGTCACGCGCGACTTGGCCGTGAACGCCGGCGACCTGCTCACCAGCTGGAACCCCGCCTCGCACATCGGCTACTGGACCGACGACGACGTCACCAAACCCATCGCCGAGCGGCTCGTGAAGATCTGGCGCGCCGTGCAGGCCTGATCCACCCAAAGGGTCGTTCCGCCCCGGTTGGGCCCATCCATCCGGTCAGGCGACCGCCGGTAATTCCCTGCAACTTTTCCCGGCAGGGCGGGTTATCATGGCAGCAACCAACCATGACCATGAAAACCGCTCTGATCTCCCTCCTCACCGCGACCCTCCTGGGCTTCGCGTCCTATGCGAGCGGTCGTCCCTTCGACGCCGCCGATTTCACCGCCATCGTCTTCGCCACCGGACTCGCCGCCTGGACCGTCAACCAATACGGCCGCGAATTCCGTCCGCTCACGCTGGCCAAGCCCATCCGCCTCCCCGTCACCCGCAACACGCCGGCGGCCCGCCCATCCCGGCTGGCGGCCTGAGAATTCCAACTACCGACACCAACAGGCGGCGCCCGGCTTCGGCCGGCGCCGCCTTGTCATTTCCGCACGACGACCGTGCGGCCCCGGGCGGACAGCTCGAGCGACTCCCGCGATTCGCCGTAAAGCCTCAGCGAGAAATCCGACTCCATCCGGTAGTCGACCGCACCGGCCGTCAGCTGGTCCAGCCGTTCGGGCTTCAGTGCCACCGTCTGCTCGACGGTGTTGCGGGGCGGCACACCGAAGGCCTCCCTCGTTTCCGCCACCCCGCTCCAGGCCCCGATCTGGATCTTGTGGCGCGTCTGGGCCAGGTTGTAGGCCATCAGGTTGGGATTTCCGTAGCGCACCGTCGCGCGGGCGGCCGCGCCCTCGACCTCGATCTTGACCAGCTCCACGGACAAACCGGCCAAGCCCGGCCGCGTGGTCGTGCAGGCGCCCAAGACCAGCGCCACAGCGAGGAGGAAAAGGGTGGGGAAGGATTTCTTCATCGCGCGCATCACGCGCCAGCGTCCGCCGCCGGTCAATCCTTCTTGTCGGGCTTCTTTTTGCCCGCCGCCTTGCCGCCGCCCGTCTCGAACTGGATGACCGCCCCGGCCACCGCCAGCACCAGCACGGTCGGAAAGATCCAGGCCTCGCCGGCGATGAGCGCCGGGGTCTGCTGCGGTTGCGCGAGATAAAACAACCAGTCGGTGTTGCTCACGAAATAGCTCGCCGCCAGCGTGGCCCGGAAGGCCCCCAGCAACGCCGTGGCCAGCACGAGCAGGACACGCTGGAGCTTGATCGCAAGAAAGCCGCCGATGAGGCCGAGCACCAGTCCGACCCCCAGCGCCATCATCTGGTGTTGGTGGGCGAGCAGCAGCACGCCGAGCGTCGCGCCAAATCCGAAGCCCGCCAGAAAAACGGCCGCGAGGTAGAGGAAAAACGCCGTGAAGCCCCCCAGCACCGCGCCGGTCACCAGGCAGGTGATTTCCCAGCCGAGGCCGAGGTCGAGCTGCAGCCCGACGGCGCGCCCGATCACACCGCCCGCCAGCGCGCCGAGCAGGCCGATCGTCGCCTTGAACACCTTGTAGCCGAGGAAGCAGTCGAGCAGCCCCCAGGTGAGGACGGCGACGGACAGCCAGGGATACAGCTCGGGATCAGGGCGCACGCCGCTGGTCTAAGCGGCGGCCGCCGCGCGCTGGCAACCTATTTCGCGAGGTGCAGCGGCGCCCCGGGCCCCATCGGGATGTCCAGCGCGATCCAGCCCATCAGCAGCAGCGTCCACGCGATCAGGAAGGCGATGGAGTAGGGGAGCATGGTGGCGATCAGCGTGCCGATCCCGGCCTTGGGGTCGTATTTATGGATGAAGGTGAGGATAAGCGGGAAATAGCTCATCAGGGGCGTGATGATGTTGGTCACGCTGTCGCCGACGCGGAAGGCGCCCTGCACCAGCTCCGGCGAATAGCC
>Ga0073934_10008746_pt1 | contig 13346 bp, 8 predicted proteins | sample LarsenN4metaG_FD_76834 | JGI IMG/M metagenome (GOLD analysis project Ga0073934, IMG submission 76834) | Hot spring sediment bacterial and archeal communities from British Columbia, Canada, to study Microbial Dark Matter (Phase II) - Larsen... ...
AGAAAAATGCGATTCTGCTGAACCTGAATCAGGCTGTCCGGCGATATTGACGGACATCATCCCCTGTGGCCTGCTTTCGCCCATACCGCCCGCCGCTACCGCATCCCAAGCCAGTACTTCCACGACATGCTGGCAGGTGTGGGCAGCGATATGGAGCCACGCACCATCGCAAATTTCGAAGAATTGCGCCGTTACTGCTACCTGGTCGCATCGGTGGTTGGAATGACGGTCATCCATATCTTCGGTTTCGAGGACGGGCGCGCCCTGGAACTTGCAGAGCAGTGCGGGCTGGCATTTCAGCTCACCAACATCATTCGCGACGTGCGCGAAGACGCCCAAAACGGCCGCATCTACCTGCCACAGGACCAGATGACCGCACACGGTATCTCGCCCGCGGACCTGATGTCCGCAAGCCAATCGGAAAACCTGACCAATCTGCTGCGGGAACTCGGCGAGCACGCAAAGCGGGACTACGCCAGGTCGTTAGAGCTGTTGAAGCTCGTGTCGTCCGATAGCCGCCGCTCGCTGTGGGCGTTGATGGAGATTTACCGGCGCGTGCTGCTCCGCATCGAGGCGCGAAATTACAACGTGCTGCAAGAGAGAATCAGGCTGAGCGCTTTCGAGAAGGCCGGAATAGTGGCGCAGGCGTTGCTTCGAAGGTAGCGAGAGCCTTTCGCTAGTGCAGTGCGTCACAGAAAAATGCGATTCTGCTGAACCTGAATCAGGCTGTCCGGCGTAAAATCGCTGCCCAGCCACCTGTGTCTAAACTCGTGTCTCACGCGGGGGCAAGCCCACCTCATTATCGCTCAGCAACTTTTCACTGCCTACCGGGTACAGGTAGTTGGAGGCACATGAAGACACTAATCGTTGCATTTTTGATTCTCAGTGCGGCTCAGGCGCAGGATCCGCCATCCGCTCCGCAGCCGGGCGAGAGGCTGCAGCGCATCGCGGCGGAGTTGAAGCTGTCGCAGGATCAGATCGAAAGGATCAGGCCGATTCTTGCCGAAGAGGCGGAGAAACTGCGCCAGATCCGCGATTCCGGCGACAATCGCCGCAAGCAGCTACGGGACGCTCAAAAAGTGCGTGATGCAGCGAATCAACGCCTGAAGCCGATACTTACGGAGGACCAATTCAAGCAACTGAAAAAGATGCAGGAAGATAACCGGGAGCGGCTGCGGCGCAGAAAGATGAACTGACGGCACGCGCAGCCGCCGGTTCTAGGCCACGCTGTTCCGGCAGAACGAGACGCACCTGGCGATCTCCTGCATCACGGTGGACCCTTCCGGCACCGTGTACTCGAACTCGATGGTCGCCTGGAACGGGTACTTCTCTTTCTTCATCAACTGGAGCACTTCGCGGACCGGGGTGTCGCCCTCTCCCCAAGGACGGTTCGGACCATTGTTCAGCTTGCGGTCCTTCAGATGGATGTGCGTAATCCGGTCCGCATACTTCTTGAGAAACGGAATGGGAGACGTGCTGTTCCCGGCGAGAAAATGCCCGATGTCCAGGTTGATGCAGTTGTACTTGGAAAAGGACATGGAGCGTTCCCAACTCTCGGGCGTCGCGAACGCTTCCGGATTCTTGACATCGCCGTGGCCGTGATATCCGACGCGAAACTGATGCTTGGCCGCCAGTTCGCCGAGCCATTGGGTCTTGCTCACAGGGATCTCGCAGGAGATCGCCTTGGCTCCGACAGCTTTGGCCAGGTTGAAGGCGTAGTCGACGACTTCATCCTTCATGCGGTCGACGGCATCGAACTTCACGATCTCGATATCGATGCCGGCGTCATTCCACTTCTTGCGGAACTCCCTGAACTGAGCCATGGGAGCAGACAGGCGCCACTTCTCCAGAGCTTCAGCCGCGGCGCGGGCAGCCTCCTGTTGCTCCGGGGTCTGCTGACCGCCGCCGCGGCGAGTGGCTACCGAGGGAGCGCCGAGGGCCCCCTCGATTGGCTGCGACCTCAACTCCACCGAAGTGAGCCCGAGTTCCTTCAGGTACTTCAAAATGTCGCCGGCGCCTCCCGGCATGCCGCGGAAGCTGTAAGGAGCGTTGATCCCCACGCTCAACCCGCCGAAATTCGGGTCCGGCTTGGCGAGAAGCGGAAGGCCTACGGCTCCCGCAGCGGCGATTCTTCCAAATGATCTGCGTGTCTGTAACATGGCTTCTAAACCTTCAGCTCCCAACCCTTTCGGAACACCGGCCGGACGTACTTGTTCGCTTCGGCGCTGTTCGTGAAGCGGACGGTCTTGGCGTCCCAATCCAGTTTGCCCGGGACACGGAACGCAATCGCTGCCAGAGCTAACCACTCGGCGTAAGGCGCAGCGATGCTGAAATCCGAACAGGAAGGCTCGCCGCCCTTGCAGGCGCGCACCCAATCCAGCATGTGGCCGGGCGAGCGGGTCAACAACTGCGGCGGCAGCACGTATTCCTTCCAGCGAGCCGCCGGCAACAGCCATACTCCCTCGCCGCGGCTCGATGTAGCCATGATGCCTTTGGTGCCGATGAACACGGCGCCATTACCAGTAAGAACTCCCGGCCTTGGACCGCTGCGTTCCGGGCCGAACACACGTACGCCCGGACCGCCCGGACCCGTACGCTCGCCCGGATTGCGGGCAGGTCCACCCTCTCCGCCTCCGCGAGCGCCACGGCCGCCGGCTTGGCCGGGGGCGGCGCCCCCACCGCCGAATCCGCCTGGGAAGCCTCCGCCGCGACCCTGCCGGGTGTTTCGGCCTTTGTCCGCGAGGTTGTCTGTCGGCGGAAGAATCGTCTCATTCTCCATGCCCGGCACGTGGTACACGTCGGGATCATTGGCCTGCGGAGAATCGTGATAGAAGACCTTCACCGGAGGCATTCCGCCGCGTGCCGGGAAATCCAGCCGGATCGTCGCACGGTTCGGGAACGTCAGTTCACTGCGCCCATCGATGCTGACGCACTCGACACTGACAGGCGCGCCGAGTTGCAGAGCATGGTGCACCGGACCGGCGGTGTGCGTGGCCCAATTCCCAATCTGCCCCGTGCCAAAGTCGAAGAAGCCGCGCCAATTATACGGCACGTACCAAGAGCTGAACGGCCGCATCGGCATTGCGCCCAGCCATGCTTCCCAGTTCAAGCCGGATGGGACCGATTCCTCAGGCGGCTGCTGTTGCAATGCGACCGGGTGCGTACCTGGAGTTACCGAGATATGGGCCTCAGTTACATCTCCGATTTCGCCAGACCATACTATCTCCGCCGCAACACGATTACACTCGTGCGAATAGCCCTGGTTCCCCATCTGCGTGGCGACTTTGTATTTCACCGCCGCTTCCTGCAGCAACCGCGCTTCCCATGGCGTGCGGGTCAACGGTTTCTCGACATACACGTGCTTGCCCCGCTGCATGCAGGCAAGCGCCACCGTGGCGTGCATGAAGTCGGGTATTCCGATCGTGCACGCGTCGATGTTCTTGCCCTCTTTGTCAAGCATGACGCGGAAATCCGTGTACACGGGCTTGCCGGCATATCGCTTGAGGGTCGCAGCGGAGCGGTTGGTGTCCACATCGCAGAGCGCGACGATGTTTTCCGTCTGCGCCGCCTGGTTCAGAATCGCGCCGCCCTGCCCGCCACAGCCTATGGCGGCCACGTTCAACTTCTCGTAGAAGGGCTTGTAGCCAAGCGCTCTTAGCGATGGAACACTCCCGAAACCCGCTGCGGGAACGGCGCCCGCAAGGAGCGATCCGAAGAAGAAATGCCGTCTGGAACAGTTCGAGGATGACATCGTTTGCGGACATTATTTCACGCTGCGCGTTGATCTGCCACGGCCGGGGTAGCGTCTTGGGCTGCAACAGGCTTTCAGCCGTCCAGAACCGGCCGAAGCGTTTTGTAGCGCGGACAGGGCGGAGCTGAAACTTCGCGGGCCTTCAGCTCCGCTTCCTTCCATGGAGAATAGGACAGGATGACTGAAAACCAGCGCCGCGTCCGGGTCGGGATACTCGGATGCGGCCCCATCGCGCAGGCGGCGCATCTCGAGAGCGCCGTGAAAGCTCGCAATGCCGAACTCTATGCGATTTGTGACGTGGCCGAGGACCTGCTGTCCCGGATGGCGTGCACCTATGCGCCGCGCAGGACGTTCCGGGACTACGAGGCCATGCTTGCGGATCCGGAGTTGGACGCCGTTATTGTCGCTACGGCGGACGCCTACCACGTCGCTGCTTCGATTGCCGCATTGCAGGCCGGAAAACACGTGCTGTGTGAGAAACCGATCGGTGTTTCCGTCGAAGAGGTGGAACGGCTCAAGCAGGCTGTCCAGGCATCAGAGCGCCTGTTGCAGGTGGGCCACATGAAGCGCTTCGATGCTGGTTTGCAGAGCGCCAGGCACTTCATCGAACAAGAAATGGGTGAGATCCTCGCGCTGAAAGCCTGGTACTGCGATTCCACCCATCGCTATGAACTTACCGATGCGGTTCAGCCCGCGATCATCCGCAGCAAGAACGCGAAACAGCCCCCCAAGGATCCCAAGGCTGACCTGGAGCGTTACTACATGCTGGCTCACGGTTGTCATCTGCTCGATACCGCGCGCTATCTCGGCGGTGAGATTGCCGAAGTCAACGCGCGTCTGACCCGGCGCTTCGGCGCATATTGCTGGTTTGTCGATGTGATGTTCGCAAACGGCGCGATTGGGCATCTCGATCTGACCATCGCCGTGCGCATGGAATGGCATGAAGGTTTCCAGATGTACGGCGAGAACGGCAGCATCGTCGGCAGAATCTATAATCCTTGGCTCTTAAAGACTAGCGACGTGGATATCTTTCACGAGTCCACAGGCACGACCACGCGTGTGCTCGGCGCCGACGGGCATTTCTATCGCCGCCAGTTGGAAGGCTTCGCGGATGCGATTCTGAATGGCACTCCGGTTCCCGGAGCGGACATCGACGATGGGCTCGCTTCCGTGCGCGGTATGGTTGCGATCTCGCAATCCGTCAGAACCGGAAAGCCGGTGAAACTCGCCGATGTTCGCGGGGACGTTTGATGAAGCTTGGAGTCTTTGCGAAGACGTTTCCCGGCCAAGACCCCCACACCGTGTTGGCGGCGGCGCGGAATGCTGGTTATGCCTGCGTGCAATACAACATGGCGTGCTCCGGCCTGGGATCCCTGCCGTCCGAGATCGGGGCCGATGCCATTCGCCTCATCCGGGCGGCAATCGCGGAAACCGGCATCGAAGTGGCTGCTGTTTCGGCGACCTACAACATGATCCACCCCGACCGTCACGAGCGGGAACGCGGCCGCTGCGCGTTCCGTGCCATTGCAACGGCAGCCGCACAGCTCGGCGTTCGCGTAGTCACCGTGTGCACGGGTTCGCGCGATCCTGAGGATCAGTGGCGCTTTCATCCGGAGAATGCGGGCGCCGCTTCATGGAAAGACTTGCTCGATGAATTCGAAGCGCTTCTGGATGACGCCCACCAGTTCGACGTCGTTATCGGCGTAGAGCCCGAAATTGCGAATGTTGTTAATTCGGCGCAACGCGCCCGCCAGTTGCTGGATGAACTTCGCGATCCACACATTGGAATTGTCCTCGATGCCGCAAATCTGTTTGAGGCAGTGAGTCTGGAGGCGCAGCGGACTATCGTCAAACGCGCCGCTGAACTCCTGGGCGATTCCATTGTGCTGGCTCACGCCAAGGACCGACTCGCGGGGGGAAGTTTTGCACCGGCTGGCGCCGGAGTCCTCGATTACGGACACTACCTTGCCGTGTTGCGAAATGCCGGATTTGACGGAACTCTGATCGCGCACGGCATGGACGCGAACCAGGCAAGCGGCGTGGCCGCGTTCCTGAAGGCGCAGCTTCCGTGAGAGTCACTACTGGGAACCGCTCTTAGGCTTACCGAGGTCCTCGATAACCAGCCGTACAACGGATTCAAGCAAGGCCGCGCGAGGAAACTTCTCCCCGCCCGCCAGCGCGATTCCCAGATGGTCCGACTTCACTACACCCGCAAAGCGCGAACCGGAAACCAAGGCGTCGTCCACCGTCAACTGCCCGTCATGGCGAGGATCGAACTTCGCCAGTACTACCGCCGCCTTAGCAAGCTTGCTGCTGAGCCGCGAAGGGTCTGCGACCGCGGCGAGCGAATAAACCGGAATCACAGGAACCGGGAAGCTTGCCTGAAATGCCCGCCGGACGCTGCGCTTCAGGCTGTTGAGTCCCTGCGCCGTGTCGCCCTGGCATTCCACCTTGTTCGAATACTGGAGATAGCCACCGAGGGATTCGGGCAACAGTTCGGCCAGCGGCGACCCGCCTGCGGCGCCCGCAATCGAGAATTGCGCCACGACGCGCTTGGCCACATCGGGTTCGTAGACCAGAGCCTCCTGCATATCCGGCGTTCCTTTGCTGTATGTGATCGCGATGATCGGGCGGGTATCCGCGGCAGTCTGTTCGCGCAGTACTTGCGCAATCAACCTGGCATTCTCGCGGCTGCCGTTGTTAGGCATACGCAGGCGCATCACGTCCATACCAAGCCGGTCCGCAACGTCATCGAAGGCCAGGCCGGCTCCGCTGCACGTGCTCATGAAACCGCCCACCAGCAGCACGCGGAAGTCCTTGGGAAGCGGGCCGAACTTCAAATCAGTGCGGCCGGGTTTCTCAATCCAGTCGCCGCAGGCGCCCCACTCACCGCTGTCGGGATTGCTCTGCGCCAGCACGGAACAGAACAAATCGGCGAAGCGCGTGCTCATGTCGGCGCTATCCTCGCGCAGGTATAGGATCAGCGTGCGTCCATCGGATTCAAATTCCTGGCCATGCGCGGTTTTGGCCTTCAGAACCGGATCTTTCGGCGTCAGATACTCTTTCCAAAGCACGCGTCCCGCGCCCTCCAGAGACTTGCCGATATAGTCGCGCTCACCGTCGGTTTTCGGATCGATTCGGTGCGTGATTTTGCCGTTGCGCTGGTCCTTGTCGAAGCCGACATCGTGCGTGCCCGCGCCCACCCAAACGTCGCGCCGGCCCACCTTGAAAGGCGCCTTCCAGATACGGAAATGGTGCCGCGCCATGACGACGCGGACCGGATCGCCCTGCGCATAGCCATAATCCTGCGCCCGGCCAAACACCATCAACTCGCTCATCGGCATGGTGAGGTACGCTTCTTTGGCGAACGTGCCCAAAATGCCTTTAAGGACACTGTCCTTCGTCGAGCGATCCACGACCACCCAGCCGGCTGATTGCAGCGCACCGGTCACTTCCCGTTCCGAGCCGACGAGAATGAAATTTGTGCGGTCACCTTCAGTGCCTTCCGCATCCACCACGCGCCGTGGAACGCTATTGAGTTGCTCCTGCGTCAGCCTGTCGGGTGGAGGACCTGACGGAGCCTGGGTTACCACTGCCGCTGAGGGAATGTGTTCGATCGTTACTTTGAACGACCCCTGCGGCTGTTCGCCCGACTGGTTGATGATCAAATAGAGCCGCCCGTCAGTAGCCGCCTGACCGAAGTGTTCGGCTCCGACCAGAAAGGGCCTGCCGCCCAGATCTCCCTTCGCTATGCGCCCGATCAGCGCGCCGCGTCCCACATCGTTCAAGGTGAACGTCCGCAGCAAATCTCTCCAACCGCGCGGCAGTCCGGCCGGCCCGGCAGGTTGCGAGTTGGCAAACTGAACCGTGCCAGTGGCCTTGATCTTGATGGCGTCGCCGCGGCGCAGGTCGATGCCGGTATCGGTCCAGGCATTCAACCCGGGGACGTTGATTTCGACTGTGGCCGCTCCGGCAGCGCATAGTCCCAGGGAGAGAAGAAGGGCGGCACTCTTCATGCTCCTATTGTTACCGCATTATCGCGGACGCGCGTACTTACGGCATTGTCCCGGACATACGGACCGGGCTCGCCGGAACGCGAAGCGATCAGAAGCTGAGCCGGAGCGCCATCTGCACCTGACGTTTATCGAACGCTCCAGTGAACTGGCCGAAGGCGGCCGACTGGCGGTTCGCTTCGACGGAGCGGTAGTTCGTGACGTTGAACAAGTTGAAGAATTCCGCGCGGAACTGCAAGTTCATGCTTTCCCGCGGCAAGGCAAAGTCTTTCACCGCTGAGAAATCGAACTGGTAAAACGCCGGCATCCGGACCGGATTGCGGCTCGAATTGCCAAAGGGCGTGCCCACCGGCAGCGGAAAACTGGCCGGGTTCAGGTAGCGTTCGTTCACGCGCTGGTCGGATGGCAGGAGCGGATCGCCCGCCACGTTCGGACGGCCCCACGGCCCGCCGCGCCAGTCCTGCGGAATATTAGAAACGGCCGTGGTCCCGGCCGTGCCGAGCCGGTGGAACGGGTTGATGCGGTTACCGCTGTACATGTTGTTGATCGCACCAACGTTCCAGCCGCCGAGAATTGCGTTCACGACAGGGTTTGCATTCCCCATCCAGCGCCGGCCGCGGCCGAAAGGCATTTCGTACAGCACGCTGGTTGTGTTGGTGAACTTCTGATCGTAGGGTGACGGTCCCTTCTCCGCGGCCAGGTCGTACACGTTCTGAACGGAGGATGCACTGCCGTTAATTCCCTCCAGGGCTCCGCCGCCGTTATCCATCGCCTTGCCCCAGGTGAACGAATTCAGCAGGAACAAGCCTTTCTCGAAGCGGCGTTCGAAACGCACCTGAAGGCTGTGATACGACGACCAGCCGCCGTTGAACGCATAGGTGATATCCGAGAAGTTCGGAATCGGCCGGCGCGCCTGCAAGGGAGTGTTCTCGCCCGGAGCGTTCGGGCGCGCCTGGTTGAAATCGGCAAACAACAGCAATCCATTGGCCCGGTTCCCGACATAAGCGACGTCAACCAGGGTGTTGCGGGCAATCTCGCGCTGAACAGAGAAGAACCAGCTCATGACGTAGCTCGATTTGAAATCGCGCGGCATGTAGGTGATGTTGGCCCGTAGCGGATCGAAATTGCGGGTGTCCACCAGGCCGGCCGGATAACCCTGTTCGGTGCGCACGAAGCCAGCCGTGCCCGGAACCTGCCGCACCAGGGCATTCACCAATTGCGGCCCATTGATCGCCAGAATGTTGCCGCCGCCGGCGCGGTGGAAGTGCACGTGATTGACACCGAAGCCGCTGCGTACCACCGTTTTGTTGTTCAGCGTGTATGCGAGGCCCACGCGGGGCGCCCAGTTGTTGCGGTCCGGCTGGATGAGCGCCCTGTTCTCAATCGAGCCTTTGGTCGCCGGAACCAGCGTGCGCGACACCGGATCGAAGTTCGACAGGACATTGTCGCGTTCCCATTGCGGGGTGGCGTACTCGTAGCGCACCCCGAGGTTGAGCGTCAGATTCGGGAGAATCTTCCAGTCGTCCTGTACATAGAAGAAGTTCATCACTTGCCGGTATTCGGCGATCAACAGGTTCACCAGAGCGTAGGTGTCGCGTGCGCCAAAAAAGAAATCGGCCAGGCTGTAGTCGGAATTCGTTCCCACAGTCGCTCCAGCCGGACGCGAATAGAAACCGGCATAAGTGTCGCGCCCGTACAGCGGATTCACGTCCTGAATCTGCGTGTGAATGCGCTGGTACTCATAGCCCGCTTTCAACGTGTGCTTGCCGATATAGCGCGAGTAGTTGAATTTGGGGTTGAAGACCGTGGGCCACTGCCACTGCGGATTCGTCGCCTGGCGTCCAAGCTCAGTGAATCCGGTGATCACCTGCGTGGTCAAGCCGCCGGCGACGCGCGGGTCTGTTGGCAAACCCGGTATACCGTAGACCGTCTGCATGGTGGGGCTGCCGAGCCCTGGGGGTTGCTTGCCGGCGCGGGTACGCGATGCGCCAAACCGGAATTCCACCAGGTCGCGTGTGGTCGCGGCATAGGTAAGGCCGGTCACCAACTGCTGGTTCATCACGTCGGTGTAACCGTTGCCGCCACCTCCCGAGGCCCCGGGGATCCCCGGTTCCTCGAAAATGTTCACCTTGCGCTGCCCGACGCGGACAAAGCCGTTGAGCTTGCTGGTCAACTGGTAATCGAATTTGACGTTGTATTTGTCGGTGAAATCCTGGAACCGCCGCGCCGTGAAAAAGTTATTGGCCCGGCCGGCGATGATCGGAGCAGGCAGATCGTTCATCACCCTCAGCGCGAATGGGCTGATGACGCTGCGCGGCAGCGGCACGTTGGCCGGATAGATGTCTCCCGTATAAGGGTTCCGGATCGGGACGCTGAAGAGCGCTTGGCGGTCGTTCACTGAAGGCAAGTTGGAGAACTCGACCACCCGGCTGACCTGGCGGAAGCCTTCGTAATCCGTGAAGAAGAATGCTTTATTCTTGACGATCGGCCCTCCGAACGTGAATCCAAACTGGTTCCGGTTGAATGGCGCTTTCCGGCCGTCACGAGGGCGGAAGTATTCGGTCGCGTTCAGGTTGTCGTTCCTCAGGAAGTGCCATGCCGAACCGTGAAAGCCATTCGTGCCGCTGCGGTAGGCCACATTGATGGTTGCGCCGCCGGTGCGTCCGAACTCGGCGCTCATGTTGTTGGTCACCACCTGGAATTCGGCGACGGAATCCGGCGGTGGCTGCATCACCTGATTCGAAAAGCCCTGGTTTGAAGTGCCGTAGGCGTTGTTGTCAGTACCGTCGAGAAGGAAGTTGTTCACTGTGCTGCGCAGCCCGTTCACGTTGAACGAACCTTCGCGCGTGGTGAAACCGCCTGTCGCAATCGGCGAAGGCCGTACGCCCGTGGACAACAACACCAAGGAGGAGTACTGGCGCCCGTTCAGCGGCAGTTCGACAATCGCTTCCTGCTTCACGATCTGGCCGCGCTGGCTGTTTTCCGATTCGACCAACTGCACCGCTGCGGTTACGGATACGGTTTCCGTCACCTGTCCGACGGCCAGGTCCAGATCCACGCGCTGCCGTGCACCCACGTTCACGGCGAATTCCTCTGCCACCGCTGTCGAGAATCCTGCCTTTTCGGCTGACAGCCGGTAGCGCCCGACTCTCACCTGGAGAAACTGGTAGTTGCCGGATTCATCAGACTCGACGGCATTGGAAATGCCCGTTTCCAGATTGGTCAGGGTGACTTTCGCCCCGGGCACCACAGCGCCCGAGCGGTCCTTCAGCGTCCCCAATACGGTGGCAGTGTCAAACTGCGCCCACATCGCGGCGCAAACGCACACAAACAATCCCACAGTTCGCGAGAAATTTCGCATACAAGCCCCTCTGAGCGTACAGACTAACAGATGATTTCACCGGCGGCATGAATTTCTCGTGAATGACGTCTTACGAAGCGGTTGAGTTTGCCCGCGCAGGAGTAAAATCTCGATCGGCTGGCGTTGCTGATGGCTCGGGCGCACTGTGATAGCCTCCGCTTGTGACCTTTTCCCGCCTGTCGATCGGATTCTTAGCCGCACCCCTTCTGTTCGGGCAGTTGCCGGAACTGAACGAGCCGCCGCGCCGTTCGGCGAAACCGCCACTGGTAAGCGCTACCCGCCCTGTTGAAGCACAGTCGTCGACGACACGAACCGCAGGCGAGGCGTGGTACAACACGTCCAACCGTGCCGAGGTAGTGTCTAAGTTTCAGACGGTGTTCCAGCCCGCGCAAACCGTTCCGATGGGATGGACTGGAAACGTGGCCGCCGGCATCGCTGGAGACACCAGCGCCGAGTACAAAGAGGCCGTGCGAACGACAATCAACTACTTTCGCGCCATGGCGGGCGTACCGCCTGTGATCACCCTGGACCCGGTCTACAGTTCCAAGGCGCAAAAGGCTGCGCTGATGATGGCAGCCAATAAAGCTCTCAGCCATACGCCTCCCGAATCCTGGCTCTTCTGGTCGAAAGAGGGTGCGGAAGCAGCCGGCAGTTCCAACCTGTGCTACCAGTATGGACTCAGCCTTGCGGCCGGATGTGTCGCCACGTACATGGTGGACCACGGGGCTTCCAACAGCGCCGTGGGACATCGCCGCTGGCTGCTTCACCCGGCGACCCAGAAGATGGGTACCGGCGATATAGCCCTCAGCTCCGGCTACCCGTCGACCAACGCGCTCTGGGTGTTCGATGACAACCTTTGGGCGCCCCGGCCTTTGACGCGAGACACCTTTGTCGCGTGGCCCCCCAAAGGATATGTGCCCCACCAACTGATCTACAGTTCCATTCTCGGCAGCGAGGTCTTTCGCTGGTCTTTCTCCTACCCTGATGCGGACTTCGCTACCGCCAGCGTGGAAGTCCGCCGTGGGACCACCGTTCTCCCTATCACCCTGGAGCCAGTGTTGAACGGCTATAGCGATAACACGATCGTCTTCAAGCCAGTGATCGGAACGGCCGTGCCTGCTTCGGATACCACTTACACGGTTACTGTCTCGAACGTTCTAATCGCCGGTGCTCCCCGGTCCTTTACCTATGACGTAACAGTAATCGGCTCCGGAGGGACCGTCACGTTTGTCCCAAGTTCAATTTTGGTTGGCTCCGCCGGCAGTTCCGGATCGTTTCAACTACTTGCATCGCCCCCGGGGACTTCGTGGTCGCTCAGCAGCGATTCGCCTGCGTGGCTGACCATCGCTCCCCCGGCATCCGGTACCGGCAATGCGACCGTCTTCTACACTTACGCCACCAACCCCGGACCCGCACGCACCGGCGTCATTACGGCAGGTGGCGATACCCCCGCCTCGTTCACAGTATTTCAGTCAGGTACCAGCGGGTGCGGGTTCACTGTTGCGCCGACCGGTCCGATTGCAGTTGGCGCCACCGGCGCCTCCGGTTCGCTCGTATTTACCGCGAGTAATGCCGGCTGTACCTGGACCGCAGCTTCCAGCGCACCCTGGGCCCAGGTATTTCCGTTGAGCGGCACGGGAACCAGGAACATCACCTACACAATCTTTCCGAACTACACCACGGCTGCCCGTTCGGCCACATTCACCATCGGAGGAATCACCGTCACCTTTAACCAGGCGGCCGCCGCGGGCAACAACAACCGGCGCTTCATTGGACAGATGTACTTCAACTTCTTTGGACGCATTCCCTCGACAGCGGAAGTCGATTTCATGGAGAGCGCCTTGAACGGTGGGCTGCCGCGGCCCGATTTTGTGATGAACTTCTTCAACTCGGCGGAATTCAACGGTGCGGGACGTTTTATTGCCGGACTGTATGTCGGAATACTGAACCGCAACGCCGAATACGGCGGCTGGCTGTTCATCCGCAACGCGCTCAGCACCGGGACTGTGCCCAAGAGCCAGCTTGTGACCAACTTCATCGATTCCGACGAGTTCAAGCTGAACAATCCGTCGCTCACCAACCGCCAGTTTGCGGCGCTGATGTACAAGCAGATACTGCTGCGCGACGGCACTGCGGCCGAGCTCGACTGGATGCAGGGATTGCTCGACACCGCCGCGTTGACGCGCGTCCAAATGGCGGCCAATTTCCTCGATTCGGCCGA
>Ga0073934_10008747_pt1 | contig 13344 bp, 12 predicted proteins | sample LarsenN4metaG_FD_76834 | JGI IMG/M metagenome (GOLD analysis project Ga0073934, IMG submission 76834) | Hot spring sediment bacterial and archeal communities from British Columbia, Canada, to study Microbial Dark Matter (Phase II) - Larsen... ...
TGATGCATCGTCAGCACCAACACATGGTCCTCGGGTTCGATTTCAATCAAGAGAAACCGTGCCAGAGGCCCCTTCTCGAGATCGAACGGCTGGTTCGCTTCCTGCTCCACAAGCCAAGCCGCTTGCTGTCGTCGTTGTTCCGCGGGCACTTGCCGAAGATCCACTTCGACCCAATGAGGAGGACGAAAGGGATGGATCACTTGGACCGGTCCGTCACCCCTCATCGTGAACGTCGTTCTAAATGCCTCATGGCGGCTACAGATGGCATCGATCGTACTCCGGAGGGCTGCTTTGTTGAGTCGTCCCATCTGCCGTGACGCAAACGGCATGTTATACGCGGTGCTCTGAGGAGCAAGCCGATGCATCAGCCACATGCGCTGCTGAGAATAGGAAAGGGGGAGCGGCTGATCTCTGGGTACCGGACTGATCGGCGGCATCATGGAGGCCTTCTGCTCCCTCCGGCGCAGTCGCGTCACTTCTTCCGCCAACGCCGCGATCGTCGGCCGCTCAAAAAGCGCCGGGAGCGAGACATCGACCTCAAAAAGCTCACGGATCCGGGAGACGAGCTGCGTCGCCAACAGGGAGTGTCCACCCTGCTCGAAGAAATGGTCGTGGATGCCTGCCTCTGGTACTTGAAGCACGGATTTCCACAGCTCAGCCAAGGATTCTTCGACCTGATTTCTTGGAGCTATCCTGCCCGCCGGTAGACCGGCTGTATGTTCCGGAGCCGGAAGCGCATTGCGATTCACTTTGCCGGTGGCGCTCAGCGGCATCGTTTCGAGGCACAGAATGACGGATGGCACCATGTAGTGCGGTAATCGAGCGGTGAGATGATTGCGAACCTCTTCGAGCCTGTCTTTGAGCGACGACTCGCCGGCGACATAGCCGACCAATCGGTGCTGGTCCTTTTTATCCTGCCGAAGCAGCACCGCCGCTTGATGCACGCCCGGGAAGTTACTCAACACATACTCGATTTCTCCTAGTTCGATCCGATATCCACGCAGTTTGACCTGCTGGTCCATCCGTCCAAGAAACTCCACATTGCCGTCGGCGCGATACCGAGCCAGGTCACCGGTCCGATACAGCCTGGTGCCGATCACATAGGGATTCGCAAGAAACCGCTCTTGGGTCAACTGAGGCTGATTGACATAGCCGCGGGCCAGACATTCTCCCGCGATATAGAGTTCTCCCGGTACGCCGATAGGCATCGGCTGCAAATGTGCATCTAGCACATAGAGCTGCATATGGTCGATGGGTTTGCCGATCGGTATTCGGGCCCCGGTTTCCTCACGAGTCGTTTCATACACGCTGCACCAGACCGTGGCTTCCGTCGGTCCATATTCGTTGTACAGCGTGGCATGGGGCAGGAGCTCGTAATGTCGTCGCACGAGCTCAAGGGGCAGTCCCTCCCCGGCCGTAATGACGACACGAAGCGATTCCAGCTGAGTACTCAACGCCTCACCGAGCACGGCATGGTACAAAGAAGGGACCCACACGACGTGCGAGATGCAATGCTGCTCGATGAGCGCAGCAAGTTCCGTTGGGTTATGATGGGCTGTCTCTGATGGGATGACCAGTTCCCCTCCATGCAGCAACGTCCAAAAGATACCCGTCACCGACCCGTCGAAAGCCAGAGAGAAGGTCAGCAAGAATCGGGAAACCGGTTCCTGATAATACTGAAGTCTGGCATGAAGAGAGGTCACCAGACTGCGGTGTGTCACGGCCACACCCTTAGGCCGGCCCGTCGAGCCCGAGGTGTATATGATATAGGCGAGCTGATCCGGGGAAACGGAAAGCGCGAGGTTCCCCTCCTCCTCCGCTCCGCCCACGGCGGATGTAGAGAGGGTCTCCACATCACAAATTTGTCCGCGGTAGTTCTGGAAATGGTTACGGAGATGCGCCTGTGTGACCACGATAGAAACTTGGGCGTCCTCCAGCATGAGCTGGAGGCGGTGACCGGGGAAGGACGGATCCAGGGGAACATAACCGCCCCCGGCTTTGAGAATACCCAAGAGACCTACCAGAGCATCTACCGAGCGCTCGACACAGAGACCCACCGGGAGATCTGCACCGACCCCTAATTTCTGTAGCGCGCGCGCCACTCGATTCGCTCGTCGGTTGAGCTCTTGGTAGCTGATGGACTGGTCTCCACACGTGACCGCGCGTGCAGAGGGGGTCTGCTCCACCTGCGCCTCAATGAAGGTATGGATACCGGGGAACAGAGTGGGCGGCTTCTTCCACGTCAGCTGAATGTTCCGTCTCTCCTCGGCGGTCAGCAATGAAAGTTGGTCAAGAGGAGCCTCGGGATTCTTGAGAAACCCTTCAAGAAGGATCTCCAACTGTCCCAGCATGCGGTCCACGGTCGAATCGTCAAAAATCGTCGAGTCATGGAGAAACGCCAAGTCCAGGACGCCGACCTTGTTGACGACCATCAACACGAGATCGAACTCCGAGGCAGTCGGTTCCCAAGGGAGAGGATCGACCTCAAGATCCTTCAGAGCGAATGCGGACAAGGGGTCGTCTTCCCATACCATCATCACGTTAAACAGTGGGGACAACGACCGTTCGCGCTGTAAGGACAGCGCCTCGATCACCTCTTCGAACGGGAGGTCCTGATGGTCATAGGCTTCCACCACCGCGCGGCGTATCCGCTTCAACAGCTCTTGTCCTGTGAGTCCATCCGAAAGTTCGGACCGCAACGCCACCGTATTGACGCAATAGCCCATCACATCTTCGCTCTCTCTCCGGCGCCTACCCGCCACGATCGATCCAATGACGATGTCCGACTCTTGTGTGTAGCGACGCAGCCACGTCGCAAAGACGGCATAGAGCACCATGAACGTCGTGACATTCTGGCGTTGACAGAAATGATCGAGACTTGCTGTAAGTCCTGGAGACAGTGATCGTGACCGCACGCCTCCTTCAAACGTACGGGTCCGTGGCCGCTGACGATCGACCGGGAGTTCTACGGGAGGGTGAGTGTCGCCCAATTGCCGGATCCAGTAGGCACGTTGGACTTCACGAAGGCCGTGGTCCAGCCTGGTTCTTTGCCAATCGACATAGTCCGCATACTGAACCGTCACCGTGGGAAGTTGAGCCTTTTGACCATCGCCACCGGCTTCCCAGAGAAGGGCCAATTCCTTCCAGAAGATACGGAGGGACCATCCGTCGGCAACGAGGCGGTGGAACGTCAGCGCCAGGACATGCACATTGTGTTCAAGCGCCAGCAGGGTCACCCTGAATAATGGTCCCCCGCGCAGGTCAAACGGCCGGCTCCTCTCCGCTCGTAGGAAGTGCCGCACCTGTATGTCTTGCTCCGCAGGGTCCAATGCTTGGAAATCTTGCCGTCCTATCGTGACAATCGCCTCCTGGGATACTTCCGCGAATCCCTCTCCTCGCTCCGACCCGAAGCGAGTTCGCAGAATCTCGTGACGACAGGTGATTTCCTGGACCGATCGCTCCAACACCTCGGGGTTGACGGACCCCCGGATACGCACGCTTATGGAAATATGGTTGATGGCGCTTGCAGGATGGACTTGCTCCAAGAACCACAATCGTTGCTGCGCGGGGCTGAGAGGAATACGGCCTTGTCTTGCGGATGCCGAGGAAAGTGGAACGAGAGGAATCCGCGCCGCCCCGTCGCCGCCTGCATACCCACCTTGATCCAATGCCCGGTGTGCGTCAGTGGGCCTCCTGCTTAGCTCATCGATTCGAGACGCCAGGGCAGACAATGTCGGACATTCGAACAGCACACTGAGAGGGAGTTCGACCTGGAAGACATCAAGAACGCGAGCAACAACCTGTGCTGCCAGGAGGGAATTGCCTCCGAGTACGAAGAAGTTCGCATGGCGATGCGGAGGGGATTCTCCAAGCACCTCTTGCCAGATATCGGCCAGCTTTTTCTCGATAGTGGTTTGCGGCGTTTCGCTTCGTAACTCATCTGTTTCAGCTTCCAGAGTCAGATCCAGCGTGCTCGCTTCGATGACAGCGAGTTGGCCTGACTCAAAGGCGGCTTTGCAGGCACCCCGTTGAACTTTTCCGCTGGAGGTTCTTGGAATCGTGCCGGATTTGATCAGCACCACCGTGTGGATTTCGAGTTCATATTCGTCGGCCAACGCGCGACGGATGCAGCTCATCACATCCGCCAGGTCGGATTCAGGCACCTGCTTGTCGATCTCATGGACCAGCACCACACACTCTCCGGTTTTGCCCTCGATGGAGAAGGCCGCTCCATATCCTCGCCGTAAGCCGGGATGCGCTTGTTGAGCCGACCACTCCAGATCATGAGGATAATAATTCCGTCCACGCACGATGATCAGATCTTTGAGGCGTCCGGTCAGGAACAGCTCTCCGCGGTGCAGGAACCCTAGATCGCCGGTCCGCAGATAGGGACCGTCTCCTGAGCCGGCGAGAGTGGCGTTGAATGTGGCGTCGGTTTCTTCCGGTTTGCCCCAGTATCCGGCACCGATTCCGGCTCCGGCCAGCCACACTTCTCCCACAACGCCCGGCGGACACTCGCCGAGAGTCGTAGGATTCACAATCCGTACACGAGTCTCTTCGAGGGGCTCTCCGCATCCGACCAATGTCCGCGTGCCCCGTCTCGAGGCGGGAGACTCTTTGACGATCGATTCGGCCAACGCGTCGGCCTCAACGTGTAAGAAGCTCGGCTCCGTTCCGGCCCGCTTCATCGTCACCAAGAGCGTGGCTTCCGCAAGTCCATATCCCGGAGTAAACGCCGTTCGCCGAAAACCACGTGAACCAAAGATATCGATAAACTGCTCAACCGTGTCCGGATGAATGGGTTCGGCTCCGCAACTGGCCACCATCCACGTGCTCAAGTCAACCCGCCACTCTTTCTGTTGCCGCACAGCCCTGAGACAAGCTTCATAGGAAAAATTCGGTCCCCCACTGTGGGTAATCGCAAATCGAGACACCGCTTCAAGCCAACGTAATGGCCGCCGAAGAAACGTGATGGGTGACATGAGATAGGCGGGAATACCGGCATAGAAGGGGGCGATGATTCCATGCAGGAACCCATAGTCATGAAAATACGGCAACCAGCAGAGCGATCGGCTGCGGTCCGACACTTCTCCTGCCAAAGCCAAGGCCCTGCAGTGAGCGAGCACGTTCCCGTGGCTGATCATCACGCCACGAGGAGTCGCCGTTGACCCGGAGGTATATTGCAGATAGGCAAGGGCGTTGCTGCCTAGCCGGGGCACATCAATAGAATCGGCTTCATCGTAATGTTGATCCGTCGCCATCCAGTTGATCGAACCCACCTCCTTGGCGATGGAAAGCTCCGAAGACAACGCCGTGATATTCGAGGTGGTGAGCACCAGAGAAACCCGGGCATCCTCGATGATACTGCGCAGTCTGGGCAGACCGTATTTCAACCTGATGGGATCGGGTGCCGGAGCGGGAATCGGTACGAGACCAGCAAGGGTACAGGCCCAAAAGGCGCATGCGGCATCGAGTCCCTGCGAGTAAAGCAGGAGCGCCGTGGTTCCTGGTACGACGTCGCGTGCGAGATGGCCGGCAAGCGATCGCACCCTGCGTTCAAGCTGATCGTAGGTCAGTTGACCTTCAAGTTCGAGGGTATCGCGAACAAAGGCGTAGGCAAGTTCATTCGGCTGTTGCCGGCATCGAAGCTCGAAGAGATCAGAAAGATTGTGGATCGCCCGAGGAGGAAGTTTAGACATGGATGCGAGACACGGCTGCCCCCGCACAGCTACGAATAGCCGCTATCAACTATCCGTCTACTAATTTGTATAACCGTAGGATGATTGATCATAAATGGAAAGAATTTCTTGCTTTTCTCCAGTTCAGCTATGGACTACCGGATATTTATGGCGAGACGTCATGTCCGAGTGAGGACCCGAAAAACTGACGTACGGTCACACCTCGTATTGATGGCTGTAGCATCCTGCGCCAGTAGGCGATAAGGCCTCGGGGTATTTGTCTCCATTTTCAGCCCCCTATTGGCCGCCACCATCGTAACAAAACAATTTAACCTGTTGATGAATAAAAAGAATTGTCTCCGTGCGAGTTAGGAGCCAATGGCACACTGATCGCAAGGTTTTGTTGCTGAAGGGCAGAGAAGATGCATAGCACTCGACCAAGGGTGATGTTGTGCGCGGTCTTAGTTGGGATATCTGCGTTGGGGTTCAGCAATATTGGAATGAAAGATGTTCCTGCTTTAGCAAAAGGCGGCGATCCAGTCAGTGGCCGGGAAATCTACGTGAACACCTGCATCCGTTGCCATGGAATCGACGGGAAAGGTGCGCTCGGAATCAAACTTGTTCCACCTCCAGCGGACCTCACCTCTTCCGCTGTCCAAAACCGACTCGATGGCACATTGTTCAGGCGTATTCATGAAGGTAAACCGAATACCGCCATGGGTGCGTGGAAATATTCTTTCTCTGATGAAGAAATTTGGGATGTCTTGGCCTATGTTCGCACACTCGGGGTGGAGTCTCATAGACAACCATGAAAGATGAATCCAATGGGTCTGTATTGTCTCACACCACCGTGACAGGCAAATCAACAGCGCTCATATTTGAGGAGGTGTTGTGATGAAGTGCAATGTAGGAGGGATTGAGAGACCTATTCGAATGGGAGCCGGGCTATTGGCGATCATGATCGGCCTCTTTGCTGGATTATCGACTGCCGTGGCTGGGACAGCCCTTGGCGTGGGTGCCATCCTGCTGCTCACTGGAGCAGTGGGGTATTGCCCGCTGTTTACGTTGCTCGGGATCAATACCTGCTCTCCGGCGTCGGGTGTGAAGAAATAAGGTCCAATCTATGAGTCGACCGATCATTGCAGGCGTCCTGCTGTTGAGTGTCCTGTTGATGACGATCAGTTGTGTGCCGCCTCCACGGGTGAAGGGGAGTGACGAGGCGGCTGGTCGTGCGATGGAGGCGTCGTCCATCGATGCCTTGTTTGCCCCGCCATCGCCTGAAACGATTCCTGGTGATCTGAGAGGTGAGCAGATTCGATTGGGCTACGAGATGGTGGTCAATACACAAGTATACGGAAAGCGATACATTGGCAATGCCCTTAACTGCACCCATTGTCATTTGGATGGAGGGCTCAATCCGAATTCCGCATCCTTCGTCGGCATCAGCACGCTTTATCCGCAATATCGTGAACGAGCCGGCCGACAGGTGACCCTCGCAGATCGAATCAACGAGTGTTTCGAACGAGGTATGAACGGGAAGCCCCTCCCTCCCGACAGTGTGAAACTGACGGGCATTGTCGCCTACATCGAATGGTTGTCTCAAAATATGCCGCCCGGCGGTACGATTCCGTGGCGAGGAATCCCGCGCCTCACCACGACCCATCAGCCGGACCCTCTCAACGGCAAAAAGGTTTATGAGAAAAAATGTGTCTTCTGCCATGGCTCCGATGGACAGGGGACGATGGCAGGGCCGCCCGTCTGGGGAGCACGTTCGTACAACATCGGTGCGGAGATGGCAAGGACCGGCGTCGCCGCCTCCTTCATCAAGGCCAACATGCCGCGAGGCTGGGGGTGGACGGTGACGGATGATGAGGCGTTTGATGTCGCGGCCTATATCAATACTCAACCTCGACCGGACTTTCCCGGTAAGATTCATGATTGGCCGAAGGGGGGCAAGCCCGCGGATGTGCCGTATTAGGGAGACCATCGTCACTAGCCATTCATCAACCATGAAGGGATGGCGTTAAGGACTGTCCTGTAACAAATGTGGGTGGCGGCCAAGCTTCCGAGACCAGGAGCGACATGAAACTTACGGCTACCTTTCATGGCGGGGCACGCTACGACATTGTGAGCGGCAAGCACCGAATCATCACCGACCAGACGGTGGAGGATGGAGGACAGGATGCCGGCATGGGTCCGGTTGAACTTTTTGTCGGGTCTGTCGCGAGCTGTGTCGCGTACTTCGTCGGGCAATTCTGCGGGCGGCACGGTATTTCCAAAGACGGCTTGTCGGTCGAGGCCGAATGGACGATGGCTGAAGGCCCACATCGTGTCGGCCGTATCGATATCGGAATCCATCTTCCCCATCGAATCAGCGCGGAGCAAAAAGAGCGACTCCTGAAAGTCGCCCACGGCTGCACGGTGCACCAATCCATCGCCGTGACACCGAATATCGGGATCAAGTTGAATCCGTCCACGCAGAAAGCCAACGAATCGTGAGAGCACACACAAGACGTCGCGCAATTCTGGTCAAGGCCTCATCATGCGCAAGCGAAGGAGGAGGAGATGGGTCTGGGAAGAATCAGTAGAGTAATTGGCACCACAGTGACTTTAGCAGTAGGAATGATTCTGTTGCAGGACCCATCCTTCGCGAGCGATCAGGCACGCGCAAAGGAACTTATCCAACAGACCTGTGTGCAATGTCATCGATTGGAGGGGACAGCTGAATCGCGGTTCAAGCTTCATGCTCCTGATTTGATCTGGGCCGGCAGCAAATACCAACGGTCGTGGCTCATTCGTTGGCTGACCGGTCAGGAGGCTCCGCTCTATGCGAAGGGGTATCTTTGGGACCTGACGAACGTTCCTTCAAAACACCCGATGGTTACGGAATCGGAGGCGAATGCCCTGGCGGATTATTTTGCCGAACACAACAAAGATCCGCGCGTGACGGTCGGCGCATTTGATGTCGCGAAAGTGACGAAGTTTGATGTGACGTTCGGCAGGATGGCCTATAAAGCCCATGCCTGCCTTGGTTGTCACACGATCGAGGAGAACGGCAAGCTTATCGGTGGCCCGCAGAGCGCCGCGTTGCAGAATGCCGGTCAGCGGTACAACATGGACTGGCTGTATCGTTTTGGACAGAATCCGCAGGACTTCGTCATCCATACCGGGGAATTTCTGGCTGATGCAACCGACGCGCAATTGCGGGCGGTGATCGGATTCCTGGCCGTACAAGGCGTCAACGACTTCAAATACTATGAGCCCTGGACAGGTCCGGAGTTTGCCAATGCGAGCATTGATCGAGGAAAGACACTGTACAAGGAATATTGTGCCCAGTGCCACGGCTTTACCGGGAAAGGAGACGGTCCTGCCGCTTCCGGGCTAGAGCCGAAACCTGCCGTCCATGCCAACATACCGTTCGAGAAGCTTCCGATGGAATATCTCTATAACGTAATCAACCATGGCGGCGCGGCTGTTGGCAAATCGCCAAACATGCCCTACTGGGGACTCACGATTGGCCAGCAGGGTGTGGCGGATGTGATCGCCTATTTGAAGGTTACGTTCAAGGGAGCACCGGATATCGCCGCTGCGGCTGGAGGCGCTGAAGGCAGTGCCTGTGTGCAGCCGCGCAAGACGACCAAGGCACCGGAAGATGTTCTCGGGAAAGCGAACCCCGTTCCCTCTTCTAGCGGTGCCATCCAGGCGGGAAAAGAGTTGTTTCTGAAGACCGCGCAGCCGGCCCCCTGTGCCATGTGTCATGGCGAACAAGGTGATGGCAAGGGATTTATGGGTGCCGCCTTGCTGCCGCCGCCACGAAATTTCACGTGTGGCGCGATGATGCGGGAGATTCCAGATGGCCAGCTCTTCTGGATCATCAAGAATGGCTCTTCTGGAACCGGCATGATGTCGTTTGCCTCGCTGCGGGATGAACAGGTGTGGCAGCTGGTTCATTACATCAGGAGCCTGGCGAAGTAACTGAGTTTCCAGCTCCACGCTGCTGTCGTGAGTGTGACTTTCGAAGAAGGAGGTGTTCGGGCCAATGCAGTTCCGATGGATCGAAAGGAGTTATGAGGATGAGTGCATAAACGTGCCCAAATAAAGGAGGAAAGAATGAGTGTCCGACGATACGGAGCAACCTTGTTAACCATTCCGCTCGCCATTGCGACGTTGATGGTCTGGAGTGACGGTCCCGACATCGCGTATGCACAGACCAAAGGGATGGAGGCGCCGCCCTCAAAGGTGGAGATCACCATCAAGGACCGTCAACACGGCTATGAGACGGTCGGGGTGACGATGCCGTCGCAGGACACGATCATCGTCGTCCGAAATCAGGATTCGGTCACTCATGGGTTAGCGTCAACGTTGTTCAAAAACATTCCCGTGAAGGTGGAAGGGGGGACTGAGGTACGAGGAAAACGGTTCAAGTCGTTTCATGTCGATGCGGGAAAGACGATGACGCTCCGTTTCGCTACGGCCCCATCGAATTTCGATCCGGTAACCGGTGGGGCTGAAAGTGTGCGGCATGCCCTGTGGTGCGACATCCATCCTGAAGTGAAGGGTGAGTTATTTATTATTGAAACCCGTGGGGATATAGGGGGTGGATGAGCGGCCTTCCGATCACACGCCTTAAACGTGTCCCACCATGGTGTAGAATCTGTTCTCTTCCTTACTAAGGAAGGGGCTGAGGGTAAGGATTCCGGTCCTGGCCAGCGAGAGTCCATACCGGAGCTGAGCCAGGCCTGGCGGATCTGTCCCCGTGATGGGTGACGCTGGGATGAGCGGCAGCGCATGTCGTGTAGTGGATGAAGGAACACCACATGAAAGGGTTCAAGAGACACCTTGCTCGTGCTGTGGGCGTATGGCTTGGGTGTGTGATTGGCGGCGGAGTGCTTGCCATACCGTCTTTCGGTTGGGGGAAGGAGATTGCGTTTGTCGCCCGTGAGGTCGAAGATCAGCAAGCGGTTTGGCTTCCCAGGGAAATCGTCATTCATCGGAGCACGGATTTCACAGAGCCGTTGATTTTTCGGTTTGAGAATCCAACCGAACGGACCCATGTGTTTGAAGCTCCGGCGTTGTTTGAGTTTGTAGACGAGGGAGGTGTTCAGATCACCAGGCCCGTTCGGATTACCATCCCGCCGGAAGGGACTGAGCAGACTGTGATCGACAGGGATCGGATGGCGAGCGATGCGATTGCTGCCGAGGGAGAGACGGTGACCTATCGATTCTACTGTCCCCTTCATCGAGCAGATGCAGATATGGGTGGCAGAATCGTCGTGGGGCAATAGCCAGAGGACAGCACTTCTAGTTGAGAAGGCGTACATTGTATAGAACCACAGCTATTCAAGGAGTCAATCATGGCAACGTTCATCATTTCAGGTAGTCGAGGCACAGACGATCCCACGATGGCGACCTTGCCGTTCATGGCTGCCAAGACAGCAAAAGAGCAGGGACATGACGTCGTGCTGTGGCTGTGGAACGAAGCCGTGACGCTGGGACGGAAAGGCCTCGCTGACCATGTGACCGGCGTGAACTTGACCCCTCTGAAAGAGCTGCTTGCCGCTGTACAAACGGCCGGCGTGCCGATCTGGGTGTGCGGTGCCTGTGCCGTGGCCAGACAAATTGGTGCTGAGAATCTAGTGGCCGGCGCATCCATCAAAGGCATGCCCGATTACATCAAAGCCGTGGCTGAGCGCGACCGGAACGTGATGTTCTGATTGGCAGAAACCAGGAGGCTCCGCATGGCGGCTGATCGAGAATCGACCGGGAAGTCGAAAGACCGTAAAGATCGTCCGGATACGGTGGACCTCGACGACCTCGTAGAGTAAGCACCGCGTACGGACGCGAATGAATTGGAGACGATTCCCACGAAGGTCCCGAGGGAGGGAGACGGATATCTCCCACCGAGCGAGGCATCCATCGGGACTGTGTTGAAACAAATCGGGGATCCGGGGGACACGCTGACCGAGGACGATCTTCGTCGGGTCAATACGAGAAAAGGTCTCATTCAGTTGCTGGAGAAGAGAGGCGTCGATATTCAAGACGTGCGCAAGAGACTGCTGTACGAGCATGAGTTGCGACAGCTCCAAGTGGAATTGGTGAAGTTTCAACGGTGGGTACAACATACGGGAGCACGAATTGCGATTCTGGTCGAGGGACGGGATGCCGCAGGGAAAGGGGGCACGATTCGACGTTTTACCCAACACCTGAACCCTCGCGCGATGCGTGTCGTGGCACTCCCAGGCCGACCGACGAAGAACGAGGCCAGTGGTATTTTCAGCGATACATTCGCCAGCTGCCGAACAAGGGTGAAATCGTCTTCTTCGACCGTAGTTGGTACAACCGTGCCGTGGTCGAACCGGTCATGGGATTTTGCACCAAGAAGGAGCATCAGCGATTCCTGCCGCAGGTCCCGGAATTCGAACATATGCTCTATGAAATGGAGTGACGATCATCAAATTCTGGTTCTCCATCTCGAAGGAAGAGCAAGCGAAGCGCTTTGAAGCGAGGCGACAAAATCCCTTGAAACAGTGGAAACTCAGCCCCGTTGACGAGAAGGCTCAGGAATTGTGGGATGCCTACACGCGCAGCAAGGAAGAGATGTTCAGCAACACACACACGACGTACAGCCCGTGGATCATCGTCAAGGCGAACGACAAGCAGGCGGCTCGTCTTGAAAGCCTACGCTACGTGCTGAACCTTCTTCCTTATAAGGGGAAGGAAGAAGCGCAGATCAGGTTGACTCCCGATCCGACCGTGATCACGCGGTTCCACCGCAAGATGGTGGAGCTGGACCTGTGACAGCCTGCGAGAGGGTCCCTCGCAGATTCGATTTTCGCAACATCGATGAAGGAGCAGGGTGATGAAGACAAAGATGTTCCCGTTGCTGGCCTTCGTGGTTGTCTTTGCGATCCCCGCCACTGCCGCAGAGCGTCACATGATGCAGCCGAGAGTGCCTGCCGATAAGCTGGCTGAAGCTCGCGCCCTCACGAGTCCCCTCTCGAATTCTCCGGAAGTGATTGAACAGGGTAAAGCGCTTTACAACGGCAAAGGTACCTGCTTCACCTGTCATGGCGTGGATGGAGACGGTAAAGGACCAGGGGGGGCCCAACTGAATCCCACTCCTCGTAATTTTCAGCATCACGGATTTTGGCGACATCGCACCGAAGGGGAGCTCTTCTGGGTCATTAAACATGGCTCGCCCGGTACCGGCATGATCGGATTCGGGCAGGTCTTGTCCGATGAAGAAATCTGGGCCCTCATTCAGTATGAGCGAACCTTCGCCGGCATGCACGGGCCGGGAATGAGGGAGCGTGGAGAAGGTATGGGACCTATGGGTGGTAGAGAAGGAATGGAGCATCGTGGGCGGAGGGGTGGAATGAAGGACTGTGAAAGCGAAGCATGTGAACGATGATCAAACCCTGCTCAGCCGAAAGATAAGAGATTGAACCGCTCAGTCGCTGCGGCTATTATGGCCTAGGATATCTTGATGGCGTGGGTGCTGAAGGAAGTCATCTGAGGGGAGGGCGGGATGAGCACAATAAGAGCGTTGGGGACAGGGTTGGTGGTCGGACTGCTGTTGAGCGGCTGTTCGTCCTATCACACAGGGAAGCATGACACCAAGCTGCGTGCAAAAGCGGCGATTGCCGGACCCGGCATCACAGGTGAA
>Ga0073934_10008749_pt1 | contig 13341 bp, 16 predicted proteins | sample LarsenN4metaG_FD_76834 | JGI IMG/M metagenome (GOLD analysis project Ga0073934, IMG submission 76834) | Hot spring sediment bacterial and archeal communities from British Columbia, Canada, to study Microbial Dark Matter (Phase II) - Larsen... ...
GCCCACGCTGATCACTCCTGGCTCTCCCTGCTCGTTCTTCAAGCAGGGCAGTGTGTTTGCGTGGGTCAGTTTTGCGTGAGCGCAGCCCCCGTAGGTGGGTCAGTTTTCAGTGAGCGTCAACACGAGAGCCACTTCCTGCGCCATGCCGGATGCCATCTGGTGGGCATGACGAACGTGCCGGAGGCCTTTCTGGCGCGCGAGGCGCAGCTGGCCTACGCCACGGTCGGTCTGGTGACCGACTACGACTGCTGGCTCGAGGACCCTGGGCAGCATGTGAGCGTCGCCGCGATCTTCGAGCGCTACGGGCAGACACTGGCCCAGGCCCGCCTTGTGTTGGACGAGTTGCTGCGTGCACCGCTTCCCCAGCCCGAGTCGGACATCCGTTCGGCATTGGCCACCGCCTTGCTGACACCCGATGCCGCACTCGATGACGCGCAGCGTGGATGGCTGGGTGTGCTGAAGTCCTGACGAATGAGGAGACCCGCATGAGCTTCTTCCCCAGCCTGCCCGCCGATGCCGGCGTGCGCCACATCCTGGGCTTCAATCCCGAGGCCGGCCGTGCACTGATCGCCCTGCACACGGCCGTGCTGCGCCAGGACACGGCGCTGACTGCGGCGCACAAGGAGCTGATCGCGGCCTACGTCTCCGGCCTGAACGCCTGCCAGTACTGCCACGGCGTGCATCGCGAGACGGCGCTGGCCTTCGGCATCGAAGAAGGGCTCATCGAGAGCCTGCTGACAGACCTCGAAGCCGCCCCTGTCGATCCCCGTCTGCGCCCGATGCTGGCCTACGTTCGGAAGCTCACGCTCGAGCCGTCCCGCATGGTGGGCACCGATGCGCAGGCGGTGCTCGACGCCGGCTGGGGCGAGCGTGACCTGCACGACGCCGTGTTGACGGCCTGCCTGTTCAACTTCATGAACCGGCTGCTCGAGGGGCACGGCGTCAAGGGAGGCACGGCGCTGTATGCCGAGCGGGGCCAGGCGCTGGCGCGTGACGGCTACGAGCCGCTGCTGGCCTGGCTCACGCCGAAGGACTGAGCCCGCGCGAAGGAGGCCGGAAGGCCTTCTTCGGCTGGCGAAGGCCCGACCGCGATTTCACGCGGGAGGGCTGAGCCCGCGTTCGACGAGCGGGGTGAACCCATCGACCAGATAGTCGAACCCGTCGACCAGCTGGTCGAACCCGTCCACCAGCTGGTCGAACCCGTCCACCACCACGTCGTAGTCGCGATTCGGGTTCGGATCCGGAGGGCCCGCAGGTCCCCACTCGTTCGGGCGCCGCACGAAGGCCGTCTGCATGCCCACGTCCTGCGCAGCGTTGAGGTCAAAGTTGTGGCACGCCACCATCAGCGCATCCTTTGGCGCCAGCCCCAGCCACGCCAGCGCCGTCCGGTAGGCCTCGGGATGCGGCTTGTAGATGCCGATCATCTGACACGAGATGACGGCGTCCCAGACCAGCGCGTTGACGCGCGACACCTCAACGACCAGCGACACGGGGAGCATCGTGAACGAGACCACTGGCACGTGCCGTCGCAGTTGCGCAAGAGCCGGCGGGAAGTCGGGCCACGCGCGCAACCGGTGCCAGTCGCGCCAGAGCCGCTGGCGCGCGGGCTCCGCCAGCCTGGGCATGCCGAAGTGCGCCACGGTGGTGTCGAGTGTGGTCTGGTGCAGGTCGTCCATGTGGAAGGCCGGTCGAACCTGACCGACGATGCCCCGCATGGTCTGTCGCCGCCACTCGTTCACGAACGCATGAGGATCGATGGCCGTGCCGTCGAGAGTCCCTGCCTCGAGGAGCTCGGTCACGATCGATCCGTGCCAGTCAAGAACGGTGCCGCCGGTATCGAACAGGACTGCGCGTGGCAAGGTTTGCATGCAGAGGACCTCCTCGAGGCAATGTATCCGGCAGTGGGCGTCGCGTGGCGTCGGCGGTCTCGAACCGGTGATCAGGCGTCTCGCCAGTGCCGCCGGTGCTGGCCGTCGCTGACCAGCTGGCTTCAGAACTCCAGGTCGTCGTCGACGAGTGCGTTGGGGCGCTGCCCTTGGCTCAACCGGCCGAATCCAGCCTTTCGAGTAGCGCCAAGGCGCGCTCGGGGCTGCCACGCGTCGAACGCGTTTCGAAGCGCACGCGCGCGTCGTAGTTGGCGAGCGCGACCGTGGCCAACTGGCCCATCAGCTTGTTGACGCTGATCGAGTTCGACTTTGCGAGTGCCTTCAGGCGCTCATGCTTGTCATCCGGCAAACGAATTGTCAGCGTGGACATGGAACAGCCTCCAGGCATTGGTCGGGTGTCAGCACCCGCAGCGTCGGGAACTACAGTTCGCCGCGCGCAACATCCCGCAGATTGCGCGTCAGGATGACATCAGCCTGTGCGGCAAGGGCCAACTCGATCAAGTGATTGTCGGCTTCATCCGAGGTTCGCCACTTCAGAACTGCACAAAACGGGCAGCCTCCTCCTTGAGCTACCCGCGCTTGCGCTGCGCCGCTTGCGGGGCGGGCGATGATCGTTGCGGCGCGGCGGGTGGCCGTGGAGGACGAACTGCGTGTCCAGTTGTCTGACGAGGCGTTCGTGATCTTCCCTGCCCGGCACTCAGCGGCGCCGACCTCACGAGCGGTCCGCATGATGTCGCGGGAGCAAATCGAAGCCGTTGCCGCGAGGCGTCGTCGACGGATAGATAGCCTCCACCGCCCTCAGTGGCGCGACAGCGAGCACGTCTGTCAAGGCTGTAGGCAGCGCGCGGCCGGTGTCGCCGCTGGCGAGCATCTGGCGGGATCGGTCCAGGGGCGCTAGATCGTCCAAGATATTCGGCAATTCTGCAGGCCAAGCTGTGGACCTCTCCAACCTGGGCACCATCATCCGTGAGCGGCGTGAGGCGCTGGCGTTGAAGCAGTCCCGGCTCGCGCAGCTGAGCGGTCTTTCGCGGCAGACGCTCCTCGGTCTGGAGGCGGGCGCTCTGAGCGATCTGGGATTCAACCGGGTGGCCCAGGTGCTGTCGGTGCTGGGGCTGGACCTCGATCCGCCAAGCCAGGCGGCGCGCTCCCGGAAGCGGGGCTTGTGGATGGCGGCGAAGAACGCCAGCGTGAGCTGCGTCCAAGAGGTGCCGCCCGACACACTCGGCCACGCGCTGGTGAGCGGCAGCGTGCCGACCGGCTACTCGGCCCACCTGACGCACCTGCTGGACGAAGCGCCGGTGCCGCTGGTGGTGATGGCCGTGGAGGAAGCTGCCGCGAACGAAGGCGTGGCGCCCAAGGCTGTGTGGCGCAACGTCGCGAAGCTGGCGACGTCACTGGGCGTGCACCGGCAGGGTCTGTGGGCGTAGTTGCACGCCGGCGATGCTTGAACGAAAATACACACATCGTTGTACACACATGGAGCGCAGCGTGGAAACGCTCACCACCAGAGTCTTCAACAACGGCAACAGTCAGGCGGTGCGCATTCCTGCGGAGTTCCGGCTCGACACTGATCGTGTAAGCATTTCGCGCAACGAATCGGGCGATCTGGTGATCCATCCCTTGCGGGCCGAACGTGGCGCTGCGCTGCTCGATGCCCTGCGCGCTGTAGGTGAGGCGGACGTTGCCTTCATCACAGCGCTGGAAGCTGAACAGGTCGGCCCACAGCCCATCCAGGAGCGCGAGGCGTTGTGATCTACCTGCTGGACACCAACATCCTCATCTACCTGATCAAGAACCAGCCTCCCGCCATCGCGCAGCGCGTCGATGCGCTGCCAGAGGATGCCCGGCTGTGCATGTCCTTCGTGACCTGGGCTGAGTTGTTGAAGGGCGCCGAGCGCAGCACGAGGAAGCCGGAGGTCCTTCGCCGACTGGATGCCCTGGCCCGGCAAGTGGCAGTGCTGTATCCGGCAGGCCCTGCCATCTGCGAGCACTACGCTGAGCAGTTCACGCGTCTGAAGGACGCCGGCACGCCCATCGGTGCGAACGATCTATGGATTGCCTGCCACGCTCTAGCCGAGAGCGCGACGCTGGTGACGCACAACACCCGCGAGTTCCAGCGCGTCGGCGGACTGAGGGTGGAAGACTGGGTTGCTCCGGACTGACTGTCGTGGCCGCTGCGCAGACGCAGAACTTTGAAGGCAAGGGGAGGCCTGCTACATTGGCGTCGATCCTGCTCAGTGTTCGGCCAAGTGACAAACGTGCATCTGGCCCCACCTATAAAAGTTGGAGGATTTCCGATGGACGGTCCTTTGACGGGAGATGGAGGGTGCCAGCGGGGCCGGAGCGTTATGCGACGCGGACTTAGGTGCGATTTCCATGTGATGATCGACCACATGTGACACGGTCCCGGGGTGAAGCCGCCGCAACCTCGCGGCCTCACCTCGCGGCCGCAGTGAGGCGCTCCCTCAGGCCTGGTCGTCGAGCAGGCAGGACCCCGACGTCGACGCGGCGGCATCCGCCCGCACCGCCAGCGACTCGCCTTGCGGCCGGTCGACCTGCAGCAGCACGTCGCCGCCGGCCGGCAGACGCAGCGTGAAGCGGCCCTGGACATCGCTGCGAGCGTTGCCCAGCAGCCGCCCGTCGGCCGACAGCGCACGAACCGGCGTGCCGGTGACGGGGACGTAGTGGCGATCGAGCACGCAGCCCTGCACCGTGACGGAGACCGGTGGCAACGTCTTGGCGGAAGGCTCTGCCGATCCCATGCCCGGCTCGTCACCGCCACCCCCGCAGGCGGCGGCGGCGAGGCCGAAGGCGATGGTCGACGCGGCGCGGGCAAGACGGGCGCTGGCGTGGGTCTGCGGGTTGGCCATGGTGGGCTCCTGTGTTGTGGCGCCACCATGGTCGGCGTGTTGCTGCTTGAGGTGCTGAGCCTGGGCCGAAGGATGTCCCGAGGACTCCTCAAGGTGTCATTGCGGCAGGGCCGCGCCTTACTCGGCAGGCAAGCCCGCCTCGCGCAGCGTGGCCAGCATCTGCTCGAGCTGGCCGATGGCCGACGGGTCGTAGGTGCGCACCGTGGTCTCGCGAATGGCCTCCAGGCTGCAGAAGGCCGGGTGCTGGCGCAGCGTGGTGATCCACTCGTGCGCCTGCTCGACGGCGCCGAGCCGCCAGGCGGCGGCGGCGCCGGCCACGTAGGTCTGCGCGTAGCTCGGATTGACGGCCATGCCGCGCTGCGCTTCCTCGAAGGCGCCTCGGGGGTCGCCGGTGGCCAGGCAGGCCTCCGCCCGCACGGCGTGCCAGATCACCCGCAAGGGCTCCAGCGGACTCAGCTCGAAGGCCTTGTCGCAATAGGCGCGAGCTTCTTCATGGCGCCCGTGGCGCTCCAGGGAATGGGCCAGCAGGCCGTACGCCGGCGCGTAGGACGGTGACAGCCGCAGGCAGTGGCGCAAGGCCTCGTCGGCGCTCGCCCGCTGCCCGCGGTAGTGACGGACCGCGAGCGAGAGCACGTAATGGGCATCGGGGTCGCGCGGGTCGAGGGCCACGGCACGCTCCGCTTCGGCCAGCGCGCGCGCGAGCTGCTCGTCGCGCGCTTCGTCGCTCCAGCGGTAGTTGCCGGCGCGCCAGTCGGCATAGGCCAGGCACATCCAGGCCTGGCTGAGCTCGGGCGCCAGTGCCACGGCCGAGCGGGCCAGCCGCGTGGCGCGCTGGTTGGTGTCGGGCGTCTGCGCGCGCGCGAACAGCTGCACCCAGGCTTGCGCGGCCAGCGCCCGCGCCTGCACCTCGGCGTCGGTGGCGGACAACGGCAGCTCCTGGCTGGCCAGGTCGTTGAGCTCGAAGCGCAGTGCGCGCGCCAGCCGGCCCACCACCACGGTGGCGGTGGCATGCCAGGCGTTGGCCGGCAGCGTCAGCTCGTCGGCCCAGGTCTGGGTGCCGCGCCGGCCGTCGACCACCTGCACGCCCACGTGCAGCGTGTCGCCGCGCTGCTCGAGCTGGCCGTCGACGACGTAGCGCACGCCCAGGTCGTCGGCCATCTGCCGCGGCGGCGGATGGCGCTGCCCGAAGGTGAGCATGGTGCCCAGGGCGACCACGACCAAACCCGGCTGGCGCGACAGCTCGGAGATGAGCGCGCCGGTGAGGCTCTCGCTCAGGAACGACAGCGACTGCGGCAGTCCGCGCATGACGAAGGGCAGCACGGCCACCGAGCGTGGGCCGAGGCGGGGCTCCGAGAGGCCCGGGCCGGCCGCCTCTTCCACCGCTGCGGCTGGTGCTGCCGGCGCGACCGGCGCGACCGGCGCGACCGGCGCCAGCGCGGCCGCCGGGGCCTGCACGACCACCGGCGTCACCAGCCGATAACCCTTGCGGGCCACCGTGGCGATGTGCTCCGGCCCCAGCACCTTGCGCAACTGCGCCACTGCGTCGTACAGCGAACTCGGCGTGACGATCAGGCCCGGCCACACGGCACTCAGCAAATCGTCGGCCAGCACGACCTCGCCGCGCGCCTGCGCCAGCACCACCAGCAGCCGCATCGTGCGCGGCTCGAGCTTGTGCACCTGCCCCGCCAGCGGGCCCTGGCCGGCCACCTCGTCCAGCGACACCGACACCCGCCACGGGCCGAGTGTGAAACGATCGGGCAGGGGATCGACGGGCGGGCGAGTCACGGGGGACGATGATGCCGCACCGGCCGGCCGGCGGACGGTTCACCGTCCGCAGTGCGTTCCTGAGAGAACCCCGAGAAGACCTTGAGCGCCGCTTCAGCCCGGTTGGCCTGGCTTGCGCGACGATGGCGACACCGCCACGAGAGGACGTCGACATGAACCGCAGAACCCACCTGATGCTGGCCTGTGCCGCGGCCCTGTCCGCCAGCCCGGGGCTGGCCGGGGCCCAGGCCCCGGCCGCCTACCCCAGCAAGCCGATCCGCCTGGTGGTGCCGTTCCCCGCCGGCACCGCGCCCGACGTGCTGGCCCGGCTGCTCACCCCGGCCTTGTCCGAGTCGATGGCGGCCAACGTGGTGGTGGAGAACGTGCCCGGCGCCGGCGGCACCATCGGCGTGGACCGCGTGGCCAAGTCGGCCCCCGACGGCCACACGCTGCTGCTGTCGGGCGATGCCGCGCTCGTGCTCACCGGCGGCGCCTACGGCGTGAAGCCGCCCTACGAGACGCTGCGCGACCTGGCGCCCATCGCGCAGCTCATCATCACGCCCAACGTGCTGGTGGTGTCCAACGACGTGCCGGCGCGCAGCGTGCAGGAACTGGTGGCGCTGGTGCGCAGCCAGCCGGGCAAGTTCAGCTACTCGTCGGCGGGCATCGGCTTGTCGCAGCATCGCGCCGGCGAGCTGATGAACGGCATGGCCGGCCTGGACATGGTGCATGTGCCCAACCCGGCCAATCCGTGGACCGACGTGATCGCCGGGCGCACGCAGCTGATGTTCGGCAACATCGCGGCGGCACTGCCGCTGGTCAAGGACGGCAAGGTGCGTGCGCTGGCGGTGACCTCCACGACGCGCGCGGCCGCAGCGCCCGAACTGCCCACCGTCGCCGAAAGCGGATTGCCCGGCTTCGAGTCACTGTCGTGGTTCGGCGTGCTGGCGCCCGCGGGCACGCCGCCGGCGGTGCTGCAGCGGCTGGAGGCCGAACTGCAGAAGGCCATGGCCACGCCGGCGATCCGCGAGCGCGTGGCGGCGCTGGGGGCGATGCCCGGCGCGCTGAACGCGGCCGGCCTGAGGCAGGTGATCGAGAACGAGACCAAGCGCTGGGCACCCAGGCCGGGCGCCGCGGCCGCCGCTCCGGCGGTCCCGTCGACCCCCTCGGCCCCCTCGGCCCCGTCGGCCACCACGACCGCCCAGAAGCCCTGAGCGCAACAGGCCTCGCCATGCTGCTTTCGCTCGGCCATGTCACGCTGCTCAGCGCCGACTTCGAGCGCACCGAGCGCTTCTACTGCGATCTGCTGGGCCTGCGCGTCGGCCCGCGACCGGCGATCCGCATCCCCGGGCGCTGGTTCTACATCGGCGACGAGGCGGTGCTGCATGTGCTGCCGCGCGAAGGCGGGGCAAGCAACGGCGCGCAGGCCGTCATCGACCACTTCGCCCTGAACGCCACCGACCGGCCCGCTTTCGAGAAGCGGCTCGAGGCGGCCGGCCAGCCCTTCGAGAGCCGGCGCCTGGCGGACAGCGACACGTGGCAGGTCTTCCTCACCGACCCCGACGGCGCGCGGGTCGAACTCAGTTTCCTCGAGGCAAGAGGGCCTGCCTGCGTGCCGTCAGCGCGGCGCTAGGCCACCGGCACCACCAGCGCGTCAGGCCCACCGCGATCAGGCTCAGCAGCACCGCCGCGCTGCCGGAAGGCCTCGATGAGCCCCTGCCGCGAGTAGCGCAGCGCGTGCCACGGGCGGGCTACGCCGCCGCGGCTCTTGTGGTCGTTCGGGGCCGGTGCGGGCTGGCGCGGGGCGTTCATCGTGGATTGCCAGGCGGCCGCGCCGCTCACGCCGCTCCGAGCTGCAGCTCGACGGCGAAGCCGCGCGCCACCTCGAGCAGACGCAGGCTGCCGCCATGCGCCCGCGCCACGCGGTCGGCGAGCATCAGGCCGAGCCCGGTGACGCCCTCGTAGCGCTGGCCGTCGATGGCCGCCTGCAGCAGGGCGCGGCGCGGCGCGCTGACGCCCGGGCCGTCGTCGTGCAGCACGAGCCCGCGCGGCGCGCGGGCCTCGATCGCGACCGCGCCGGCGCCGTGGCGCTGGGCGTTGTCGATGAGGTTGAGCAGCGCCGCAGCGAGCAGGTCGGGGTCGGCGCGCAGGCGCAGGCCCGGGGCCACCGAGACGCGCAGCCGTGCCGCGGGCAGCCGGTGCACCAGATCGGCCAGGTCCACGTCCGCCAGCTGCAGCTTCTGCGCGCTGCGGAACAGCCCGAGCAGGGCGGCCACCACGCCCTGCAGGCGGGCGGCGGCGTCGCGCGCCTGCTGCACGCGCTCGCGCCAGGGCGCCGGGCAGTCGCGCAGCGCGACGGCGAGCTGCGCGTCGATGCCGGCCAGCGGCGTGCGCAGCGAATGCGCGGCGTGCGCGGTGAACGCCTGCTCGTTGGCCAGGCGAACGGCCAGTTGCTGGGTGGCCGCCGTCATGGCCCGGTGCACCGGCACGAGCTCCTGCCGCTCGGGCGTGCCGAGTGCGCCGGGCTGCAGCGCGCCCGGGGCATCGACGTCCCAGGCCTGCAGCCGCTCGGACAGGCTCTGCAGCGGCCGCAGCTCGACCTTGACGCGCGCGCGCAGCCAGGCGTGCCCGAGCAGGCCCACCGCGAACGCGGCCAGCACGACGCCCTGCGCGACCTCGGCGCGGGCCTCGCGCCGCTCGGTGCGCGACTGGGCCACGTACAGCGTGTCGCCGCCGGCGCCGAGCGGTACGCCGTTGACGCGCCACTGAGCGGTGTCGAAGAGCCCCGGCGACGGCGTGTCGCGCCAGGCCGTGGCCGGGGCGCGCGGCGAGCGGGCCGCCACGCGGCCGTCGGCGGCGACGACCTGCCACGCGAAGTGCCCGGTCGGCGTGCCCGTGTCGGGCGCCGCCACCTCGCCGGCCGGCAGGCCACGCTCGCTGCTGCGCATCAACCCGGCCAGCAGTTCGCCCGAGGTCTGCAGCGCCTCGTCGAGCAGTTCGTCCACCTCGCTGGTGGCGGCCAGCCAGACCGCCGCGCCGACCGCCAGCCCCCAGGCGATGACCCAGGCGGCCAGCGCGTTGGCCAGGCGCGCGCGGATCGAGGGCGCTTCGGCGGCGGCCGGGGAGGGGACATCGTCGCTCAATCTCTGCCTCCGATGCGGTAGCCGAGACCGCGCACGGTCTCGATGAGGTCGCGGCCGAGCTTGCGGCGCAGCGCCGAGACGTGCACCTCGAGGGCGTTGCTGGCCAGCTCCGACTCGAAGCCGAGCACCAGCCGCTCGAGGTCGGCCTTGGGCACGATGCGCCCGCTGCGCAGGACCAGAGCCTCGAGCACGGCCCACTCGCGCGCCGTCAGCTCCACGCGCACGCCGTCCACGCGCGCCGCGCGCGCCGGCAGGTCCAGCTCGACGCCGCCGAAGGTGCGCACGCCCTGGCCGCTCTGCGCCAGGCGGCGGCCCACGGCGCGCAGCCGCGCCGCGAGTTCCTCGGGCGCGAAGGGCTTGACGAGATAGTCGTCGGCGCCCGCGTCGAGGCCTTCGACGCGCTGCGCGAGCAGGTCGCGCGCGGTCAGCATGAGGGCCGGCGTGGTGTCGCCACGCGCGCGACGCGCGCGCAGCCATTGCAGGCCCGAGCCGTCGGGCAGCTGCCAGTCGACGAGCAGCGCGTCGTAAGGCTCGTCGTCCAGGCCCTGCGCCTGCGCCAGCGTGCGGCACCAGTCGACGACGTGGCGCTCGCCGCGCAGGTACTCGCGCAGCGCGTCGCCGAGCAGGTCGTCGTCCTCGAGCAGCAGCAGTCGCATCGGCTGTCTTCCTCCGTTCCCCAGCGGCCGGCGTCCCGGCACGCCGGCAACGGTAACCCGAACAGGGCCCGCGGACCTTCAGCCTCGCTTCATGCGCGCCGGGTGCAATGCGGCGCATGTACGCCTTCAGGCACCGCCTGGGCTCGGCGGCCTTCGCGGCCTTGGCTTCCAGCCGGCGCTGGCTGCAGCGGCGCCCGCAGGCGAGTGTCGAGACGATCGTCGTGGCGGCGGCCTCCTTCTGGCTGCTCACGGCCAACGGCCCCTTCCTCGCCGCCGCGCTGAAGGGCCGCGCGCCGTCCGACGCGTCGACCTGGACCTTCGCGGTCGCCCTGTGCGCCATCGTGCTCGCGGCGCACGTGCTGATCCTCGGTCTCGTCTGCAACCGCTGGACGGTCAAGCCGCTGCTCGGCGTGCTCGCCGTGGGCACGGCGGCCGCGGCGTACTGGATGGGCTCGTTCGGCGTGTACCTGGATCCGTCGATGCTGCGCAACGTGCTGCGCACCGACGTGGCCGAGGCCGGCGAGCTGCTCTCGCCCGGGCTGGCGCTGCATCTGGCGCTGTACGCCGGCGTGCCGCTGCTGCTGCTGGCGCGCGTTCAGGTCGTGCGCCGGCCGATCGGGCGCGCGCTCGTGCGCCGGTTGTCGCTGCTGCTGGCGGCGCTCGCCGTCGCGTTGGCGGCGCTGACCGCGGTGTTCCAGCCGTTGTCGTCGCTGACGCGCAACCACCGCGAAGTCCGCTACCTGGTGACGCCGGCGAACTACCTGTGGTCGGCCGCGGCGGTGCTCGCCTCCGACGCGCACGCTGCGCAGGCGCCGCGGCGCACGATCGGGGCCGATGCGGCACCGGGGCCCTCGTGGGCGGCGCGCAAGCGGCCGCTCGTGGTGGTGCTGGTGGTGGGCGAGACGGCGCGCGCAGCCAATTGGGGCCTGTCGGGCTACGCGCGCCAGACCACGCCGCGGCTGGCCGCGCTGCCGGTGGTGAACTTCCCGCGGGTCGACGCCTGCGGCACCAACACCGAGGTGTCGCTGCCGTGCATGTTCGCGCCGGTCGGACGGCGCGACTACGACGCCGAGCGCATCCGGGGCCAGGAGTCGCTGCTGCACGTGGCCGCGCGCGCCGGTGCCGCGGTGCACTGGCGCGACAACCAGTCGGGCTGCAAGGGCGTGTGCGATGGTCTGCCTTCGGAGACGGCCGGCGGCGCGCCGTGCCGTGACGGGCGCTGCCTCGACGAAGCGCTGGTGAGCGATCTGGACCAGCGCCTCGATCGACTCGATCGCCCGGGCGCGGCGACTGGCGGCGCTTCCACCCAGCTGTGGGTGCTGCACCTGCTCGGCAACCACGGGCCTTCGTACTTCCGCCGCCATCCGCCGGGCTTTGCGCGCTTCCAGCCCGAATGCGTCGACGACGAGCTGCGCTCGTGCACGCAGGAGCAGATCGTCAACGCCTACGACAACGCGCTGCTCTACACCGACCACGTGCTCGCCACCGCGATCGAGCGGCTGGCCGCCCACGCCGGCCGCGTCGACTCGGCCCTGCTCTTCGTGTCCGACCACGGCGAGTCGCTCGGCGAGAAGGGGCTCTTCCTGCACGGCGTGCCCCACGCCATCGCGCCGCAGGAGCAGACGCGGGTGCCGATGGTGTTCTGGGCCAGCGACGGCTTCGAGGCGGCCAGCGGTCTGCCTGCCGGCTGCCTGATGCCCGCGCTGCAGCGCCAGGCGGCGCGCCCGCAGGCGCACGATGCGCTGTTCCACACGCTGCTCGGTCTGCTGGACATCCACACCGCGCTGCACGAACCGCGCCTGGACCTGACGTCCGCGTGCCGCGCCCCGCACTGAGCGCCGACGACGCCGGCCTGGCGCGCATCGCGCTCGCCACCGGGCTGGCACTGCTGCTGCTGCTCGGCTGGGAGGCCACCGGACTGGACCTGGCCGCGAGCCGGCTGTTCGCCGATGCCGGCGGCTTCGTCTGGCGCGAGCACTGGGTGACGGCGCGGCTCGTGCACGACGGCGGCCGCTGGCTCTCGGCGCTCGTCGTGCTCGCGCTGCTGGCCGGGCTGGCCTGGCCGGCCGCTCCCGGGCGCACGGGTCCGCGGCGGCCCGAGCGCGCCTTCTGGCTGTTCGTCGTGCTGCTGTGCCTGGTGCTCGTGCCGGCGCTGAAGCGCTACTCGCACACCAGCTGCCCGTGGGACCTGGCCGAGTTCGGCGGCCGCGTGCCGTACGTGCCGCACTGGCGCGCCGGGCTCCACGACGGCGGGCCGGGGCACTGCTTCCCGTCGGGGCACGCGGTGTCGGCGTTCGCCTTCCTGCCGCAGTACTTCCTCTGGCGCACGCACGACAGGCGGCGTGCCGGCATCTGGCTGGTCGTGGTCGTGCTGCTGGGGTTCGTCTTCGGTGCGGCGCAGCTGGCACGCGGCGCGCACTTCGTCAGCCACACGCTGTGGTCGGGCTGGCTGTGCTGGACCACCGGGCTGCTGGCCACGCGCCTGGCGCCAACGTCGGCGCGTTGACACCCGCCAATCTTTTCGATCATACTGGAAATGTGAAGGAACAAGCCGCGGTCGCCGCCCTCGCTGCCCTGGCCCAGGAGGCCCGCCTGCGCGTCTTTCGCGCCCTCGTCGGCGCCGGGCCCGACGGCCTGACGCCCGGCGCCTTGTCGGCGATGCTCGACATCCCGGCCTCGACGCTGTCGTTCCACCTCAAGGAGCTCGTGCACGCCGATCTGGTGAGCGTCGAGCGCGACGGCCGCAACCTGCACTACCGCCCGGCGCTGGCGCGGATGAACGAGCTGCTCGCCTACCTCAGCGCGCACTGCTGCATGGGTCAGGCCTGCACGAGTGCGCCCGCGCGGCGCCGCGCCCTCTGCTGAGCCGGCCTCGCGCGATGACGCTCCACGTCCTGATCCTCTGCACCCACAACTCGGCGCGCAGCGTGCTCGCCGAGGGCATGCTCGACCACTGGGCGCGCCGACTCGGTCGCGACGTGCGTGCGCACAGCGCCGGCAGCGCGCCGAGCGGCCGCATCAA
>Ga0073934_10008750_pt1 | contig 13341 bp, 12 predicted proteins | sample LarsenN4metaG_FD_76834 | JGI IMG/M metagenome (GOLD analysis project Ga0073934, IMG submission 76834) | Hot spring sediment bacterial and archeal communities from British Columbia, Canada, to study Microbial Dark Matter (Phase II) - Larsen... ...
GACAGCGAGCACAACGCGGTGTTCCAGTGCCTGCCGGACGGACGCAATCCGGGCGCGCGCGCGGTGCGCCGGATCGTGCTCACCGCCTCCGGAGGTCCGTTCCGCACGGCGCCGCTGGAGCGCCTCGAGCACGTCACGCCCGAGCAGGCGTGCGCGCACCCGAACTGGGTGATGGGCCGCAAGATCTCGGTGGACTCCGCGACCATGATGAACAAGGGGCTGGAGGTGATCGAGGCCAGGTGGCTGTTCGACGTCGCGGCCGAGACGATCGAGGTGCTGGTGCACCCGCAGAGCATCGTGCACTCCCTCGTGGAGTACGTGGACGGCTCGATGATCGCGCAGCTGTCGCATCCGGACATGCGCGTGCCGATCGCGCATGCGCTCGGCTACCCGGAGCGCATCGCATCGGGCGCGCGCGCGCTCGACCTGGCGGCCGTGGGCGGCCTCACCTTCGAGCGTCCCGAGCCGCGGCGCTTTCCGTGCCTCGATCTCGCGTACCTCGCGCTGCGCGAGGGCGGCACCGCGCCGGCGGTGCTCAACGCCGCCAACGAAACCGCGGTCGAGGCGTTTCTCGCCGGGCGTCTGCGGTTTACCGCGATCCACCGCGTCATCGCGCATGCGCTGGAGGCGGTGCCGGCGCGTCCGGCGGACGCACTGCCGGCGGTGCTGGAAGCCGACGCGCGCGCGCGGCGCGCCGCGGCCGAGTGCGTCGCCCGACTGGGCACGCAAGCGGCATGAGCCTTCTGCAGACCCTCGCCGCATTCGTCGTCGCGCTCGGCGTGCTCATCATCGTGCACGAGTACGGCCACTATCTCGCCGCTCGCCTGTGCAACGTGCGCGTACTGCGCTTCTCGGTCGGCTTCGGCCGGCCGATCGCGCTCTGGCGGCGCGGGCCGGATGCGACCGAATGGGTGATCGCCGCGATCCCGTTCGGCGGCTACGTCAAGATGCTCGACGAGCGCGAAGGGCCGGTGGGGCCCGAAGAAGCGGCGCGCGCCTTCAACCGCCAGAGCGTCGGGCGGCGCTTCTTCATCGTCGCCGCGGGACCGGCCTTCAACTTTCTGTTCGCGATCGCGGTCTACACCGCGCTGTTCATGATCGGGGTGCCGGAAGCGCGGCCGGTGCTTGCCGAGCCGGTGGCCGGCACACCCGCCGCGGCGGCAGGACTGCGCGCCGGCGACACGGTGCGGGCGGCCGACGGCGAGCCGATCGCGACATGGCAGGAGCTGCGCTGGCGCGTGATCCAGGCGGCGCTGGCGCGCGAGGCGCTGCGACTGGAGGTCGCCGCCGCCGACGGCAAGATCTCCTTTCACGTCCTTGACCTGCGCGACGTGGTCGCGGAGGAGATCGAGAACGACGCCCTGGAGCGGCTCGGGCTGCGGCTGTATCGTCCGCCGCTCGAACCGGTGTTCGACCGGATCGTGCCGGGCAGTCCCGCCGACCGCGCCGGCCTTCGCCCGGGTGATCGCGTGATCGAGATCGAGGGCCGGCCGGTGGCGAGCTGGGAGGAGCTGGTGCGCGCGGTGCGCGCGCGACCGGGCGGCGCGCTCCTGCTGCGGATCGAGCGCGACGGCGCCGTTCGCGACGTGCAGGTACGGCCCGAGAGCGTGCCCGAAGGCGACGCGCGCATCGGGCGCATCGGTGCCGCGCCGCGCGTCCCGTCGGCGAACGCCGATCGCATCCTGGTGCAAGTGAGCTACAGCCTGCCCGAGAGCCTGGCGCGCGCGGCGGCGAAAACCTGGGACATCTCGATTTTCAGCCTGAGGATGCTCGGGCGGATGCTGACCGGCGAGGCGTCCTGGAAGCACCTCTCGGGGCCGGTGACGATCGCCGACTACGCCGGGCAATCGGCGCAGATGGGTTGGATCTCCTACGTGACCTTTCTCGCCCTGATCAGCATCAGTCTCGGCGTGCTCAACCTGCTGCCCATCCCGCTGCTCGATGGAGGGCACTTGATGTATTATGCGGTGGAAATAATAAAAGGCAGCCCGGTATCCGAGCGGGCGATGGAGCTCGGTCAGCGCGTCGGACTCGCGCTCCTGCTCGTGCTGATGGCGTTCGCCTTCTATAACGATCTCAACCGACTGTTCTCGGGATAGCCGGCACCAATGCGCCTCCTCGCCCTGGCCGCAGCCACGTTCGCGCTTGTCGTGCTTCACACGCCGGCCGTGGCGCAGACCTTCCGCCCGTTCACCGTCAAGGACATCCGGGTCGAGGGGCTGCAGCGCATCGAGCCGGGCACCGTGTTCAGCTACCTGCCGGTGAAGGTGGGCGAGCTGATGACCGAGGAAAAGGCGCAGGCGGCGCTGCGGGCGCTGTTCGCCACGGGATTCTTCCGCGACGTGCGCCTGGAGGTGGAAAACGACGTACTGGTGGTGCTGGTCGAGGAACGGCCTTCGGTCGCCCAGATCGACTTCTCGGGCATCCGCGAGTTCGACGACGAGACGCTGCGGCGCGTGCTGCGCGAGATCGGCCTCGCCGAAGGGCGCACGTTCGATCGCGCGCTGCTGGACAGCGCCGAGCAGGAGCTCAAGCGCCAGTACCTCTCACGCGGCCGCTACGCCGCCGAGGTGCAGACGACGGTGACGCCGCTGGAGCGCAACCGAGTCGCGATCAGCATCGCCGTCACCGAGGGCGAGGTGGCGAAAATCCGCTCGATCCGAATCGTCGGCGCGCAGGCGTTCGCCGAGCGCGACCTGCTCGATCTGTTCGTCCTGCGCACGCCGAACTGGCTGTCGTGGTACACGAAGAACGACCAGTACTCCCGGCAGAAGCTCGCCGCGGACATCGAGACGCTGCGCTCGTTCTACCAGAATCGCGGCTATCTCGACTTCAACGTGGACTCGACGCAGGTCTCGATCACGCCGGACCGGCGCGACGTCTACATCACGATCAACGTCACCGAGGGCGAGAAGTACACCGTCGCCGGCGTCGAGCTCGCCGGCCAGATGCTCGTGCCGCGCGCGGAGCTGGAGAAACTCGTGCGGCTGAAGCCCGGCGAGGTGTTCTCGCGCGAGCGACTCACCGAGACGACGAAGGCGATCGCCGACCGCCTCGGCAACGACGGCTACGCGTTCGCCAACGTCAACGCGGTGCCGCAGGTGGACAAGGAAAAGCGCACCGTCGCCTTCACCATCGTGGTGGATCCGGGGCGCCGTGTGTACGTGCGTCGCATCCATATCGCCGGCAACACCAAGACGCGCGACGAAGTGATCCGGCGCGAAATGCGCCAGCTCGAGGGCGCTTACTATGACGCCTCGAAGATCCAGCTCTCGAAGACGCGGATTGACCGAACCCAGTACTTCAAGGACGTCACGGTCGAGACGGTGCCGGTGCCGCAGAGCGCCGACCAGGTGGACGTCAACTTCACCGTCGAGGAAAAGCCCACCGGCTCGCTGCTGCTCGGCGCCGGTTTCTCCACCGTGGACAAGCTGGTGGTATCGGGCTCGATTTCACAGGCGAATGTGTTCGGCAGCGGCAAGTTCATCTCCGCGCAGATCAATTCGGGCAAGGTGAACACGACGTACGCGCTGTCCTACCTCAATCCGTACTACACCGTGGACGGCGTCAGCCAGGGCTTCGACGTGTATTTGCGCACCACCGACGCCTCCTCACTCTCGGTCGGCCCTTACGTCACCAAGTCGCTCGGCGGAGGCCTGAAGTTCGGCTACCCGCTGTCGGAGGAGGACGGCGTCAGCTTCGGCGTCAACGCCGAGCATGTGAAGCTGGAAACCTTCTCGAACAGCCCGGTCGCATACATTGACTTTGTCAACCAGTTCGGCGCCACCTACAGCTACGGCGCCGGAACGATCGGCTGGGCGCGCGATTCGCGCGACAGCGGGATCCTGCCGACGCGGGGCATGCGGACCGGCGCCGGACTGGAGATCGCGGTCGGTGACCTGCGCTATTACCGGCTGACGCTCACGCACCAGTGGTTCCGGCCGCTTTCGCGCACCGTGACGCTGTCGCTGAGCGGTGAGCTGGGCTACGTGAACGGCCTGGGCGGCAAGCCGGTGCCGTTCTTCAAGAATTTCTATTCCGGCGGCCCCGGATCGGTTCGCGGCTACAAGGCGTTTTCCCTCGGCCCGCAGGACGCCGCCGGCAACGTGCTCGGCGGCACGCGCAAGGTGGGCGCAAGCGCCGAGATTCTGTTCCCGGTTCCCGGAGCGGGCATGGACAAGTCGCTGCGCCTGGCCGCATTCGTGGACGCGGGCCAGGTGTACGGCAAGGACGAGAAGTTCTCGCTCTCGGAGCTGCGGTACTCGGCCGGGATCGGTCTTGCCTGGAGCTCGCCGTTCGGACCGCTGCGCGTGTCGATCGCCCAGCCGCTGAACGCGAAGAGCGGGTTTGACCGCACCGAGAGGTTACAATTGACTTTTGGCGCCACGTTCTGATGCCGTTCCCTCTCATGCCGAAACACGCGTACCTCGCCGTCGCACTGTGCACCGCTGTCGCCGCCGTGCCCGTGGCCCGGGCGGAGGGCAAGATCGGCTACGTCAGCACCGAGCGGATCCTGCGCGATTCCGCGCCCGCGATCCGTGCGCAGAAGAAGCTCGACGCCGAATTCTCCAAGCGCGAGCAGGACCTCAACCGGATCGCCGAGCAGCTCAAGCGCATGCAGGACGATCTGGAGAAGAACGGCCTCACCATGCCGGAGGCGCAGCGGCGCGCCAAGGAGCGCGAATTCAACGAGCTCAGCCGCGACTTCCAGCGCAAGCGGCGCGAGCTGCAGGAAGACGCCAACCAGCGCCGCAACGAGGAGCTGGCGGCGGTGGTCGAGCAGGCGAATCGCGTCATCCGCCAGATCGCGGAGCAGGAGAAGTTCGACGTCATCCTGCAGGACGTGGTCTGGTTCAATCCCAGGATCGACATCACCGACAAGGTGATCAAGGCCCTGGAGGGCAAGCCGCCCGCGCGATGACATGCCGGGTCCGCTCACGCTGGAGCAGATCGCCTCGCAGCTTGGCGGCCGGATCGCCGGCGACCCGGGCGTCCTGATCCGCCAGGTCGCCTCGCTCGCGGCCGCGGGCGAGGGCGAGATCACGTTTCTCGCCAGCGCCCGCTACCGGAGCCGGCTCGCGACGACGCGCGCCTCGGCGGTCATCGTCGGGCCCGAAGCCGAGGGCCTGACGCAGCTGCCGCGCATCGTCGCCGACAACCCCTATGCGTACTTCGCGCGCGTGTCGCAGCTGTTCAACCCGCTCACGGTGCAGCCCCCCGGCGTGCATCCGGCGGCGGCCGTCGCCGGCGGCGCCCGGCTCGGCGCGCGGGTCTCGGTCGGCGCCGGCTGCGTGATCGGCGAGGGCGTCGAGATCGGCGAAGGCAGCACCCTGTATCCGAACGTGGTGATCTACCCGGGCTGCCGCATCGGCGCGCGCGCCATCGTGCACTCGGGCACCGTGATCGGCGCCGACGGCTTCGGCTTCGCCGCCGAAGGCGGCCGCTGGATCAAGATCCCGCAGATCGGGCGGGTGGTCATCGGCGACGACGTCGAGATCGGCGCCGCGTGCAGCATCGACCGCGGCGCACTCGACGACACCGTGATCGAGGACGGCGTCAAGCTCGACAACCAGATCCAGATCGGCCACAACTGCCGCATCGGCGCGCATACCGCGATGGCCGGCTGCGCCGCGGTCGCCGGCAGCACGCGCATCGGCCGGCACTGCGCCATCGGCGCCGGGGCGCTGATCCTCGGCCATCTCGAGATCTGCGACCACGTGCGCGTGTCGGCGCACACGGTGGTGTCGCGCTCGATCCGCCGGCCGGGTACGTACACCGGCGTATACCCGTTCGACGAGCACGAATCCTGGATGCGCAACGCGGCGCTCGCCCGCAATCTCGCCGCCTTGGCGAAGCGCATGCGGGAGCTCGAACAGCGCCTGCGGCCGAAGGAGGACGGCAATGGCTGAAATGGACGTGCACGAGGTGCTCGCGCACCTGCCGCAGCGGTTTCCGTTCCTGATGGTGGACCGGGTGCTCGACTGTGAGCCGGGACGCCGCATCCGCGTGCTGAAGAACGTCTCGGTCAACGAGCCGTATTTCCCAGGGCATTTCCCGCACCGGCCGGTGATGCCGGGCGTGCTGATTCTCGAGGCGATGGCGCAGGCGGCCGGGATCCTGGCGTTCCGGACCCTGGGCAAGCGACCCGGCGCTCATTCGGTGTACTACTACGCCGGCATTGACGGCGCGCGTTTCAAGCGGCCGGTGGTTCCCGGCGACCGTCTGGAGATCGAAGTCGAGATCCTCGCTTCGAAGCGGGGCGTGTGGAAGTTTTCCTGCCGCGCACAGGTGGACGGCGGCCTGGTCGCCGAAGCCGAGATCCTCTGCACCGTGCGTGAAGCGGCGGAGGCATGATCCATCCGACGGCGATCATCGCGCCGGGCGCCCGTCTCGCCGCCGACGTCGCGATCGGCGCCTACACGATCATCGGTCCCGGCGTCGAGATCGGCGAAGGAACCTGGGTCGGGCCGCACGTCGTGATCGAAGGCCGCACCCGGATCGGGCGCGGCAACCGGATCTTCCAGTTCGCCTCCATCGGCGCCGCGCCGCAGGACAAGAAATACGCCGGCGAGGACACCGCCGTCGAGATCGGCGACGGCAACACCATCCGCGAGTACGTCACGATCAACCGCGGCACCGCCTACGACGCCGGCGTGACCCGCGTCGGCGACGACAACTGGATCATGGCCTACGTGCATTTCGCGCACGACTGCCAGATCGGCAGCCACACGATCTTCGCCAACGCCTGCGAGCTGGCCGGCCATGTGCACGTCGGCGATTGGGCGGTGCTCGGGGCGACCACGCTGGTGCACCAGTTCGTGCGCATCGGCGCGCACAGCTTCACCGGCATGGGCACCTATCTCGACCGCGATCTGCCGCCCTACGTCCGCGCGGCGGGCAACATGGCCAAACCGTACGGCATCAACAGCGTCGGGCTGCGCCGACGCGGTTTCGACGAAGGCACGATTGTGGCGCTAAAGCGCGCCTACCGCACGCTCTATCGCTCCGGACTCCCGCTGCCGGAGGCGCGGCGCGAGCTGGAGATCCAGGCGCGCGAACATGCCCCCGTGCGCGCGCTCGTCGAGTTCCTCGACACCTCGGTGCGCGGCATCATCCGGTAGTGGACGCAGCGGCAGCGGCCATCGCCATGGTCGCCGGCGAAGCCTCCGGCGATCTCCTTGCCGCGCACCTGATCGCGGCGCTGCGCGCACGCCGCGACGGGCTGCGCTTCTACGGCATCGGCGGCCCGCGCATGGCGGCGCAGGGCTTCGAGGTGCTGGTGCCGATGGACCGCCTCGGAGTGAGAGGCTACGCCGAGGTGCTGCGCCACTATCGCGGGATCATGGCGATCCGCCGCGAGCTGGCGCGCCGCCTGCTCGCGGACCGTCCGGCGCTGTTCATCGGCGTGGATTCGTCGGACTTCAATCTGGATCTCGCACGCCGGCTCAGGGACGCCGGCATTCCGACCATCCAGTACGTGGCGCCCTCCATCTGGGCGTGGCGCGGCTGGCGCCTGCGGCGCGTCGCGCGCTCGGTGACGCACGTGCTCGCGCTTTTTCCGTTCGAGCCGCCGCTGTACGAAAACGCAGGCGTGCCGGTGACCTACGTCGGCCATCCGCTCGCCGACCTGATCCCGCTCGAACCCGATCACGCCGCGGCGCGAGCCGAGCTGCGGCTGCCCGCCGGCCGGCGAATCGTCGCGCTGCTTCCCGGAAGCCGGCGCTCGGAACTCGTCTACATGGCCGACCTGTTCGTCAAGACCGCACGGCGCCTGCTGCAGGACGCCCCGGACCTGCATTTCGTCTGTCCGACCGTATCGCGGCCGACGCGCGAGCTTTTCGAGCAAGCGCTTCGGCGCAACGACGCGCGCGAGCTGCCCCTTACGCTCCTTTTCGGTCATTCGCACGAAGCGCTCGCCGCTGCCGACGTCGCGCTGGTGGCAAGCGGCACCGCAACCCTCGAGGCGGCGCTCTTCAAGACGCCCCTGGTGATCACGTACCGCCAGTCGCCGGTCACGTGGGCGTTGATGCGGCGCATGCTCTATCTGCCGTACATCGGGCTGCCGAACATTCTCGCCGGGCAGCCGCTGGTGCCGGAATTCGTGCAGGAGCGCGCCACGCCCGGCGCGCTCGCGGAGGCGCTGTTCGCGCTGCTGGCCGACGCCGCGGCCCGGCGCCGGCAGGTGGAAAAGTTTCGCGAGATCCACCGCATCCTGCGCCAGAACACGGCGCAGAAGGCAGCCGACGCGGTGCTCGCCGTGATGGCGCGAGCGCGTGCCTAACGCCCCGGTGCTTGTCTGCGGAATTGACGAGGCCGGGCGCGGCCCGATCGCCGGCCCGGTCGTCGCCGCAGCCGTCGTGCTCGACCCCGCGCGTCCGATCGCCGGACTCACCGATTCGAAGCTGCTCGCTCCGGCCCGCCGCGAGGCGCTGGCGCTGGCGATCCGCTCGTGCGCGCTCGCCTGGGCGGTCGCCGAGGCGAGCGTGGACGAGATAGACCGGCTCAACATCCTCCGGGCGACGCTGCTTGCGATGCGCCGCGCCGCCGAGGCGCTCGATCCGCGTCCGCACGAAGCGTGGGTGGACGGCGAGCGCTGCCCGGACCTTCCGTTCCCGGCGCGGCCGATCGTGCGTGGCGACCGGCTGTGTCCGGCGATTTCCGCCGCCTCGATTCTCGCCAAGACCGCGCGCGATGCGCAGATGCGCCGCCTGCACGAACGCTACCCCCAGTACCGCTTCGACCGGCACAAGGGCTATCCGACCGCAGAGCATCTCGCGCTGCTCGCGCGCTTCGGCCCGGCGCCGGTGCACCGGCGCACGTTCGCGCCGGTCAGCCGCCTGCTCGCCTCAGGCCGCTGAGGCGGCGTGACGGCAGGCGCGCACCGCCGCGAGCAGACTGCGCGCCTCCGCCGCCGGTGCAACCATCGGCCGCAGGCTGCGCACCCGGGCGCGCAGCCGGCGATAGAAGCGCCGGTCCGACTTCGCGCGGCGGATGAGCGCCGCCAGCGCGGCATCGTCACCCGGCGGGAAATACCCCGGATACGAGTCGCCGAGCAACCCGACATTGCCGGGAATGCGGGAGGCGAGCACCGGCACACCGAGCCGGATCGCCTCGGATACGACATTCGCTCCGCCCTCCATGATCGAGCTGACCACGAGCACGTGGCTGGAGGCGAGCCGCCGGAGGGCGCGGCCGTGCGGCACGCTTCCGAGCCAGCGGTAGCGCGGCTCCGCGCGCATCGCCGCGCGCGCCGCGTCGGCCCACCGTGGCTCCAGCGCGGCGCCGAGCTGAAGCACCTCGATGTCCCGTTCCTCCGGCAGCCGTTTCAGCGCAGCGAGCGCGCGCAGCGGGTCCTTCTCCGCGCGCAGGTGGCCGATCACCGCGACGCGGAACCACCGCCGCACCGGGCGCTGGCGCAGCCGCGATGCGCACGACTGCACCACGACCGAAACCCTGCGGCGCAGGTCCGCGGGCAGCTCACGTGCAGCGAGGCGCTGCAGCGCGATGAAGCGATGCGCCATTCGCAGCGACGCTCGCGCCTCGGCCGAGGCGCGAATGTCGCGATAGACGTCGGTTCCGGTGAGCACGACGAGCAGGGGACGCCCGGGGTGCGCCGCGGCAAACGCGCGGATCGAGGCGTGGCTGCGGCGCGCGTGCAGCGCGATCAGCATGTCCGTCTCCTCGCACGGATCCCAGGCGGTGGCCACCGACACGCGGTGTCCGGCGGCGCGCAGCATCGCCGCCCAGCGCAGCGCGGTGTGACGATTGCCCGAGCGGGAGCCGCGTCCGGCGGGGGTCACAAGCGCGATTTTCACGGCCGCCGCGCTTCGCTACACTGCCGCGCGTGACCACACCGGAATCCCTCGCGGCCGAGCTGCTCGCCGCGCGCGCTCGCACGCGCGCGGTGGCCGACGACCTCGGCGGCGAGCGCGAATTCGGGCCGATGCTCGCCATCGTCAATCCGCCGCGCTGGGAGATCGGGCATGTCGGCTGGTTCCAGGAATACTGGTGCCTGCGGCGCGCCGGGAAAGGCCGCTACGCCACCGGGAGGGCCGCGTCCATTCTGCCCAACGCCGACGCGCTCTACAACTCGGCCACCGTTGCGCACGACGCGCGCTGGAGCCTGCCGCTGCCGGACTTCGCCGCGACGCTGCGCTACCGCGACGAGGTGCTCGCGCGCGTGCTCGATCGGGTCGGCGCGCGCTGCGACGAGGACGACGCGTACTTCACGCAGCTCGCGGTGCGGCACGAGGACATGCACGCGGAAGCGTTTCATTACACCCGGCAGACGCTCGGGTACGACGCGCCGCGGCTCGCCGCGCGCGCCCATCCGCCCGGAGCACCGGTGTCGGGCGACGCGGAGATTCCGGGCGGCGTGTTCGAGCTGGGCGCGCAGCCGCAGGACGGGTTCGTCTTCGACAACGAAAAGTGGGCGCATCCGGTGGTGGTGGCGCCGTTTCGCATCGCGCGCGCACCGGTCACGAACGCCGAGTATCGCGCGTTCGTCGAGGCGGGCGGCGCACCGCCGGCGCACTGGCGCAAGCGGGATGGCGTGTGGCTCGCGCGGCGTTTCGACCGCTGGCAACCGATCGCCGAGGACGAACCCGTCATCCACGTCAGCTGGGAAAATGCGCTCGCCTACTGCCGCTGGGCCGGCCGCCGGCTGCCGACGGAGGCCGAATGGGAGTTCGCCGCCACCTGGGATCCGAGAACCGGACGCAAACGCCGCTATCCCTGGGGCGACGAGCCGTGGCGGCCTGAGCTGGCGAACTTGGACGGTGCCACGCTCGCCGACGTCCACGCCTATCCGCTCGGTGACAGCCCGTGGGGGCTGCGGCAGATGATCGGCAACGTCTGGGAATGGACCGCGAGCCCGTTCCTGCCGTACCCGGGGTTCCTGCGCGATCCTTACAAGGAGTACTCCGAGCCCTGGTTCGGCAACCACCGCGTGCTGCGTGGCGGCTGTTTCAGCACCTCGCCGCGCATCGCGCGTCCGACGTACCGCAACTTCTTCACGGCCGCGCGCTCGGACGTGTTCGCCGGTTTTCGCACCTGCGCACTGTGAGCGCGGTCATCCGCTCGACGGCCAATTCGCGCGTGGCGCGCTGGCGCCGCCTCCTCACCGATCCGCGCGCGCGCAGGCGCGAGCGCTGTACGCTCATCGAGGGGCCGCATCTGCTCGACGCCTGTCTGGCGAGCGGAGGGAGGCCGCGCGCAGTGATCGTCGCGGAAGGCGCGGCCGCAAAGCCCGCGATCGCCCGCCTCGCCGCGCGCACCGGCGTGGCGCCGATCGTCGTCGCCGACCGCGTGATGCGCACGCTCGCCGACGTCGACGCGCCGCAGGGAATCCTCGCCGAAATCGCGCTGCCGGCCGAGACCGGGGAGCTGAGGGGATTCCTGGAATGCGCGTTTCTCGACGCGATACAGGACGCCGGCAACGTCGGCGCGATTCTTCGCTCTGCCGCCGCCTTCGGCATCGGCGCGGTGGTGCTGGGACCGGGGTGTGCCGATCCCTGGGCGCCGAAGGTCCTGCGCGCCGCGATGGGCGCCCACTTCGTTCTGGCGGTACGGCAAAGCGCCGACCTCGCCGCCGATATGGCGGCATTCGGCGGCCGGATCGCCTGCGCGCTGCCTCGCGGCGGCGTGCCGATCCGCACCGCCGACCTCTCGGGCCGGATCGGCTGGCTCTTCGGCGCCGAAGGGCGGGGTGTGGACGCCGCGCTCGCCGCGCGCGCGCATCTGCGGGTCACCATCCCGATCCGCACGCGCATCGAATCGCTCAACGTCGCCGCCGCCGCGGCGATCTGCTTCTACGAAGCGTCCGCGCGTCAGTAGACGCGCCGCTCGATCGCGAGCTCGCGCAGGATGGTCGCCGCGATCTCCTCGATGGACTTGGTCGTCGAGTTGATCCATCGCACGCCCTCCCGGCGCATGAGCGCTTCCGCCTGCTCGACCTCGTAGCGGCAGTTCTCCGGGTCGGCATACGCACTCTGTGGCCGGCGCTCGCGCCGGATCTCGGCCAGTCGTTCGGGCGAAATGGTGAGCCCGTAAAGGCGCGAGCGATGCGCACGCAGCGGCTCGGGCAGCACCATGCGCTGAAAGTCCTCCGGGATGAGGGGATAGTTCGCCGCTTTCACGCCGAACTGCAGCGCGAGGTACAAGCAGGTCGGGGTCTTGCCGCTTCGCGAGACGCCGATCAGGATCACGTCGGCTTCGCCCAGTTCGCGGTGCGACGCTCCGTCGTCGTGCGCGAGCGCGAAATTGACCGCCTCGATCCGCTTCTTGTACTCCTGACCGTCCAGCGCGCTGTGCGAGCGGCCGATGGCGTGGCTGGACTTCGCACCGAGAGCCGTCTCCAGCGGATCAATGAACGTCTCGAAGAAGTCGAGGAACACCGCGTTCGAGCGCCGCAACACCTCGCGCACGTCATTGTTGACCAGCGTGGCGAAGACGATCGGGCGCTCGCCGCCGCGCCGTGCCTCGCGCTCGATGCGCTCCCGGCATTCCTCGGCCTTGGCGACGTTGTCCACGAACGGCAGCGTCACCTGATTGAACTGCACCCCCTCGAACTGGGTGAGCAGGCTGTGGCCGAGCGTCTGCGCGGTGATGCCGGTGCCGTCGGAAACGAAAAATACGGTGCGGCGCTGCGTCATGGCCGATAAAATAGGGCCCCTCCCTGCCGGCAGCAACTTCCGGAAAGGATAGACACGTGTATGTAGTCTGGCTGAAGGACCTGCGCATGGCCGACCTGCCCAAGGTCGGCGGGAAGAACGCGTCGCTGGGCGAGATGATGGGGCACCTCGCCAGCGCGGGCGTCCGCGTGCCGGAGGGCATTGCCACGACCGCGGAGGCCTATTGGCGTTTTCTCGCCGCCAACGGCCTGGAAGAGCGAATCGCCGCGCGGCTGCGCGCGCTCGACCCGGCCGATGTCCAGGCGCTCGGGCGCTGCGGTGCCGAGATCCGGTCCTGGATCGAGGCGGCTTCGTTTCCGGAGGACCTCGAGTCGGAAATCAGGGAACATTTTCAGAGACTTGTGGCCGTCTGCGGGAGCGACTGCTCCTTCGCGGTCCGCTCTTCGGCCACCGCCGAGGATCTGCCCGATGCGTCCTTCGCCGGCCAGCAGGAAACGTATCTCAACGTGCGCGGCGCGGACAACGTGCTCGCGGCAATCCGGCGGGTGTTCGCGTCCCTGTACAGCGACCGCGCAATCTCGTATCGGGCGCACCATGGCTTCGACCTGGGCGGTATCGCATTGTCGGCGGCCGTGCAGCGCATGGTGCGCAGCGACCTCGGTGCCGCCGGCGTGATGTTCACGTTGGACACCGAGTCCGGATTCCGCGA
>Ga0073934_10008751_pt1 | contig 13340 bp, 16 predicted proteins | sample LarsenN4metaG_FD_76834 | JGI IMG/M metagenome (GOLD analysis project Ga0073934, IMG submission 76834) | Hot spring sediment bacterial and archeal communities from British Columbia, Canada, to study Microbial Dark Matter (Phase II) - Larsen... ...
GCTCCTTGCGATGTCTACGTGCAAGTTCTTATTTATCAAGCGCATCAATCATTACTCACTAATCAATTTTCAATTCTCATCCGCAACCGGCGGTGTCAAGTGTGTGTAAAGATCAGCTTCGAGAGGGAGAGCCGCCGAAGGCGGCAGGGGGTCAGGACCGCGCACGCCCGGGGTCAAGCCGGCGGATGCCCGACTCGCGGTTTCATCCTCGCGATAACCACGCGCGGGATTCCCTGAAGATCGAGTTTCGCCGGACGCCTTTCCCAGCGTGGGCCGAAGAGCGATCCCACGCGCTCCTCCATCCCGAAACCGATTTCCATGACTAAGAATCCGCCCGGCTTCAATAAACGTTCCGCCGACTCGACCAATCTCCGGATGAAGGCCATGCCTTCCTCGGGCGCAAAAAATGCCACGGGCGGTTCGTATTCGCGGACTTCGCGCTGAAGCCCGGCGGCATCCCTGGGGCTGACGTAGGGAGGGTTGCTCACGACGAAATCGAATGGGCCAGTCACTGCATCGAGCGCGTCCATGCAGACGAACAACGCCCTCGCGCTCAGGTTTCGCGCATTCGTTTGAGCTACGCGCAGCGCTTCGATGGAAACGTCGGCCAGGATGACGGCGGCTGTCGGAAGCTCCAGAGCCAGCGTCAGGCCGATGCATCCGGATCCCGCGCCGACGTCAATGATGGAGACGCCGTGAGCCGAATGCAGCTCGGGCAGCTCGCGATGTACTTCGAGGACCGACTCCACAACGAATTCTGTTTCCGGACGCGGTATCAGAACCGACGGGTTGACCACAAATTCGCGCCCGTAAAATTCCTGGCGGCCGACAATGTATTGGAGAGGAACGCCGGAAATCCGTTGGCGCAGCGCGTGTTCGAACCGTCGACGTTCTTCGTCCTGAAGAATGCGGTCGTCGTGCGTGTAAAGGTAGGTCCGGTCGACGGACATACAGTGTGCCAACAAAACCTCTGCCGTCAGGCGCGGATTGGAGACGCGGTGAATTTCGAGGCGACGGGCGGCGTCGAGAAGCGCCTCACGCAGAGTCACGCCACAAGTTCTTTTTTGAGGCGCTCCGTCTGGAAGTGCGTTGTGAGAGCGTCCAGAATCTCGCCGATATCGCCGTCCATGATCGAATCCAATCGGTGCACGGTGAGACCAATCCGATGGTCCGTGAAACGGTTTTGCGGAAAGTTATACGTACGGATCTTCTCACTGCGGTCGCCGGTTCCCACCATCGATCGCCGCTCATCTGCGAGCGCCTTTTGCTGCTTCTCCATCTCGATTTCGTAGAGGCGGGATCGCAGAACCCGCAGCGCTTTGGCGCGATTTTTGATCTGCGACTTCTCGTCCTGGCACGAAACGACGAGCCCGGTTGGTATGTGCGTGATTCGGACGGCGGAATATGTCGTATTGACGGACTGGCCGCCGGGTCCCGAGGAACAGAACGTATCGATGCGCAGATCCTCGTCGGCGATCGCCACTTCGACTTCTTCCGCCTCCGGCAGCACCGCGACGGTAACGGCCGAAGTATGAATCCGGCCGCTTGCCTCTGTCGCCGGAACGCGCTGTACGCGATGGACGCCGCTTTCAAACTTCATCCGGCTATAGACGCCTTTGCCTTGGATCAGCGCGATGACTTCTTTGAATCCGCCGACTCCGGTCGCATTCGACGTCATGACCTCGACCCGCCAGCCTTGGCGCTCTGCGTACCGCGAATACATGCGAAAGATGTCCGCCGCGAATAGCGTGGCCTCGTCGCCGCCCGTGCCGGCGCGGATCTCGAGGATGACATTGCGTTCATCGTTGGGATCTTTGGGCAGCAGCAAGACTTTCAAATCCGTTTCGCAACGCTCGCGCCGCTCGTTCAAAGCGGCGAGCTCTTCCTCGGCCATGGCTTTCATTTCGGCGTCGACGCCCGACTCGTGAATCAGCGCTTCCGTTTCGCGAATGCTGCGTTCGATATTCTTGTATTCGCGATACTTTCCAACGAGCTCGCCAAGATCGCTGTGGGTTTTGGCCACCTGCTGATAGCGCTTGCTGTCGGAAAGAACTTCAGGGTCCGCCAGAAGCTGGGTGAGTTCGTCGTACCGCGCTTCGATCGACCGAAGCTTTTCAACCAGTAGATTGTTGGAGTTCATACAGTGAGAGCCTCTTCCAGAGCGCGAATCGCTGTTCCCAATTGCTGCTCGTCTGGCTCTTTGGTCGTGATCCGCTGCAGCAGGAGGCCGGGAAAGGTCACGAATCGAAGCAGGCTGCCGGGGCGTCTGGCGGAATAACGGATCACCTCATAGGAAATTCCTGCGATGACCGGCAGAAGCGCGATGCGCGAGATCAGCTTTCCGGCGATGGTTTCAAACTGGAAAAGACTGAATACGAGGATGCTGATGACCATGACGACCATCAGGAAACTGGTTCCGCATCGCGGATGCAGCGTGGAATACTTCTTCGCGTTCTCGACGGCCAACGCTTCCTTCGCCTCGAACGTAAACACCGTCTTGTGCTCGGCGCCGTGGTATTGGAACACGCGGTTCATGTCCTGCATCCGCGAAACCACGAGAAGGAATCCGACAAACATGCCGACGCGGAAGATGCCGTCGAGGCCGTTGAACAGGAGATGGCTTTGGAATCCCAACTCGCTTTGCAGGTAGCGGGTCAGCAAGAGGGGCAGCACGACGAACAACAGAACGTTGACCCCAAGCGCGAAGACAAGATTGCCGGCGATGAGCCACGGCGAGACCTTACCGAGTTTGCCGTCTCCCTCCGGGACGGGATGGTCCGACTGCGGGCCGCGCGCGGGCTCGTCTTGAAGCGCTTCTTCAGCCGAGAACTTCAACGCCTTGATTCCGAGCACGAGCGTTTGACCCAGCACGCCGACGCCGCGCAGGAATGGCAGTTTGAAGATCGGATGTTTTTCCGCGACCGTCTTCAGGGCGTCCTTCACGACGCGCAACGTTCCGTCCTTCCTGCGGACGACGACGGAATAGCCCTTGGGCGAGCGCATCATGACGCCTTCGATGACAGCCTGTCCTCCGACCAATACCTCGTCGCTGGAGTCCAAAGCCCAGGAGGTTCCCGTGAACGCAAGCTGTTTCAAATAACGGGGAGCCGAGCGCGGATTCATTTCTTGCTCTTCGAGTATTTTCGCTGGAATCGCTCGACGCGGCCGGCCGTGTCGACCAGCTTCTGCTTGCCTGTGAAGAAAGGATGACACTTCGAACAGATTTCCAGATGGATTTCAGGCTTCGTCGAGCGTGTTCGAAACGTTTCGCCGCAAGCGCACCGGACGACGGCATCGACGTAGTTGGGATGAATGCCTGCTTTCATGAACGCCTCCAAATCAAATTTCCATTATAAGAGGATTGCCCCGCGTGACAAGGTTCGCGACGGAAAGCAGTGATTTACTGTTTGACGCCGCGCGACGCGCCGCAATATAGTACGCACGCCATTAAATCACTGCCGCTTAAGGACATCGTTCGTGCTGCATCCTGCCTGATGCTTTGCTGAAGCCCGGAGCAAAAACTGCCGCGCCCACGAGGTGTGTTCGACGGGCCCAGTGGTTGCAATGGTTTCTGAAATCCTATACCGTAACAGTTTTGGCGATTACGCAGGAGGAAACTCAAGACAATGGTTAACGAAACCGGAAAATTGACCGGCGTGGAGCGCAGCCGGAAGGAAGAGCCTGCGCCCGGTCAATTTGTTCTCCAAAAAGGAGGGGAAGAGGAGGAAAACTACGCTCAGCTTCTAGACCAGTATGGCGGCCGCAAGTTTGCGGAGGGCGAGGTTATGAAGGGGACCGTGCTCAAGATCACGAGCACGGACGTCATCGTCGACATCGGCTACAAGTCCGAAGGAGTGATTCCCGTCGCCCAGTTCATGGACTCGACCGGCGCCATCAACGTACAGATCGGCGACGTCATCGACGTGTTGCTGGAAGACACCGAAGATCACGACGGGCACATCGTCCTGTCGAAGGAAAAGGCCGAGAGGGTGCGCATTTGGGAGGATGTCGAACGGGCTTATAACGAAGGGCTCATCATTCGAGGACGCGTCATCGAACGCATCAAAGGCGGACTTTCCGTCGATATCGGAGTCCGCGCGTTTCTTCCCGGCTCTCAGATCGATGTCCGCCCCGTCAAGAACCTCGACTCTTTCAAGGGCAAAGAGATCGAGTGCCGCGTCATCAAGTTGAACCGGAAGAGGGGCAATATCGTTCTCTCACGCAAACTTGTTCTGGAAAGCGAACACGCTCGAAGGAAGGCCTTTACGCTCGAGGTCTTGCGGGAAGATGCGGAAGTTCGAGGGACTGTCAAGAACATCACCGACTACGGAGTATTCGTGGATCTGGGCGGCATCGACGGGCTGCTCCATGTCACGGACCTGTCGTGGGGCCGCGTCAATCATCCATCGGAGTTGTTCAAGGTCGGCGACGAAATCAACGTCAAGATTCTGAAATACGATCGCGAAAAGGAGCGGGTTTCGCTGGGGTACAAGCAACTGACCGTCGATCCGTGGACGCTGGTTCCCCATCAGTATCCCGTCGGCGCGCGCGTTTCAGGGAAGGTCGTGAACCTTACCGACTACGGCGCCTTCATCGAACTCGAACCTGGCGTCGAAGGGTTGATTCACGTTTCTGAAATGTCGTGGAGCAAGCGCGTGAAGCATCCTTCGAAGGTGTTGCAGATCGGGCAGGAAGTCGGAGCAGTCGTGCTGGACATCGACCTGGAGAACCGGCGGATCTCGCTGGGACTGAAGCAGACCGAGCCCGACCCCTGGACCACGCTCGCAGAGCGCTACACGGTCGGTTCGGTGATTTCGGGACGAGTCCGCAACCTGACCGATTTCGGCGCCTTCATAGAGGTCGAAGAAGGAATCGATGGGTTGGTGCACGTTTCGGATATGTCGCCCAAACGCATCAAGCATCCGTCCGAGGTCCTGAGGAAGGGGGACCGCGTTGAAGCCGTCATTCTCAATATCGATACGGAGAATCATCGGCTGTCGCTAGGCATCAAACAGCTTCAGCCCGACATCTGGGAACAGTTCTTCGCATCGCATCAAGTTGGAGACGCGGTTCGGGGCCGCGTCGTCCGGCATGCTTCCTTCGGAATTTTTGTCGAGATCGAAGAGGGAATCGAGGGGCTCTGCCACGTGTCCGAATTTGAGGATTCCGACAGCAAGCTCAAGATCGAAGATCGGTTTCCGATCGGACAGATGCTGGATCTGAAGATCATCAAGTTGATTCCAAGTGAACGGAAGATCGGGCTTAGCCAGCGCGCCTTGTCGGAGGACGTCGAGCGCAAGGAGTACGATGCATACCGCGAAGCCGCCGACGGCAGCGCGACCCTCGCCGACCTCTTCCACGCTAAAGATAACAGTTGACGCGATGCCCGAGCGGCATCGGGGATGAGAACCGATTATGCGGAACCGCATGCTCATCTGGCTCCTCCTGGGCGGAGGGGCCTTTGTGCTTTTGGCTATAACCCTTCTCGCTCTCGCCGTGGCCTTCGCAGACGCAGGCGGCGGCGACTTTGCATTTACAGACCGCATCCAGATCGTCGATGTCGAGGGCGTGCTCGCCGACTCGCGCCCAATTGTGGAGCAGCTCAAGCGATATGAAGACTCCAGCTCGGTCCGCGCGATCCTGCTGAACATTGATTCGCCCGGCGGCGGCGTTGCGGCCTCTCAGGAGATTTATCGCGAGATCAAACGCCTGCGCGAGGAAAAGGACAAGACGGTTGTCGCCTATATGTCTTCCGTCGGCGCGTCGGGCGCGTACTACGTCGCCTGCGCCGCAGACAAAATCGTCGCCAACCCGGGGACTATTATCGGGAGCATCGGCGTGATTGCCGAATGGGTCAATTACGCCGAGCTGCTGGAGTGGGCGAAGCTCAAGAATATTGTCCTCAAGACCGGCGAATTCAAGGACACCGGTTCTCCAACCCGGAATTTGACCGAACGGGAGCGCGTTTATTTCCAGGGCTTGATCGACGACATGTATGTCCAGTTCGTCGAAGCGGTAGCCGAAGGGCGAAAGATGGAATTGCAGGAGGTGCGCGCCCTTGCCGACGGCCGCGTTTTTACGGGGAGGGACGCCGTGGAGCGAAAGCTGGTGGACCAGACCGGCAATTTCCAGGACGCCGTCGATGTGACCGCGAAGCTGGCCGGCATATCCGGCAAACCGAATCTTCTTCGAGAGGGACGGCAGCGCATCACGCTGCTGGATTTGTTGATGAGCGACATCTCGCCGCTTCTGCCGTTCAATGGGCAAGCCCTGACATCTCAGATCCGTTTTCAGTATTTGTGGAAGTAGATTTGCAATTGAAGACCGTTCGGAGGAGCCATAGATCATGACGAAAGCCGACCTGGTTGAAGAAGTCGCCCGTGTGACGGAATTGACGCGCAAAGACTCGGAAGTCATCGTCGACACGCTGTTCGAGAGCGTGATTCGGGCTCTCAAGGATGGCGACAAACTAGAGGTCCGCGGATTCGGAAGCTTCAGAGTGCGCCAGCGCAACGCGCGCGTCGGCCGCAATCCCAAAACCGGAGAGAAGGTGGAGGTGCCGGCAAAGCGCGTCCCTTATTTCAAGCCCAGCAAGGAGCTCAAAGACCTGATCAATGATGGGTCTGCTGCGCCCCCGGCGACGCCCGTAGGCGCTCCTTCGATCGGGTAGCATGGAGTTTCTGTGGAGCCCCTGGCGCTACGACTATATAGCGTCGGCCGGCAAGCCGCGTCCATCCTGCGTCTTCTGCATTGACGTAGATCCCAAGTCCGATCCGGACCGGCTGATCGTCTATCGCGGGACGCACAATTTCATCATTCTCAACCTGTTTCCCTATACTTCCGGCCACTTCATGGTGGCGCCCTACGCGCACATCGCCGCCCTGGAAGAAGCGTCCTCCGAAGAAATGTCGGAGATGATGGAACTGGCGCGGCGCGGCGTCCGCGCGCTCGGCAAGCTCTACGCCCCGGAAGGCTTCAACCTCGGAATAAATCTCGGCCATTGCGCCGGCGCCGGAGTGCGAGAACATCTCCATCTGCACGTCGTGCCCCGCTGGACCGGGGACGCCAATTTCATGACGATCGCTGGCGAAACGCGCGTCCTGCCTGAAGAATTGACGGTTACATACCGCCGTTTACGCGAAGCGTTTTAACCATCAGATGCGCGTCATGGCCGTTCGCATAGTAATTTTTGAGAAGCCGGATGTGTTGGAATCCGTGCTTTAGATAGAACGCGATTGCGGCCGCGTTTTCAACGTCTACTTGAAGTTGATATGTGTGTATTCCTTGCGTCGCCAACATCTCCTCGGATTGCTTCATGAGCTGCGTCCCGTAACCGCACCGCTGAAATTCTTTACGTACATCGACGGTGATGAGGATGGCCGTCTTGCGACGCGGATCCATTTCGAAGATGAGAAACGCCGCAATTTCTCCGTCGCGCTCCAGCACGATCGTTTCAGCGCCGGATCGACTCATGAAGTACGAGAGTTCGTCGGATTCGTAAGCGACCCCGGGAGGGAAGCTCGCCCGATCGATTTCGAGCAGCGTCGTGAAGTCGCCGGCTGCGGCGCGCCTGATGAAAGTTTTCGGCATTGAAGAGGTTGCGTCGAAGTCATTATCATAAGCCAACCATGGCTCGGTGCTTCTATATCCGCGAGTCTGGGGCCCGATGCGTCAGCGAAGCCGACGAAGCGACGGGTTTATGCGACGCTCACCAGAAAGTCATACCCTTTAAACGCCCCGAGGACTCCCGTCATCGCAAAGTTTTCGTCAGGCTTGTTGCGTTTCTTCTGCTCATCACGCTTCTCATTCCGCTGCTTTACTCCTTCCGCAGCCTTTACTGGCATCCCTCCGGAGAGGCGCAAAAGGCGTGGTGACGCGCAGGATGCGGCGTGTCGCGGCGGTCGCTATAGCGCTGGCCTGCGCCGGGGGCGCTGCGACCCTGGCTCAGGAAGAATTCGGATTTCTGGGGCGCTACGAAGACGCCAAGGCGATCATTCAACCCAAAGAGGACACAAACCAGTTCGTATTCGTTCGGCTGATCTATAACGGCCTCAACGTGGGTTACATCAAAAACTGGTATACGGATTACCCGGCTTCGGATCGCTTCCTCATCATGGGCCTCAAGAGGTGGACCAACATCGACATCGCAGACCGTGAACGCGCAATCGCGATTACGGACCCCGATCTGTTCAAATATCCGTTCCTATATACCAGCGAGCCGGGCCAGATGATGCTGACAAAGGAAGACGCGTCGATTCTGCGGGAGTATCTCGACCGGGGAGGATTCTGGATGCTCGATGACTTTTGGGGAACCTTCGAATGGGCAAACATGGAAGCTCAGATGAAGAAGGTCTATCCGGAAGCGGAAATTAAGAATATTCCGCGCGACCATCCCATCTTCCACAGCTTTTTCGATATTACGAAAGTCATTCAGGTTCCCAGTCTGGCTTACGTCCAGAATCCCGGCCGCATCACGTACGAGCAGGACGGGTGGGTGGCCGAGTGCAAAGGCATTTGGGACGCGAAGGGACGTCTTGTCGTCGTCATCAATCACAACACGGATCTCGGCGACGCTTACGAGCACGCCGATGTTCCGGAATACGCCAATGTGTTTGGCGGCTATGCCTATCGCATGGCAGTCAACACCATCATCTACGCGCTGACCAATTGATCGCCGCAATCATTCTTTCCGCCGGCAAGTCGGAGCGGATGGGACGTCCAAAGGCGTTGCTTCGCTTCCGTGGACGAACGTTCCTTGATCACATTCTGGATGCAATTGAACGCTCTTCGATTGGCCCCGCCATCCTGGTTGTAGGACATCATCGAGACGCCATCGAAGCCGCCGTTCGTCCCAGATCCGTTGTCTTTAATCCCAACTACGAACAAGGCATGAGCACATCGGTGCAGGCCGGCGTACGAGCGTTGCCGGAAGGGACTTCCGGCGCGGCAGTGTTCCTGGTGGATCATCCGCTGATTGAAGCAAGGACCATCGACGCTCTTGCGTCTCATTCGCGGCCCGACAACATCGTCGTTCCCGTCCACGCCGGCAGACGCGGCCATCCCGTGCTGTTTGGCGCGGGACTCTATCCGGAGATCCTACGGCTTTCTCCGAACGAAGGGCTGAATATGGTCGTCCGCCGCGACAAGAAGCGCGTCGTCGAAGTCCCTGTCGATGCACCGGGAGTGATTCGCGACATCGACACGCCGGAAGACTTCGGCGCTTTGCTTTCCGAGATTTCCGAGACTTCCGAGAAGCGCGGCTGACGATACGCCGCGGAACGCTGGTAAACTGTCTATTGTCATTTCTTTTGATAAAGGAGTCGGTTTTTACATGGCATCTGGAGCAAAGCTCAGCAAAACCGCCCGAGCCAGCTTGGGCAAAGACAAGGACGCAGTACAGCAGGGCAAAACCTGTCCTCAATGTTCGACTCCGATGGTCGCCACGCGCGTCATCAAGTCTGCGGCCATGCCGGGGGGCATGTATTGGGTCTGCCCGAAAGACGACTACAGAATGAAGACCTAAACTCTGCAGAAAGGCCAGCTTGCGCGGCGCCTGTCCCGCTCGGATAATTCCGGGGCAGCGTTATGATTTCCCACCCTCTCGACAAGGAAGCCGCGGAAAAGAAGGAGGCCGCCCGGCTGCGTGCGCGCCGGCTGGTCCTGCTCGTCTGGATACTGGTCGCTTTCTTCTATTTCAATCTCTCCTACGACTACATCCGCGTCAGCATGAACGACATGAAGTTTGCGGAATACCTCCAATACGTCGTGCAGATTGCGGCTGTAGAACAGCGCCCGGCCCGCGAGGTTCGGGCGCTGTTGCTTGTTAAGGCGGAGGAGCTGGAACTGCCCATCCGGGGGGAGCAGATCCAAATCAGGGGGAGTGGATCCAAGCTGAATGTCGCTGTCGGCTATGAAGTCGACATCGAGATCCCCATCTTTGCGCGCGGCGTCTACCGCAAACAGTTTCACCACAACGCGTATTACAAGCTGTATAAGGGAATCTGAGGGGGATTACGGATTTCGGATTGCGGATTTCGGATTTCGGATTTCGAAAGCCATTCTGAAATGAAATCCGCAATCCGCAATCCGAAATCCGCAATCTCTTCAGGGTCCCGCCTGCTGTTGCGGTTTGTTGTTCGTGACGCTCTGCAGCGTCAGGAACGGAAAGATAGGCGTGACCTCAAAGGGCATCTTCTCCCGCGTGCTTTGCAGGGCGACGGGCTCCGCCTTTACAAGGCGGGCGGTGATGTCCCACGGGTCGACGCGCACACGGCCGCCTAAAGGCAGCGCGGCAATCTGATCGAGCCGGGCCAGTTCGAGTTCGGGAGCGCCGTCCATCAGCGGCTTCATGCGGATGACCTTGCCTTCCGCGAGATAGTTGCCCAGATGCGGCCGAAGCAGGTTCGGGATCTGCGGCGCGCGATGCTGGAGCGCTTTCAGGAAGAGTCCGGCGCTTGCGAGTTTGTCCCTGTAGGGCGAATTGTTCAACAGCTCGAGAGCCTTTTCATCGGCGGCGGCTTCCTCGGTTTCGTCTCGTTTCAGGACAAGTTCTCTGAAAGTCTTGGCATCGTCAAAAAGCATGCGGTCGTGAAACGCGTATTTGGTATTCACATGATGGTCGAGAGCAATGTGCGCGAGCTCATGCGCGAGAACCATCGCCAGGCTGGCTTCGTCCGGCAATACGTCGATCAGTCCACGGCTGACCACGATGGTCCGCCCGATGGTGAAGCTTTCCAACGGGGAAGTGAGCAGCACGCGCGCGCGAACGGGCGGATCGAACGTGAGATTGTTGGTCACTTCCAGGTTGGTGACGACGGTTTCGAGCACCTTATTGACTTCGCCGTCTGGAGCGATCACGCCCGTCTGCTGCATGCGCTGGATAACGTTTTCTTCAGCCTGGCGTTCCCATGCGCGCTGCGCCAACACGGGATTCAGATCGGCCATTCCGGCGATATCGTCGCGGATCTTTTCGGACTCGACAAACAGGTTCGTGCGCTCATCCTGCTGGTCGGGCAACGCGAGGTTGTATCCCCACAGCCGCGTTTGGGCTTTGAAGCGAAGTTTCCGACGGCCCAGGAAATACCCGTAGTCCGACTCTTCGCTGTAGACATACACGGGAAGCCAGTAGCCGGGGCCCATCTTCTGCCGCCAGCTATCGAAGTGGAAGTATTTCTTGGATGAATCCGACGTGCCGTAGGCGCCGTTGAAACGGACAATCGTATAGTCCTTTTCTTCAACCCAGATTCTTCCGAAAAATTTTCCATCGCCGGTGCGCGCCTTCGGTTGGACGTCGAAGACGAGGCAGCGCACCTCGCCAAGGAATTCCTTGCGGACGTATTTGAAGTCATATTGGTCGCGGCTGAAATTTTTTCCGTCGACGAGTATGAGTTTGGCGAACCCGTCGGCAAGGTATCGGATGCTGTAGATCTGAGTGATGGCGTTCTTGAATGCGGACCCAAATCCCGGGGCTGCCGTCAGCGGACGTCCCGTGACTCCTTTGGTCAGGTCCAGTTTTCCGAGGAAGTAGGTGTCGTTCTTGGGAACGGCGCCGAGAACCGGATCCGGAGCGAGGTTCTGAATGTACGTCTCCACGAGGGGCGAATAATTCGCAAAAGCCTGGACCAGCGCATTCTCCCTCTCAATGATGCGATCCACAACCGGATCCATTGGATCGGCGGGCGCCGCGCCCTGCGCCGGTGGGGCGCTGGGGGCCTGCGCCGACGCGCCGCTGCATGTCAGAAGAAACGTAAAAGCAATCACAAATGCGAGGCGTGATTTATTCATCGTATCTAACTCCTCGGCGCTTCTTGTTACGAATGCTTAGTAAGCAAGCTGAAAAACGATGTGTACGATAGCGGTGGAATCCACCGGCTGTCCGTCGCGCATTGCGGGCTTGAACCGAATTTGGCGCGCCGCCCGGATGGCGTTGTCATCCAGGCCGTACCCGAGCGACTTGGTCGTTTCCAGAACACGTACTTCTCCTTGCGCGGTAAACAGGATGCGGAGCAGCACTTCACCCTCGATCTTCGCCTTCCGCGCTTCTTCGGTGTAGTCCGGCCGGGGCTTGAACAGGATCTCGGCCGGCGTGTCCGGCGTCGATGCTGGACGCTGCGACGGCTTGGGCGCGGCGGGCGCTGTGTTGGCCTCTCCGAATCCGCCTTGTTGCACTGTTTCGTTCCGGTTTCCGCCTTTCGGCGCCGTTGCGGCGCCGCTGTTCCCGAATCCGGAGCTCGCCACAACGCCGCGTGTTCCTCGTGCTCCGCCCGCGCCGTTTCCGGCGCCCGGGCCCGCAGGCAAGTCAAAGGACCCCAGACTCGGAACGTTCGGCGCCTTGCCGGGGCGGCCCGCTCCAGGAACTCCTTGAGGATGTCCAAACCCGCCGGTCTGTACGTCGCGCGCCGGCGCCGCGGTGGTCGGAGCGGCGGCGTTGCCGGCGAATACGTCCGTCCGAACCTCCGGTTTCGGCTTCGGCGGCGCCGGAAGGACTGGAGCTGGAATGTTCAGCGCTTCCAGCGGCTTCGGTTCAACCGCGGGCTTCGGTACGATCGGCTTCGGCAGCATCTCCGGTTTGGGCTCGAGCTTCGGCTTGGGCAGTTCCCGAACAACGGGCGCGCGCAGAGGAGGCGCTATCATGCGCTTTTCCGGAAGCGGCTTGACCGGTTCGGGAGGCTTCCTCCATGGCGTGACTTCGAGAATTTCCTTTTTTTGCGGCGGAGGAGCGAGCAACACGGTGTCGTAGTACTTAGCAAGATTTAAAGAATCCGTAAGGACGAGCGGAATAGCGAGCAGACAACCCAACATCACCCCATGGACCCCTACGCTCGTCCAAAACGCCCGGCTGCGGCTGTCCTTATGTTCCAGCAAATCAAACATTCCGGCTGCGTCGTTGATTTGCGGCATAACGCTTGGAATAGCAGCAAAGGACGTGCCAAGCGCGATTTGTGCGGAACTTGCGCTGGCCGTCGGACTTGCGTAGGTGCAAGACGACTGCCGGATGTAACGGAGTTCCGTGAGGTGGAACCGGCGCCCTCTCCTTGAAAGAGCACGGTTGTGGAGCGCCGGTTGGCTGTTGTGCGATGTCCAATGGACCTGGCTAACTGACCAACTGACCCAACACAGTGCGAATTTGGTCAATGGGTCAGCGGGTCAGGTAGTGGGTCGGTTTGAAAAGTTGCCCGGGAGGGGGAATTTGAAATTGGACGAATCCTGCATCTCAAATCCGAAATCTGAAACTGCAGATTGGACTTTTTGGCGCAGCGACGCCTGTTGCGTATCCGCAGTCCAGTCAGAAATCTCAGATCTCGGATTTGAGATGCAGGATTCGTCCAATTTCAAATTCC
>Ga0073934_10008753_pt1 | contig 13336 bp, 11 predicted proteins | sample LarsenN4metaG_FD_76834 | JGI IMG/M metagenome (GOLD analysis project Ga0073934, IMG submission 76834) | Hot spring sediment bacterial and archeal communities from British Columbia, Canada, to study Microbial Dark Matter (Phase II) - Larsen... ...
GCCGGGTGAGCGGTGAGTGGTGAGTGGTGAGTGGTGAGTGGTGAGTGGTGAGTGGTGAAGCCCCGGGATAGCAATCCCTGGGCTTCGATCAGTCCTCGTGACAGCCGCAACCTTCTCCCAAGCTGCTGCGGAGCAATTGCCCCAGGAGCACGGAGCTCCCCTTGGTGGCGACGACTTCGCCCGGGAGTGCCCCCGCGAGCAGCTCGACGTATTTGTTGTCGCGTGCGCCCAAACGGACTTGGCGCACGTGAAACAGCTTGGGCGAGCCTTCGGTGAAGTAGTTTTTGTCACGCACGAAGACGAAGTGCGCATCGCCGGTCGATTGAACCGCCTCACGGGGGACAACCACGGCGAGCGGCTCTTCCCGCAGGATGATCTGCCCCGTGCCAAACGACTGATCGCGCAAGGTTCCAGCCCGGTGGGCCAGCTCAACGCGAACCTGCAGCGTGCGGGTGTGCTCGTCCACACGCGGACTGATCCAGGCCACCGTGCTGGTGACCTCCTGCAGACCGTCGTCTGTGCGGAAGCGAACGGGCAGCCCGACCGCCACGTGACGGGCGTCCTCTTCACGGACGTTGAGAAGCAGCCACAACCGCTGCGGGTCTGCGATGGTGAACAGCTTCGACGTCGTATCGACCACTTCACCGGACACCACGTCGGCGACGATGATCGAGCCGGAATGCGGTGCACGGATCGGAATCAGGTTCGCCGTGCGGTTGCCGGGGGGCAGCGCCGTGGCCAGAGACGACGGGATGCCCAACAGTCGCAGATCGTCGGCAATCTGCTTTGCGTCTTTCGCACCGAGGTCCTCGGGAATTTCGAAGCCGAGGTTCGCCAGCGCTTGTCGCGCCGCGAGACACGCGATGTCCGCTTCCTGCAGCGCAGCCTCGGCGTCGATCAGCGATTTGGTGGGTACGGCACCGCTGGTACCCAATGCGCGCAGCCGCTCGACGGTGGTCTTCCGCAATTGCAACTGCACCAGCGTCTGCAGGAACTGCGACTTCGCCAGCCCCACCTGTCCGGCATCCACCAGAGCGAGCATTTCGCCTGCCTGCACGTTGTCGCCCAGGGACTTGTACACGGCAACAATCGTTCCCGGCACGCGGGACGAGAGATGAGCCACGCGGTTTGGGTCGAACGTCAGTTGGCCGTTCGCCGCGATGGCGTCGGTCATCGGGCGCTCCTGCACCACGTCGACGTCAATCCCCGCCTTTTCAATGCTCCGCTCCGATGCGAACTGGACCACCCGCTGGTGCAGCGTGTTGCGGCTGTTGTTTTCGGGTCGCGGCACGAGCGCGATGGCCTGCCGCGTGTCGTACTTCGGCAACTGCGGCTCGCCTTTGACCTGGGCAAGTTGGGGATGATGGATTACGCACTCCGCAACGCCGTGCTCGCGACAGAAGCCGAACTCCTCGCGGCGCGGCCACAGGTCGGGGTGGCACTCCACGCACTGCGACTCCGGCACGAGATGCTCCGGGCACCAGTCGTCGGGCGCGGCCGCCGTCTCCCCGATCAGTTCTGCGGCCCGCGGCAGCTTCCAGCCGGTGTGATGGCCAAAGTAGAACAAGCCGCCAAGCAGGGCAAATACCGCAAGGTTTGAAACGGCATCCAGTGCCATCGACCACCAGGGTCGTCGCGGAGGGTCGACGGCGCGGAGCGCGCCCGGTGTTGCAGGCAATGTGGACATGGATTTCTCTCAGATTCGTTCAAGTACGGCGGATGATTCGTGAATCACAGCGGGCTGTTTCTCGGATGGACTTCCACTCCCTCCTGGTGGATGGGAAGTCCGTCCCGCAAACCAGTCCAGTGACACGAGACTCGGTCGGGCGCCCAACGATCCTCGTCGTCATATCGGGATCATTCCGGCGCGCCTCCGTCGTGCCAAAGACACAACGCGACGCTGCAAAGAAGCCGACGCATCAACACCGCAAGGGGGTGGATGCAACGGGCCGTGCTGAGGCCGGGGCAGAGCCCGGCGGAGAATCGCCGAAGAATCCCGTCCCAATCGGCAACGCACAGTGAACGGGCGGGGCATCGCCAGCCGCCCGATCGAATGCGGCATTCCTCACGGTGTTGGGCGCACGCGCGACCAGCACGGTGGGGCGTTGCTGCGAAAGGGGCACATGGATGCAGCCGCAGGGTTGTTTCGGCGGTTCGATCACGGAGAAGTTTGGCTCATCATCGTGACCATCGCCGCAGCAGGCCGTATCGGCGTGATCGTGACTGGTCTCGGCACAGGTACAGTGATCCGGACCGGCATCGACGCACAAGGAGCCGTCCTGCGCCCAGCACAGATAAATGGCGCATTCGCTGCACGGACGCGCTTGGAGGACGGCGAGCACCAAAGCCAGCAGTTTCAGCGGAGCCGACATGCCGCGATTGTCGCCAGGGGAGCCGCGGGGGTCAATGGCAGGATTGGTTACCGTCCAACGAACCAGGGCTTGGCGAGTGGATCGGTGGCGAAGTACTCCAGAAGCGCGCCGGCGACTTTGCGGCGGCCGGAGGACGACGGATGCGTCATATCGGAGCCGAAATCGTCCGGCGACCACGTCAGGGTGCCCTCTTTCCGCGGCGTTTCGCCATTCGCCCACAGATACGGCCCCCACAGCAGCAGCGGCGCGTGCACCGGCCCCTTGGCGGCATCGTAGTTGAGCCGCGGCTCGCCATCCATCTGATCCTGGATCAACCAGCGGCAGACAAAGGCGCCCTCGTAGGCATACGGCTCGGGGTTAAGCTGGCTGCTGGCGTAGCCGGCGAAAATTCGGCTCGACAGGTAGACGATCCGCAGGTTGGGGAACGTCTTCTTCATGTTCTGCAGCGTCGTGAGCGTATCGCGGTACAAGATCACGCCGTGTTCTTTCAGCTCGCCGCGCGGCCCGGCGTTGGCCGGTTTGACCCACGCCACCTGCACTTGCTGCGGCGTCACCTTGGCTGTTTGCAACCGCTGCAGCGCGACCGACCACGGCGCTGCGTTGGGGTCGGCCCAGCGGGCCATCGTTTGACCGCCCTGCGCGCAATCGACGATCGTGAGTTTGGCGGACTTTCGCGGGTCGCCATTGGCCATCTGCACGAACATGGAAAACTCTTGCGTCGCGTTCGACATGCTCAGCGAGATGAGCACGATCCGCCCGTCCGCGGACGGCTTGCCATCGCCATCCAGCGGCTGGATTCTCGCCAGCTCCGCTTCGGCCGCTTTGCGCAGCGGCTCGGGAGGACGATTCTGACCGCCGCCGTACAGCCCTCCGTCCTGGTCTTTGTAGCGATCGGTGGCGGACATCTCGTTGAGCGGCACCAGCCCCCTGGCAGCCGGCTTGATTTCGGGCGTTGCCTCTGTCTTGCGACGTTCCTGGGCATTGGATAACGCGAGTGTGCCTGCAAAAAGCCCGATCAGGCTGGCCACGACGATGCGTCGGCTCATTGACATCGTGAATGCCTTTCACTTCGCGCTCACGCAGTACAGTGCGCGGTTGGAGCGCAGTAACAATTTGCCATCGGCAACGGCGGGACTGGCGTTGAAGTCCGAATCGTCGTCGAGGCGGTTCTGCGCCAGGACCTCTCCCTCGCCTCGCGTGGAAACTACGATCACTCCATCGCGGCGAGTGGTGATGAGCAGCTTATCCTGCACCACCACGGGCGAAGCATAGATGCCATTACGGCCTCCCGCCGGCAATCGCTGCTGGAAGATCCGCTTGCCATCGGTTGCGCTGAGGCACACCAGCCCCGCATCGTTCGCGCTGAAGAGGCGGTCCCCTGCCAGCACAGGCGACGGCACATAGGCGCTCACGTTTCCTTTCCAAAGCACGTTTTCCTTGGCGTCGTCCTTGCCGCCGGCCCTGATCGCCACGGCGCTGCCGGCTCGTCCTCCGAGGGCGTACACCACGCCGTCCTTGGCAATCAGGCTCCCGCAGATGGTCTCGTCGGCGACGCCGTCGGCGTACCACAGAAAGTCGCCCGTGTCCGGGTTGAAGCCCCACACTTCATACGGGGCGCTCAGCACCATCTCCGTCCTGCCATCGGGCGCGTCGACCAGCACCGGCGTCGACCACGACCCGTAGATGTTCGGCGCCTCGGACTTCCACACCACCTTGCCCGTGAACTTGTCGAGCGCAAAGACGGTCTTGCTTTCCGCGGCCGCGTTCACGAGCACCAGGTTCTTGTGCAGGATGGGGCTGGCTGCCGATCCCCAGCCCATCCGACCCGATCCCGTGCCGACGCTCGTCTGCCACAGCTCGTTGCCGGAAAAGTCGTAGGCCAGCACGCCCGTCTTGCCGTAGAATACATACACGCGTTCGCCATCCGATGTCGGCGTGCTGGTGGCATATCCGTGCTGCGTGAGCTGTCCGCCATAGCGATCTTCCGGTTGCACGGCGGCGACGGCCTTGTTCCACAGAATCTTACCGTCCGCGAGTGAAATGCAGATCAGGTGCCGTTGAAGCTGCTGCACGCTTCCACCGCTTCCAGTTCCCGTGAAGCAGGTGACGAACACCCGGTCGCCGACCACGATGGGGCTGGAGCTGCCGGGGCCGGGGAGAGGCGTTTTCCAGGCAAGATTGGTGCGGTCGTCCCAGGTGGTGGGGATATCGGAAGAGTCGCCAACGGCCGAGCCGTTCGGTCCGCGGAAGCGGGCCCAGTCGCCGGCCATGAGGGTCGCGGTCGAAATGCCGCCGAGCGCCACGAGCATCGCCGTTCGCAACAGAGTCATGAAACGTCCTTGGTTTGGCCGGAGAAAAGGAATAAACGGGGCTGATGCGAGAGTCCGCGGACAGCAAAAAGGGGAACGCCGAGTGGCGTTCCCCTTGTCGAAGGCGACCTTCAGTTACTGGTTATTATTCTGCGGGGGACGGGGACGGCCGCCGCCCGGAGCCCCACCCGGCCGGCCTTCACCTCCCGGCCGACCGCCCGCACCGCCGGGGCCACCGCCACCGGGACCACCGGGGCCGCGGCCGCCAAAGCCCCGAACCGAGGCGACGTCGAATTCCTTCCCCTTCGCCTCGTCGTACTTGGCCTTTTGATCGGCAGTGAGGACCGCCAGCATGTCTTTGTCGCGGGTCTCACCAAGCTCGCGCAGCTTGGTGAATGTCTCCTGAAAATTGCCTTGTCCGCCGCCGCCCGGACCGCGGCCGCCGAAGCCCTGCGGCATCAGTTCCGTCCGCTTGTCCGTGTATTCCTTGTTGATTGCGGCCAGCTTGTCCGTCTGCTCCTTGGACAAGCCGAGCTTCTTCTGCAGATCGGCTTCCAGCAGCGCCGGCACGCCGGCGACCTGCAGCACAATCTGGTCCAGCCGTTTCTCCTGTTCCTCGGTGAGGATCTCCGAGAGCATGGGCTTGAACTTCTCGTCGATCTTCTTGCGGGTCTCGGCTGCCTTGGCCTGCATTTCCTGGAACCGCTTCTGGCGTTCCTCTTGAGAGAGGTTCTGGAAATCGCCAAAGTTGGTCTGTCCGAATGCCGAGCGACGTTCGTCGCGAATGGCGTCGTTCATTTCGTTGACCTTGGCGACCTGGTCTTCCTTCAGTCCCAGATCTTTCTGCACCGGCTCGCGGCCGATCAGATCCAAAGCGCCCTGCGTCTGGCCCGGGCCGCCAAAGCCAAATCCAAAACCGCCACCTCCGGGACCGCCAGGCCGACGGCCAGGTTGCTGCGCGTCGGCGATCGCCGCGACCAGGAACAAGCCGCACGCCGCCATTGTGAATGCGAATCGGTTCACGGACACCTCCTCGAAGGGATGCGAGTATGGGGCGGCAACCACTTCGCCACCCCGGATGGTCTGGACACGGGACGTCAGAACAGAGAAGACAATTCGGCGGGGTGGAAGCCCCACTGCAGGCGGAACGCCCGAACTGCTGGAACGGTCTCCACAAGGTCACATCGCGGCCCCGCGGATTGAACACTAGGCTGCCCGGTTCGCATCGCAAAAATCAAGCCCCAGCGTCGGAATTTGCAGGAATCCTCGGAAGCCCGGGATGGCCATCCCTAGGCTTCCGAGAGTTATAATTGAACATGTTTTCGATGCACCTCGCCGAGGATCGACCATGAGCGCCCACGACTCTGACGCCGATCTGCCGCCTCCCTGGGTCGATGGGTGGACTATCGGCAGCGTGCTCCGCGAAACCGCCCGCCGGCATCCCGAAAGCGACGCCTACGTGTTCTGTCATTTGGGAACGCGGGCGACCTGGGCCGAACTGGACCGCGCGGTCGACCGCGTCGCCCGGGCGCTCCTTGCCCTCGGCTTCCAACCCGGCGACCACTTCGGCGTGTGGGCCACCAACATCCCCCAGTGGGTGCAACTGCAGTTCGCGACCGCCCGCATCGGCGTAGTGCTGGTGACGATCAATCCCGCCTACCGTACGTCCGAACTCAAGTATGCGCTCGCTCAATCCGAAGTCCGCGGCCTGGCGCTCATCGACCAGTTCAAGTCCACCGATTACTTCGCCAGCGTCAACAAGGCGTGTCCGGAACTGGCGGCATCCACGCCCGGCGAGTTGTCCAGCGGCGACTTTCCCAAGCTGAAGTGGGTCATCGCCCTCCGTGGCGGACAACAACCCGGCATGGTGAGCTGGGACGACTTTCTGTCACGCGCCGACGACGTGCCACCGTCCTCGCTCGCCGAAATCGAAGCCACGCTCAAGCCCACCGACAAGATCAACATCCAGTACACGTCCGGCACCACGGGATTCCCAAAGGGCGCCACCCTCTCGCACCGCAATCTGCTGTTCAACGCGTTTTACGCCGGCGAATGCCAGCGGCTCACGCACGAGGACCGCATCTGTCTGCCTGTGCCGCTGTATCACTGTTTCGGCTGCGTGTTGGGCACGCTCGTCGCAATCGTGCACGGCTCAGCGATGGTCTTTCCCTCGGAAAGCTTCAATCCTGGTGAGACGCTCAAGGCCATCGAGGCCGAGCGCTGCACCGCCCTGTACGGCGTGCCGACGATGTTCATCGCGCAGCTCGAGCACGAAGACTATCCCAAGCGGAACCTGAAATCGCTGCGGACAGGCATCATGGCGGGCAGCCCGTGTCCCATCGAATTGATGAAGCGCGTCACGCAGGAAATGGGGGCAAAGGAGATCACCATCGGCTACGGCCAGACGGAAGCCTCGCCCCTCATCACGCAGACCCGCACCGACGATCCGCTGGAGCTGCGCGTGGGCACCGTCGGCAGGCCCATCCCCGGCTTCGAAGTGAAGATCGTCGATCCCGAAACCGGCGTGGAACTCGGCGACAAACAACCCGGCGACCTGTGCGCCCGCGGCCACGGCGTAATGCTCGGCTACTACAACATGCCGGAGAAAACCGCCGAAGCCGTCGACAAAGACGGCTGGCTGCACACCGGCGACCTCGCCCTCCGCGAGCCGAACGGCTACTACCGCATCACCGGCCGGCTGAAAGACATGATCATCCGCGGCGGCGAGAACATCTATCCCCGCGAGATCGAAGAGCGGCTGTACCAGCACCCCGCGGTCGAAGACGTGCAAGTGGTCGGCGTCCCCGACCGTAAGTTCGGCGAGGAAGTCTTGGCGTGGGTGAAGCTTCGCACGGGCCAGACTGCCACCGAGCAGGAACTCCGCGACTTCTGTCGCGCCACGCTGGCCCACTTCAAGGTGCCGCACTACTTCAAGTTCGTGGACGCCTTCCCCACGACCGTCACTGGCAAGATCCAGAAATTCAAGATCCGCGATCAGGCGATCAAGGATTTGGGTTTGGAGGACGTGGCGAAGATTGAGACGGCGTAAAACCGCGAAACCGCAAGCGCGCAACGCTTGCGGCTTCGCGATTCGCATTTGATCACCTCAACGTCACTCGTCCAGTCCCAACTGTTGCTTTGCGGCCTGCCAGGGAATCCCCTGTTCGTGCCGTCGCTCTTCGATGAGGCGGTGGAACTCAGGAGACAGCGCGTACTGCAGCGAGAGGCGGTCCTGGTCCTCCTCCACCGAGCGTAGCACGACCCAAGGCTCACCATTCTGAGTCAGCACCACATCCCCCGTTTCCGTCGCTGTGAGATAGCGGTCGGGATGGGCGCGAAATTCTTCGACGCTGACGGTGGTCATAGGATGTCCTCCGAAGACGCGTGCGGCGGCTTCTCGCGAACGGCACGGATGTGAACGGTGTGGTCGGTTTCGTCGATGTCGTAGAACACGCGAAAGTTGCCGATGCGCAGTTCCCAAAGTGGCGGGTTAAACTCGAACGAGGCCACCGGAACCACCAGCGGTTTGCGGTTTCGCGTCGGCGTCGTTGGCTGGTGCGGCAACTGCTGATCGATCGCCTCGGCGATTTGCCGTCGATAAAAGGCCTCGATCTCCTGCAGCTCTTTCAAAGCCGACGGCATGATTTCGACGGCGAACGTCACGCGCAACCCCTCCGATAATAGCGATCTTAGCCTGCGACGAGGGCTGTTGGCGAGGGGGGAATGCGCTGGTGTTGCCAGCGAGAATTGTTGGCTCGGCGACGGTCATGGCGCACGGACTGATCCGCTCACTTTCCAGACTGTTGGAGACCAGACGAGGCGGCTTTCTGCGCTTTCTTTAACCGGATGATGCTGTTGACGGCGGCCTTCGTGGGGAAGGCGTCCGGGTGGCCGGCGGCCAACTGACGCAAGACCTGCATCGCTTCGGCCGTGCCGACTTGCTCCAGGACGGCAATGCAGCGGGCCGCACGGGTCCAGGCTTTCTTCGGCGCCCAAACGGCGCTGCCAATCCGCTCGATTCGAGTTTCCGCCCGCCATGATCCAACATTATTTTCGACGAAGTTAAAGAATTCTTCGTCATCGCCGTCTGCGGGAAATCGCCGGAGGATTACGTTCTTTCCCGCCAGCAAGTCAGGCTGCCGATCGATGCAAAGTTCGACCATTCGCGTTCGAGAGGGAACATCCTTCACTTCATCCATCAAGGTCTGCAGGTCAATCGCCAACCGCGGATCGAGGTAATCGAGCTTCTCCCACGCCGCCTTCCATACACGCTCCTCTTAATCGCCCAGATCCTTCAAGAGCTTCCGGCAATCGTCGGCACTGAGTTCCAGCGCCGGCAGTTTCTCCCGCAAGAAGGGAACCGCCACGTCGGCGTGCTTGTACATTTTGAGGACGGCGGTTGACGCAGCCGGATCGTCGCCGTACAGGTCGGACCACCAGGCTTCGAGTTCCTGTTGAACTCGCTCGGCGGCGGCGTCGGCTCCACACGACCGAGCGACAGCCGACCAGGAGATGCATCCAGCCAGAAACACGAAGAGGATGAGCCGTCGATGAGACATCACAAGCCTCACTTATGATTCACGGAACCTCGTGCCCAATCACCGCCCGTGCCGCGCTGAGCAGCGCTCGGTCGTCCGCCTTTGGGACTTCGCCCAACATCTCTTCCGCCTGCGACAGCGAATCTTCCAGGAATGCCGTCGCGACCAACAGATGCGTGCGGTCGTTACGGGCGAGTTCGGCGTCGCAGCGGCTTAATACGCATGCTGAGGCGAACAGCTCCATCGCCGCCCAGGCGATGCGTTCCTGCACGAGCTGGCGTTCCACCACTTCCTCACGGTGCCGGAACAGCGCCTTTTGCACGACGATGCCGAGGCGGCCGATTAACTGCCCCACCAGGCGCGCGTAGATGGCCAGTTGCGACGAATGCACCGGCACGTGCGGCGTCTGTGTCCGCAGCGAGAACCAGTCCGACACAAACTGGCCGTACAATCCGAGGTGGCTCCAGAACCGTGGCAGACGGTCGTTCAACTCTTTCAGCTTCAATCCCGGGCCGCGCATGCCGGTGAGAGCGATGAACGACAGCAGCACTTCGTTCGCGCCTTCGCCGATCTGGTTGATGCGGTGGTCGCGGAGCAGGCGTTCGAGCGGCTTGTCGGTGAAGTACGCCGCGCCGCCGTGGATCTGGAAGGCGTCGTTGACGATGGTCCACAACCGTTCGGTGCTCCAGACTTTGAGCATGGCCGTTTCGAGCATGTAGTCTTCGAGGCCGCGGTCGATGAGGCCGGCGGTGACGGTGGTCATGGCCTCCATCGCATACGTCCACGCGGCCATGCGGGCGATCTTCTTCTGCACCAGCTCAAACTCGGCGAGCGTGCGGCCGAACTGCTTGCGATGCCGCGCATGATCCACGGCCAGCAACAGACACGTCTTCGCGGCTCCGGTGCAGCACGCCCCGAACGTCGTGCGGCCGAAATCGAGCACCGTCAATGCGACCTTCAATCCCTTGCCGAGCGGGCCGAGGATGTTCTCCCTCGGCACGGTCATGTTCTCGAAGGCGAGTTTCGCCGTGGCGGTGCCGCGGATGCCGAGCTTCTCCATCCGCGGCTCAACGACTTTGAAGCCGGACATGTCGGGCGTGACCAGAAACGCCGTGACTGCCGTGCCATCGCGACCCGGCACCGGCGTGCGGGCCATGACGGTGAGGACGTCGGCGATCGCGCCGTTGGTGATGTACCGTTTCTGGCCATTCATCACGTAATGCGTGCCGTCGGCAGAGGGTGTCGCGGTCGTTTGCACGTTTGCCGCGTCGGACCCGGCTTCCGGTTCGGTCAATGCGAACGCGCCCAGCTTGCGACCGGCGACCATGTCGGGCAGCCATTGTCGTTTCTGCTCGTCCGTGCCGAAGAGCAGCAGCGCCCGCATGCCGATGGAGTGGTGTGCATTGACGAAAATGGCCGTCGAACTGCACCGCGCGCCGATCACTTCCAGCAGCCTGCAGTACCCCATCTGCGAGAAGCCGCGGCCGCCCATTTCGACCGGTGCCGTCATTCCCAGGATGCCGAGCCGGGCCAAGCCGTCGATCACATCCCGCGGGATGTCCGCTTCACGATCGATGCGCACGGGATCGAGGTGCTCGTTGCAGAAGTGCGTCAGCTCGGCCACCGCGGCGGCGACTTCAGCGCGGGTTTGCTCGGGCAACTGCGGATAGGGAAATACCCAGTCGGCGACGAACCGACCTTGAAAAAGACCCTTCGCGACTCCTTCGCGCTGCGGCACCGACGCCAACAGTTCTTCCGCCTGGCGGATCTGCTGTTCGCGTTGGGCGAGACGTTCGCTCGTTGGTGCCGTCGTGGCCATGTCATTTCCAGTTGGGTTCGCGCTTTTCGAGGAACGCGTCAAGCCCTTCGCGGGCTTCCTCCGTGTGGCGGGCTTCCAGGTGTACTTCGGACAAAGTTTTCGAGCTGCCTTCGTCGTACAGCGAGTTGATGAGCGCCTTGGTGTTGCGGATGGTGTTTGGGCCGCCGCGCAGAATCGCACGGGCCGCGGTCATCGCGGCCTGCAGCAGTTGATCGGCAGGAACGACGCGTTGCACGAGCCCCCACTGTTGCGCTTGTGAGGCGGAAACGTCTTCACCGACGAGGAACAGCTCGCGCAGCTCCCCTTCGCGCACTTTGGGGCGCAGCACGTCGCAAATGAGGGCCGGTAACAGTCCGCGCCGCGCCTCGGGAAAGCCGATTCTCGCGTCATCCGCGGCAATCGCCAGGTCGCATGCCGCCATGATCCCCGCGCCGCCGGCGTAGGCGCCGCCGTGCACCGCGGCAATCGTCACCAGCGACGTTTCCCGCAGCGTGTCCAGGCCACGCTCGACGCACGCGGCGGAACGGTCGACCAGGTCTGGATCGGCGGCCTCTTTCAAATCGAGCCCCGCGGAGAAGATTGGACCCGCGCCGCGGACAATGACCACCCGCTGCGAGCGATCGGCCTCCAGCCGCCCGATGGCGTCGCACAGCGCTTCCAGAAGCGCAATCGACAAGGCGTTCCGTCGCTCCGGCCGGTTGAGCGTCAACACCGACAGCCCGCGTTCGATGGCTTCGACGATCACGAGTTCGGACATGGTGCTCCTTCGATCGGCATTTCCAGCAGCAATTGGCCGAGCGCCTTGCCCTGGGCGTCGGTGCGCAGGTTGCGGCGCAGGATACCGCGCACGACGAAGTTGAAGGCCTGCAGGTTTGCCATGTCATACCGCGTGACGGACTCCAGTCCCAGTGGTCGCAGGAAATCGGCGACGCGCTCGGCGGTGAGCCACGGCTGCAGGAAGGCGAACGCCTCGTGGTTCTTGGCGACAATGCCGATGTTGGCCCCGGTCCCTTTGTCGCCGCTGCGAGCGATGGCGAGGTCGTGGAGGGTGGAAGGGCGGTCGGAAGGAATTGACCGTGTCGTTGATGAGGGCGTCGTCGCCGTCGGCCCCCTCTCCCTAACCCTCTCCCCCGCGGACGGAGGCGAGGGGACAGGAGACGAGGCGGATTCCATCATTGCAACGGTTGGCATTGCCACCTCGCGCTCGATCAGACACGGCCAGTAGCGGATCACCGGGTGCACCGCGGGCCGGCCCTCGGCGTAGCCCGTCGTGCCCTGTGGGCCAGCGGTAATGAGCGGCATCAGTTCCTTCGCAAACCGCTCGACGGCTGCGCGCGAGTCGCTTTCCACGGCAACGCGCAGCACGACTTCCCGGAAGCCCAGGGACAGCCGTCCCTGGGTCTCCTGCTTCTGTGCGTCAAATGGAAGAGACCCAAGGACGGCTGTCCTTGGGCTTCCGGCGCCGAGCGTTTCCACGACGGCGTCGCGCAGGTCGAAACCCGCCTCCCGGACGCGCTGCAGTACTATCTCGCCCGCGCGACGCGCCTTCTCCACGGCATCGCGGCCGCAGATCGTCAGCGTCCCCGCGGCACGGTAGCCGTCGCAGTAGGTGGCGCTGACTTTGAACCGTTCCGGAGCAGGCCGGCCAATTGCGCCGCACACCCGCACGCGGTCTCCGCCGAGGTCTTCCACCTGCAAGCCGAGAAACGACACCGTGACGTCCGGGCTGAGGTACTGGTCGGGATCGCCGATCTCGTAGACCAGTTGTTCCTTGACCGTCCATTCGGTCACGCAACCGCCCGTGCCGCGCGGCTTGGTGACCACGCAGCTGCCGTCATCCAAGATTTCAACAATGGGAAAGCCGATGTGCACCTGGTCGGGCACGTTGAGCCAGTCGGTGGAAATGCCGCCGCTGACTTGCGTGCCGCATTCGATGAGGTGGCCCGCGACCGTCGCCCCGGCGAGCCGCTGCCAGTCGTCGAGCTTCCAACCGAAGTGCTGCGCGGCCGCAGCCACGGTGAGCGACGGATCGGCGACGCGGCCGGTGATGACGATGTCGGCACCACCTTGAAGCGCCTCGATGATCGGGCCAGCCCCCAGGTAGGCGTTTGCGGTTACCAACCGGTCGAGCACGGTGTCGATGTCGGCGCCGGTGTCCAGATTGCGAAAGCTGTTGCGGAGGGTTGGGTCGGATGCGAAGCGGCGAATTTCCGCCAGCACGTCGTCGCCGGTGACAACCGCGATCTTCAACGGCCGACAACCGGCCTGCTCCAATGCCGCGCGACACGCCGCCGCGCA
>Ga0073934_10008754_pt1 | contig 13336 bp, 12 predicted proteins | sample LarsenN4metaG_FD_76834 | JGI IMG/M metagenome (GOLD analysis project Ga0073934, IMG submission 76834) | Hot spring sediment bacterial and archeal communities from British Columbia, Canada, to study Microbial Dark Matter (Phase II) - Larsen... ...
GCGACGTCGCGCTGGGCGTGGCCGAGGCCGATCGGCGACGAGACGTAGAGCGCCCGCCTGCGCCGCGACTTGCCGCGCACCCAGCGTCGAGGCGCCGCCGGCGGCTCGACGAAGTCCCGCAGCAGCAGATTGACCTTGACCGGGTCGCGGACGTGCGGACCGTGCCCCGAGCCCTCGAGCAGCACGAGGTCGCCGCCGGTCGCCTCGGCAAGCGCGACGCCGCGGCCAGGCCCGGTGATCGCGTCGTCGCCGCCCTGGATGACGAGCACAGGGCAGCGGGTTCTCCGGCAGAGGTCGAGCACGGTCTCTTCGGCGAGGATCCCGCCCTGCGTGGCGACGAGCGTCTCGGGCGTGGTCTCGAGGCCCCAACTGACGCAGTCCTCGATTGGCTTCGTCGAGTGCGGCTCCGTGAACATCTGCGAGAAGAAGAACTCGAGGAAGCTGCGGTAGTCGCGCAGCCAGGCGAAGCGGTTGTACTTGGCCCAGCCCTCGTCCGTGTCGAGCTCCTCGTCCCAGGCGTAGCGCGTCCGCTCCGCGAGCGGCTCGCCGAGCGGCACAGCGGGGCAGATGAAGACGGCGCCGTCGACGCGGTCCGGATGCTCGCCGGAGAGCAGGAGCGCTCGCTGCGCGCCGAGGGAGAGCGAGACGAGCACGGAGCGCTCGGTACCCGTGGCGTCCAGGACGGCGAGCGCGTCCGCGGCGAACTCCTGCTCGTCGTACGCGGCCGGCTCCTGCGGCCGGTCGGAGCGGCCGTTGCCACGTCCGTCGAAGGTGAGCACGCGGCAGTGACGCGCGAGGTACGGGATCTGCATCTTCCAGTGGCGGGAGTGGATGATCGACCAGGTCGGCAGCAGGAAGACCGTGGGCTCTCCGCTGCCGTAGACCTCGTAGTAGAGGCGCACGCCGTCGCGCTCGACGTAGCCGGTCTCGTCGGGATAGCGGGCGCGCGTCTGCTCGCGCGCCGTGCTCGTCACCTCGACAGCCACGCGTCAATCCAGTCGAGGAGCTCGCGATGGCCGGCTTCGACGCCTCCCAGGCGCTCCACGATGATGCCGATGTTGAACGTCATCACGAGCGAGACGAGGGCCTCCAGCGGCATGTCGATCCGGAGCTCGCGGTGTGGCTGCTCGAACGCCTCGGTCAGAACGGCGCGCCATTCGGCATTCACGCGCGCGAGTCGCTCGCGCAGGTCCGGGTGGTTCCATGCGAGCGCCTGGAGCTCGAGCCAGACCTTCTCGTAGCTGACGTCCTCGCTCACGAGGTAGCGCATCGCCGTCCGCCACTTCTCGATGAAGGGCAGCTCGGAGGCGTAGAGCTCCCGCTGGCGCGCGATCAAGCGCTCGGTGAAGCGCTCGAGCGCGCGGACGAGAAGGTTCTCGTTCGAGCCGAAGTAGTAGTGGACGAGGCCGTGGTTGACGCCGGCCTCCTCGGCAAGCGGCCGGGTGGTGATGCCCGCGTAGCCGACCTCGACGAGCAGCCGCTCGGCCGCGTCGAGCAGCGCCTCCTCGGCCGCCGAGCGGGCGGCCGTCTTCTGCGCCGGCAGGCTCACCGCGTCTGGTAGAGCACGTTGGCGATCTTCCAGCCGTCGCGCGCGCGAACGAGATGGAGGTATTCGTAGTAGGGCGCAGCGCGGACAGTGACATTGGCGATGTCGCCGTAGACGTCCTCGACCTCGACGTCGAGCCGGCGGTCGGCGGCGTCCGCCCGACCGGCGCCCTCCCGCGCCAGCTCGACCATCCGTTCGGCGGTCGTGACGCCGAGCCGCTCGCCAGCCTGCCGCTTCACGAGGTCGCGGTGCACGGCGCGCTCCATCCGCCCCGGGTCGGCGTCGAACCAGCCCTCGTAGTAGTCGAGCACGACCTGTGTGATCAGCTCCTGCTCGGTCGCCGTCGTCATGTCGGAATGCCTCCTCTGGTTGCTACGAGAGCCGCACCCCACGCGAGAAGCAGCACGCCCAGCGGCGTACTGACCCGGCGGCCCCAGGATACGTTCTTCTCCACGGCCATCACCGCGCCGAGCGCGAGCATCCAGGCGAGATTGCCGACGCCGACGGCGAACATCAGCAGCATCAGCGACCAGCAGCAGCCGAGGCAGTAGAGGCCGTGGTGGACGCCGAGGCGGAAGGACTCCGCTTCGACGCGGCCTCCCCGCCAGTGCCCCATGACGAAGCTGAGCGGGGAGCGGCACTTGTCGAGGCAGTGGTACTTCAAGGGAGTGAGCTGGTACGCACCGGCCAGCAGAATCGTCCCCGCGCCGATCGCCCAGGCGTTCGCCTCGAGCTGCGGGATCCGCTCGACCGCCTCGTGCAGCCGGGCGTCGCCGAGGTGGACGAGGACCCCGAACAGCGTCCAGACGCTCAGGTAGCCGGCGACGAGCAGGCCCGTGAGAAGCGTGCGGTTGCGGCGGGTGCGGACGAACGAGTGGAAGAGGGCGACGAGCGGGAGGCTGGTCGGCAGCATCATCGCCACGATCATCAGCGTCCAGCCGGCGACGAAGAGCGTCGCCGGGAGGAGGTAGCTTCCGCCGGCCTCGTCGCCCAGCTCCTCGTGGCCGAGGAACCGGCCGTACGGCGACCGGCCCCACAGCCACAGGGTGAGCCACATCACGACGACGAGCGCCGTAACGGCCGCGAGGAACGGCCGCCGGTCTTCGAGCCGCGGCCACACGGCGTCAGGCCTCGAAGCGGAAGCTGCCCTGGACGGCGTTGTGACCCTGGAGCGCGAGCTCGAAGCCGTGCTCGGGTACGCGCACGTCGTAGTTGTCTGCCTTGCCCACGTAGGCGGGCGAGCCGGGAATGGTCGTGAAGATGCTGTCGTGCAAGGTGGTCGACTGCCCCGTAGCGCCCTGGAAGGGTCGCATCTGCGCATGGATTGCGTCGCCGATCTTCAGCGTCCCCTCCGCGCCCTCGACCTTGAACGTGATCGGCGCCTTCTCGACGGCGACGACCTCGCCGACGAGCTGCGCGAGATCCGCGATCGGCCCGCCGAGCTTGCCCGTCCAGACATCGAGCAGCGCCTGCTGCTGCTCGTCGGTCGCGCCGTCGTCGACGTACACGACGATCCGCCAGTTCCCCTCGAGGATGTTTCCGGGAATGTGCGTCAGGATCACGAAGGTCCGGCCGGAGACGTCCGTGCCGTTGATCGACCCGCGCTCGAAGTGCCACGCGAGCACGCCGTCGCACGTCCCGCCGTCGGGGTCCTCTCCCACCCAGCACGGGCAGAGGATGTTGCAGGTGCAGACCTCCAGCAGGCTGCCTTCCAGCTGATAGCTCATCGCGCCGCTCCTTCTCATTGACTAAGACATATGACTAAGACAGTTGATCAGAAGCGGACGCACGTGTCAAGCCCCGACGACCCGCGGCCGTCGAAGTCGTCCGTCCAAGGGATACGGGAGTCGCGGCCCACCGGAAAGCAGCGCCTCTAGCAGCCTCTCCCGATGCGCCCGGGAGGATTCGAACCTCCGACCCGCGGATTAGAAGTCCGCCGCTCTGTCCACTGAGCTACGGGCGCGTCCCGCAAGCGTAGAGCCTGCTCGCGACGCCGAGGCAGGGAGCCGCGGCGTAGGCGCCGCGGCTCCCTTGCTCGGACTACGGTGCGGCGGGCCCGGTCGGCCTCACGATCCAGAGCCCGGTGCGCATGTCGCTCGCGTACACGATCCCGGTAGCGGGATCGACGGCGACGCCCCACACCTCGGCCGGCCCGGTCCCGAGCGAGTTCGCATGCCGCCTGCTCGTGTCCGGGACGAACTGGCCGACGCGCTGGGGTGCGGTCGGGTTCGTGAGGTCGATGGCGACGATCCCGTTGCTGTACCACGCCGAGTACGCGCGGTTCCCGAGCACCTCCGTGTTGTGCACCGACCAGCTGCCCGGAGGCGTCGGGTGCGCGCCGAAGGCGTTGGGAGCGTCGGTGAACCGGCCGACCTGCTGCCACTCGCCGGACGCGTCCTCTCGGAAGACCCGCACGTAGCCCCAGGACGGCGTCTGCGCGATGATCGTCATCGTGTCCGGGCCGCCCGGAGCGCGAAGCGCGGACGCGACGTCGTCGATGTCGGCGATCTGGATCACAGGCACCCCGATGCTCGCGAACTCCTTGGAGCCGACCCCCGGCGACAGGAAGTACGCGTCGTCCGGGCTCACGAGGTTCGAGACGAGCGCCGTGGCTCCGGAGGCTGTCGCGAGGACCGCCTGTTGGCCGATCGTGCACGGCGGCGTCGGCCAGCCCGGGATGATCCCGACGTAGAACGGATCGACCGTGTCGGCGAGCGCGAGCTTGCCGGCGGCGCCTGCGTAGTCGGATGCCTGGCAGCCGTCACCAGCGTCGTGCACCGTGCCCGCGATCGTCTGACCGCCGGCCGTGAGCACGCCCGGCGACCACGGCTGCTGGAAGCCCTCGACCTCCGTCGCGCCGGTGGCCGAGGACGTCACGAGCACGTCGGGCAGGCTCTGGAAGTCCTCGTCGTTCTGGAGGATGTATCGGGTCGTCCCGACCTGGTACGGGGTCATCGAGTGCCCGTCCCCGCTCGAGCCGGCCGGATAGATCGTCCGCCCGAGATACGCGGGTGCGCTCGGGTTCGAGATGTCGAACTTGAGGATCCCGCCGTCCCAGTAGGAGACGTACGCGGTCGTACCGGAGTCGGCCGCACGGACGCTGTGCGCGTAGTGCGCGGCGAAGAACCCCGGCAGCCCCTGGAACGAGCTGGACACGGGATCGTTCCCGCCCTGGATGAGCAGGTTCGAGTCGGCGATGATCCCCCAGTCGGACAGCGGCAGCGGGTCGGCCGGATTGGTGATGTCGACGATCCGGAACTCGCCGCCGAAGCTCGTGCCGAAGTACGTGTCGAAGAACTCGGTGAACGGCGTCGCGAGAAGCGCGAGCGCCCGGCCGTCGGCCCGCACGGCGAGATCGAGCTCGTGCACGCCGGACGGCGTCGGCAGGAAGCTGAGCTCGACGGGTCGGCGCGGGTCGGTCACGTCGTAGAGCGCGAGCCCGTCGGAGCCTCCGGGGCCGCAGGCCTGGACGCCGATCCCGAGGACGTCCCTGCCTCCGATGCGGCGGACGACGACATCCTCGTTCGACGAGTTCTTGCGGGCTCCCACGAAGCCCTCCCACTTCGGCTTCGTCGGGTCGTTGACGTCGACGATCTTGGCGCCCTGGCCCGTGCACTGGGCGCTCCACGTCCCGACGTACGCGAACTTCCCGACCGCGCCGCCGTGGTCGTAGAACCAGACGTCTCCGTTCGGTACGCCGCCTCCGAGATTGGCGTGGCCGAGCAGCGTGAAGTTGTCGGCGACGAGCGGCGCCGGGCTGCCCGACTGAGCGGCCGCGGCGTCCCTCGCCGCGTCGAGAACGCCGTGGACGCGCTCCTCCCAGGGCCCCTCCGGGGCGCTCGCCCCGGCGAGCGGAACGAGCGCCAGCACGAGGACCGAGACGACGGCGGACGCGAGGATGCTGCGATGCATGGCATTGCCTCCCCTCGATTTGCCTGCAGCTGCGCCGACTGCGACGTCGGCGCCCCCACCGGTGGCCAACGATAACCCTCCTGCCCCGTACACCACAAGATCCCGCTTCCCCGGACCAGGTGCTCGGAAACGAGCAGGGACGGGCACGACGACGGCGCTCGTACCGGCTCGTCGGGCGAGGCCGCGGCCGCGACGGCGGCCTGCCCGAAGGAGATCCCGCCGCGGTTCGGCGGCACGCGCGATGCTCGAGGACGCGGAAGCCCTCCGCCTCCAGCGGGCGGCGCACGCCCGCGGGGCGCAGGTTCCCAGTCGCCCAGTTCGACGGCATCGGACCGGGGACGAGCAGGCCGACGTTCACGTTCGGGCGGAGGCCCGACACGTCGACCTTCGAGATGTGATTCTCGCGGTCGACGAGCTCGACGACCTGCCCGGGAACGCCGAGGCAGACGCCGCTCTTCTACCTTGCCGTGAGCACGAGCGGCGCGCACGGCAGGCCGGTGGCCTCGCGTACCGGCCGGCCGCGGGCGTCCTTCAGCGTGACCGTGAGCCGCCGCGCGGTCACGGACACTTGAGCGTAGCTGTACGTGTCGAGGGCGGCGCAGCGCATCCCCATCCCGTTCGGCGGCGGCGGCTTGAAGAAGAGCGCGCCGATGGCCGTCCCCGCGCCGCGCTGGCCGAGGAAGCCGTCGATCTCCCTCGCGAACGTGTTCGTCGCCACCGGGCCGGTCACGACCTCCCAGATGCCGGCGCTCTCGGGCATCGGCGAAAGCGTCCGGTAGCGCACCTCGTTCACGAGGTTCGCGTGCGTGTCCGTCGTCAGGAAGACGACGTTGCGGACGTTCGCCTGCAGGAAGCGCAGGAGCCGCTCGCGCTCGACCGCGTAGCCCTCCCAGCGGTCGTAGGGGAGCGCGTAGTACTGCTGGATCGGCACCTCGTTCACGACGACCTTCCAGGTCGCCGTCGACGCTCGGACGGCGCGCGTGAACGCCTCGTACTGGGCCGCGCCGAGCATCGTCCGCGAGGGATCGTCCAGCGCGGCCAGGCAAGCGGCCGCCACCGGGTTGCGAAGCGACGGGGCGAGCGTCGCGAAGGCGTCCCGCACCGGCTGCGGCACGGTGGGAGCGAGATCGCCTGCGCAGGCTTCCGTGACCTTCGAGCTCCGGAACGACCGCTCGTCGAGGAAGAAGAGCTCGAGGTGCCTGCCCCAGCGGACGCTCCGGTAGAGGCCGAGCCGCCCGGAGTAGCGGGCGGGCGAGTAGTCGAGGAACGCCTGCACGCCCGCGCGGTAGATCGCCTCGCCGTGCTCGGGCCGCGAGAAGTCGTTGACGAACTCGTGGTCGTCCCAGTGGCTGTACAAGCCCGCCGACGCCCGGAGCCGCTGCAGCGCGGGGAGCGCGAGGCCGAGCCGGTACTTGGCCCACTTCTCGGCGCGCGTGCGCGCGACTGGCGCGCCGCCGACCTCGCTGTCCGAGTAGATCGTGTCCCCGAGGTTGACGTTGAAGTCGTTGCCCTCGGCCGCCATGCGCCCGTAGACCTCGAAGCGGTTGAACGCCGGCCGTCCGCTCGGGCCGGGAGTCGCGTCCGCGTCGCCGGAGACCGCGAAGCGAACCGGGACGGTCGCCGTCGGAGCAGGGGCGGTGATGAACCGGCCGGAAGCGCTCGCCCGACCGCCCTGCCGAAAGCGATACGCGTAACTGGTCGCGGGGCGAAGGCCGCGTACGCGTGCGTGCACCGTCAAGTCGTTCGCCGGAGACGCGCGCAGCACGAGCACCGGCGTCGTCCCCTCGCCGTCGAGCTCGAGCCGCACCTGACCCGCCCGCGGCGCGCGCGTCCAGAGGATCGCCGAGGTCGACGTCACCTCCCCGGCGGCGACCCCGAAGCGGAAGCCGACAGCCGGCTGCGCCGACGAGGACGGCACCGCCGCCACCGCGAGGGAGGCGAACGCTGCCAGGAGGACCGCTCGGCGCATCCGCCCGAGCCTATGCGGACGCCCGTGAGCGGTCAACGTCCTCGCGTCGCTCCTCCTCGCTCAGGAAGCGGAAGAACCAGTACGCGAAGACGCCGAAGAAGACGACCGCCTGCTCGAGGGCCATCAGCATCCCCGCGAGCTGCTGGTCCTCGAGCGCCGTCAGCCCCCAGAGGCGCTCCGGCGCGCCGACGTAGAAGTCGTAGATCGCGTCGGGAACGAGTGCGAGGACGAGCCCGATGGGGCTCCCGAGGACGAACGCGGCGAAGACGTAGGCGGCGCGAGCGCCGGCGCCGAGGCGGTGCGGCTCGTCCTGGAGCACCGACCACCAGAGCGCGATCCCGGTGAGGAAGTAGAGCGCGTGCTCGAGGTGGAGGAGCGTGTGCGGGTTCTCGAGCGCGGCGTCGTAGAGCCAGGGAAGGTGCCACAGCATGTAGTTCGCGAGCCAGGCCGGGAGGGCGACGGCTGGATGCGTGAGCGCGGGGACGCCGGGCAGGCGTGCGAGGCGCGCGCCGAGCGCGGGTGGGACGCCGAGCACGACGAGCAGCGGCGCCCACTCCGCGAGGACGACGTTCTGCAGGAGGTGGACGACGAGCAGGTAGTTCATGGCGAGCGTCTCGAGCGGCGTGATCGAGACGGCGAGCACCAAGGCCATCGCGGCGAGGAAGCAGGCGACGCGCCAGCGGGGCGCGGGGTGGCGCCGGAGCCCGAGGAAGTACGCGGCGGTGAGGAGCGGGACGAGGACGAGCGCCTCGGGATTCCACGACCACGCGTAGGGATCCACGGCGCTACGCTACTCGCACGCGGGCGTAGCTCAGCTGGCAGAGCACCGGGTTTCCAACCCGGGTGTCACGGGTTCGAGCCCCGTCGCCCGCTCTCCTCCGCAGCGCCTCGATGCCGTCCGATCGCTCCTGTACGTTCTCCATTGTGAAAACGGAGGAACGAGATCGGGCGCGCCGGCTCCACGCGGATGGTACTCGATGAAAGAGATCGCCCATCGGGTGGGTGTCTCGCTGTCATCCGTAAGCCATTGGGTGCGAGACATCCAGTTGACCGAGGACCAGTGTGCTCGGCTGCAAAGTCGCAACCCCGCGATCAACGGGCAGGTCGTGGCCGCGTCCAATCGACGGCGTGCACTAGAGCGACGGATCGCATTTCAGAGGTCCGGCAGGTGCCAAGCGCAGAGCAAGGAGGTACTGCACGTCGCCGGCTGCATGCTCTACTGGGCCGAGGGCGCGAAGTCGAAGAACGCCGTTCACTTCTCCAACTCCGATCCGGCGATGGTGCGGTACTTCGTCGCCTTTCTTCGCGAGTACTTTGGCGTCCCCGACGAGGCATTTCGTATCTGGTGCAACCTGTTCGCAGACCACCTCGACAAGCAGCACGAGATCGAGTACTTCTGGCTCGACCTACTCCAGCTCCCGTCAGCGTGCCTCTGCAAGTCGACGGTGAACGTGTACTCGAAGCACAGCCAGAAAAAACGCCGGAACCGGCTGCCCTACGGCACCGTCCGCGTAAGCGTCCACTCGACCGAGATCGTCCAGCAGATCTGATCTATGGCGCGATCCAGAAGTACGGCGGCTTCGAGCGACCCCGAGTGGCTCGGCTGAGCAAGTGCTGCCGCCGCGACAGGAAAGCCGCCCGCCGCGGCGAACCGCCTGGGAAACCGGACTCAGGAGGGCTCGACGGCGATGGAGCATCCGCTCGGCGTACGCCTCGGCGCGGAGGCGCTGGGGACGTTCCTCTTCTTCTTCCTCGGCTTCAGCGGGATCGCGGTAGCGACCGACATCGGCCTCGACCAGATCGGGGCGCTCGGGATCGCGTTCGGCTTCGGCCTCGGCGTCGCCCTCGCGATCACGGCGTTCGGTCACCTCTCCGGGGGCCACTTCAACCCCGCGGTCAGCGCGGGCCTCGCGATCGCGGGCCGCTTCCCGCCCCGAGACGTCGTCCCGTACTGGATCGCCCAGCTCGTGGGTGGGTTCGTCGCCGTGCTGGTGATGGCGATCGTGTACTCGGGCGACGTGACAGGCGCCCTCGACACGAATCCGGGCAGCGGCATCGACGACTGGGCTGCCCTCGTGCTCGAGATCGTCGCGACGTCCCTCTTCGTCATGGTCGTCCTCACGGTCGCGACCGACGACCGGGCGCCGTGGAAGGGCGTCATGGCGCCGCTCCTCATCGGGCTCTTCATCTTCGCGGCCGCGACCACCGTCGGGCCGGCGTCGGGTGGGTCCTTCAACCCGGCCCGGTCGCTCGATCCCGTCCTCTACAACCAGGACTGGGAGAACGTCTGGATCTACGTCGTCGGCCCGCTCGCAGGTGCGATCCTCGGCGGCGCCGCCTGGGCCTACGTCGTGCTGCGGCGGGCGCCGGCGGGAGCCTGAAGCCTACGCGGGCGCGACGAGCTCGCCCACGACGAACACCAGGCAGAACGCTCCGAAGAGGAGCGGCCCGAGAACGACGACGGAGCGCTCGCCGCGAACGATCGCCTGCACCGCCAGGCCGCCCGCGCCGAGGGCGAGGCCGAGCGCGGCGAGCGCGACGAGCGCCAGCCCGAGCCGGGTGGCCCAGCTCCATTCGGGGACGCCGAGGGCCACCAGCCCGCCCGCAGCCGCGAGCACGCCCATCGCCGCGCCGGCCAGCCAGGCCGCACCCCTCCCAGAGCTCGTCGACGGAGCGGCGATCACCCGCCGCCACAGAGGCTCCCGACCTCCGGTCGGCGCTTGCACGCTGGACACGACGTCCCCCTCTCTCGCTGTTCCGTGTCGGTGCAGTACCCAGTCTGCCGCATCGGGACAACCCGAGCGGGACCGTCTTACCGCCCGCTCGCGGAGAAGTGCTGGTAGTCCTTGACCGAGGTCCAGCGGCCGCCCCACCCCCAGGCGATCGCGTCGAACGAGCGGACGAGCACGCCGCCTTCGTAGGCCATTCCGGGCCGGTGGCGCGAGCGGTCGAGGTACGGCCGGCTCGCCGGGTGCGACGTCCGCCCTCCGGAGACGTAGGGGTTCTCGATCGGGTTGACGTCGATCGCCCGCCCGTACGCGTGCTCCGACCAGCGTCGCGTCCCCTCCACGAAGCGGCAGTTGAAGACCGAGGTGTTGTCGGCCTCGATGGAGCGGAAGTCGCTGCCGCCGTAGGCGTCCACCGGAACCATGCGCCGAATCGGGAAGCGGGCGGCGTAGAGGCTGCGGAAGACGCCGACGAGCTCGCGAGCGACGTCCGCGTGCACGATCAGCCGGCCCATGCGCGACCGGCCGTCGAAGCCCCAGTGGCGCAGCCGGAGGAGGCGGAGGTCGCGCAGCGCGACCGGACAGCCCGGGCGCCAGGAGACGCCCGTCATGCGCTTCGCCTGCGCTGCGTCGATTCGCAGGATCTCGCCGCGGAACTGGAGCTGCCCGCCGCCGGAGACCGGAGCGAGAGCGACGGCTCCGACGCAGGCGAGGGTGAGGACGAGCCCTCTCACCAGTCGGGGCGGGCAGACTCGAACTGCCGTCCTCTCGCTCCCAAAGCGAGCGCTCTACCAGGCTGAGCTACGCCCCGTCGTTCGGGTGAACGTTCTGACAGCATGGCAGTTGGCGCAGACCAGGTCGCACTTGGCGATCTCCTCGAGAACACGTCTCCTGCTGTTCGTCTTGGCGACGAGCGCGCTGACGAGGGCGGTCTTCGTCGTTCCAGGCCGATGGTCCCACTCCATGGCCGAGTAGTGGAACACGCCCCCACAGTCAGTGCACGGCTTTCCGGTCTTGAGCTCTCGGTACCACTCGAGGAGCTCGGCCTTGTAGCGCTTCTTCTGCGCGATTCGAATCGGCCGGGTCCGTTGGTGGTAGTCATGATCGTACGCGCGCCGGCAGGACTTGCACCAGGCCTGCCAGCCGTATCGGCGACGGCGATGAAACTCCGAGGTCGGCTTGTGCAAGCCACATCGGCTGCAGTACCGTGTCACGTTGTCAGTATGGACAGCGCTTCGGACGGTACGGCGGCGCGTGACCAGAGCTCGTGGATAGCCTCGCGCCATGGTCGAGGCTCCCGTCCTGCTGCCCGAGGGACGTCCCGACCAGCGGACCCGGCTCGGGTACGGGATGGTCGCGACTGCCGCGACGCTGTTCGCGGTCAACGGCAGCGTCTCCAAGGTCGTCCTCGACTCCGGCCTCTCGTCGCTCGAGCTGACGCAGATCCGGACCTCCTGCGCGGCGCTCGGCCTGCTCGCCTTCCTGGTGGCGCTCGCCCCACAGCGGCTGCGCGTCGACCGGCGCGAGCTCGGGTTCCTCGTCCTCTTCGGCGTGGTCGGGGTGGCGCTCGTGCAGTGGCTCTACTTCGTCGCGATCCACAACCTGCCCGTGGGAGTCGCGCTGCTCATCGAGTTCACCGCGCCCTTGTTCGTCGCGCTGTTCGCGCGGTTCGTCTACCACGAGCACATCCGCCGCCGGATCTGGGCCGCGGTCGTCCTGTGCATCACCGGGCTCGCGCTGGTCGTCGAGCTCTGGACGGGGGTCGCGTTCAGCGCGGTCGGCATGACCGCCGCGTTCGGCGGCGCGTTCGCGCTGACGGCGTACCTGCTCATGGCCGAGCGCGAGCGCCGCCACCGCGACGCGGCCTCGCTCTCGTTCTACGGCTTCCTGTTCGCGGCGCTGCTGTGGGCGGTCGTGCAGCCGCTCTGGGACTTCCCCTGGGACGCGCTCAGCGACACCGTCTCGCTGCAGGGGAACCTCTCCGACTATTCGGCGCCCACCTGGGCGCTCGTCGGTTTCGTCGTCGTCGTCGGGACGATGGTCACCTTCTTCCTGCTCACGAGCTCGCTGCGCCACATCACGGCGACGCGCGCCTCCATCGTGGCCACGCTCGAGCCGGTCGTCGCGACGGTCGTCGCCTGGCTCTGGCTCGGCGAGACGCTGGGCGCGGCGCAGCTCGTTGGCGGGGCGGTCGTCCTCGCCGGGATCTTCATCGCGCAGTCGGCGCGCTGAACGCGGATACCCTGTCTCCGATGGTGAAGCGCGTCCTCCTCGCCTCGCCCCGCGGCTACTGCGCGGGCGTCGAGCGCGCGGTCGAGACCGTCGAGCGCGCGCTGGAGCACTACGGCGCGCCCGTCTACGTCCGCAAGCAGATCGTCCACAACATCCACGTCGTCCGCGACCTCGAGGCACGGGGCGCGATCTTCGTCGAGGAGGAGACCGAGGTGCCGGGGGGTGCGACGGTCGTCTACTCGGCGCACGGCGTCGCGCCGACCGTGTACGAGAATTCCGCGCGCCTCGGCCACAACGTCATCGACGCCGTCTGCCCGCTCGTGACGAAGGTGCACGTGCAGGCGCGCCGCTACGCCGAGGAGGGATACACGATCGTCCTCATCGGGCACGAGGGCCACGAGGAGGTGGTCGGCACGATGGGCGAGGCGCCCGAGTCCACGGTCCTCGTGCAGACGGTCGAGGAGGCCGAGGCGCTCGACCTCCCGGCCGGCACGAAGCTCGCCTACGTCACGCAGACGACCCTCTCCGTGGACGAGACGGGCGAGATCATCACGACGTTGCGCCGGCGCTTCCCGGACATCCGCGCGCCGCGCAAGGAGGACATCTGCTACGCGACCTCCAACCGGCAGTGGGCGGTGAAGGAGATGCTGCCGGAGATCGACCTCCTGCTCGTCATCGGGTCCCGCAACTCCTCGAACTCGAACCGGCTCGTGGAGACCGCCCGCGCCGGCGGCGTCGAGGCGCACCTGATCGACGACGAGACCGAGATCGACGAGGCCTGGCTGGACGGGGTGGAGACGGTCGGCATCACCTCGGGCGCGTCGGCGCCCGAGAAGCTCGTGACCCGGGTCTGCGACTGGTTCCGCGCGCGCGGCGTCACCGAGATCGAGCCCTACCGCCTCGTGGAGGAGGACGTCACGTTCCGCCTCCCGATCGAGCTCCGCCGCGAGC
>Ga0073934_10008755_pt1 | contig 13335 bp, 12 predicted proteins | sample LarsenN4metaG_FD_76834 | JGI IMG/M metagenome (GOLD analysis project Ga0073934, IMG submission 76834) | Hot spring sediment bacterial and archeal communities from British Columbia, Canada, to study Microbial Dark Matter (Phase II) - Larsen... ...
CCGGCGATCAACTCCCATTTGTCGGTGAGGGCGCCGGCGATCGAGACCTCGACGCCTTTCGAGCGCTGCGCGCCGGTGAGCACGAAGGTTCCGGGCGCGGGGCCGTTCGCGCGCGTGTTCTCGCGGTCGAGCCGGTAGAGCGCGGCGGCGAGCTCGAGGCGCTCTGAAAGATTCAACTTCGCGCCGATCTCGAGGTTTTCGAAGGATTCAGGCTCGAGATCGGCGGTCACCGGCGTCAGCGCGTTGAACTGGTCGCCCGCCTGCGGCAGGAACGATTTCGAATAGCTGAAATAGAGCGAGGCGTTCTCCGCCGGCTTGAAGATGACGCCGCCGCGGGGCGAGACCTGCTCGTCGACACGCGAAGCGTCGAGCCCGCCGATGATCCTGGTGTCGAAATCGAGGTCGAAGCGGTCATAGCGCACGCCGGCGACGAGGTGGAAATAGCGGCCGATCTCGATCTGGTCCTGCAGGTAGACGCCGACGACCTTGAGATCGACCTCATTGTCGTTCTGGACGCCGGTGAAGACGCCGGGCGCCGCGGTCGTCGGCGCGGCGATGGTGACGGTTCCGTTGGCGTTGTTCGGCGTGCGGAAATTGTCGGTCTTCTGCACGCCCGCCTCGACGCCGAAAAGGACCGTGTGGCGAAGGTCGCCCGTATCGAGCTTCCAGACGAGGTCGGTCTGGTTGAAGAGGTTCTTGCGGTCCTGCGAGGAGGCGTAGGAGACGAGCGCGACGTCGCCCGTCATCGCGTTGACCGCGTCGCCGGCGAAGACGTTGGCGTAGTATTTGTCGTTGGCGGCGAAAGACAGGCTGTTGCGCAAACTGAGCGCGTCGAAGAAGGCGTGCTCCAGCGTCGCGACCGCGCCGTGGCGGTCGAAGGTCGCGACGCTTTCGTCAGGATTGCCGAAAAAGGCGCGCCGGTCGCCGTCAAAAGGAAGTCCGGCGAGCGAGGGAACGCCGCGATCGACCGTGCGCTCGTCGCTGAAATACTCATAGGAAAGCCGCAGCGTCGTCGACGGCCCAAGCTTCAGGGCCGCCGTCGGGTTGAGACCGAAAAGCTCCGAGCCGACGAAGTCGCGATAGCTGTCGGCGTTCTCGTAAAAGCCGTTGAAGCGCAGCGCGAGACCATCCCTCACCGCGCCGCCGATGTCGGCGCCGATGCGTCCATAACCGAACTGGCCGCCTTTGAGCTCGATTTCCCGCTTCGACTCGACCCCAGCCTTGCGCGTCACCCGGTTGATGAGCCCGCCGCCCGCGCCGCGCCCGAAGATCATCGCGTTCGGGCCTTTGAGGATCTCGACGCGCTCGACATTATAGAGATCGCGGAAATATTCCGCGTCGTCGCGAACGCCGTCGATGAAAAGATCCGCGGTCGATTGATTGCCGCGCAAGACCGGCGCGTCGCGATGGCCTTCGCCCTGGCCGAAGCCGAGCCCCGGCACGTAGCGCGACAGGTCGGCGAGAGTGCGCATTGACTGGTCGTCGATGAGGTCGCGGGTGACGACCGAGATCGACTGGGGAATGTCGACAAGGGCGGTGTCGGTCTTGGTCGCGCTCGTCGTGCGGGTGTTCGCATAGGTGGCGCGCTCGCCGGTGACGAGGAGCTGATCGTCGATCATCGCCACATTGACCGCCGTGATCTCCCCCGCGGCAGCCGCGCCCGCGAGCGCGCTCGTCGTCGCCACTGCCGAAAATAGCTTCAGATAACGCATGGACCCCGCCTCTCCTGTAATTGAGAATTATTCGCAACACGGCCTCGTTAGCAGAGGTGTCGGCGTCCTGCAAGTCATTATCACTCACAATCTGGGCAAGGGGCCGAGGCGCCCGCGGGCGAGACGGCGACGGGAAGCGATTCGGTCGCCCGAAGGGCTGCTGCGCCAGGCCGGATTTCGCGAACCGGCAGGCGCGCTTAGAGAGGAGGGAAGGGGGGCGCGAGCCCCCTTCGCCCTCGAAAAGGAAACCGGACGTTGCGTGCGATGGTGATGGCGGCGGTGCTGGCCTCGGTGTTTGCAACCGCGGCCCTGGCGCAGTCGAGGAGTTCGATGACGCTCGATCTCCGCGATTTCGATGCGATCGAGATCGGCGGCGCCTACAGGCTCGACGTCATCGTCGGGGAGGATTTCTCGATCGAGCTTTCAGGGCCCGCCGCCGAGATGGAGCGCGTCGAGGCGACGCTGAAGAACGGCGCGCTGGTGCTTGGTTCGCGCAAAAGGCTGCGCGGCGACGCCAAGGGCGTCAAAGCGGTTGTGACGATGCCGGCGCTCAATCGGCTCGCGGTGTCGGGCGTCGCCGACGCCGACATCAGCGGCGTCAGGGCGAAGGACTTCAAGCTCGATCTGTCGGGCGTCGGCGAGGTGATCATCGCTGGAAGCTGCGACAAGCTCGTCGCGCGCGTTTCGGGCGTCGGCGAGGTTGACGCGCAGTCGTTTGAATGCAGGGCTGTCGACGTCAAGGTCGCCGGCGTCGGCGAGGCCCGCGTCTATGCGAGCGAAAGCGTCGCCGCCGAAGTATCGGGCATGGGCGGGATCGTGGTCTATGGCTCGCCGAAATCGGTCGACAAGCGCGGCGGGTTCTTTTCGGAGATCAAGGTCCATTAGCGGATGTCGCCGTCAAAAAGGCTGGAGGGGCGCATGAGACTGTTCCTGGGATTTCTGATCGGGCTGGTGCTCGCCGGGCTGATCGCCGCCACCGCGGTGAAGGTCGCCTGGGGAGACCTGACCGATGTCAGCGAGCGCGACCGCGGCGCCGATGTCTCGCGCACGGCGCCGGTTTCGGATTTCGACCGCATCGACATCGCCGGCGTCATCGAGCTCGACGCCACGGTCGGCGGCGATTATGCGCTGACGCTTTCGGGGCGGAAGGAAGATCTCGATCGCGCGCGCGCCGAGGTCGTCGACGGCGTCCTCATTCTCGACACCGCGCATCAGGAAGGCCGCATCGGCCGCAAGATCGTCCGCCGCGGCGTGACCGCGCGTCTCACGGTTCCAGCGCTCGTCAGCGTGTCGGCGGCCGGCGTCGTCGACGGCTCGGTGAAAGGGATCTCCGGCGGGCCCTTTAAAGTGTCGATTTCCGGCGTCGGCGATCTCGACCTTTCCGGAACCTGCGACACGCTGGAGGCTGACGTTTCCGGCGTCGGCGATCTCGACGCCGAGGCGCTCGAATGCCGCGTCGTGAAGGTCGAGGTGTCGGGCGTCGGCGGGGCGAGCGTCTATGCGAGCGAGAGGGTCGACGCCGATATCGCCGGCGTTGGCAAGATCGACGTCTACGGTTCGCCCGCTGAAGTCTCGAAGACGAAGTCGAGCCCGTTTGGGCGGATCACGGTGAAATAGATCCGGCGGCTCAGCCGGCGAGTTCAAGGAGCGGCTTCGTCCGCGCGGCGCGGATGCCGGGAAGGACGCCGCCGACAAGGCCGATCGCAAGCGCGACGATGAGCGCGGTGGCCATGAGCGCCGGCGACATCTCGAATTTGAAGACGAGCTGGGTGAAGCCCGAGCCGAGCGTCGAGGTTGAGCGCCCGTTGAAGAACACGAAGGCGATGAGGAGGCCGACGACCGCGCCCGCGGCGGCGAGGAACAGCGCCTCGATCAGCGTGCCCATGAAGGCGGCCAGCCCCGAAAAGCCGATGATGCGCAATGTCGCGATTTCGCTCGCGCGCGACGTGACCGAGGAGTTCATGGTGTTGAGCGCGCCGGCGAGCGCGCCGATCGCCATCATCGCGCCGAGGAACCAGGCGATGCCGATCAGCGCGCCGGTCGATTGCGAGGCCTGGGCCGCGAAATATTCGCGCTCGGAAAGCGCCTGAAGGTCTTTCGTGCGCGCGTCGCCCTTCACGTAGGATTTGAAGGCCTCCATGTCGGCGGCGGAGTTGAGTTTAATCCGCATGGTCTGGAAGACGTTGGGGCGGTCGAAAAGGCTCTGCGTGACGCCGATGTCAGCCCATAGCTCCGACTCATAGACGGTGCCGGGCGCCTCGAAGACGCCGACGACCTGCCATTCGCCGCCGCGCAGACGGATCGACTTGCCGAACTCGAAGCCGGCGAATTCGCGCAACAGGCCGGCGCCGACGACGATCTCGTTCGTGCCCGGCGTGAACATCCGTCCTTGCGTGATCTTCACGTTGCGGCGGAGCGCCAGGCCCTGGGGGCCTAATCCGCGGAACGGCATGTTGGCCTTGGTGCCGCTCGATTTCTTGATCCCGTCGACGATGACGAGAAGCTCTCCCGAAGCAAGCGGCGCGCCGTTCGCCGTCGCAACGCCCGGTCCCGTCGCCAGGATGTTGAGCTGCTCGCGCGTGACGACGCTGTTGATCTCGGCGACCGACCCGTCGCGCAGCGCGACCGCCACGTCGTCCGAGCCCGAGCCCTTGATGGTTTCTGAAAGCCCGTTCGAGAGGGCGAGGAAGAAGAGCAGAACGGCGATCGCCAGCGCCACCGCGACGACCGTCGCAATCGACATCGCCGCACGCTGCGGGATCGAGCGCACATTGAGCGCGGTGACGGTCGCAATCTGGTTGAGGATCGTCGGCATGGGGCCTGTCCCTATTTCCGGCCGAGCGCGTCGACGATGCGCATCCGGTAGGCCTCAAGCGCGGGCAGCGCGCCGGTGACGAGCCCCAGGCCTAGCGCGAAAAGGAAAGCCGGCAGAAGCGCTTGCGGCGCGAACCAGATCGGCGGTCCGGTGATCCCGCCCTGCGAGGCCATGGCGGCGAGCATCGCCGCGGCGGCGCCGACGCCGAGCCCGGCGCCGAGAAAGGCGAGGAGGAGCGATTCGCCGAGAACGAGGCGCAGGATGCGCGGGGAGGAGAAGCCGAGCGTCTTCATCACGCCCATTTCCTTCGTGCGCTCGCGCACGGCGAGCGCCATCGTGGTGCCGACGATGAGGAGGATCGCCGCGAAGGCCGAGCCGACGACAAGCGTCGTCACAAGGCCGATGTCGCCCAACTGCGCGGCGAAAGACTTGTTGAAGGCCGCCTCGTCCTGCGTCGAGGTTTCGTCGGAGGAGTTCGCAAAGCGCGCGTCGATGGCGTTGATGACCTGATCGTTGATCGCCGCCGACGTCGTCAGGAAGGCGATCCAGCCGATGCGGTCGCGCCCGAAGCTGATCGTCTCGTTGAAATAGTCGTAATTGATGAGCACCGCGCCGGTTTGCGAGCTGCCGGGCGGGGTCGGGATCACCCCGACGAGCTTGAAGTCCCAGACGCGGCTGCCGTCGGCCTTGGAAAAGATGTTGCTGTTGAGCGGAATCGTGTCGCCGACCTTCCACCCCCATTTCTCGGCGACCGGCTCGGCGGCGAGCATGGCGGTCCGCTCGGTGAAGAAGGCGGTCTTGGCCTCCTCGGTGATCGGCATGTCCGCCTTGTAGACCTCGTAATAGGTTCTCGGCTCGACCGCGAAGGTCGGCATGAAGCCCTTGACGGGGTCCTGATAATAGCCGCCGAACCAGTTGAGATGGGTGGCGACGGCGACGCCTTCGGTGCGCGCGATCTTGTCGTAATGGGCGCGCGGCAGGCTTTCGGTGAAGTTGATCTTCGACAGCGTGACGAGGCGGTTCGGCAGCGAGTTGAAGTTGTTGATCGCGTAATTGAAGCTGTAAAGCACCGAAAAGATCAGGAACGCGATCATGATCGACACGATCAGCAGGGTCGTGCGCGCCGGCTTGCGGAAAAGGTTCTTCCGCACCAGGAAGAAGTCGTTCACGCGGCGAGCTCCCTTTCATTGAAGCGGCCCTTGTCGAGATGCAGGGTGCGCTTGGCGAACTTCGCCGCCTCCGCGTCGTGCGTCACCATCATGATCGTCTTGCCGAGCTCGCGGTTGAGAAGCTGAAGCATCGAGAGAATTTCATCCGCCGTCGTGCGGTCGAGGTCGCCCGTCGGCTCATCGCAGAGGAGAAGCTTCGGGTCGGCGACGATCGCGCGCGCAATGGCGACCCGCTGCTGCTGGCCGCCGGACATTTCGCGCGGGCGGTGCCGGGCGCGGTCGGAAAGGCCGACGACCTTCAGCGCCGTCTCGACATTCGCCTTGCGCTTGGCGGCCGAGAGGTTGGTCAGCATCAGCGGCAATTCGACGTTCTGCGCGGCGGTCAGCGTCGGCATCAGATTGTAGAACTGGAAGATGAAGCCCACATTCGTCGCCCGCCACTTCGCAAGTTGTCCCTCGTTCATCCGGTCGAGGCGCTGGCCCGCGAATTCGATTTCGCCGGCGTCCGGCTTGTCCGTCCCGCCGTGGAGGTTGAGGAGAGTCGTCTTGCCCGACCCCGACGGCCCCATGATGGCGATGAAGTCGCCTTGAGGAACGGTCATCGTCAGCTTGTCGAAAATCGTGATCTTTTCCTTGCCGCGTGTATAGCCCTTGTCGACATTGGTCAGGCGGATAAGGTCGGTCATGGAAGGCTCCGGGGAGGAAAGCGCGGCTCAGACGACGGGGTCGAGGAACCGCACGCTGATCGCCATTTCGGGCAGGATGCGGGGATCGAGCTTGTCAAAACCGATCCGGACCCTGACGGTCGCCTTGGCGCGGTCGGCGGCGGGAATGGTGGCGATGACATGGGCCGGCAGGCGCTCGTCCGGATAGGCGTCGAGCACCGCTTCGACCTTCTGCCCCTCAAAGACGCGCGCGATGTAGGCCTCGCTCACGTCGACCTCGATCTCTAGGCTCGCCATGTCGACGATGGTGCACACGCCGGTGCGCGTGAAGCCGCCGCCGGCGGAGACGGGCGAGATGATTTCGCCGGGCTGGGCGGCCTTGTTGATGACGACGCCGTCGAACGGCGCCTTGATCTCGAACCGGTCGAGCTGGGCGCGCGCGCGGTCGGCGTCGCTCTTGAGCGCGTTGCGGGTCGCGAGCGCGGCGGCGTAGCGCGCCTCGGCGTCGGTCAGCGCCGCGTCGCTTGCAAAGCCCTGCCTGGCGAGTTCGCGCGTGCGGTTGAGGATGCGCCGGGCTTCGGCGAGATCGGCGTCAGCGGAGGCGGCGCGCGCGATGGCGGCGTCGGTGTCGGCGCGGGCGAGCGTTGATTCAAGCACGGCGAGGGTTTCGCCGGCCTTCACCTTCTGGCCTTCCTCGACGCGCACTTCGATGAGAAGGCCCGTCACTTCGGCGGCGACGGTCGCCTGCCGGCGCGCGACGACATAGCCTGAGGCGGTCAGCGAGCCCGCGGGCGCGGCGGTCGCCGGCGCGGAAGGAGAGGATGCGATCACCGGCGTTGCTTCCGGCGCGGGCGGGGCCGGCTTCAGGAACCAGCCGAGCGCGGCGCCCGCAAGCAGCGATCCGCCGGCGAGCGTCAGCGCAAGCGCCGGCGACAGGCCTGCGCGCGCCGCAACGGCTTCGCTGCGATCGATTTTCAGCGATTTCAGCAGATCGGTCTTGTCGTCCAAGGGAACGCCCGTACGGAATACGCCTTGATTCTAGAGAGGAAAGCCCCGCCGGGCAATGCGGTCGCGGGGGCCGGATGAGCGTTAATGCCGCGCGTCTCGGCGTCCGTCCCTTCGGTCCGCATGCAAACGATCTCGCGGGCCTTTGCCGGCGCGGGCGATGTCAAGGGGCGGGCGCGGGGAGCAATCTGCTTGCTATTTCCGGCCACGGAGCCCATAGGGGTCATGAACCCTTGCTTTGGGCTGTCTAATCGGTCTCCCGGAGAGCCCTTTTTCACTCCTCGAACCAATGGTTTTCGGTTTGCGCGAAGATCGCGCGGCCGGCCTTTTCATGCCTGCAAGGGAACTCAAGATGCCTACTGGAAAAGTCAAATGGTACAATTCGCAAAAGGGCTATGGCTTCATCGCGCCCGATGACGGCGGCAAGGACGTGTTCGTCCACGCGACCGCGCTCGAGGCGGCGGGCCTGCGCTCGCTCAATGACGGCCAGGCGCTGAGCTATGAGCTGACGAGCGATCGCGGCAAGACCTCGGCGACGCAGCTGAAAACGAAGTGACAGGCGCCCTCGCGTGACGCCTCGGACGCCGGGCCATGAGGTCCGGCGTTTTGTTTTATCGCCGCCCGACAGAAGGAAGCGCCGCCATGCCGTTCAGCAAGATGCCGACGACGGACAAGAAGTCCGCACGCGCCAGCGCCGAGGAGCAAGCCCTCGCCGAGGTGCGCCGCGCCGCGGAAAAGCAGCGTGAGCAAACCGAGAAGCTGAAACAGCTTCGGCTCGAACGGGACGCCGCGCTGCCGCCGAAGAAGAAGCCCGCCGCCCGGAAAAAAGCGGCGGCGATCCCCAACCTCGCCAAGGCGCAACGGAACGCGAAGCGGTAGCGGCCGGTCTTCGGCATCTGCCGGCAGGCGGGCGCGTCGGCGTCCGGCTAAATGTCCAACTCGCCGCGAACAAAACTCGCATTCTCGGCGATGAACTGAAACCGCAACTCCGGCTTCTTGCCCATCAGCCGGTCGACGATGTCGGAGGCGTTCTCGCGCCTGTCCTCGGCGATGACGACGCGGGCGAGCGTGCGCGTGCGCGGGTCCATCGTCGTTTCCTTCAGTTGCGCCGGCATCATTTCGCCAAGGCCCTTGAAGCGCCCGGTCTCGACCTTCTGGTTCGACTTGAACTCAGACTTCAGGAGGCGCTCGCGCGCCGCGTCGTCCATGGCGTAGACGGTCTTGCCGCCGGCGGTCAGGCGATAGAGCGGCGGCTGCGCCATATAGAGCCGGCCGGCGTCGATGAGGCCGCGCATCTCCTGATAGAAAAAGGTGATCAGCAGCGAGGCGATATGCGCGCCGTCAACGTCGGCGTCGGTCATGATGATGATCTTCTCATAGCGCAGGTCGTCGAGATCGAATTTCGGCCCCAGCCCGACGCCGAGCGCTTGCGCGATGTCCTGGATTTCCTCATTCGCCATGATCTTGTCGCGGGTCGCGCTGGCGACGTTGAGGATCTTGCCGCGAAGGGGAAGGATCGCCTGCGTCGCGCGGTTCCGCGCCTGCTTGGCGCTGCCGCCGGCTGAGTCGCCCTCGACGAGGAAGATTTCCGTTCCCTCGCGGTCCTTCTGGCTGCAATCGGCGAGCTTGCCGGGCAGGCGGAGCTTGCGCGTCGCCGCCGCGCGGGAGACTTCCTTCTCCTTGCGGCGGCGCAGGCGCTCATCGGCCTGGCTGATCGTCCATTCGAGGAGCTCGTTCGCCTGTTTCGGATGGCTCGCGAGCCAATGGTCGAAAGCAGGGCGCACGGCGTTCTCGACGAGGCGCTGGGCTTCCGCCGTCGCGAGCTTGTCCTTCGTCTGGCCCTGGAATTCCGGATTGCGCACGAAGACGGAAAGGAGCGCGCCCGCCGTCGTCATGATGTCTTCGGGCGTCACATTGCCGGCGCGCTTGTTGCCGGCGAGATCGGCATAGGCCTTGAGGCCCTTCGACAACGCGGCGCGCAGGCCCTGCTCATGCGTGCCGCCTTCGGGCGTCGGAATGGTGTTGCAATAGGAGCGGGTGAAGCCGTCGACATCCTCGCCGTCGCTTGAAAATCCGGCCGCGCCCCAGGTGACCGCCCATTCGACGCTGCCATGCCCTCCCTCCTCGCGGCGGTCGATCCGGCCCGCGAAGATCTCGTCGGTGACGGTCGGCTTGCCGTTGATGAGCGAGCGCAGATAGTCAGTAAGGCCCGCCTCGAAGTGAAAGACGGCCTCGGCGGGCGTTTCGTCCTTGATGAGCGCCGCCGCGCAGCGCCAGCGGATTTCGACGCCGCCGAAAATATAGGCCTTCGAGCGCGCCATCTTGTAGAGCCGCGCCGGCTTGAAGGCGGCCTTCGGCCCGAAAATGTCGGGGTCGGGATGAAAGCGCACGCTGGTGCCGCGCCGGTTGGGCGCGGGGCCGGCGTCGATCAGCTTTGTCTTCGGAAGCCCGCGCGCATAGGACTGGCGCCACATCTGGCGATTGCGGCACACCTCGACGACGAGATCGTCGGAGAGCGCGTTGACGACCGAGACGCCGACGCCGTGCAGCCCGCCGGAGGTCTGGTAGGCCTTGCCCTCGAACTTCCCGCCCGAATGCAGCGTCGTCATGATGACTTCGAGCGCCGACTTGTTCTTGAACTTCGGATGCGGATCGACCGGAATGCCGCGGCCATTGTCGGCGACGGTCAGATAGCCGTCGGCGCCGAGCTCGATCTCGATGCGCGTCGCATGGCCGGCGACGGCCTCGTCCATCGCATTGTCGAGCACTTCGGCGAAAAGGTGATGCAGCGCCTTTTCGTCGGTCCCGCCGATATACATGCCGGGGCGCTTGCGCACGGGCTCGAGGCCTTCGAGCACCTCGATGTCCTTGGCGGTGTAGTCGCCGGCGGCGCCGGAGAAGAGATCGGCCTCGGGTAACTTCTTCGTTGGGCGGCTTGCCATGCGGAAACGCTCAATTCACCATCCGGGCGCGACCCTTAGGCCGACTCAGCGGGTGAAGCCAAGGCGGGGGTTCGCGCCAAGTCCTTGCGGAAAAGGGGCCTCCGGCGATGCCCTTCATGGTCGATGAGATCGCGCTCTGCGAGAAAGTGCTGGCGCTTGCCGAGCAAATGGCGGGAAAGCCTTGTCCGCCGGAAATGGCGCTTGAAATCGCCGAGGAAATCTTCGGCATGGAGGACCGCTTCGTCACCGAGCTCGAGACGAGCCCCGTGCCCTTCGTCATCGAGCGGCGCCAGAAGCGCGCGGCGAATTTCGTCGTCCGGCGCGGCCTCATCTACATCCATGTGAAGTCGCGCCCCAATGTCGCGATCGTCGTGCCGCCGCATTTCGTGACCGATTTTGCTTCCGTGCCCGCGGCGTTCCGCTGGCTCGTGCCGCAATCGGGGCCCTATTCGGCGGCGGCGGTCATTCATGACTGGCTCTATTCGATCGCCGAGCCGCCGAAAAAGCCGCCGCAGTTCCGCAAGGAACGCTTCCGCGCCGACCGCATCTTCCTCGAGGCGATGCGCACCTCGGGCGTCAACGCCGTGAAGAAAAGCCTGCTCTACCGGTCGGCGCGCCTCTTCGGCGCCGGCGGTTTCGGCGCGGTTGAGGAACTGCGCTTCATCGACCCGAAGGCGCCGGACCGGCTCATCGACCCCAGGCGCTTCGACAAGGCGGCGCTCAGAACTTTCACCATCATTCCGCGCCCTGAACGGCCGAAGACGCGGGCGCGGCTTTTTTTCTAGAGGCTTTTGCCGCCGCGGCCTTCGCCGGAGGCGAATTTCGTCGCGCCGGCGAGCGTCTCGCCGGAGGCGAGCGTCTTCAGTCCGAGCGCGAATTCGGCGGCGAGCGCCTCCTGCTCGCTCAGTGACCATTGGGTCAGCGCCGACAGGCGGTCATGGCGCAGGCAGGCCTGCGGCAGGCGCGCAAGGTCCCTGGCGAGCGCCTTTGCTTCCTTGAGCGCCGCGCCGGGCTCGGCAAGCCGGTTCGCAAGGCCCCACGCGAAGGCTTCATCCGCGCCGACGCCGCGCCCCGTGAGGATCATGTCCATCGCGCGCGACGCGCCGACGAGGCGCGGCAGCCTGACCGTGCCGCCGTCGATGAGCGGCACTCCGAAGCGGCGGCAAAAGACGCCGAAGGTTGCATCGCGCGCCGCAACGCGCAGGTCGCACCACAAAGCGAGCTCAAGCCCGCCGGCGACGGCGTTGCCTTCAATCGCGGCGATGACCGGCTTTGACAGCATCATGCGCGACGGCCCCATCGGGCCGTCGCCGTCTTTCTCGACGCGGTTGCCGCATCCGTCCGCGACCGCTTTGAGGTCCGCCCCGGCGCAGAAATTCCCGCCGGCGCCGGTGAGGATCGCGACGGCGAGGTCGGCGTCGGCGTCGAAGGCGCGGAAGGCGGCGCTGAGCGCCTCTGCGGTTTGGCGGTCGACGGCGTTGCGCCGTTCTGGACGGTTGATGGTGACGACGAAGACGGGGCCGTCGATTTCGGTGAGGAGGAGGGGCGCATCGGTCATGATGGAAAGCCTTGCGCTCTGCGCGCCGAAAAGAAAAGGCCGCCCGATTGGGGGCGGCCTTTCCGGCAGGAGTCCGGTGCAAGGACTAAACTTTCTTCCGAGGACCCGATGCAAGCCCGATGCCGACAAGCCCGGCAAGCAAGAAAATGGCGGCCCCGGGCAGCGGAACGGCGAGCGCCGAGAGTTCGAACGAAGTCAGCGTCAGGCCGGCGGCGGCCGCTGACCCAAGATCGATGACGATGATCCCCGTGAGCGTCAGCGCGGAAAGCTCGCGCAAGGAGTAGGGCCTGCCGTTCACCATGACCCGCTCGTTGCCGCGCAGGACGGCGTTCGGCCCGGCGGCGGCAAACGAGAGCTCGCTGACGCTGAATCCGTCATCGAGGATGATCGTCAGCGCCTCGCCGGGGCTGCGCTCGCGCAGCGGCGCCGGCCGGCAGGGGCTGCCGCGCACATCCTCACACCGTGACAGCGCGGCGTCGCGCCGGTCGGCGCCCGAGAAGGACGGGAACGGGGCGGCGGCGACGCGTTCAATGCGCGCGCCGCGAACGGTCGTCATGACCCTGTCCGATGACACAAGCTCGGAGACCGTGACCGTGCGCGCCTCGGCGGCGGCGGCGACAAGGCTCGCCGCGACGACGAGACCGGCCAGGACAGCGCGCATCATTTGTCTCCCCGTTGTTGCGGCGCGCCTGTTCCGGGAACGCAGCGAGCCATTTTGGGGCATTAGGCGCGGCAATTGGTTAACAGGACATCAATGGCGGCGGCGAATCAGGGTGAGAAGACGGCGCGCGGGATCAGCCGCGCATCCGGGGCGCTCCATGGCGGTGACGATCGCCGATCCTTTGACGCTTCCCTGCGGCGTCAGGCTGAAGGACCGGCTCGTCAAGGCGGCGATGACGGAAGGCCTCGCTGACGCCCGGAATTACGCGACGGTGCGGCATCAGACGCTTTATGCGCGCTGGGCGAGGGGCGGCGCCGGGCTCCTCATCACCGGCAACATCCAGGTCGACCGGCGCTATCTCGAACGGCCTGGCAATGTCGCGATCGAGGGCGCGGAGAGCCCCGAGGCGCTCGCCGCGCTCGAGGCCTATGCGCAGAGCGCGACGGCGAACGGCGCCGAGACCATGGCGCAGCTTTCCCACGCCGGACGGCAGACGCCCGTCTATGTGACGAAAACGCCGGTCGCACCCTCCGCCGTCGCCGTCGATCTGCCCGGCGGGCAGTTCGGCGCCCCGCGCGCGCTCGCCGCAGACGAGATCGAGGACGTCATCGCGCGCTTTGTGAATGCGGCGTCGGTCTGCAAGGCGGCGGGCTTTTCCGGCGTGCAGATCCACGCCGCGCACGGCTATCTCATTTCCGAGTTCCTCAATCCGCGCGTCAACCAGCGCAACGACGAGTGGGGCGGCGCCCTGGCGAACCGCGCTCGGCTCTTGCTGAAGACCGTCTCGGCGGTTCGCAAGAAAGTCGGC
>Ga0073934_10008756_pt1 | contig 13333 bp, 6 predicted proteins | sample LarsenN4metaG_FD_76834 | JGI IMG/M metagenome (GOLD analysis project Ga0073934, IMG submission 76834) | Hot spring sediment bacterial and archeal communities from British Columbia, Canada, to study Microbial Dark Matter (Phase II) - Larsen... ...
ACCAGCTAAGAAGGGCATATGAGCTTGTAAATCCACGGATCGATGAATTTGGCAGGCAAGTGGGCAATGCGACCACTCGCATACTCGGCAATACGGCCGCAATAAGAGAGATGCAGGCCGCCCTTGACGCTCTCAGAATTCCGAAATTAGAGGTCGCGGGCACGGGAGTTGGGCGAGAGGAGCTGCGGAGACAGCTTGACGCTCGTATCGCTGACCAGTCAAAAGCCGGAGTAGCCCCTCAAGATATATTCGTTTCAAACTTGCCCGCCTTAAAGCAGGAATTTGAACTGGCAAAGGAAAGCGTCAAAGCGAAAGCCACGCTCAATAAAGAAAGAATCACAGAGGCGGAGCTACAACGACGAGCAACCGAGGAGATAAAGAGAGGAAGCGCGGAGACGGTCAAATACATCACGCACGCCGCTCAATTAGAAAACACGGTAATCCGAGCTTCAGGTGGGCATAGGGCTGCCGCTTCTGCTGCAAGGGCATACGCTACAACCCTCGTTGAGCTTGCAAGGCGAGCGCAAGAGGCGGAAGCGGCGCTTTTCACAGACGCGATCACTCGACAGCAGCAACAGATCACAATCCAGATAGCAGCCGAAACGGAAAAGCTCAAAATCAATAAGAGGGATAAGGAGGCAGCTATTGATCTGCTTGCTAGAATCGAGCGTGCGCAACAAGCGAAGCTCTTGCAGGATTTGACACAGGCGAGATTTCAGGCGGCGCAGCAGCAGCGCCAAAACCATCTTCGACTGCTGAAACAGATGGAAGCAGACGAGAAGGCGCATAATGCAAAGCTGCTCGCTGATTTCTTACAGACCCAGGCAGCGCGCCTGGAATCCGAGGAGGCGCGCGCAAGGGCCGCTCTGGCTGTCCAGGATGCCGCCCGTGCGGGGCGAGAGGCGGAGATCGCGGCCGGCGCGGCCAGGGAACTTGAGCTAGTCAACCGGCTTTTCGGAGAGGCGTATCAGAACGCAAGAGCATTCGAATTGCAGTTGGAAGCAATTAACAGATTCCAGGAAGGTGATTTCGCTGGGGGGATTCGTGCGTCAGTTGCGGCTTTGGCTACGGAACTGTTCAACGTTACAAGCATTGCGACCTTCGTTGGTAACGCGATTGGTAATGCGTTTGAGGCCGCGATTTCAGGGACCGAGAGCTTTGGTAAATCTCTGACTAAAGCAATTCTTAATTTCATAGCTCAGATAGCCCAGCAATTCGGTCAGCTTTTCATCCTCATTGGATCAGGCTTTATCTTCCTGGGCTGGCCGGGCGGGGGGGCCCTTATCGGGTACGGAATTGCTCTGCTGGCTCTGGCTGGTGTGCTGCGCGGCCTGGCCGCTCGACTGGATGATCGAGGAGAGCAAGCTAGAAGGGACGCCTTGCAGAATCAAGGCCCCGGCGCAGTTGCAACTGGAGGTGGAGAAGTAAGCGGCCGGGCACGTCCGCCAGTGCGAATACCGGTGCCGAGCGGCCGATCGAGGGGGGAGACGAGTTCAGCCTTCCTCTTGCAGCTCGACCGGAATGGCACAAAGGATTTTCTCGAAGGCAAAGGGGTGATCACCAGGCAAAACACCAAAGGATCAGCGCGACGCGATTTGAGGAAGGCATTAGCAACGGGGTGATTTATGCCGACAGTCTTTCCGGTCCTCGGTCATCAAGGGAATAGTGACAGGGCGCAGTACAACCAAATACTAAGGCGCTATCCTGATAACTCGTATCGTCGATATAAGCGATCAAATATCAATCTGAGGGAGATTGTGCTGAGTTTCCGGGGGATTTCAAAGACTGATAAGGAGGCGATTATAAACTTTTTCAATGCCCGGATGCAGGCTAGCACAAGCGACTTCGAGTTCTTCGTTTATAACCCCCAGGAGACGAGCACTCTGGATCCAACGGGCGCAAGCGCAACGGGGCGACACCTGGCAATCTTCGGCCAGGATGATTGCGAATTCGAGATGACAGGCAAATGTCGCTTCTCAGGGACGATACTCTTTTTCTTATTGAATTGAATGCCGAGAACAGTGCCAGCAGCCATTTTAGCCAAGACCGGCAACCAGAGCCTCCGATTCATCTGGCTGGTCGAGTGGCGACTGTCCGGGGGGACACAGTATTACTCTGATGGACCGGCAGTGAGCTTCGGCGGCAATAATTATCAGGCCAACCGTATAAAGGAGATCTCCGGTCTCACCGCGCAATACATAGATGGGAAGAACAGGGACTTCGATCCCATCACCATCACCTTTGATAACCTGGCAGACAACCAGAGCAGCGCATTCCCATTCACGGCGCTCGATGCCGTTCAGGTATTTGAGGATGCTGAGATTCGTATCCATCTTTATGACGTCGATGCTGCGGTCGGTGTAAGCTCGGTCTGGTTCGGGTACTCACGAAGGCCGACCTTTGATCCTGATAGTAAGTACGTCTCCCTACAGGCGTCATTTCTCTGGGACTCGCCTGACCAGGTTTTGCCGAGCAAGAGCTTGCAGCAATCGGGATTCGGTACGCTCGACACGAACAGGGTGAAGGACAGTAATAGAGAAGAAACAGCGATCCCTCTGGTCTATGGGGTCTCGGATTTCAAGATCAGACCAACTATATATAGCGCGCGTGTCGTCGGCGATGGATTCGTACATATCAACTTTATAGTCTCAGGCTGCGCGAATGGATTCCCCTTCCAGGCTACCGACCTGACACTTGGCAAGATCAGGCTGTTCGATAATACCCAGGCAACGGCGTTCGAGTTCCTCACTGGCAGCGCAGGCCAGGCGGCTCCTTCAAATAAGACCAGGTTCCCGGATGGTCTCGCTCACCCGCTCGTGGCCTACGCCTACACGGCCTTTCCAATTACCGATCAGATCAAAGATAAACTGGATTCAATCATTCCAGAAGACGTTAAGCTTACCCTCGTCAATGGACGCCCGCTGGCTGACACTGGGCTGCCTTCTGAGAACCCGATCCTCATCCTGAAAGACATTCTGCGCGATCCGAACTTCGGCCTCGGCCTGGCCAACGCGGCATTTGACGCGACAGCCGTCACTGCCGCTGCGGCCTATGCCAGCACGCACTGGCAGGCGAGGCTCGAGCTTCACGAGAGGATGCCTGTCGTTGATCTTGTGCAGCAGCTCCTGGGAGAGTTCCACGGCTATTTAACCTTCAATAATGGACTGATTCAGATCGGCTGCAAAACAAACGCAGAAGCCTCCGTGGCTACATTCGCGACGACTGATTCAGGCTTCGGCGGGCGGACTATCCATCTCGATAATGTCAAGGTCTGGGAAAAGGATTCGAGCGAGCTAATAAATGAGACGCGGCTGCGCTATAGGAAGAAGAACCGGCAGAAGCGCGAAGTCATCATCTTTGACCCAACGGCGCAGGCTCGACCGGGCGGGACCATCAAGCGGGTCGTTCCCGAAGAGATAGAAGTTCTCTCTCTTTATGACGACACCCAGGTTCAAATCAGCGGGGCGATCCTCATCCGCGAACAGCAAAGCTCAGACCTCTTTATCGATTTCGCGTGTCCTCTTGTGGAAGGGCTGGATGTCGCGCCTGGCGATCTGATCACGGTTCGCTCGCCTGACATCTTCAACAATGCCTCCAATTTCTTGTTCAGGGTGCTGGCTCAGTCATTCGATACAGGGGACGAGCCGCTTTGCCGCTTATCCTGCCAGGTCTATAAGCCTGCTGTCTATAACTATGATACGGTAGGGATAGGCATCGATCTGCTTCGAGGCGGCAACGATACGAGCAGCCAGGGCCGGCCTCCGGATGTGACCCCGACCAACCTCCAGGTGATCGACGTCTCGGCCAACGACACCGAAGGCAAGCTCGCCACAATCCGTGGCATCTGGACCTACCCCGTAGTAGACCTGGCGAGCGAGCAGGCAGATGGAGTATTCAGAGAATACCCGATCAGCGCCGTGCATCTCTGGTGGCACTACACCGATGAATCGATCAACGAAGCTCGCCTGGGCAAGGAAGTGAAGTACCCAACACCACAGGCGGATTTTCAACTAGACTGGCATAAGAACCGCAGTATTCGTGTCTTCTTCGTGGTCCTCGGTCACAATAGAAGCCGCGCGCCGCTCGGCTATATCCCTGATCCTACCAAGGTTACACACCTGACGGCTGATCTATCTGCGACTGCGATCACCGCTCAGGCGTCCGTTACAACAGATTTCGCTGTCAATGATTTTGCAGTTATAGAGTTTGAGATAGACAAGGTTCTATCGAAGACCTCTAACTCGATTACCTTCGTCAATGATGGAAGCGACCGAACTCCTCAACTCGATACTACGAGCATCGCGCACCCATCCGGGACGGAGATCGCGGTAGCAAAGCTCAGCTATCCAAGCCTGGTTCTGGCGCTGAACGCTCCACGATTCACCTACCCTATTGTTACGGGACTTGTGGCTCGACAGAGAAGCGATGGGGTGAGGGTCAAATATAATGACCCGGACCTTGAGAATAAGGAGAACTTCCTTGTCTACTGGTCCAGCGACTCGGATGCTGGATCAAATGCGGCGAAGCTCGGCTCAGCAACGCCGTCATGGTATTTGGCGGACCCGCTATCGCCGCCATCTGGGATCAACCTTCGCAAGAATGACGACCTTGACGTGAAAATTCTCAATGAAGACATTGGAGCCGCGGGGGTTCCTATTACCGTCAGAGTTGCTGCACGAAATGGGAAACTTAACTTCTCAAGTCAGCTTTCATCGCTTGCGAGTAATGCGTGGGGCGATGACGCGGCTCCGGTCTTCACGCTCGCTCCTCGCGTTGTAATCAAGAAGAAGGGCCTGCGGGTTGTTGCGAGAACCCCCACGACGAATATGAAGACCTTCCCGACGCACGGGAAGATCGAGCACGTAATCAGAGCCGTGGCAGCCGATTCCTCGATCCTCGGCTATCTCACGGATCAAAACGGCACATATGAATCAAGCGCGAGCGAATATAAATTCGACATGGGCCTGCAGCGCGATAAGACTTATAACATCGATAAGCAGGATGTGCTGGCGATCTGGCCCACCGTCGATAAGCTGAAGATATATGCCTACGTCTCAAACGCAGTAGGGACGAGCACAGCATCTCCTATCACTGATGTGGTCGTATCCACTTGGGAGGCTGATTCAGGCGCTGCTACACCGGGGGCGCTCGCCTTTCCGGTGTCCTTATCCGACAACACGGTGGACGACGACCCTGAAGCCACGCTCGCACGACTCACCATAGCCCTTTCAACCTCGAACGGTCTCACATTTGGCGAGAATAATATAACCAGGATGAGCCTATTCATGATTAGGCGGAATGAGGCCAACACCGCTAATCTCGGCTCACCTTTCACAGAAGACTTCCCCCTCGACCCCGGAGCCAATGGAGTGCCCACGGCTTTCGTCGAGTTCCTGCTCCCGCAGGGCAAGCGATACCGCATCCTCTCGGTCACGGCCTGGAATGGTGACAAACGTACAGTGACAACAGGCACTCTCGACTTTATAGCGGCGAATCTGCGAAAGGTAACCCCTGCCGAATCCCTTACGGTGCCTGCTCCAACATTTCAATCAGGCCCTACGGCAGACGGCAATAAGTTAGTCGACATGACTCTCCGCGTGGCTCAGGACGGAACGCATACAATCTGGTTTAAGCTGTTGATACTTGAAAAAACGAAAAACGGAGGCACGACCTGGAAGAACGAGCGAACCATCAACTTAAAAGCACAGGACACACTCCATGCCTCCGCTTCCGCTTTCCAGGATTTTGACATTGAAGTCAAACGCAAGCCCTCTGCCGCCGTGCAATTCAGAGCGCGAGTGATTGCTGTCGGCGGCAAGTCGTCTGCAAACACAACGCCTGCCTCGCTCGGCGCGCAGCCGGATGACCAGTCAGTAGACACGGCCGAGGTTTCGGCTCCGGGCGCGCCGACCGTCGCGCCTAAGCCCTCGCACATTAAAGTCAAATGCGTCAGGCCAACCTCCAACTTCAAGCAGTTTGTTAAAAATGAAATCGTGGCGCGGGTGAAAAACGGCTCCGGAGTCGTAATTGGCTACATTGTCGATGGCTCCTCACCTTCTAATAGCTCATCCGAGTTTCTAAATGACATCGGCCCGGATCTCAACCACCCCTTCAACTGGAAGCGGTCCGAGATACTGGCTCTGCATCCTACAGCAGCCACGATAGAATTTTACAATTATATAACCAACGGATTTGGAACAAGCTCGGCAGGGTCAGTTACCTCGCTCAGCGTAGCCTCCTGGGCGGTGGACCCGGCACCAGGAGATGGCGGAAACCCTTCGGCCCCGACCCCGGCTGTGAGGTGGCGAAAAAAAGGGGTCATTATTGGAGACTTCAGCTTCGCGCTGGTTTCAAATAACAACACGATCCAGGACATACAGTGGTATATAGGCAACGCGAGCACTCACGACTCGTCAACCACCCGACTGAACCTAAGCGAGAACACAACAGCGGGGGGGACGTGGCACTCTACTGGCCAGAATCCCGCACTCCGACACCCCATCGCTCTCAAAACTCTCAAAGAACTGTACGGGGCGAGTGCGACAATATGGATCGGCTACCGCATCAAGAACACCTTCTCAGGGTCGTATGTGGAGTCAACCGCACAGAGCCTCTCGCTCGGCTCGCTCTTTGACGTAACGAATGATAGTGGTCTTGAGGTTGATGCGACGATACCCGCCAAGACACTACAACTCACCACAGTCAATATGATCGTAGGCGGGTCGTTCCTCAACACGCGGCAGCAGTTTACCGGCAACGCGGGCGATGCTGACAGGGTGGGGAAACGCTGGCACGTCACCCCGTTAAGTGCTGCCAACCACATTGACAAACTCTCGGCTGGATCGGGGGGCAGTTGGGACAACTTCGGCGTGATGTGGGACCAGCCAAACCACCGCCTCAAAATAAAAGACAACATAGTCTCCCTCGGAGGAAAACCCTCCGCATTTATTCGCAAGCAGATCATACCCGGAGAGACATACGCCTGCTCATTCCTTATCAGGGCATCGAGCGGTCAGACTCTAAGTAATTTCAAGGTGCATCTCTGGGACGACGGCACGCCAGGGCCCATAGCCACTGTCACTATATCTAGCCTCGTCCTCACCAGCACCGAGTACAAGTACGTTGCCGTAATCTTCTCGGTGCCGACCAACTACCAGATGTCGGACGATCAGTTTCTCAGCTTCGAGTTTAGCAACAACCTGTCGGGGGGCACTGAAGTGTACATTGACAACGTGATGGCGGTAAGAAACCAGCAGTCAATGCCCTGGTCCCCTGCACCAGAAGAGGCGGGCCTCGACTCTTCCATCGCCATAACAACAAACACAGGGGCAGGCTCTGTCGGGGCAAATGGCGGGGCAGGCAACACAGGCACGGATGGCTCGACAATAGTCGCAGGGCAGGGAGGAGTATTACCACTATGACGGCCAGATTTCTGGACCCCCGCGAAAGGCAAAAATACAGGCTCATCAGGAGGCACAATGAGCTTCTGGACGAGCGAAAGAGCAAGAGAAAGCAATTCGACAGGACAGCCGAACTCGATTCGGTTGAAGACCAGCTTGACTCTCTCGACAGTGCCGATGCAAGCGTGCCGTGCTTCCGTTGTGACAACCTAGTGAATCTCACTCGGCCCGGTCGAGCGCACTTGGGCGTAGTTTGTCTCGTAGAGTTCAACGAGAGCGGTATAGACTGGCAGCACTACACCCCAACCACAGAACTCAAGCTCGAACGAAGCGAGATAGGGACCGTTGCGCTGCTTGAGCCTCCTCTCGGGGGCGAGCTTGCACTATGTGCCGCGTGCAAGCAGCACTTCATCGACTACATGCAGGCACAATTGGCAAATCACTCTGAAGCATAGAAAGGATACTTTGTATGGAAGGCCAAGCCCCATCACCGAGTTTTTTGCAGATTCTCGTGACGATCTTTTTGAACATAGTTTATAACTCGGGTTACATCGCGGTTCTCGGGTTCGTGCTTTACCAGGCTGTCAAGCGCGCGGTCGTTGCAGGCAGGAAGGTGGAGATCAGGAAGCATAAGCATGAAAGACACAAGCCTGATAAGCAAGAGGAATGAGGAGGAGCTAATGAGGCGAGTCCTGTTGATTCTGGTGCTGGTCGTGGCTGCGGCCTGGCTGGGCAGCGTGCTGGCCCAGCCAGCAACCTGCACGGTCAGTACAACCTTCTACAATTTTGATTCAACACCCAATCCAAACGCCACTTTGACGGTGTTTAAAGTCGAATTAAACGGCTCTGTGATCTCTTCCGGGCCAAGGCTGTACAGGGTCAACGCGAGCGGCCAGCTTCTGAATACTGACAATACTGTCGGGATGAAGTTGCCACGCAATTCAGTGGCGTGGATTTATGCGGACGCTCCGGGGTTCAATGAAGACAGCGCAACAGGCACACCCCTCGTCGTGCCTGATGCTCCTACTGCCAACCTGGAATCGCTCCAGCTTTGGGTGCAGGGCACGTTTTACGTGACGGCCACAACTGGCGATGCTTTCACCCTTCGCGCGCCTAGCCTGACTACTGGCGGAGGGTTCAAGCTCATAGTGCCGAACTCAGGCTTTACCGGGCCGCTGTTCAGGGCGCAGAAAATGGACGGGACTGTCTTGTTCAACATCGACTCCACGGGGGTGATCACCGTGGGTAGCATCATCGGGGGCGGCGGGGGTGGCGGCGGCGCAATCGCTATCCGTGAGGTCGACGGGACCCCGCTTGTCAGCAGTGCGACGATCCTGGAAGTAGACCAGACAGACGGCCTGGTGGGTACGAACCCGAGCGGGACGACATTCCGGCTCGATCTGGCCGGGGTGCCCTATTCGGTTCTAAGCCTCAACAACTCCATTCTTAATGCCGACATCAACGCATCGGCGGGGATCGCCTACTCGAAACTGAACCTGGCAGGAGCAATAGTCAACGCAGACCTCGCGACCGGGGCGGCGATCGCGTTCTCGAAGCTGGCCGCGCTGACCGTGAACCGGGCACTTGTGAGCGACGGCTCCGGCGTGATTACAGTTTCAGCCGTGACAGCAACCGAGCTGGGCCACGTCGCTGGGGTGACGAGCGCGATCCAGACTCAGCTCAACGGTAAGGTTCCAACCTCAAGGCTGCTGACCGGAGGTGTAGGGATCGGCGCGATAGGTGATCTCGGCCTAGATAGGGTAATCAGCTTTGACGCGACCGAGCTGGCCGGTCTCACCTGGGGCGACGGCTCGCAGGCGAATTACCTGTGGACCTTTTCTCTCTCAGGTGCGACCGATCCAGTTTGGACGATCAGCAATAACTCTATGGACCTGAGCATTGGAGTGCTGAAACAAGGTGGCACTCTAGTTGTCCTCGAAACCAGATCCCTGATTGGCGGGACGGGCATCGGCGCGATTGGCAATCTCTCGACCGACAGGACCATCAATGTTGATACGACTGAGATAGCAACAACCACCTGGGGAGGCGGGACGGGATTTAACTGGACCTTTGACACCGGAGCAACTGATCCAGTTGTTGCGTTCTCATCTGGGGTGATAAACATCAGCACCGGAGCATTGCAGGTAGGCGGAATAGCTGTCTCGCTGGTCGGGCACACACATGCAGCAAGCGATATTATTTCTGGAATTATAGCTATCTCGCGTGGTGGGACCGGGACTGGAACATCGCCTTCTGATGGAAAACTGCTTATAGGTAAGACTGACGGCACCTATGCTGTTGCCAATCTGATTGCTGGATCAAACGTCACAATCACCAACGGGGATGGAACCATTTCTATCTCATCGAGCGGCGGCGCGAGCGGCTATGCCACTGTAGCCGAGGAGGGTAGCGCCCTAACTCAGCGGAGCACCCTGAATTTCGCGGGATCGGGTATTACGGCGGCGGATAACCCAGGGCAGTCACGAACCGATGTTACACTCAATGCTCAGCTCAACTCCTTAGCAGACCTCGCCACAAACGGGCTGATCGCGCGCACAGCGGCAAACACCCTGGCGGCGATATCAATAGTGGACGGTGTGGGTATTGCAGTAACAAACGGAAACGGAGTAAGTGGCGATCCTTCCGTTGCCTGGGACCCCGCAACCTTCGTCGCTAATATCACGTTCTGGGACAGTTCACAGGCATCGAGGAGTATTACGGCCGGATTGTCTGGGGTTAATGACCCGGTCATTACATTCCTCAATAGCACTGTGAATATCTCCACAGGGATTCTCCAGGTCGGTGGCACAACTGTTGTCCTCGAATCGAGAACATTGACCGGGGGAGTTGCAATAGTAGCAATCGGGGACCTGAGCACGAATCGCACGATCGATTTCGATCTTACTGAGCTGACCGAAGAGACATCGATCGCGGCAGGGGATTTCGTCATCATCTACGATGTGAGCGCCTCGGCGCATCGAAAGATGACCAGATCCAACTTCGTCTCAGGGATTGGTGGCGGGTCTCTGCCTGTTTTAGATACAACCTCAATAGTAGAAGGCTCAGCGGATGGTGGTAAGGAGATAAGGTTTGAGGTTGATGGGTTCGCGGCTGCTGTGGTCCATGTTCTCACGCCACAAGATGCAGATTATATCCTGGCTGGCGTCAACATTTCCCAGACTTTCACAGCCGCGCAAGGGATAAGTTCTAATTCCGCCTCATCCTTCTTTGTGGGTCCGAATGGCGACACTAACCCTGTCTTCAGAGTTGTTGGTAATGTGGTGGGCGCGGCAACGGGCATCAGCGTCACTGGTCGTGCTGCGGGCGCGGGTGTCGATATAACGGTGCTATCGAGCGGCGCAAATGAGAGCCTTTCTCTTGTCCCGAAAGGAACCGGAGTAGTTCTTCTCCCTGGAGGAGCGCAGAATGCCCCAGGCATAGCTTTTACAGGTGATACCGATCTAGGCATTTTCCGTCGAGCTGACAACGTGATGGATTTTGTATCCAACAATCAAATCCATATGGAGATTCAGCCGACCTTCGTCGGGCTCAGGAACGATGTTCGTCTGGGCTGGACCAGCGGAGAGGCTTCTACTTCTCCCGACGTGGCATTCGCAAGGGTTTCGGCAGGGATCGTAAAACTCTCGGACGGCTCGACCGGGTTTGGTCGTCTCTCGTTTGGGACCGATGTGCATGATCTTGCGGGGTCGGGTTCGCCGGAGGGGGTTGTAACTGCCAACATCGGATCGATCTATCGCCGCACGAACGGCGGGCAGAATATAGCCGTCTATGTGAAGACGAGCGGGACTGGCAATACGGGGTGGGAGGCTTTGCTCAACACGGCAGCGGGAGGCTCAAGCGCCTGGTCTTCCCTGACTGCCCCGTCCGGGGCGCTATCGCTCTCGATGGGTACACACATAACGACCTTTACGTGGGCGACTGGCACATCTTCGAGCAATCTTTTCAACTTCACCACAGCAGCGAGCGCGGACGGCACAGGTTATCTGGTCAATATAGATACTGGCTCAGGCTCGACAGTAAAGCCCTTCCGTGTAGGGAGGGTTGGCTCTGATGTGCTCACGATCTCAAATGCCGGCGTTGTCGCTCTTACGCTGGGCAGTGACGCGACTGGGGACCTTTTCTATAGGAACTCCTCTGGCAACCTCGAACGGCTTGCTATAGGCGCTACAGATGCGATCCTGACGGTTGCAGGTGGCGTGCCAGCCTGGGTGACTTACGTCCCAACCAAGCACATGGTCGCCCTGAACAACTTCACCATCCCGGATTCTTCCGGAAATGTTTTCCTGGAACCTTATCCTATTAAGGCCACGAATGATTTCTGGAAAAGCACTGTCTATATCTTCAACGACACCGCGACAGATGACTATCTGTATGGCCAATTCCGCGTGCCCGATGACTACGTAGGCACAGCTAAGATCGTTATCACCTGGACCACCACTGCCACAACGGATGATGTCCGCTGGGAGTTCGCATATCGGGCTGTGGGTGGAGATGACGCGGAATCTCTTGATCAATCCACGGCGCAGGAGACTGTCACCCAGGCCGACACAGCACCATCGGCAGCCAATGAAAAGATGACGATCACTATAGACCTGACATCCTCGAACTTCGCTCCCGGCGACATCGTCACCTGGCGGCTCGGCAGGACTGGGACGAATGCTGGCGACACGCTCGCCGCTGCTGCGCAGCTCTGGGACCTGAGATTTCAGTATAAGGATAGATGATTATGAGACCGCTACTCGGAAGGACTCTGCTTATTATCCTGCTGACCCTTTCAATCCAGGCTCAATCCTGGGCCTCGCTGACATTCTCTGATGGGGGCGCGCACAGGGTTAATTGTGGCTCAGCCTCGGACCTGGATGATTTGACTGTCGTGACCATCGCGGCCTGGATATTCCCGACAGCGACGACACAGAATAGGAGGATTAGCAATAAGGGCGGGAATACGGGCTTCTTCAACTTCTCGATCTCCAGCACGGGCACTGCGGCACTCTCGACCTTCATCGATTACACCACAACGGATGCGAGCGCCGTCTCCGGCGATAGTGTGCTATCTACGAATGCGTGGCAGTTTGTTGCAGTGACATATGACGGGGCGAACGCCCCGAAAATATATCACGGCACTCTGACAACAGCTTTAGCAGAAGTCTCCTACGCGAGCCAGACTGCTCCTAGCGGCTCAAGGGTGACTGATAACACTAACGACTTTGTCATAGCCAACGCCTCGCAGGCCTCGTTTAATCGAGGCTTCCCAGGCCGCATAGCGTGGCTTGGGCTTTGGAACCGCGCGCTCAGTTTAGGCGAATTGAGAGAGCAGCAATTTCACCCTCACGTCACGAGCGGCAATCTGATATTCATGCACCTCGGCTTCAATGGCACGGGCACGCAAGCTGATTGGTCTGGGCTTGGCCACAATGGGACAGTAACATTGGCGACTCAATCAGATCATGTCCCGCTTGGCAGGCTTCAATAGGAATAGGAATGGAGTCATCCAGGAGGGCAATCGATCCTAGCACCCGCTGGCGCGCGCTGTTGCTCTTATTCGGCATTGAAGAGCGATCCCCGGAAGAAATAGCCTCCGAGTTGGGAGTTACACCCCGTACAATCTATTCTTGGAAGAGGCTTCACGGAGGGCTTGAATTGAGCGCGGCAGAGCAGATAACAATCAATTCCTGGGATAAGGAGATCCAGAGGCTAAAAAGCGAGAACGATCAGATGAGAGAGAAATTGACAGATTTGACACCGATTAGGCATTAAACTTGCTTTGAATCCCTTCCAAAAGCCGTTCAAATCACTTTTCCCCGCCTGTAAATATTGCAACCACGTTGATCGATTCGGCAAAAAAATATGCAAAATTATGGCAATTAATGTGCAAAATTATGGCAGAAAATATGAAAAGCTACAAGCGCTCG
>Ga0073934_10008758_pt1 | contig 13332 bp, 10 predicted proteins | sample LarsenN4metaG_FD_76834 | JGI IMG/M metagenome (GOLD analysis project Ga0073934, IMG submission 76834) | Hot spring sediment bacterial and archeal communities from British Columbia, Canada, to study Microbial Dark Matter (Phase II) - Larsen... ...
AGCAGGCCCGCCAAGATCCCCGCGGACGAGGCTAAAGCAGCGCCCGACTCGCCGCCCAGCGCAGGCCTCGGCCCGCGCGCGGCGGCGCCGGACGCAAAGGCATCCTCGCGGCCGAGCCCCGAATAAGTTCCAAACCCGTGCAGTGTCGGAGTCATCCCAGAAAAACCCGAAATTCTACCAGGCTGTTTAAAGAGCCCCGGTTTCGGGCCAAGCCGCCGCAGGCGGATTGGCGAACCCCGAAAATCCGAAAGACTTTCGGGCGGTGTATGGAACCAGGTTTATTCCGGCGGGAATAAAGTCTTATTTCAACAGCCTGCTAATTATCGCTTAGGCCCAGCTTATCGCCCCCGGCGGCACCAGGTTGCTAAGTATCGAAGATGCTTCATCTTGTACAGAACCTCCAATGACCTTATATGACCCTACATTACATTTATTAACATGAATATCCCCACTTGGGGATAAGGAAAATTTCCCCTTATCTTTCCATGCATTGACAACCCCAATCCCCAAAGCCACCCCGGCCCTACCCACAGAACGAGAAAAATGTTTGAATGAGGGCCCGAGAAGCCTTAAGAAAACGGCGCATCCCTATCGAAAAGGAGTCTCTTATGCCCCAAGCCCTGATCGTCGATGCCGTCCGCACCCCCCGCGGCAAACGCGAAGGCAGCCTAAAATTCGTCCACCCCATCGACTTGGCGGCGGTCCCGCTGGAGGCCTTGGTCGAGCGCAACAAGTTCTCGCCGCTGCTCGTCGAAGACGTCCTCTACGGCTGCGTCTCCCAGCGCGACGCCCAAGACAACGTCATCGCCCGCGAGGCGGTGCTCGCCGCGGGCTGGCCCGTCGACATCCCCGGCGCAACGCTCAACCGCTTCTGCGGCTCGGGCCTCTCGGCCTGCAACCTCATGGCCCACACGATCATGGCCGGGATGTCCGACGTCCTGATCGGCGGCGGCGTCGAGCACATGACCCGCGTCCCCATGGCGATCAACTTCGAGATGGCCGGATCCAAGCTGACCGAGCGATTCGATTTGGTGCCGCAAGGCGTCTCCGCCGAGCTGATCGCGGAGAAATACGGCTTCACCCGCCGGCAGCTCGACGAATACGCCGAGCGCTCCCAGGCCCGCGCCGCGCAGGCCTGGGAAGAGAAGCGTTTCGCGAAGTCGATCGTCCCGGTGACGGCGAAGGATGCCGAGGGCAAGACTTTCCGTTTCGAAAAAGACGAGCACCTGCGTCCCGGCACGACCGCCGACAAGCTCGCGACGTTGAAGACGGTGTTCAAGGAGGACGGCGTGATCCACGCGGGCAATTCCAGCGGCATCGTCGACGGCGCCGCGGCGGTCTTGTTCGCCAGCGAGAAGGCTTGTAAAGAGCACGGCTTCAAGCCGCGCGCGCGTGTCGTCGCGACCGTCGAGGTCGGCAGCGATCCCATTATCATGCTGCTGGGCCCGATCCCGGCGATCCAAAAGGTCTGCGCCAAGGCGAAGCTGAAGATCTCCGACATCGACCTCTTCGAGATCAACGAGGCCTTCGCCCCGGTGCCGCTGGCGGTCATGCAGGACCTCAAGCTCGACCCCGAAAAGGTCAACGTCAACGGCGGCGCCATCGCCCTGGGCCACCCGCTGGGCGCCACGGGCGCGATGCTGCTGGGCACCGTCCTGGACGAGCTCGAGCGCCGCAACCTGCGCTACGGCCTGGTCACGCTCTGCATCGGGCACGGCATGGGCGTGGCGACGATCATCGACCGACAGGTCTAAGCTCGGCCTTCGGTGCATATTCCCATAATGTGAATTTTCCGGAAGAATCTGTGGTACGCCGACGCCAGGATTGCGGCCGGGCGCTGCCGATTCGCCGCCCCTCAGCTTCAACCCGTTGATATTAAATACAAATTTAAAATAAACCCACCGAGTTCCTTGGCATATATGTTGCTTTTGAAGGAGACCGAACCCTCCGGTCGAGGGCCCTAAGGGAGCACAGTGGGCGACGGCATTCAAAAAAAATACGCCTTGATCGTCAATGGCGACACCGAGACCCGGCACCTGGGCAACGTGGACCGGGCGGTCAAGGCCCTGCGCGCCGAGGGCAACTACGACATCTCCGTGGCCAGCCCCAAGACCCCGGGCGGCGGCGTCGAACATTTCGAAGCCCCGAACCGCGAGGGACTGGAAAAGCTCCTCTCGGGAATGAAGTCTCAAATGGACGACGACGATCTCCTGGTCGTCTATTTCACCGGCCACGGCGACAGCGGCGCGAAGGGCGAAGGCTGCGTCGCGCTCCCCACGGAATGCCTTTCCTTGAGCAGCCTCTCCGCCGACCTGAAAAAGCTGTCCTACGGCAAACGCATTCTGGTCATGGACAACTGCTACTCGGGCAGCGGCTTCAACCTCTTCACCGACGCCAAGACGACGGTCGTGTCGCAGGGCTCGCCGGGGGAGAAGGTCAGCTGCCAGCTCTTCAGCCCCTTCTTCTGGAGCGACCAAGTCCCCGACGCGGATAAGGACGGCAAGATCAGCGTCCAAGAAAGGTTCCAACACGCCGTCCTCAAGGGTCAGAGCGAATCGCTGCTGCAATTTTATTCCCCTGAACCTCTCTCCTTTTCCGGCGGCGTCGCCGCGCGGCCCTTCCAGACGGCCGACGGCAAGCCCGTCGAGGTATCCAACGGCAAGGAGCTCAAGACCCAGCTCGCGCGGCTGAAGCCCGGCCAGGTGGCCTTGATTGCCTTTTCCGCGGACTGGTGCGTCCCCTGCAAGAGCTACCAGCCGCACTTTGAAAAGATCGCCAAGCAGGACGGCGGCCGCGTCCTGGTGATCCACGCCGAGGGCAAGGGCGGCAGCGAAGAGGACTGGGCGGAGTTCGGCGTTCGCAGCTTCCCTACCGTGGCCTTCGTCGACTGGAACGGAAAGGTCGGCAAGGTCGCCGACCCCATGGACCCCATGGCCTCCCTGGCCCTGCTCGCCGTCCACAGCCCCGAAGAGCAGATCAAGATCTATCTCGCCAAGCTGAACAGCGGCGACGCGAAGGAGCGCTTTCGCGCGACGCTGGGGCTGCGCGCGATGGAGGCCAAGGCAGGACCGGCGGCGGCAGCGTTGGGCAAGGCCTTGCGCGACCCCGACGCGACGGTGCGCCTCGGCGCGGTCTGGGCACTGGCGGAGATCGGCCCTGCGGCCGGGCCGGCGATCCCGGAGCTGCTCAAGTGCCTGGAGGCTGACGATTACGAACTCGTCCTCGGCGCGGCCCGCGCCTTGGGGGCTATCGGTCCGAAGGCGAAATCCGCCGTTCCCGCGCTGTTGAAGCGCTTCCGTTCGGACCTGCAGCGCCTGGCGCAAAGCTCGGTGGCAAACAGCGGCCTCAATCCCGCGCTGAACCTGCACCTGGCCGACGACAAGGCCTTCGAGCTGGCCAGCGTCCTCGTCGGATCCGCCGTGCGGATCGATCCGGGAAATTCGGAACTGCTCAAGACCTTTTTGGAAATCCTGCGCGACGCGAAAAGCGATTACCTTCGGCTCCGGCACTCGGTCGCCGGCTTGGCGAAGATGGGCGGCGGCGCCGCCGAGGCCGCGCCTCAGTTGTTGGCCATGATCGACGACCCGCAGATCGGCCACAATTGCTTGGACGCGCTCGCCGAGATCGGCAAGTCCTCGCCGAACACCCAGGCCCTCTTGATGGAGCGCGCCGCCGAGCGGAAGCTCGATCCATTCCAACGGTTTCGCTTCCTGTATACCCTGGGCCGCGTGGGCGCGCCCGCCGCTGCCCAGGGCGAGGCGCTGCTCAAGATGGCCCAGGACCCGACGGAGGACCCGAGGCTTCGCAAGCAGGCCCTATTGACCTTGCGCAAAGTCGACCCGTCGAAGATCCAGGCGACGGAAGCGCTGCTGGCCTCCTTCGCGGACGTCTCGCTGTTGTTTTCCAAGCCGAAGGCGGCGGAGGAGCCGCCGCCCGCGCCCAAGGCCCTGCCTCGCTGGTCCTTCTCGCCCAGCGCCGAGTTTTCGGGGCGTCCCGGCGCGGGCGGCGCCGGTTTCGGGATCGCCGCCGGCTATCGCGTCTCGCGGCAATTCGAACTGAGGCTGGGCGCGACCTTCCAGGGCATGCACTTGCCGAAGGAAGACGTACCCGCCGACTTCCAGGCCAGCGTTCGTTTCGAGCCCATCCTGCACCTCTTCGGCGCCCCGGAAAAATCCGGCGTCTACCTGAGCTTGGGCGAGATCGGGGCCTACCACCTCTTCGCGAACGGGATCACCGGCGGCTACTTTGCGCCGCTCGGCATCGGTTTTTCGATCAAGGTGGCGGAAAACTCGCAGCTCAACTTGGGCCTCAAGGGCCAGGTGCACCGCGAAAAAGATTGGAATTGGGGAGGCAGCGGGCAATTCGGCTGGGTCACGCGCTTTTAAAAAATCCTACAAAATGCATGGGTCGTGGTACTCGCCCCAGACCTCGCGCAGCGTGCCCATGATCTCGCCCACGCTGGCGTAAACTCTCACCGCGTCGAGGATCAGCGGCATCAGATTTTCACGGCCCTGCGCCGCCGCACGGATGCGCTCGAGACAAGACTGCACCTTCACGGCGTCGCGCGAGGCCTTCACCTTGCGCAGATTCTCGATCTGGGTGCGTTCGACCGCGGCGTCGATCTTCAATATCTCCAGCGGCTTTTCGTCCTCGGACAGGAAGTCGTTCAAACCGACGATCTTCTCCTCGCCGCTCTCCACCTTGCGCTGGTAGCGGAAGGAGGCCTCGGCGATCTCCTGGATGGGGAAGCCCAGCTCGATCGCCCGCACCATGCCGCCGACCTCGTCGATCCTTCGGATGTAGTCGTAGGCCTGAGCCTCGAGGGTGTCGGTGAGCGTCTCGACGAAGTAAGAGCCGCCCAGCGGGTCGATCGTCTTGGCGACGCCGCTCTCGTGGGCGATGATCTGCTGGGTGCGCAGGGCGATGCGCACCGCCTCGTCGGTGGGCAGGGCCAGGGTCTCGTCCAGGGAATTGGTGTGCAGCGACTGCGTCCCGCCCAGGACGGCCGCCAGGGCCTGCAGGGCCACGCGCACCACGTTGTTGTAGGGCTGCTGGGCGGTGAGGCTCACCCCCGCGGTCTGGCAGTGAAAGCGCATCCGCATCGACTCGGGCTTCTTGGCCCCGAAGCGGTCCCGCATCAGGTGGGCCCACATGCGCCGCGCGGCGCGCATCTTGGCGATCTCCTCGAAGAAGTCGTTGTGCACGTCCCAGAAGAAGCTCAGGCGCGGGGCGAAGTCGTCGACGTTCAGGCCGCGGTCGACGCAGGCCTGCACGTAGGCGATGCCGTCGGCGACGGTGAAGGCCAGCTCTTGCACGGCGGTCGAGCCAGCCTCGCGGATGTGGTAGCCGCTGATGCTGATCGGATTGAACTTGGGCAGGTGCTTCGTGCAGTACTCGATCGAGTCGACCACAAGCCGCATCGAGGGCTGGGGCGGGAAGACGTAGGAATTCTGCGCGATGTATTCTTTCAGGATGTCGTTCTGGATGGTACCGCTGACCTTCTCCATCGGGACGCCCTGCTTCTCGGCCACCGCGATGTACATGCAGAGCAGCACCGAGGCCGGGGGGTTGATCGTCATCGAGGTCGTCACCTTGTCGAGGGGGATGCCGTCGAAGAGGACCTCCATGTCGCGCAGCGTGTCCACCGCGACGCCGCAGACGCCTACCTCGCCCCGCGCGCGCGGCGAATCGGAGTCGTAGCCCATCAGCGTCGGAAAATGAAAGGCGGTGCTCAGGCCCGTCTGGCCGTGCTCGATCAGGTAGTGAAAGCGCCGGTTGGTCTGCTCGGGGGTACCGAAGCCCGCGAACTGCCGCATCGTCCAGAGCCGCCCGCGGTACATCGTGGGATAGACGCCGCGCGTATAGGGAAACTTCCCGGGCTTCCCGAGCTTTTTTTCCGGATCGAACTCCTTGAGGTCTTCCGCCTCGTAGCGCTCTTTCAGGGGAATGCCGGAGAGAGTGCTGAAACCCGCGGGGCGTTCGGCGGCGGAACGGCGCGGTTCGCGGGCGGGGCTGGGATTTCGCTGGGTCTTGAGGGCCATACCCCATTTCAAGCCCACGCGCCGTCCAAAGTCAACTGCTTCACTTTTGCCGGCCGGGGGGTATATAAGAAGAAAATTCCGCCGGGTAAAACCAGCCCTTTGTCCCCGGCGTACCCAGTGCACACCCTAATTCGGAGGAACCTATGAAACGCCTTTTGCTCACCCTTGCCCTCGTGATCGGCCTCCCCGGCCTGGCCGCCGCCGCGGAGACCTACCAACTCGACGTCCAACAAAGCCAGATCGAATGGGTCGGCAAGAAGGTGACCGGCCAGCACAACGGCCTCGTCACCCTCAAAGGCGGCCAAGTCACCCTCGACGGCCAGAAGGTCACCGGCGGCGACTTCAAGATCGACATGAAGAGCATCAAGGTCCTCGACCTGACCGATCCCGCCGCCAACCAGAAGCTGACCAACCACCTCAATTCCGACGACTTCTTCTCCACCGCCAGCCACCCCGAGAGCGTCTTCAAGATCACCTCGGTGAAGGACTTGGGGGGAGGCAAGGCCGAGATCACCGGCGACCTGACGATCAAGGGCATCACCAAGGCCGTCACCTTCCCAGCCGAGCTGAGCTTCCAAGGCGACAAGATCAAGGCCACCGGCACCTTGAAGCTGGATCGCACCTTGTGGAACATCCGCTACGGCTCGGGGAAGTTTTTCCAAGGCCTCGGAGATAAGCTCATCTACGACGAATTCGAGCTCAAGCTGAACTTGTACGCGAAGAAATAATTCGGTGCGACCGGTGCGGGGGCGCGGAGGGTGTTCCCCTCCGGCTTTTCCGAAACTCGCGGTTTATTATATGGTCTTGCAGGACACTCCGTTGGCGCTTATGAGAGTAACAATTTAAGGACGCTCAGACAGTCGGAAAAGCCTCCGCGGAACACCCTCCGCGCCCCCGCACCGGTCGATCTATTTTATACATTATTTTGCGGCCTCAGGGATTCCTGAGGCCGTTTTTCTTTGCCTTTTGCTTGCGATTCGTTTGAAATCTCGGCGAAGCGAGGACCCTCGATGAAAACACGCCTCTTCGCCCTTCTTGCCTTGGCCCTGTTGGCCTCCTGCACCCCAATGTCCCAGCCCGAAGGCGGACGTGCAGTTCCTCCGCCGCACAGCGACGACAAGGTCATCGGCCGCAACCCGGACGGCAAGACCCTCTACCAAGGCGAACGCGGGGGCCGTTACTACTTCAGCGATTCGGGAAACAAGGTGTATATCGACACGCCCGACGACAAGATGGTCGGAAAGACGAAAGACGGACGCTTCATCTATCAGGGGCCGCGCGGCGGGATGTACTATTACAACGAGCGCGGGGAAAAGACCTACATCCAGCTTAATTATTAGATAGAAGCTAGAGAACTCTATCCGGCGCCAAGCCGAATTCCGGCGAATCCACCCCTATTCTCGGCTATTGGATTTCTTTAATAACGTGCCGGCAGATCACGAGGCGCTGGATCTCGCTGGTGCCCTCGTAGATCTCGGTGATCTTGGCGTCGCGGTAGTGGCGCTCGACGGGATAATCTTTGATGTAGCCGTAGCCGCCGTGGATCTGGATCGCCTTGTCGGTCACCCGCATCGCGGTCTCGGAGGCGAAGAGCTTGGCCATCGAGGCCTCTTTGCCGAAGGGCTGCCCCTGGTCCTTCAGCCAGGCCGCGCGGTGCACCAGCAGGCGCGAGGCGTCGATGTCGGTCGCCATGTCCGCCAGATAGCCCTCGATCGCGCCGAACTCGTAGATCTTCTTGCCGAAGGCCTCGCGCTCGGTGGAGTACTTGCGCGCGGCCTCGTAGGCCGCCCGGGCTATTCCCAAGGCCTGCGTCCCGATGCCGATGCGGCCGCTGTCGAGCGTGCTCATCGCGATCGTGAAACCCTGCCCCACCTGCCCCAGCAGGTTGGCCTCCGGTACCTCGCAGTTGTCGAGGACGATCTCGGAGGTCGAGGAGGCGCAGATGCCGAGCTTCTTCTCGACTTTGCCGACCGCGAAACCCGGAAAGTTTTTCTCGACGATGAAGGCCGAGATGCCCTTGTGGCGCTTCTCCTTGTCGTTCATCGCGTAGACGATCATCGCGTCGGCGTGCGGGCCGTTGGTGATGAAGTTCTTGCGCCCGTTCAGGATCCACTTGTCGCCCTTCTGCACGGCGGTGGTCTGCTGGTTGGCGGCGTCGGAGCCGGTCCCCGGCTCGGAGAGGGCGTAGGCCCCCAGCTTCTGCCCGGAGGCGAAGGGCTTGAGGTACTTCTCTTTCTGCGCGTCGTTGCCGAACTTCAGGATGGGACCGCAGTACAGGGAGTTGTTGACCGACATAGTGACCGAGGTCGAGGCGCAGGCCGCGGAGATCTCTTCCAGGGCCAGGACGTAGGCCAGGGTGTCGAGGCCGGACCCGCCCCATTCGGTCGGAACCATCATGCCCAGCAGGCCAAGCTCGGCCATCTTCGGCAGGTGGCGGCTGGGAAACTCGCCCTTTTGGTCCATCTCGGCCGCGGTGGGCGCGACTTCCTTCTGGGCGAAGGCGCGGGCCATGTCGCGGATCATCTTGTGTTCTTCGTTGAGTGAAAAATCCATAATCTGTCGTAGGGGCGAACCTAAGATTTGCCCTCTTCCTCCGTGCAAAGGGGCGAACACAAAGTTCGCCCCTACATTACTTTCCTTTAAATTCAGCCTTGCGCTTGTCCAAGAAGGCCGTCACGCCCTCCGTGCGGTCCTCGGTGGCGAAGACCAGCGGAAACACCGCCCGCTCCACCGCCAGACCGCTGCCGATATCGAGATCCGCGCCGTCGTTGACCGCGCGCTTGGCGAGTTCGATCGCCACGGGTCCCTTGGACATGATCTCTTTGGCGGTGACCTCGACATCCTTCAAGACTTCGGTCGCGCCGCAGACCTTGTTGACCAGGCCGATCTCGAAGGCCTCCTTGGCCGAGATCATCCTTGCGGTGAAGATGAGCTCTTTCGCGCGATTCTTGCCGATCAGCCGAGCCAGGCGCTGGGTGCCGCCGAAGCCTGGGAAGATGCCCAAATTGACCTCGGGGAGGCCCAGCTTGGCGTTCTCGGAGGCGTAGATGAAATCGCAGGACAGCGCCAGCTCGAGCCCTCCTCCCAGGGCGAAGCCGTTGACCGCGGCGATGACCGGGCGACGGCAGGTCTCGATCATCCGCATGACGTGGTGGCCCAGGTCGCAGAATTCCTTCGCCTGCAGCGGGGTCATCTCTTTCATCGCGGCGATGTCGGCGCCGGCGACGAAGGCCTTCTCGCCCTCGCCGGTGATCACGACCACCTTGGCCTCGGGGTTGCGGTTCACCTCGTGCATCACGTTGAGAAGGTCAAGCAGCACTTCCCCGTTGAGCGCGTTGAGGGCCTTGGGACGATTCACTTTGATGGTGAAGATTCCGTCTTTGAGCTCGGTGAGAAGATTTTTGTATTCCATGCGAGATCGCCTTTCCAATGTAGGGGCGAACCTTGTGTTCGCCCCGGCCGCGGGGAGGGCGAACACAAGGTTCGCCCCTACGATTTATGAATACTTGTAGAAGCCGCGCCCCGTCTTCCGCCCGTACCAGCCCGCCTCGACGTATTTGCGCAGCAGCGGACAGGCGCGGTACTTGGTATCGCCGAACTCTTTATACATGACGTCCAGGACCGCCAAGAGCGTGTCCAAGCCGACGAAGTCGCAGAGCTCGAGCGGTCCCATCGGGTGATTGAGGCCCATCTTGACCGCCGCATCGATGTCCTCGGCGCTGCCGACGCCCTCGTAGAGGGTGAAGACGGCCTCGTTGAGGAAGGGCAGCAGGGTCCGGTTGACGATGAAGGCGGCGGAGTCCTTCGCCGTGACGACCTTCTTGCCCAGCTTCTCGCCGACCGCGCAGACCTCTTGATAGGTCGCGTCGTCGGTCTGCACCGCGCGGATGACCTCGAGGAGCTTCATCACCGGCACCGGGTTGAAGAAGTGCATGCCGATCACCTTCTCGGGGCGCTTGGTGACCGCCGCCAGACGGGTGATCGAGATCGAGCTGGTGTTGGTGGCCAGGATGGCCTGCGGGCCGCATTGGGCGTCCAGCTCGCGGAAGAGCTTTTCCTTGGCCGGGACGTCCTCGGTGATCGCCTCGATGATCAGGTCGACCTTGGCGTAGTCGGCGAGGTTGCAGGTCCAGCTCAGGCGCTTGAGGGCGGCGTTCTTGTCGTCCTCGCTCAGCTTGCCCTTCTCGACCAGCTTCGCAAGCTGCTTCTGCACCGTCGCGCCCGCCTTCTCGTTGTGCTGGGGCGACTGGTCGCAGGCCAGGACCTCGTAGCCGGCCAGGATCGCGACCTGCACGATCCCGCTGCCCATTTGTCCAACTCCGATGACACCGATTTTTTGCACCGCCATTAGGATCTCCTTCTTGTAGGGGCCGTTCGCGAACGGCCCCCAGCGGGAACCGAACGCCGATTAAAATTCAAAAATAGGATTAAAGGCTCTCGACGATCAGCGCCACGCCCTCGCCGCCGCCGATGCACAGGCTGGCCAGGCCGCGCTTCGCGTTGCGCCGCTTCATGCCGTAGAGCAGGGTCACCAAAATGCGCGCCCCGCTGGCGCCGATCGGGTGGCCCAGGGCCACGGCGCCGCCCCACACGTTCACCTTGTCGGCCGGGATGCCGATCTTTTTATTGTTGGCGACCGCGACCACCGCGAAGGCCTCGTTGACCTCCCAAAGGTCGATGTCGGCGGCCGTCAGGTTGGCGCGCTTCAAGGCGCGCTGCATGGCCTCGGCCGGGGCCATCGTGAACCACTCGGGGGCGATCGAGGCCTGGTCTTGGGCGACGATCTTGGCAAGTGGCTTCAAGCCCAGCTCTTTCGCCTTCTTGGCGCTCATCACCACCAGGGCGGCCGCGCCGTCGTTGATCGAGCTGGCGTTGCCGGCGGTGACCGTCCCCTCTTTATGGAAGGCGGGATTGAGCTTGCCCAATTTGGAGATGTCGCCCTTCCCCGGCTCCTCGTCGGTGTCGACCAAAATGGGATCACCCTTGCGCTGAGGCACGGGCACCGGGACGATCTCGTCCTTGAAGATGCCGTCCTTCACCGCGGCCAGGGCGCGGCGGTAGCTTTCGGCGGCGAAGGCGTCCTGCTCTTCGCGGCTGACCTTGTGCTCTTTCGCGCACATCTCGGCGGCGCTGCCCATGTGAAACTGGTTGTAGACGTCCCATAGGCCGTCGTTGACCATGGTGTCGATCACCTGTGCGTTGCCCATGCGTAGGCCCTCGCGGGCCTTCGGCAGCGCGTAAGGCGCCAGGCTCATGCTCTCCATACCGCCGGCGACGACCACGTCGCGGTCGCCCGCGCGGATCATTTGATCGGCCAGCATCACAGCCTTCAGCCCCGAACCGCAGACTTTGCCGATGGTCAGGGCCCCGGTCTCCTTAGGGAGGCCCGAAAAAATCACCGCCTGCCGGGCCGGGGCCTGTCCTTCCGCCGCGGTGAGGACGTTGCCCATGATCACTTCCTCGACCAGCTCGCCCTTGATCCCGGCGCGCTTCACCGCCTCTTGGATGGCGACGGCGCCGAGCTTGGGGGCCGGTACCGAGGCCAAAGAGCCCAAAAAGCTGCCGATGGGCGTGCGCGCCGCACTGACGATGACGGAATAATTTTCAGGATTGGACATGGAAAACACCTCCAAGAGTGGCTTGATCGCCGCGTTTGACGATAAAGCGGCCCGGCGGTTTAAAGCAAGATCGCAAAATCAAGTCAACCTATATTCACGCCCGGAACGGCCTTCCACCGCCCCGATAAGCCCCGATATTCCTTCGCCAAATTTATTTCCTAGCGCCCGGGAGACGGTTGACGAAAGGGGGCGGGGCAGGCATAAGGGGCGCATCATGCCGAGCCTCGGAAGCGTCCCCTATCTGAATGCGCTGCCTTTGTTGGAAGGTTTAGAGGCCGCGACCCAAACACCGATCGTCTTCGACAGCCCGGCCCGCCTCCACGAGCGGGTGCTGCGCGGCGAGATCGACGTCGCCCTGCTGCCGGTCATTTCTTATCTAGAATGCCCCGACCTGCGCCTGATCCCCGGCACCGGCATCGTCTCCCACGGCGAGGTGCGCAGCGTGAAGGCCTTCCACGAAAAAAAGGGCGTCACCCTCGCCAACTGCGCCCGCATCCACCTGGACACCGACTCCAAGACCAGCCGCCGGCTGCTCAAGCTGCTGCTGCTTAAAAAGTACGACCGCGACCTGGCCGAGATCGACTTCGTCGAAGAGGCCCGAGACGCCGACACCATCCTCCAGATCGGCGACAAGGCCCTCGAGAAGAGCCACTTCGGCAACGCCAGCGACCTCGGCGCCGAATGGCAAGAGCTGACCGGCCTCCCCTTCGTCTACGCCTGCTGGATGAGCCGGGTGCCCATCACCCAGGAGCTGCTCACCCACCTGCACAACGCCAAGATGATGGGAAAGCAGTCCCTCGAGGACATCGCCGCCCGGCAAAAATTGATTCCCCCCGACGAGGCCTTGAGCTATCTGACCCAAAACATCCAGTACGACGTCGAGGGCCCCGAGCTGGTCGGCCTCAAGATGTTCTTCGACTGGGTCGTCGAGCTGGAGAACCAAAACTATGACACTTCCCTCCGCTTTGTTGCATAAGCTCGAAGCGCGCGAGCGCCTCGACGACGAGGACGCCCTCGCGCTGTTCCGCCACGGCGACCTGCTCACCCTGGGCCATTACGCCAACCAAGCCAACCTGGCCAAAAACGGCGACACCGTCGGTTACGTCATCGACCGCAACCTCAATTACACCAATGTCTGCGTGCTGCGATGCAAGTTCTGCGCCTTCCGCCGCGACAAGGGCGCGGAGGGCAGCTGGGAGCTGAGCCACGAGGAGGTCGATGCCAAGATCGAAGAATTGATCGCCAACGGCGGGACGCAGATCCTGATGCAGGGCGGCCACCACCCCGATTTCAAGCTCGACTACTACGTCAACCTGGTGGCCCACATCAAAGCCAAGTACCCGCAGATCACCGTGCACGCCTTCTCGCCGCCCGAGCTGCACCACGTCGCCCACCTCTGCAAGCTCTCCTATAAAGAAGTGCTCTCCGCCCTGAAGGCCGCGGGCCTCGACAGCATCCCGGGCGGCGGCGCCGAGATCCTCAACGACAAGATCCGCCAAAAGATCTCCTCCGGAAAATGCACCAGCGAGGCCTGGCTTAAGATCTGCGAAACCGCGCACGAGCTGGGCATCCAAGGCTCGGCGACGATGATGTTCGGCCACGTCGAGACCGTCGAGGACCGCGTCGCCCACCTGCGCCAACTCCGCGACCTGCAGGACCGCACCGGCGGCTTC
>Ga0073934_10008759_pt1 | contig 13332 bp, 16 predicted proteins | sample LarsenN4metaG_FD_76834 | JGI IMG/M metagenome (GOLD analysis project Ga0073934, IMG submission 76834) | Hot spring sediment bacterial and archeal communities from British Columbia, Canada, to study Microbial Dark Matter (Phase II) - Larsen... ...
CCACATTGCTGGCATCCAGGCGTCCGCCCATCCCCACCTCGAGCACCACGGTTTCGCATCCATGCTTGCGAAAGAGCACGAACGCCATCGCGGTGATGGTCTCAAAGTAAGTAGGGTGCAGATCGATGGCGCCCTGCTCGAGCAGACGCCCGGCGGCGCCATGCACTTCCTTGAAGGCCCACGCGAACTCCTCGCTCGAAACGGCGTCCCCGCGGATTCGGATTCGCTCCGTGGGCTCCACCAGGTGCGGTGAGGTGTAAAGACCAGTGCGCACGCCCGCGTAGCGCAACACGCTTTCGATCATGGCGCACGTGGAACCCTTCCCGTTGGTCCCGGCCACATGGATGAAACGGCAAGCACGCTCAGGGTTTCCGAGTTCAACGAGCAGGCGCCCGATGCGCTCCAAGCCGAACTTGATCGTGCGGAACTCGTTGCCGAGGGCGTAAAGAAACTGGACGGACTGGGGATAGTCGGACGTCGTCAGGCGTGCTCCTTGCCCGCGGCGTGAGTGCATCCGAACGTGGCGGGAACGCGCCCTTCGCGATTCAGTTCCTGATATCCCGCCTGCGTGTTGAAGTAGATCCGGGCCGTCATGTTCTTCAGCGTGCGGACAAAACGGCGTCCAGGCTGGAGCTCCGGCGCGGTGGCGGATTCCAGTTCTTCGAGCAGCGCCTTCTGCATGTCCGCGATCATGCGGATAAAGGGACGCCGGTGGGTCCGGATTGCGTACCCATCCACCCAGGAAAGCCCTTCCAGAAACTCGCTGCGTTGGCGGTCAGGACCGTCTTTCAGCAACAGGTCGAGATAGCGGTTGACCCGGGCTTCCTTCGCCCCCGGGGTGCCGGTGGCTGGAATGATCGTTTCGGTCATCGCGATGATCGTCTCGTTCTGATGACTATCGAAAACCGAAGGTGACCAATCCGGCCCAGGAGAGCCCTTCGCACCCGCAGCTTTCGGTTTCGGGGCGGGCGCCTGCCCGGCAGCAAGCGAGGGAACCGCAGGTAGGGCGGCGGAGGCCTTCAACAGATCGCGGCGATTCATGACTGGTAAGCCTTATGTTACTCGAAGGCCGCCAAAGAATGCCGCTAAAGAACCGGCAGGAATCAGTGACCGGCAGACGGCTAGAGTCGCGTACCCCTTCGCCGGCCTACCTGCGTCGACTTGCGCCGCGCGAGCCAGAGAATGGGAACGGCCAGCGCGGCGAGTCCCAACGTAGCCGGCTCCGGAACGGCATACAACTGGACCTCCGCGACCGAATAATACTGGTCTCCCAAGTCAGCGTCTATCCTCACTGCGGTGGCGAATACCGGCGCAAAGGTCACTTCGCGTGTCACAAGCCAAAACGGACCCGCTGTTCCGATAGAAACCAGCGGCAGCCAGGCGCCTCCCGGCGTACGGTACTCCATGTGATACACGTCGTTGTTGTCAGCTTGCACTTTAGCTGCGCCAATCTGATACGTGCCGCCCAAGTCGATCTCAATGATATTTCCCGCGGAAGCCGGCTGGCTTTCATCCCACCAAACCGCTTGCTGCCAATAGGTCACCTCAGGCTTAAAAATGCCGTCCGTGATGGAGGAAAGCGCCTCCGTTACAGGTAACCCGTCGCCAGTTGGCCCACCTGCACCTACCACTGCCGTTGCACTCACTGATTTGCCTAACGCCACATTGAGAGGCGCGCCGGATAAACTGAAACAGAGAGCTGCAACTGCCGCTAGAGCAACAAGATATCTCACATTTCCTCCTGACTTGATCGCGCTATCCTTGCGCGCACTATCTGGCGAGTTTAACAATGCGGGTGAATCGAACACAATGGTCACAGCGTACTGGAAGCTGAGTAGCCAGCAAGACTCGTCTTTTTCGGACTCAATGACGTCTATTCTTCAGCAAGAGAGCCCAGGGTGATCTTTAGAGAAGTCGACGACCGCGACTTGGTGTTACGCGCCCGCAAGGGTGGTGTCGACGCTTACAACGCGCTCGTTTCGCGTTGGGAGAAGCGGCTGTTCAACTACCTGTTGCGGTTCACCGGCAACTCCGAAGATGCGCTCGACCTGTGCCAGGACGCTTTCCTGAAGGCGTATCAGAGTCTGGCCCGGTTGGAAGACCCGGCGCGTTTTGGAGGCTGGCTGTTCCGGATTGCCCATAACGAAGCGATATCAGCAATCCGCAGGAGCAAGCCCGAGGTATCGATCGAGGACCAGCCTCCCGAGAGCGGCAGAAGGACGGCGCCGGGAATGGCGCCGGTGGAGGTCAGCCTCGCGGTGGAATCCGCTTTGGCCAAACTTAGCTCCGACCAGCGCGAAGCGGTGCTGCTCAAGGTTTACCAGGGGTTCAAGTTTGAGGAGATTGCCGAGATCCTGGGGTGCCCGCCGTCGACGGTGAAGTCGAGGGTCTACACAGGACTTGAGTTGCTGAAGGAGATGCTGTCGCCGGCGGGAGCACCGCGCGGATAGCAACAGATGGCGGAAGGGGAGTCGTATCTACATGCAGTGCCATGAAAACGATTGGAAGGCTTACCTGCTGGAGGAACTGCCCCCGGCGGAACGATCCCGGTTGAAGAACCATCTTGGCGAGTGCGCCGGGTGTGCCGCGGAATACGAACGCCTCTCTCTTACCCTTACTGCGCTGCGCCGGTTGCCGGAAGTTGAGATGCCGCGGCGGATCGCGTTTGTCTCAGATCCTGTTTTCGAGCCTTCGTGGTGGCGCAGGTTCTGGAGTTCGGCGCCGCGGCTGGCGTTTGCGGGAATGGCGATGCTGGCGCTTGCGATTGTGGTGCATGCTTACGCTCCCCGGCAGGCTGCTACCCAAGGCGTGGATGAAGCGAAGCTCCAGGCAATGGTTGAGCAGCAGGTACAGGCGCGGCTCACCGCCGCGGTGGATCAGCGCGTCCGCGAGACGGTTCTTCCCCTGGTTCAGGAAACCGCCCGCAAGGCGGCGGAGTCGCAATCGGGAGCTGTGGCGGCACAGTTGGTGGCCGAGTTGGACCAGAAACTGAAGTCGCAGCGCAAGTCAGACCTGGCGACCATCGGTGAGGAATTCGACCTGATACAACGCCGGATGGGCATGATGTATGTCACGGCGAGCCGGCAGGGGGGCGAATGATTTACCGTTTTCTGGCAATTCTGTGCGCGCTAGCCGCCCCGGCCACGCTCGCCGAAGGGCAGGGGGCGCATCCAAGCCGGGCGGAACTGGAAGCCGTCGAGCGCGGCATCGACCAGAAGCTGCAGCGGTTCGCCCCAGAAAATCCGTTTGTTTTGTTGGGTTTGACTCGCGGTGTTTATCTGGAAGGCTATGGCGCGGTTTTCACGGTGGAGATGAACCTGGTGCAAGCGCCGGGAATTACACCGTTCCGGCCTTCCTTCAGTAGAGAGGAAATAGCGCGCATCCGCGAGGCCAAGCTGCAAAGGCTTCCGCAACTGAGGGCGCTGATGCGGGATATGCTGCTGGCCGGCAGCGCTTCGCTCGACCGGGTCGGACTGGATGAGCACATCGTGATCGCCGTGAGCGTTTTCCACCACAATTGGGAAGACAAAGCCGGTCTGCCGTCTCAAGTCGTAATGCTGGCCAAACGCAAGGCACTGTTGGATGTGCAATTGAACCGCGCTCCGGCAGCCACTCTCGAAACTGCTCTGCGCGTAAGGGAATACTGAAACGATGCGTCTTGGCGAGATATTGATGGAGCGGCGGCTCCTGACCCAGGAGGACCTTGACCGCGCGCTCGAACTCCAAGCCGAGCGGGGCGACAAAATCGGACGGATTCTCGTTGACTTGGGATTTGTGGCCGCCAGAGACGTGCTGGCAGCGCTTTCGACACAGTTGTCCGTGCCGCTTGTGACGTTGGAAGAGCCGCCGCCGGTAACTCCCGAAACCGAGCGGCTCTCGGCGCGCTTTCTGCGCCAGGTGCGGGCGATCCCGTATCGCATGGTCGATTCCACGCTCGAACTGGCAATGGCCGATCCTCTCGATTTTGAGACGCTGGCCGCGGCCAGGAACGCGTCCGGGCTACGGGTGAAACCGGTTCTCGCCGCGGAACAGGAGATCCTGGATGCAATCGACCGCTTCTACGGCGAAAGCCAGCGCACGGAGCCGGAGTTTGGCTTCGACAGCGACGAAGCAGGCGCCGACCTGGAGCAACTTCGCGACATGGCGAGCGAGGCTCCGGTCATCCGGCTGGTCAACGCAATGATTGCCCAGGCCGTCGAAAAACGGGCGTCCGATATTCACATCGAGCCGTTCGAAAAGGAATTCCGCGTTCGCTACCGCATCGACGGCGTGCTGTACGACCAGGATTCGCCGCCGCGTGAGTTGAAAGCGGCCATCATCTCACGCGTCAAGCTGATGGCGAAGCTGAACATCGCCGAGCGGCGCCTGCCGCAAGACGGACGCATCAAGATCAAGACGCTTGGGCGCGAGGTTGACCTCCGCGTATCGACGTTGCCGACGCTTTATGGCGAAAGCGTGGTGATGCGATTGCTGGACCGCTCCGCGGGCGATTTCTACGACCTGCGCAATCTCGGTTTCGACGACAAGATGCTCCACCGCATGGAGCACTTCACCGCAATGCCTCACGGGATCTTCCTGGTCACCGGTCCTACCGGCAGCGGCAAGTCGACGACGCTGTATTCCGCGCTGAAGCGGATCAATCAATCCGACAAGAAGATCATCACCATCGAAGATCCGGTCGAGTATCAGATGGACGGGATCAACCAGATCCACGTCAACACGCAGATTGGACTCACCTTTGCCGCAGGGTTGCGGCACATCGTGCGCCAGGACCCCGATGTGATCATGGTGGGCGAGATACGCGACCGCGAAACCGCGGATACGGCCATACGCGCATCGCTGACCGGTCACTTTGTCTACTCCACCCTGCATACCAACGATGCGCCCAGCGCCATCACGCGCCTGACCGATATGGGCGTCGAGAATTATCTGATCTGTTCGTCTCTGGTGGCCGTGCTGGCGCAGCGGCTGGTGCGCATGATCTGCCCCCACTGCAAGCGGCCCGACGGCGAACGTCTGGACCCATGGTCGCGCATGGTTCCCGTGTGGCGTGGCGCGGGTTGCGAACGCTGTTTCGGCTCGGGATATACAGGCCGGGTCGGCATCTTCGAGATGATGGAGATGAACGACGAACTGCGCAAGCTGATCATGCGCAATGAGGATGCAGCAGAATTGACACAGGCGGCGCGGCGCAACGGCATGCGCAACCTGCGCGAAGACGGCTGGTGGAAAGTGAGCCAGGGCGTCACGACGCCGGACGAGGTCATGCGCGTGACGCAGGAGTTTTAGCATGTGGGGCGTCAGGTAACCCATCAATGGCGGTAACCACCTACCATTTCAAAGCGGTCGCCAGCGACGGCAAGGTGCGGCTAGGCACGCTCAACGGCGAGACCGAAAAGAGTGTCGCTTCGGAGCTGCGCCGCCAGGGGCTGGTGCCGGTCTACGTGGGCCCGGCGCCGCAGAAAGCCACGGCCTTCAAGCTCCCCGTTTGGAATCCCGGCAAGCGCCGCGATGTCCTCTTCTTTACCCAGGAACTTTCCACCCTGCTGAACGCCGGTGTTCCCCTGGACCGCGCTTTGTCGATTACCGGCGAACTTACAGAGCGGCCTGCGTTCCGTCCGGTCGTGCTGGATATACTGCGCACGCTGAAAGGCGGCAAGTCGCTCGCTGACAGCCTTGCTACGAAGCCCGACTACTTCAGCGAGCTATACGTCAACATGGTCCGGGCCGGAGAAGCGAGCGGTTCGCTAGCCTCTGTTTTTGAACGCCTGGCTGAGTTCGAGCGCACCCGCGACGACCTGCGCAGCTATATCGTGTCGTCGATGGTTTACCCGGTGCTGCTGTCGGTGGTCGGGCTGGTTTCGATCTTCGTGTTGCTGTATTTCGTCGTGCCGCGCTTTGCTTCCGTGTTCGCCGAATCACGGCTGCCGGTACCTCCGATGACCAAAGTGCTTCTGGATGTGAGCGGCTGGATGCGGGAGTATGGCGGGTGGCTGGTTGGAATCGTTATCGCGAGTCTGATTCTTTTCCGCGTTTACATCGGCACCGCTGACGGGCGGTTGTGGTGGGACGGATTCCGGTTGCGGCTGCCGTTGCTCGGCGATGCGCTGCGAAAAGCGGAGACGGCGCGTTTTGCGCGCGCAATGGGAACCCTTGTGGCTAACAGCGTGCCGCTGGTTCAATGTCTTGGAATCGCGCGGTCGATCATCACCAACCGCCGCATGGCCGTAGCATTGGACTCGATCTCACAGGGAGTGAAGCGTGGTGAGGGGATCGCGGCTCCGCTGGCGCGATCGGGACAGTTCCCGCCGCTCGCTTCGCATCTGCTCTCGATCGGCGAAGAGACAGGGCGTCTGGACACGATGTTTGCGCGCATGGCCGACATCTACGACAGCGATACGCGCGCGGCGATCCGGCGCTTCACGGCTTTGTTTGAGCCGCTGATTATTCTGGTCTTAGGATTGATGGTCGGCATACTGGTGTTGAGCATGCTGCTCGCGATTACGAGCATTAACGAGGTGGCGGTGTAATGGATCACTACAGAAATTCGGCAAATCGCAGGCGCCGTAAAGGCGTGACGCTGATCGAAATGCTCGTCGTTCTGACGATCATCGCCGTGTTTGCCGCGGTTGTCGCACCGCGGGTTTTGGGCTATGGCGATCGTGCCCGTGTTACCGCGGCACGCCAGCAAATCGGCAACTTCATGACCGCACTTGGCGCGTATAAGCTGGACACCGGCCTGTATCCAACCAACGAGCAAGGCTTGCAGGTGTTGCGAGTGAAACCGCAGAACGTCAATCAGTGGCAGGGACCGTATCTGCCGCAGGATATACCGGCGGATCCGTGGGGGCGGCCGTATCAGTATCGCTACCCGGGCCAGAACGGCGATGAACCCGAGATCATTTCACTTGGCGCCGACGGACAACCCGGCGGCGAGGGCATCAACGCCGACATCGTGAGCTGGAAGTCGCAGTAATGTCGCGCCGCCGTCCGGAAACCGCGGGCATCACTCTTCTCGAGATGATGATCGTGGTCGCGATCATCTCGTTGATGGCGGGAGTCAGCTTTCCGGCAATTTCCTCGGGTCTCGACACGATCCGGCTGCGTTCCGCCGCCGATGCCCTGGGGTCGTTTTTCACACAGGGGCTAACCCGGATGGAGCGGCGGCAACAGGTGATCGAGTTCGTTTTCCTCGTCCCCGAGAACCGGGTCGTCATGCGCGGCGAAAATGCGGAACCGCCGAAAGAGTATCAATTGACCGGCGGCATATCATTACGCGCCATCTTCCCGCGACCTCCGGGTGAGGCTCAAGCCCCGGTTGTGAGTGTGCTTCTTTATCCCGGTGCGGCTTTCCCCCGCGTCGCGGTCGAATTGGTGAACCGGCGCGGCATGCGCCGCTGGGTCAGCATCGACCCGGTGACCGGTGCGCCGCAGGTGGGGGATCCGCCGGCGTATGTAGTGGAGGCGCAGGCTCAGCCGTGACGCGCAGACGCAGCTCCGGGTTCACCCTTCTCGAAGTACTGGTGGCAACGACGATCATGGCGCTGGCCATCGCAGGCTTGCTGTCCAATCTGCATGGCTCGTTGAGCAACGCGGCGCGGCTGACCGATTATGACCGGGCCGCGGTTCTCGCCCGGCGCCAGATGGATGAGTTGTTGCTGAACAAGCAGCTACCCAAAGGAGTGCTCCTGGAAGCGCCCTTCGATCCCGCCATGAGCGGCGCTGCCGGCTATCACTGGCGCGCGCGCGTCTTGCCATTTGAAAGCGTGCAGCCGCAGATTGCGCCGGGCCAGCGCATTCTGGAGCGAATTGAGTTGGAAGTGAGTTGGTCCGACGGCAAAAAGCGTAAGACGCTGACGCTCGAAGCGTTCCGGCAGAATATCGTGCGGCCGGAGGACATGCTGGCGATCGCCGGTGGCAGGCCCGCATTATGAGACGCGGACAGCAACATGGCGCGACGCTGATCGAACTGCTGCTGGCAATCACGCTGGTCAGCATGCTCACGGTGGGGATGCTTTTCTCGATGCGGGTCGGGCTGAATGCGATGTCTTCTTCGAACCGGCGAATCGAGTCCAACCGGCGCTCGCTGGGCGCGCACCGGATTCTCGAATCGCAGTTCGGCGCATTTCTGCCTGTAGTAGCGTCGTGCCGGATTCCGGAGACACCCAGCGGAACGGTTCGAACCCCTTATTTCCAGGGTGAGCCGCAATTGATGCGCTTTGTGACGGGATATTCGCTTCAGGAAGGGCTGCGGGGATATCCTCGCGCCGTGGAGTATTTCGTACAGCAGCGCGAGGATGGTCAAGGCTTCCGGTTGCTGCTGGGAGAATTGCTCTACACCGGCCCGGTGGGTCTCGGCATGTTTTGCCTCTCTCCAGTGCCGGACCCGCTGACGGGGGCGCAGCTTGCGCGATTCCCTGCCCCTAATCTGAATCCTGGAGCGTTTGTGCTGGCCGACCGGCTGGCGAGTGTGCGGTTCCTGTACCTGGAGGAATTGCCGCTACCAGTAGGTCAGCGCTGGCTGCCGCGCTGGACGAAATTCGGCCAGTGGCCGAAGGCTGTAAGGGTGGAGATGATGCCGCTCGCCGCCGACCCTACCCGGGTGCAGCCGATGAGTTTTACCGCTGCGATCAAAGTGAATCGCTTGCCACTGGAGCCCTATGAGGAGTTCTGATGCAAGGAGAACCGCTCAGGTGAAACTCGCCACGGACAACCGCTCCCGAATCCGCTGCACCCAACGTGGCGGCGCGCTCCTTTCCGTGCTTTGGTTGTCCGCCGCGCTTACGGCAATTGCCTTTTCTGTCGCTGTGGGAGTCCGCGGGGAAGTTTCGCGGGCGGAAACCGGCCTCGATTCCGTGAAGACGCACTTCCTGGCACAGGCCGCCGTGGAACGAGCCGCTCTGTACATGATTTGGGGCGGCAGCCACCGCAATCCGGACGGTACGGCACGATTCTGGGAACCGGGAATGCCCTTCCTACGGCTGCCCTTCCCCAGCGGCGAGGCGACGGTTGAGATCATCCCCGAGGCGGCCAAACTGAACTTGAACCGCGTCACCGCTGAAGAGATGGCGCGGCTGATCTTCGCGTTGGGGGCCACGCCGGAATATGCCCGGACGGTCGCGGCCGCGATTCTCGACTGGCGTTCGCCTGCTCCGGCAGGTGGTAGCGCGTTTGACGCCTTTTATTCGTCCCAGCGCCCGTCTTTTCGGGCCCCGCACGCGTCATTCCAACAGATTGAGGAACTGCTTTTGGTTCGCGGAGTTACCCCAGATCTCTACTATGGCCGTATGGACCGGACACCCGAGGGCGCTTTGTATCCTCGTCCGGGCCTGAAGGATTGCGTCACGGTCTGGGCCCCACCGGGACCGCTGGATGTGAATACAGTAAGCGAAGCAGTGATGATCGCGCTTGGCATGCCCCCGCAAACGGCACAGTCAATTGCGCAACTCCGGCGCCGTGCGCCGATTACACCACCGCAACTGGCATTGATGGCTCCCGTGATGGGCGCCGCCGTGGGACGGTTGGGAATTGGCGGGGGACCAACCTACACGTTGCGCGCCACGGCGCGGCTGTACCGTCCGGATGGCGCGCTGTCCGATCTGAAACGTTCGGTGGCTGGAGTCGTTCGCTTTAAGCCTGAATACCAGGACGGGTATCAGGTTCTGCAGTGGCGTGACAATGCGGTCACCGACAGGCCGGTATTCGAACTATGGTCCAGATAGGCGATCCAACATTGCGCAAAGCTCTGTCCTTCGGGACAGGCTGCGCGGTCGTTATCCAAGACGACGCGTTGGAAATAACGATCACACGCGTCCGCCCGGGCGGGGCTCGCATTATCGCCACCACTCGCATCGAAGGTTTCCGGGAACTGCCTGCGGCGGAGTGGGGTATCGAGTACGGCAAGTTCCTTTCCCGCCATAACGGGAGACATCTTGCCGCGTACGCCATCCTGCCGCGCAATGAAGTAATTGTGCGCCAGATTTCCCTGCCGGGCGTCGACGATAAGGATGTCGCCAATGCGATTCGCTATCAGCTCGATTCGCTCCACCCGTACGGCGAGGACGATATCTACGCGGATTGGAAACGCCTCGGCGCAACGCCCCATTTTCTGATCGGTATCGCCGAGAAAACGGTTGTCGACCGCTACACGGCGCTGTTCACGGAAGCCGGTATCAAGCTGGCTGGATTTACTTTGTCGGCGGCAGCGGTTTACGCTGCGCATCGTCTTTTGCAGCAGCCCCGTGCCGGGGGCTTTCTTGCGGTGCATCACTTGGAAGCCGGTCCGGCTAGTGAAGTCGAACTGTACGGCGAGAGCCCCGCTAAGCCTGTATTCTCGGCGCTGTTCGACATGCCCGCCGAGCGCGCGATTGGGCTCGCGCTATCGGAGTTGCGGCTCAGTTCAGAGAACCCACCTGTGGACTTAGCCGACGTCCTGCCGCCGCTTTCGGGAGCACCTTCCGACTATGACTTCTCGCGTGCGGGACGTTCGCGGAGCGCGCTTTCCTATGCCGCTTCGCTGGCAGCCGCGTGTCCTCACTTGGGCGCGACGGTGAACCTGCTGCCAGCGGAACTACGCGTTTCCACATCGCGGCTGCACTATGTCCCGACGGCCGTGCTGAGCGTGATTCTGTTGCTGATGGGGGTTGGCTTGGCCCTGCAAGGCTCGTGGCACGACCGCAGATACAGTGAACTCATTCAGGCCGAGATGCGAAAACTGGAGCCGGCCGCGCGCAAGATCGAAAAGCTGGATCAGCAGACGCAGCAGGTTTCAGCACGGATCAATGCGCTGGCTGAGTTCCGCTCGCGCACCAGGTCCGATCTCGAGGTATTACAGGAACTGACCCGTATTCTGGCGCCACCGGCTTGGGTGAATGGCATGGACATCAACCGCACCACAGTGCAGTTGAGCGGCGAAGCCGAACAAGCCGAGGGCCTGTTGCGCGTCCTGGACTCGTCTCCGCTGCTTCAGAATTCCGAATTCATGATGCCGATCACGCGCGGCGGAGCAGGCGAGACTTTCCGTATCCGCAGCCAGAGAGAGGTACGGCGATGACGATCTCAAAGCGCGATCAACGGGCCCTGGTGATTCTGCTACCCGTCGTGTTAATCGCTCTCGCGGTGCAGTTCTGGCCGCAATCGAATCAGGCCATCGTTTCTGCTACGTCTATCCCGCAAGCCGAGCAACGGCTGGACGGCCTGCGCAGGCGGGCCGCCGCCGTTCCGGGTTATGAAGCTGCGCTGAAGACGTTGGAAGCTGAACTCGCGGAACGGGAAAAGGGGCTGATCCAGGCTGAGACCGCGGCCCAGGCGCAGGCGCGGCTGGTGGAAATCGTGCGTCGCGTGTGGCGCTCGCAGTCTCCTCCGGTGGAGATCCGCAACGTGGAACTCCGGCCCGCGGCGCGATTCGGCAAGGACTATGGTGAGGTAACGGCAGCGGTCAACTTCATCTGCCGGATCGAGCAGATCGTGAATCTGCTGGCCGATCTCGCCAATCAGCCGGAGTTGATCGCCACCAGCGATCTCCAGTTTGGCCCGGCGACCGGCCGTGAGAAGGTCGTTAGCGTACGAATGTCGGTAACCGGCCTTGTTCCGGGCAGGTTGGTGCCGGATCGAAAGGACCCGCTGCTGTGATACTCCAGTGCGGTGTGTCAGCCGGAGTGCTATGAAGGGGAAACTTTGGCTCATCAACCTCGCCCTGATTGGGCTGATCGGCTTTGCCGGCTGGAAGCTGCGGCAGAATTGGGAAGCCGCTCAGGCGCGCGAGCGCGCTCTGCTGAGTAAGTCAGTCCCGCAACCCGCACCTCCTGTGGTTCCGGTTCCGCCGAAGCCGGGACCTGTCACCGGCGCGTCATTCCTGGAAGTTGCCGAGAAGCTGCTTTTCAGCCGGGACCGCAATCCCACGGTTGTGCTTGAGGTGGAAGCTCCTAAGCCGGTGCCGCCGTTCCCGCGCTTCCATGGCGTGATGGACCTCGGGGCGGGTCCCTCGGTGATTCTTACGGCGCCGGGCAAAGAACAGAAATCGTACAAACTGGGCGAGCAGGTCGGCGATTTCAAGCTGGTTTCCGTCTCTAGAACAGGCATCGTCTTCGAGTGGGAAGGAAAGCAACTGCTGGCGAAACTGGAAGACATCACCGATCGCCAGCCGATTCCGGAGCAGGCCCCGCAGCAGACCGCTGCCGCGGCGGCGCCACGCACGCAGCAGGGGACCACCACTCTGGCGCCTTCGGCTCCCAAGCCGGGCGCAGATTTGGGAGGTCAGGTCCGCGGCTGCGACCCGAATGACTCTTCCCCATCCGGAACGGTGGCGGACGGTTTCCGCAAGGTCGTTACCGAGAATCCTTTCGGCAAATCCTGCCGCTGGGAACCGATCCGGTAAAGATGCGAACAGGAGAAGTAATGAAGATCACGACACTATGTGCGCTCTGTACCTTTCTTGGGTCACTGGCGTTCGCCCAGGAAACAAAGAAGAAGAACACCGCGCCACCCGCTTCAGCCCCGCAGAAGCAACAGCAACAAAAGCAACCTCCCCGTGGAACCAGCGGTTTACCCCTTGGAGCTGAACGTACGGCGGAGGGGACGTATCGGTGGAAAGATAAAGACGGCAAGGTATGGATCTTCCGCGAAACCCCGTTCGGCTACATGCGCAGTTCCGAGGCAGCCGCCGAGGAGAACACAAAGGTTACTCAGTCCGAGAAGCTCATCGTGGTCGCGGGTGTCGAGGGGGATACAATCCGTTTTGAGCGCCCGAATGCCTTCGGCGTTTCTCGCTGGACCCGCAAGAAAGCCGAGTTGAACACGGAAGAACAGCAGGCGTTGGACCGGTTTGAGAACCGCTCTTCTGAAGGCGCTGCGAACTCCCGCAAACAAGAATCCCAGAACTAGCAAACGACAAAGGACCGATCACCCGACATGCCGAAAAGCGCGCGACCCAGCCAAGCCTTCATCGCTGGAATCATGGCACTGCTGCTCGTGTGGGAGCCCGCGGTACTGGCGCAGAACCCGCCCCAACCTCCGCCGGTCGTTGTGCCGCCCGGGTTTGGGCCGCGTCTGAACCCTAACGAAGCGAAGCCGCAACCTCAGGCTCCGGCGGAAGCAAAACCAGCTCCAGCGCAAGCGCCGAAAACCGAGCCGGCGCCGCCTCCTCCGATTGCGAGCGGTCAGGGTACGTTCGGCGGGTTGAATCTGCAGAACGTCTCGCTTGTGGAAGTGGTCGATTTCCTGGCGCGGCAGTTGAAGATCAACTACATCATCGATCCGCGGGTTCGCGGCGGCGTCACCATCAACACGTACGGAGAAACCAAGGATATTGAACCGCGCGCCCTGCTCGACACC
>Ga0073934_10008760_pt1 | contig 13330 bp, 14 predicted proteins | sample LarsenN4metaG_FD_76834 | JGI IMG/M metagenome (GOLD analysis project Ga0073934, IMG submission 76834) | Hot spring sediment bacterial and archeal communities from British Columbia, Canada, to study Microbial Dark Matter (Phase II) - Larsen... ...
CCGCCGCCCCCGGGCGCGGCGAATGAGCGCGGCGGCACCGCGCCGGCGGCGCAGCCGGGCGCCGGCGGTCGCGCCGCAGCCCGACCGGCCGCCCGCCCTGCTCGAGGAGGGCGAGCAGCGCGTCGTCGCGCTGCTCCGCCATCACTTCGGATCCCCGCCGAAGTCGATCGTGCACGAGGGCAGTGGGCTCTCGAACCTCGTCTACCGCGTGGAGCACGCGGAGGGCGCGTTCGTGGTGCGCCTCTGCCCCGACCCGGCCCGGCTGCCGGCCTTCCTGAAGGAACAGTGGGCGATGACGCAGGCGCGAAAGGCCGGCATCCCGGTGCCGGACGTGCTGGAGGTGGGCAGCGACGTCGTGTCCCAGCCCTACATGGTGTCGCGTCAGGTGGAGGGCCGCGAGGCCACGGGGCACCCCGAGCGCGCGTCGATCCTCCACCGCATGGGCGAGCTCGCGCGGCGCATCCACGGCATCCGCACCCGCGGCTTCGGCCACACCTTCGACTGGTCCGACAACCGCCTCTCGCGCTGCGCGAGCTGGGCGGAGTACCTGCGCGAGGAGCTCGACGCGGAGGGGCGCGTCGCCCTGCTCGCGCGACACCGCATGCTGTCGGAATCGGCGCTGCGCCGGCTGCGCGCGGGCGTGCGGGAGCTGGCGACGCTGCGCGGGCGCCCGGCCCTCGCCCACGGCGACCTGCGCCTCAAGAACGTGATCGTGGACGAGGCGGGCAAGATCACCGCCGTGCTCGACTGGGAGCACTGCCTGTCGAGCCTCCCGCCCTACTGGGACGCGTCCCTGGCGCTCCACGACCTCTCGGTGGACGAGAAGCAGATCTGGCTCGAGGGCTACGGTCTGCCGCAGCGCCGGATCGTCGCCATCGCCCCGGCGCTGCGCACGCTGAATCTCCTCAACTACGCGCCCGCCGTGGCGCAGCTCGCGGCCGCGCGCGACCGCGCGGGGCTCGAGCGCTACCGCACCCGGCTGGCGGGAGCCCTCGACCTGTACGCGCACTGAACCGGACCGCTCGATCCACACACCGTTGGCCGGCGGCTTGCACTGCTTCGGCGGCATGGCGACCTCCGCCGCGTCCCGGCCGTCGCGCCGCAGCTTCCTCGTCGCCAGCGCCTGGCTCGGCGCGCTGGCGCTGGCCGCCCTCTTCGCGCTGCACCCCGAGGTGCCGCTCCTCCTCTTCGCCGGCGTCCTCGCGGCCATCCTGCTCGACGGCCTCGCGGAGCCGCTGCGCCGGGCCGGCCTCTCCCACCGATCGGCGATCGCCCTCGTGGCCGGGCTGGGCGTGGCCGGCGTGGCGCGCGGCGCGGCCCTCGGCGGCAGCGCGCTCCTCCAGCAGGGCCGCGACCTCTTCGACGCGCTGCCCGGCGCCCTGGACCGGGCGCTCGCCGCGGTGGAGCAGCGCGCCCCGGGCGGCGAGGCCCTCGTGGCCGCGGCCAGGCCGAGCGAGGGCGGCTGGCAGCGCATCGCGCCCCTCGCCTTCGGCTCGGTGGCGGGCGTGTTCTCGACGCTTCTCGGCGTCGCCTCGGGCCTGCTCGCGGTGTCCGCCCTGGCGCTCTTCTTCGCCCTCGGCCCCGGCGCCTACGTCGACGGCGTGCTGCACCTCTTCCCCGGCCCCCGTCGCCCCCGCCTGCGCGAGGTGGCCGGCCTCGTGGCCCACGCGCTGCGGCGCTGGCTCGTCGGGCGCGCGATCGCGATGGCGATCGTGGCGCTCGTCACGGGCATCGGCCTCCTCCTCCTCGGCGTGCCGTACGCCTTCGCGCTCGCCCTCGTGGCGGGGATCCTCACCTTCGTGCCGTACGTCGGCCCCATCCTCGCGGCGGCCCCGGCGCTCGTCGTGGCGGGGGCCGAAGGCATGGAGACCGTGCTCTCCGTCGGAGCGCTGTACGTCGGCGCGCAGCTCCTCGAGGACTACGTGGTGACGCCCGTGGTGCAGGGACGCGCCCTCTCGCTGCCGCCCGCGCTCCTCGTCGTCGCCCAGGTCTCGCTGGGCGTGCTGCTCGGCGGTCTCGGCCTCCTCCTCGCCACGCCCTTCGCGGTGATGCTCGTGGTGCTGGTCCAGACGCTCTACGTGGAGGACGTGCTCGGAGAGAAGGTGCACGTGCTCGGCACGCCGCGCTGAGCGGCCCGCCGGCGCAGGAGGGAGCCGCATGCATCGACGCCAGGCCCTCAGCGCGGCCGCGCTCGCGGTCGCCGCGACCTTGGGATTCGCCCGGGATGCCGCCGCCCAGGATGCGGCGCCGTTCCCCGCCGCCGCGGCGGGGGCCCACGAGGTGGGCGTCGCCGGCGTGCGGCGTCTCGGCGACGCCTACGAGGTGTCGCTCGTGAACCGGGGCCGCCTCCCCGTCCGCGACGTCCGGATCGCCGTGACCCATCCCTTCCGCTGGAACGACGAGACGAACCCGGGCGCCTCGAGCCCGAGCCGCGCGGAGGTGCTGGTGTACGAGGGCACCCTCGAGCCCGGCCAGTCCGCCACGTTCCAGATGCGCCCGTCCCCGCCGCTCCCCGAGCGCCCCGACGGCGAGTTCGCGGAGCCGCGGGCGGAGGTGCTCGCCTACACCGTGATCGGGGCGCGCTGAGGGTCAGCCGCGCGGCGCCAGCACCGCCTGGGTCTGCGTGACCTGGGCGACGAGCTTCCCCGCCGCGTCCCGCAGCTCGGTCTGCACCACGATGAAGCTGCGCCCCACGTGGAGCGGGCGGGCCGTCGCATCGACGTGTCCTTCGCGCACGCCGCGCAGGAAGTTCGTCTTCGACTCGATCGTCGTGGTGCCCGCGCCCGGCGGGAGGTTGAGGAACGCGCAGATCGCGCCGAGCGTGTCCGCGAGGCTCATCAGCGCGCCGCCGTGGAGGAGCCCCGCGGTGGTGCAGCGCTCGGCCGCCCAGCGCAGGCAGCCCACCACGGCCTCGGGCGCGGCCTGCCTCACCTCGATGCCGAGGGCCGCGGCGTAGGGCATCGCGGCCACGAGGGCCTTGCGGGCTTCGTCGGTCATGAACGCTCCTCCGGCGCGGGCCTCGATCCGCGGGGCTCGTCGTCCCGTGACCCCATTCTTACACGGACGCTATGCTGCGCCGCCATGTCCCTGCCGAAGCGAGGCGCTCCGCCCGCCGACGTGCTCGCGGCCCTCGAGGCGACGCGCGCGGGCGACGTCGACTGGCGCCGCGGTCGCGCCTTCACCCTCGCGTACAGCGCGGGGCCCGAGGTGCTCGAGCTCGCGCGCGAGGCCTACGGCCGGTTCTCCTCGGAGAACGCCCTCAACACCGACGCCTTTCCGAGCCTGCGCCGCCTGCAGAGCGACGTCATCGGCGCGGTGTCCGGGCTGCTGCACGGCGGAGACGAGGCCGCGGGCTTCCTGACCACCGGCGGCACCGAGAGCCTGCTCATGGCCGTGCTCGCGGCGCGCGAGCGCGCACGGGCGGAGCGGGGCATCACGAACCCGGAGATGGTGCTGCCGGCGAGCGCCCACGCGGCCTTCGAGAAGGGCGCGCACTACTTCGGCGTGCGCTCGGTGCGCGTGCCCGTGCGCGCGAACTGGCGCGCCGACGCCACGGCGATGGCCGGCGCGATCACGCCGAACACGGTGCTGCTGGTGGCGTCGGCGCCGCAGTATCCCCAGGGCGTGATCGACCCCGTGGCCGAGGTGGCGGCCCTGGCGCAGGAGCGGGGCCTCTCCTGTCACGTGGATGCGTGCATGGGCGGGATGACGCTCCCGTTCCTCGAGCGGCTCGGCGAGCGCGTTCCCGCCTGGGACTTCCGCGTGCCGGGCGTGACGTCGATCTCGGTGGACCTCCACAAGTACGGGTACACCGCCAAGGGCGCGTCGGTGATCCTGCACCGCAGCAAGGCGCTGCGGCGGCACCAGACCTTCCAGACGCAGAACTGGCTCGGCGGCTTCTACGCCTCCTCCGGCGTCCTCGGCACGAAGTCGGGCGGCGCCATCGCCGCGGCCTGGGCGGTGCTGCACCACCTCGGCGAGGAGGGCTACCTGCGGCTCGTGCGCGAGGCGCGCGCCGCGTGCCGCCGTCTCGCGGACGGGATCCGCGCCCTGCCCGGCGCCGTGCTCCTGGCCGAGCCCGACGCCACGCTCCTCGCCTTCCGCTTCGAGGACGCCGACCCCTTCGCCGTGGGCGACGCCCTCTGGCGTCGGGGCTGGTATCTCGACCGCCAGGCGCCGCCGCCGGCCCTGCACGCCACCGTAAACGCCGTCCACGCGGCCGTGGCGGACGAGTTCCTCGCCGACCTCGCCGCCAGCCTGGAGGAGGTGCGGCGCGCCTCGGTACGGGGCGCGGCCGGCGCCTACGGCACCCTCGAATAGCGCCTGCGTCGCCGCCGGGGGGCGGCGCGCCGGGACCTCGCCGCCGCGCAGCGGCCCCCGCGCGCGCTGCCCGGGACGGGGCTCAAGGCCCTCGCCCGGCCGGACGAACCGACCGGGGATGCACTCCGACCCGCCCGACGCCCCGTCGTCCCGCGCCCGCGCGGGCGAGATCCTGCTGAAGCGCTGGTCGGCCCTGGGGCTCGCTCCGCAGCCGGGTCCCGGGGGCCGCGGCTGGCTGCTCACCCTGCCCCTGCGGCCGGAGGGCTTCGAGCTGCCGAGCGGGACGCGCCGCCGCTTCGCCAGCCTGACCCTCGTCACCGTGGGCGAGGAGCGCGTCAAGTGCCTGCGGCCGCGCGCCCTGTTCCACCTCCCGCTGCTCCGGATCGTGGACTGCGGGAGCGTCGAGGAGATCGAAACGCGCGTGCGGGCCGCCTGGAGCCAGCGGCTCGAGAGCCTCGGGCGCGCGCGGCGCTGGCTCGAGCGCCTCGGCGTCGAGCCGATCGCTCCGGACGACGCCCCGGTGCTGGAGCTCGCCGTCGGACCCGACGCCCGGGCGGCGGTGCTCGAGCCGGGGCGCGTCGTGCTGCCGGGCCGCGGGATCCTCGCGGGCATGCCCCTGCGCCGGCCGGAGGATCGGCTGCTCTCCGTCGACGGCGCGATCGGCAGCGCCGTGGAGCTCGAGATCGCGATCACGAACCGCCTCGAGGCCCTGGCGCGCGTGCAGCAGCGGCTCGCCCGGGAGGAGCGCCTGCTGCGCCCGCCCGAGGAGGCGACGGCGCGCGACGCGCCGACGCCGGCCCTGGTGCGCGAGCCGCCGCGCCGCGTGCTGCTCGTGGGCGCGCGCCTCGCGAGCGAGCGCGACGTGGCGGACGCCCTGCGGCGCCGCGGCCTCGAGGTGACGGCCGCCCGCACGGCCCAGGAGGCGCTGCGCGCCTTCGAGACCGCCTCTCCGGAGATCGTCGTGGCCGAGACCCACATCGGGCGCTTCGAGGGCATCGAGCTCGTGCCGGCCCTGCGCAGCGTGCCCGGCGTGGAGGAGATCCCGGTCGTGCTCGTCGACGACCGCCCGCGCGAGGAGCGCAAGGAGGCGGCGCGCCGCGCGGGCGCCGCCGGCTACCTGGCCCGGCCCCTCGATCTTCCGAAGCTCGTGGCGGGGATCGCGCAGCTCGTGCGCCGGCCGCGGCGACGGCGCTTCACGCGCTACGGCGACCGCCTCGCGGTGCGGCCGCCCGACACCGACGCCACGTTCGTGACCTCCGAGCTCGGCCGCGGCGGCATGTTCGTGTGGCTCGATCGCGACCGCCCGCTGTCGGAGCACGGCCGCTACCGCATCGAGCTTGCGCCTGCGGTGGGGCCGGTCGAGGTCGACGCCGAGCTGGTGTACAAGCGCACGGGCCCCGGCACGGCGCGGCAGGGCGCAGGCCTGCGCTTCCGCGCGTTCCCGAACGGCGGCGAGGAGCGCTGGATCGCATATCTGCGGAGCCTCGAGGGCGCGCGGGTCCCGGTGTAGCGCGGCCCGGCGTCGGGCCTGCCTCGCCGGCCCGCCGCAGGGCGGACGACCCGCCGGCTAGAAGCCCGACGCGAGCTTGGCGCGGGCCTTCTCCACGTCGTTGTCCATCACGGTCTTGCGCTTGTCGGCGAGCGCCGCGGCCTCCGCCTCCTTGGCCAGCCGGGAGATGTAGTCCTCGGCCGCCTCGACGGCGCGGTCGATGGCGGCGCCGGAGACGCGCAGGCCCCCTCCGTGCTTCACGAGCAAGCGCTTCACCACCGCGTTCGGAAGCTCACCCATCGTTCCCCCCAGATCTCGGGCCCGTTGTCGCCCGGGTTGTGCGAGCCCCGTCGGGGCGTCTCGCGTAGCGGATGCCGCGCATCCGACCGAAGAACTCGGAATTCACGCTCCCGACGATCCTAGGAGGCGCCGCGCGGGCTCGTCAACCCGGGCGCCTGCCCGCCGGGGACGGCGGGATGTGACGCCCGAGGAACTCGGCGACGGCTTCGGCGAGGGCGGGACCGTCGTGATCCACGGGCACGACGTGCCCCGAGCGCGGGCAGGCGAAGCGCTCGCGCACCGGCGACGCCACCCCGGAGAGGATGGCCTCGGCGTCGGCCGGCCGGGCCGTGCGGTCGTGGGCCCCGTGAGCGACGAGGAGGGGGACGCGCACGCGCGGCAGGCGGAGACGCACCGCCCGCTGGAGCCGGATCAGCGCCGACACGCTGCGCAGCGGCATGACGGGCAGCGACGGATGACGCGCCCGGGCCGCGTCGTCGCGGATGTCGGAGCCGCCCGTCTTCGGATGGAAGGGGCGCAGTCGCCAGGCCCAGGGCACGACGAGGCGGATCGGGAGCGGCAGGGCGAGGGGCGTCCCCACCACCACCGCGGCGTCGACCTCGTCCTCCGCGGCGAGGGCCAGGGCCAGGAGGCCCCCCATGGAGAGGCCCACGGCAAACACGGCCTGGTGTCGGGCGCGCAGGGCGCGGGCGTGGGCGCGCGCCGCGGCGAGCCAGGGCTCGGGGCCCGCGAGGCCGGCCAGCTCGTCGGGCGTGCCGCCGTGGCCGGGCAGCACGGGCCCCAGGGCGCGGACGCCCCGGGCCGCCAGCGCCTCGCCCAGGGGCCGGACCTCGTAGGGCGTGCCGGTGAGGCCGTGCAGGCAGAGCGTCGCCGCCGCGGCCGCCGTCGCGCCCGCGCCCGGGAGGTCGAAGGGGCCGGCATCCACCGCCGGCGCGGCCGGCGCGGCGCTCACGGCTCGGCCGCGAGCTCCGCGCGGGCGGCCTCCTCGGCCGCGCGCACGACCTCGCGCAGGGGCGAGCCGCTGCGGCGGGCCGCGCGCTTGCAGTCCTCGTACTCCGCCGACACCTCCCGGCGTCCCGCGTCGTCGCGCACCACCTTGACCGCGATCCGGCCGAAGGGCGTCGCGACGCGGCGGCTCTCGCGCGCGAGCACCAGGCGATCCGCCTCGACGCTGCGCACGCCGATGGCCGTCGACTCGGCGAACAGCACCGAGGCGAGGCGCAGCCGGTCGCTCGGCCGGCCCAGCACCCGCACCAGGAAGCCCGGGCGATTCTTCTTCATCTGCTGGTGCTGCAGCGCGACGTCGAGGGCGCCGGCCTCGAACAGCCGCTCGAGCAGCCAGTCGAAGTGCTCGGGCACGAGGTCGTCGAGGTTGGTCTCGAGCACCACCACGCGGTCGGCCCCGACGCGCCCGCTGCGCCCCAGGATGGCCCGCACGACGTTCGGCATGGGGCCGGGCCGGTCGCCCCCGGCGCCGTAGCCCACGGCCTCGGGGACGAGCGCCGGCATGGCGCCCCACTCGTCCACGATCGTGCGCAGGATCGCGGCGCCCGTCGGCGTCACCGTCTCCCAGGGCACGTGGGCCGGCACGGTGGGAAGCCCGCGCAGCAGCTCCACGGTGGCGGGCGCGGGCAGCGGCAGCCGACCGTGGGCGGTGTCGACGTGGCCGTGGCCGAGGGCGACCGGGGAGCAGGACACGCGCTCCACGCCGAGCCGCGCGAGGCCGATGGCGGCGCCCGTCACGTCGACGAGGGCGTCGACGGCGCCCACCTCGTGGAAGTGCACGGCGTCGACCGGCACGCGGTGCACGCGCGCCTCGGCGCGCGCCAGCGCCTCGAAGATGGCGAGGGCGCGCTCGCGCACGGGCGCCGCGAGGCGCGCGCGCTCCAGCACGCGGCGGATCTCGCGGTACGCGCGGCCGTGGGCGTGGTCGTGCCCCGGCTCGGCGCCCGAGCCCGCGTGCGGAACGCCGTCGTGGGCCTCGTGCGCGTGGGCGCCGCCGTCTCCGTGCGCCGGCCGATGGGCGCGGCCGTTCGCCCGCGACGCCGCGGCGCGACGCCGTCCGGGGCGGGCGGAGGCCGCCGCGCCCGGCAGCCGCACGTCGACGTAGAGCGCGCCGAGGGCGCCCCGCCGCACGCGCTGCACGAGCAGCCGGTGCGGCAGGTCGAGCCCGGCCAGGTCCTGCTCGAGCGCGCGCCGCGACAGCCCGAGATCGAGCAACGCGCCGAGGAACATGTTCCCGGCCATGCCGGAGAAGGCGTCGAGGTGGAGATGCCGGCGCGCGCCGGCCGCGGCCGTCTCGCGCGGCGCGCGCCGCGCGGGCGGCGGGCGGACCGCGGCCGCGCCGGCGTCAGATCCGGTTGACGAGCGTCGCGACATAGGCGGCCCCGAAGCCGTTGTCGATGTTCACCACCGTCACGTTGGAGGCGCAGCTCGTGAGCATGCCGAGGAGCGCCGCGAGGCCGCCGAAGGACGCTCCGTAGCCGACGCTCGTCGGCACCGCGATCACGGGCTTGTCGACGAGGCCGCCCACCACCGAGGGCAGCGCGCCCTCCATGCCCGCCACCACGATCAGCACCCGGGCCGAGCGCAGCAGCTCGCTCGCCGACAGCAGCCGGTGCAGGCCCGCGACGCCCACGTCCGCGAGGGGCTCCACCCGGTTGCCGAAGCGCCGCGCGACGCCGATCGCCTCCGCCGCCACCGGCCGGTCGGCCGTGCCCGCCGACACCACGGCGATGACGCCGCGGCCCGTGATCGGCACCTCCTTCCGCCCGACCCAGAGCAGCCTCGCGGGGGCGTCGTACTCCGCGTCGGGCAGCGCGCGGGCCACGCGCTCGGCCACGTCGGGCTCGATGCGCGTCGCCAGCACGTCCTGGCCGGCGTGGCGCAGGGTTCGGGCGATCTCGATCACCTGCTCGGGCGTCTTGCCGGGCCCGTAGATCACCTCGGGCACGCCGTGGCGCAGGGCGCGATGGGTGTCCACGCGCGCATGCTCGTTGTCGAGGTACGGCAGGTGGGCGAGCTTCTCGAGGGCGGCGTCGGGGGCCAGCTCGCCCGCGCGCACGCGCTCCAGCACTTCACGCAGGGTCTCGCGGGTCACGCCGCGCACGGTATCCCGCGCCCCCGCGCGTGGCTAGAAAGGGCGCCGGGCGAAGCCGCGGCGGCCTAGGAAGCGGGCCCCGGCTCCCCGCTCCGCGGCGGGACGGGAGCGGGCGCGAACACGACGAGGCCGCGCAGCTCGCCCGCGCCGTCGTGGATCTCGGTCTCGATCAGCAGCGCGTCGCCCTCGCCGCGCGCCGCGAGGAGCGAGCCCAGCACGGCGCTCGCCCCGCCGAGGGCGAGCACCGGCACCGAGGGCAGGACGCGCGCCCCGAGCGTGTCGGCCATCGCCGACACCACGCTCGAGGCGAGGATGTTGCCGACCTCGCGCAGCGCGGACTCCTCCTCGGGACCGAGAGGCCGCGGCGCGTCGCCCGGCCCGCGCCGCAGCAGCAGCGCCAGCAGCGCATCGCGCGCGGCGGCGGAGAAGAGCACCGCCAGCAGCCCGCCCGGCCCGCCCTCGATCTCGAAGAACACCCCCGTGTCCCAGGCCTTGAGCTCGTGGCTCAGCGGCCGCGACGAGCGGCCGCGCACGGCCGGCGGGCGCATGCGGATCGTGCGCCCCACGAGGCGCGCGAAGGAGGTCGCGGCGTGGCCGGCGCCGATGCTGCCGAGCTCGCGCAGCCGGTCGATGGCGGCGAGATCGCCTTGCACGGGCGCGCTCACGGCAGGTGGTTCAGGTCCAGCAGGAAGACGGGCGTGCCGTCCCCCAGGACCGTGAGGCCCGCGAGCGCGCGCACGCCCACGAGGAGCGGCGGCACGGGCTTGACGTAGATCTCCTGCTGGCCGGCCAGGCGCTCGACCACGAGGGCCACGCGCTCGCCGCGCACCTCGCCGAGGGCGAGGGTGACGCGGCCGCCGGGGCCGGCCGGCGGTCGCTCGGGCAGCCCGAGGCGCGGCGCGAGGTCCAGCACCAGCAGCGGCTCGTCGTCGATCAGCACGAAGGCCTCGCCCCCGGTGCGCTCGATCGCCTCCGCCTCCACCTCGAGGATGCGGCCGATGCGGGTGATCGGGATCGCCACGAGCTCGCCCGCGATCCCGAAGAGGAGCACGCGCTGCACGGCGGCGGCGATCGGCACCACGAGCGTCGTGGCGGTGCCGCGTCCGTGCTCGGTGTCGATCTCCACCCGTCCGCCCAGGGACTCGAGCGTGGCGCGCACCGCGTCCATGCCGACGCCGCGACCCGACACCGCGGAGACACTGCGCGCCGTGCTGAGGCCGGGGTGGAACACGAGGGCCGCGACTTCCGCGGGCGGGAGGTCGTCGGCGAGGGCGGGCGCCAGGAGGCCCACCTCCACGGCGCGCCGGCGCACGGCGTCGAGGTCGATGCCGCCGCCGTCGTCGCGCACGCCGATCCGCACCTCGTCCTTCTCGCGCCGCGCCTCGACCACGATCGTGCCGGCCTCGGGCTTGCCCGCGGCGCGCCGCGCGTCCGGCGGTTCGATGCCGTGGTCCACGGCGTTGCGCAGCAGGTGGACGAGCGGGTCGCCCAGGCGATCGAGGATCGAGCGGTCGAGCTCGAGCTCGACGCCGCGCAGCTCCACGGAGACCTTCTTGCCGAGCTGCAGCGCCAGCTCCCGCGCGAGACGCGGGAGGTTCTCGGCGATGCGCAGCAGCGGTACGGTGCGCAGATCGAGGGCGCGCCGCTGCAGCTCGCCCACCACGCGGTCCATGCGGTCGAGGCCGCCGGCGAAGCCGGCGTCGCGCGCGGCCGTGGGCGCGGCGGCGGTGCGGAGCTGGCTCGAGGCGAGGATCACCTCGCCCACCGCGGAGAGGAAGCGGTCGAGGGTCTCGGTGCGCACCCGCACGGAGGGCGGGATCGGGAGCGCGGGCGGCCGCAGCTCCGACGCCGCGCTGCGACGGGGCGCCGGGGCGGCGCCGGGCGCGAGGCCGCCCGCTACGGGGTCGTCCGCGCTTTTTTTCGGGGCTCGGCGGCGCCCTCCCCTGCGCGCAGCGCCTCGAGCAGCTCCGCCTCGGCCGGGGCCGGGGCGTTCTCCTCGCGCACCGCGCCCACCATCTGCTCGAGCACGCCGAGCGCGCGGAAGAGCAGCGGCAGGTCGTCCGCGCCGTCCACGCGGCCGGCCTGGCGCACCCGCTCCATGCGGTCCTCGAGCCGGTGGGCCAGCTCCGAGATCGCGCCGTAGTCGAGGGAGGCGGCCATGCCCTTGATCGAGTGGGCCATCCGGAACACGAGGTCGATCGACTCCGTGTGCCCGGCGTCCTTCTCGAGGGCGAGCAGCGCGCGGCTGATCTCCGCGAGGTGCTCGGTCGCCTCCTCCAGGAAGAGCGTGCGGTACTTCGCGAGGTCCACGCGGGCGGCTCTACTTCTCGAGCACCTTCGCCAGCGTCGAGACCACCGAGTCGGGCTTGAACGGCTTCACGATGAAGTCCTTCGCCCCGGCCTGGAGCGCCTCCATCACGAGCGTCTCCTGGCCGAGCGCGCTGCACATCACGATCTTCGCCGTGGCGTCGTGCTTCAGGATGCCCTTCACGGCGTCGATGCCCGAGCAGCGCGGCATCACGATGTCCATCGTCACGAGGTCGGGACGCAGCTTCGCGAAGGCGTCCACCGCCTCCACGCCGTCCACGGCCTCGCCCACCACCTCGAGGCCCTCGGCCTCGAGGATCTCGCGGATCATCTGGCGCATGAACGCCGCGTCGTCCGCGACCAGCACTCGACCCTTCATCACGCTCCTCCCTGGCCGATCGAGGCCCGGCCCGATGCCCGGTCGACCGCCTGCTCGATCGCCTGGGCGGCGCGAGCGAGCAGTCGACCCGTGGACAGGATGTGGACGATGCGCCCGTCGATCGGGCGCCTCGCCGCGACGAGGCTGCCGGTGCGCGGCAGCGCCTCGCCGAGGCTCGCGAGACCGAGCACGCGATCGACCGGCAGGCCGAGGCGTCCGGCCTCGCCGAGGCCGCTCGCGCCGTCGCCGATCACGAGCAGGTGCGCGGGCGCGCCCGCGGCGTCGCTCGTGCCGAAGAGCGCCGCACAGGACACCACGGGCAGCGCGTCGCCGTGGTGGTTCACGACGCCCGCCACGGCGGGCGGCAGCGTCGGGATGCAGGCGCTGCGCGACACCTCCGACACCTCGAGCACGTCGGCGATGGGCAGCGCGTAGGCGGCACCCGCGATCTCGAAGGTGAGGAGCCGGCACCCGTCCTCGGCCAGCGCGACGCTCATCGCGTCTCCTCGTCCGCGAGAGGCGGGCGGCCGTCGCGATCGTCGGTGCGGAAGCCGCGCAGCACGCCGCGCAGGGCCTCCGCCAGGGCCGCGAGGCGCTGGGACGACTGCACCATCTCCGAGGTGGCGCCGGCCTGCACGCGCGCCACGCTCGTCACCTCCTCCACCGAGGCGGCGTTGGCCGCGGCCATGCTGCCGATCTCGCCCACGCTGCCGACCATGCGCTCGGCGTCGCGGGCCTGCCCGTCGGCCTCCTGGAAGATCTCCTCCGCGCGCGTCGCCGCCTCCGACACCGCGGCGCGGATCTGCTCCAGCGACAGCGCGATGGTGTTGACGTCCTCGCGGCCCTCGCTGATCACCTGGCTCGACTGGCGCATCTCGTCCGCCACCCCGTGGGTGTCCGACTGGATCTCGTGGATCAGCTTCGAGATCTCGTCGGCGCTGCGGCCCGCGCTCTCCGCGAGCTTGCGGATCTCGTCGGCCACCACCGCGAAGCCGCGCCCGGCCTCGCCGGCCCGCGCCGCCTCGATCGAGGCGTTGAGGGAGAGCAGGTTCGTGCGGTGGGCGACGCTCGTGATCATCTCGATGATCTGGTGCACGTGGCGGGTCTTGGCCTCGAGCCGGAACACCATCTCGCCGGCCTGCTCCACGCGCTCGAACACCGTGCGCATCTTCTCGAGGGCGAGCCGCGAGACGTCGACGCCGGCGTTGGCCTTCTGGCTGGCCTCGGCGGAGAAGCCGAACGCCTCGCGCGCGCGCGAGGCCGTGAGCTCGATGGCGGCGGCGATGTCCTGGGTGAGGCGCGCCGCGCCGTCGAGCAGCTCCTGCTCGCGCGAGACGCCCTCGGACACGCGCCCGAGGGTCGAGGTGATCTTGTCGTTGCCCGCCGAGAGGTCCTGCGCGGAGCGGGAGACGCCGCTCGCGGCGCCCGACACCTC
>Ga0073934_10008761_pt1 | contig 13330 bp, 9 predicted proteins | sample LarsenN4metaG_FD_76834 | JGI IMG/M metagenome (GOLD analysis project Ga0073934, IMG submission 76834) | Hot spring sediment bacterial and archeal communities from British Columbia, Canada, to study Microbial Dark Matter (Phase II) - Larsen... ...
CTACGTCTGGTCAATGATTTGGCATCGAACTACAAAAATGTATGCACACATAATTCATGACCAAATTCAGCAACGCCTTCTAAAGCTACGCAAAAACTCTCAAATTCCTCTGCCTTTGTGTACTCTGCATCTTGGTGCTTTTTACTTTATATGATCGGTATGTTTAACAAAAATATTGTCTCCCAACTAGACTTTAAGATTATAAGAGAATTTTCTTAAATCATTATAAATTTCCACTAGCAAAAATTCTTATTAGTTATCATATGGATTTTATGAGAAGTATTAAATTAAAATGAAAATAATTTATGCAAAATCAAGATATAGGAATGAAATTTTATCGCTTTTTAGATGAAATTTATCAAATACATTTACCATCCAAACATTCTTTTTTTGCTTGTCTAGCAAAATTCCCACCAGAAAAACTCTGTTCTCCCAATTTGTTAGGAAATTTATATATAAGATATCAAGCAGCTTGCCATGCTACTAGGGTGATGGTTTATTGTGTTCCACACCTTGATAGTCCAGCTTTACGGGTGCGGAAGCTGAGAATTATTAGTGATGATGATAGTCTCAAAGATAGTGATACCCATCATTATCAATTGAGCCGGGTCTTTAGGAATATGGGGGCAGAATTGTTGATTGCAGATGAAGATTTTGGTAGTTTAGATGATTTGCAAAAAAAACTCGATCCCATGACTGCTGATTTCGTTTCTTTAGTGCAGAATATATACCCCAAGTCTTTAGGGCCTTGGTGTGTAATCGAAATGTTTGCAGATGATTGGATGCGGGCTTTAATGAATAGTCTTTCTCATTCTTTTCCTCTTATTAAAGAAGAACCATATTTTGCGGAATGTTTTTCCCAAGGTGTGGAAGAAAGACATGCCCAGGAAGCGCGAGAAATCACCAAGTTTATTTTGATGCAATCGCCAGAATTACTAACACCAACTATGGAAGGTGCAAAGATGATGGCTACTGGACTAGATAAGTTTTGGTTTGGTTTAGAAAAGTTATTAAGAGATAGTCAGTAAGAGCATCTTAAAAAGAGAAAATTTTATATCATAATCAAAAGTAATTCATACTTTCTATTAGACCTTTTTTAGTTTTATTTTGGGTGGCTACTACAAAAGCTTGAAAAATACGTTGATGATTGGGGTCGTCTTTAGATAACTCTGGATGCCATTGTACGCCGATCGCCCAAGGATGATCTTCGTGTTCTACGGCTTCAATTAACCCATCTTCCACTGCATGAGCCACAGCACGCCAACCAGAAGGTAATTTGTGTACTGCTTGATGATGCCAAGAAACTACGGATATGTGAGTTTGTTGAATAAAATTTGCTAGGCGGCTATCTTTATGAATTTTGACTTTATGTTCAGTAGGGAAGCGCTTACCTGGTTCGGGGTCAAGACGATGTAAAACGGAAGTACCGTACACATCTGGTACATGGGGAATCAAACTACCACCATCAGACACTATTAATATCTGTAAACCTCGGCATATACCTAATACTGGTAGATGATTTTTTAAAGCAAACTCAGCTAATTTGAGTTCAAAAGCATCGCGATCGCAATCTACCGAATAAATGCTGGGATGGTACGACCCGTTGTAACACTTGGGGTTGATGTCTCCACCACCGGGAATAATCAGACCATCGAGAGGTTCTAAAAGAATCGCCGGATCAGTTTCTCCAGGAGGTAATAGAATTGGTGTACCGCCTGCTGCTCGTACTGCATCTAGGTAAGCAGCAGGTAAAGAAAAGGGTAATGCTTCTTGACGACCATAAGTTGTAATACCGATCAAGGCTGGTCTAGACTTTCTACTCATCGTTTTTAGTTGCTCCTAGAGTTTTGAGAGTATTTATTTGGGCTTTGGTGAGATTAACTACACCTGTAATATCCATGCCTTCGTAAAGTCTTGGCGCTCTTAATAATTCGTGGAGTTCGCCCGTTTCCACATTCCAAAGTCTAATTGTTCCATCTTCACTGCTGCTAGCTAAAATGTTACAATTCGGACTGAAGTTTACTGACCAAATCCGTTCCTGATGTCCTGTAAACGTAGTAAGGATTTGACCAGTATTAATATCCCAGACCTCGACAATCGGTTTTTCACCACCAACAGCGAGGAAACGACCATCGCTACTAAAGGCTACCGCCCTCACCCAACAAGTTTGTCCCTTCAAGGTTTTCCAGCACTCACCAGTATTTACATCCCAAATTTTGACGGTTTCATCTTCGCTACCACTAGCTAAAAACTTGCCATCAGGACTAAAGCGAACCGATCGCACCCAACCATTGTGTCCTCTCAAAGTTTTGAAGCACTCACCACTATTTACATCCCAGAGTTTCACAGTCCGGTCTTCGCTACCGCTGGCGATCGCACTACCATCTGGGCTAAAAGTAACTGACCAGACCCAATTTTTATGACTTTCTTGAGTTTGGCGGCATTCTCCGGTGTTGATATCCCAAATTCGCAAAGCTTTGTCATCGCCACCACTGACGAGGCGATCGCCATCGGGACTAAAAGCAACACAGAGTACTCGATCGGTGTGATCTACCAATGTTTTCAGGAGTTGACCTGTTTGCACATCCCATAACTTAATACTTTGGTCATCACTACCACTGGCGATCGTGCTACCATCCTGACTCATGGCAATTGTACGTATCCGGTTGGTATGACCCGATAGAAATTTGTAGGCTTCGCCAGTCTCAATGTCCCAGAACTTGAGGCTTTTATCGTCATTACCACTGACCAAGATATTACCTTCAGGATGGAAAACTATCGACCAAGCCCAATCAGTATGTCCTTGCAAAGTTTTCAGACATTGACCAGTATGAACATCCCACAGCTTGACAATTTTGTCATCACTACTACTGATCAATACATTTTCATCAATAAAGGTGAGTGACCAAACCCTTGCAGTATGTTCTGATAATGTCTGTTGACGCTGACCAGTGCGAGTATTCCAGAGAATGATCCGATGGTCTTCGCTGGCGCTAGCTAAGATACTACCATCAGGACTAAAGGCGACTGAACGTACCCAACCTGTGTGTCCCTCTAAAGTTCTCAAGTGTTGTCCACTAGGGATATCCCAAAGTCTGATTGTATATTCATCACTACCACTGGCTAAGGTCTTGCTATCTGGACTGAAGGTGACTGCGCGTACCCTAGCAGTGTGTCCCTTGAGAGTTGTCAAATATTCGCCAGTATTTGCATTCCATAAAATCACAGTTTTGTCACTGCTGCCACTGGCTAAAAAACTGCCATCAAGGCTAAAGGCGACTGATCGCACCCAGCTACTGTGTCTTTCCAAGATTTTGGTACATTCGCCAGTGTGAATATCCCACAGTCGGACTGTCCGATCTTCACTCGCACTGGCTAAAGTTTTACCATTGGGACTAAAAGCCACTGACCAAACTCTTTCTCTGTGTCCGATGAGAGTTTTGAGACGCTGACCGGTGGTCGTGTTCCACAACATTAAGGTTTTGTCATCGCTGGCACTGGCTAAAATTTCACCATCAAAGCTAAAGTAAACTGAGCGAACCCAATTTGTATGGCCTTCGAGAGTGAGAAATTGATGACCATCTGCATGTCTGAGGCGAATTTTGCTTTTGGTATCGCCCATCGCAATGAGACATTTGCGAGAACTAGATGCTACTGCTAAAACCGTGCCAAACGCTTCAGTAAAGCGGGATTTATCTAAATCAGCACCAATAAATTTGACACCGCGTAAATCAGCACCCCGCAGATAGGCTTGCCAAACTGTCAAACCAGATAAATCAAGCCCCGATAAACTATAGTCAAAGTAACGCAGTAAGTTTAAGATGTTGCCGACTGCATATCCTTTTCTTTGTAGATTTGAATTTCGACGTCGCAGGGGATGAACTAGTTTGCTTTCAACATCCGTGATGTTTTTGGCTACAGGTTTAAGAACTAATTCTGTTTGACAATGGCGGACATAGTCTTTAGCAGTCGCTTTAATCAGGGGATAGGTATTAAATATTTGCCAATCTCCAGAGTTAATTTCCTCGCTGACTTGACGTACTAATAGCGCAATCATGTATTCCATGACGACATTTTGCAGAGTAAATTTGCCGTCTACGGTTTCAATGAGCGATCGCCTTTTTAAATTCTCTAGACTTTCAATGATTTGTGAAAACATGGATTTTTCCACCATGTCTTCAGATAAATCTTTGACATAGACTGGTTCGCGGTTAATTGCTAACCAGTACATAATTTCTTGTTCCAGTTCTGTTAACCGCTCAAACTGGTTATCTAATAAAGTTTCAATCCCCACAAATTGGGTGATTTCTTGGGCGATAAATTCGGAAACATTGCCATTAAATAAATCTTTAATAAATGTAGATAAGATTTTGAGTGCCAAGGGATTACCACTGTAGAGTTCCACTAGTTGGCGCATTTCCTCTACCGAACCAGCAAGCCCTTTATCTGCCAAAACTCTCACGGCTTCTGGCTGTTGTAGACCTTGCAACAATAGGGAACGTATTGGTAAATTTTCCCCACCCTGAAGAGCAATTTCCTTGGGTTTGGTACGACTAGTCAACAGCAGACAACTTTGATGAGATGATTGTCCAATACGCTGTATTAAGATACTGTAATCTTCGTATCCTTCTCGATATTCATCTGCATGAGCGCCATCAGCGAGAATCGATTCAAAGTTATCTAATATCAACAAGCAACGTGCAGAACGTAGGTAATCAAGTAAGTGTGAAACTTTATCACTGATACTACCTTTAACATCAATCACTTGTTGGTCTGAGAGAAACTTGATTGCGTCATCCAATATCGTTTCCAACTTCGGAGTCTCACGCAAACTACGCCAGATAATATAGTCAAATTCCGACTGCAACTGCTGCAACAGCTTCACAGAAAGAGCTGTTTTCCCTAATCCTCCCATACCCAAAAGGGCAACTACACGACAGCGATCGCTAATAATCCATTGCTCTAATGTATTTAGTTCATTTGTACGCCCATAGAAAATAATTGTGTCGGGTGCATCTCCTAAATCTAATTTGCTTTCAGGTCGGGAATGGTCGCTTTGCTCAACAGACAATTCCTGTGATTTTTGAACATGAGGATGATTCCCGATCAAATCTGGTTTGTGGATTGCAAACAAAGTCACTAACTCTACTCGTTTTCTGATACCAAATGTTTGGTAGAGCCGTTCTAAATATTTTCTCACTGTCACAGGTTTAATATTCAAGGCATCAGCGATCGCTTCATTAGATTCTCCTGCCAAGATTAAACGTAATACCTCTTGTCGTCGTGGTGTTAGCTGTTTCAAAACATCATCTAACTGTTGTTGGTTCATGTTGTTTGGCATTTTGCCAACTTTACATACGCTTTTAGTGACCGATTATTAGCTTACATCGTAAAAACATCTGTGACACCTGTCACTTATACTTATTATTCGCTGTATAGCAGTTACTAATAGTCATTATTTTACCTCAAAAGCTATTGACATCCAGATATCAGCCGTGCAATACTTGTCACTAAATACGACAGATAGTTTCCGCAGTCACTTTTCATAGAGTCACAAAAGGCGAGTAATTCGGTCTAATTCTTAGTCACACAGGTAGAACATCTGTCTCTTTTGGGATAGTCATAACCTTTACCACTTTTGACTAAGAATACAGCGAAAGCTTAGTAAATGGTTCAATCTATGCCCAAAGAGAGCAACGAACTTAACGAAGTTGACAAATTACTGGTTCAGCTACTAGTAATTCTCATTGGCAGTTGGCAAGAAACTGGTTTTGGTCGTATTGAAATCCAGAGTGAGAAAATTAAACATGACCGAATCGCAGTCACGATTTTGGGTTCTACTCATTATCGGTATGTCATCAGCGATGAAGATTTAAAAAAGTGGTGGAGAGTGGGCAAAAAGCTGAATAAGAACACAATTGAATAAAGATGTAATATTGTATCCGACTAATTGCTTACGATATAAAGCTTGGTAATTGGTAATTGGTAATTAGTAATTGATAATTGGTAATCGGTGATTGTTAAACTGTATTTTTCTTCCCTGTTACCCATTACCGCCCCCAACGGATAATATAAGTCCTCAAGCGGAGATGATGTAAGTCTCCAAAGCAATTGCATAGTTGTGATGACTAGCAGCTTGGAACAACAAGGAAATGCTCAAAAGTGATCACCTCGCCCTGATAAATTGTGATTTTTTACGAGGCAGGAAGAAGTATCTAGTATACTTCCCTGTCTTATTTTTTAGCCAAATTTTGTCATGTAGGAGAGAAATTATATGGCTATGAAAAAACATCAATACAGTGCTTTATTTAGGTTCGTTACCAAATTCCTGAAATACTTTTTGCTGACTTTAGTTGGTTTTGCGATCGCTTATGTAATGTCAATGAGTGTCGGCGCACAACATCTTCTAATTATGATCTTGCCATTATTTACAGGACTGGTTTGGCGAGCAGCAATTGTTCTATTGTGTTTAGTAGCAACAACCGTCGTCTTTGAATCATTACGTTAGGTTATTTAAGAAGGCAGAACGGAAGAGGATTTGACTTGTTTGTTCCATTCATAGCGAAATTCCTTTACCAAAACTCTGTGTCCCTTTGCGTTTCAAAACACTTCTTGGGAGAACCATTTATTACTAAATCATCATCACTTTGGAGAGGAAAAATATGTCAAACAAAAAAAATAGCACCCTTTGGGTAGGGGTGCTTCCACCAATATTAATCATCTTAGTGACAGGATCGCTGTCCTTGGCAATCCTTGATAAAGAAAATCGTCCTGCATATTTTGATATTGCCAAAGTAGCTGTTGGCTATGCTTTTGGTTCCATGAGGTTGCAGGGAAATAGTAATGACACAGAAAAATCAGACAATTCAAACTGATACCACTTCCCTTACCTCCACTGGTTCACCCGTCAAACTAAAAGCGCGAACTTCGCTGATTCTTACCTTAACTAACTTACCTTTAAGTTCGTTGATGTCACCAGTAAAGAAAGTTAGACGGTTAGTGCGGGTACGTCCCATGACCTGGGTTTTGTCTTTAGGGTTTTGGTCTTCTACTAGCACTTCTTCTGTGCGTCCCATATAACGTTGCGATCGCTCGGCTGCGATTGTCGCCACTAAATGGTTTAATCTTTGGAGGCGATCGCTTTTCACCTCTTCACTAAGTTGATTGTCCCAAACTGCGGCGGGTGTTCCTGGGCGGGGAGAATAAGCAGCAGTATTCAATTGGTCAAAACCAATATCCTCGACTAACTTGAGTGTATTCTCAAACTGTTCTTCTGTTTCTCCAGGAAAACCAACAATTGCATCAGCACTAATCGCCGCATCTGGCATATACTCACGGATTGTGTTGATAATCCGGCGATATTTTTCATGGGTATAACCCCGTGCCATGCGTTTTAATACTTCGTTATCCCCAGATTGAAATGGAATGTGGAAGTGTTCGCATACCTTCGGCAATTCTGCACAAGCGCGAATCAAGCGCTCAGTAAAATAACGGGGGTGGCTAGTAGCAAATCTAATTCTTTCCACTCCCGGAACATCATGCACATAGTACAGCAAATCTGTCAATGTATGCTGGTGACGACCTTCCGGTGTTACTCCTGGTAAATCCCGCCCGTAGGCGTCAATATTTTGACACAAAAGTGTAACTTCCTTGTAACCCTGACGCCCTAGTTCCTCCATTTCGGCGCGAATCGCCTCTGGTGTCCGAGACTGTTCCACACCCCGGACATTCGGTACTACGCAATAAGTGCAGCGTTCGTTGCAACCGTAAATCACATTCACCCAAGCCGTAACCTTACTATCCCGGCGTGGCTTAGTAATATCCTCAATAATATGAATTGGTTCTGTGGCTACAACCTGGTTGCCATCAAATACCTGTTGCAATAAATCTTGCAGACGGTTAGCATGTTGCGGCCCCATGACTAAATCTAATTCTGGTACTCGGCGCAGTAGGGCTTCTCCTTCCTGTTGAGCAACACAGCCTGCAACAATTAATGTTAAATCCGGTTGTTCGTGCTTGCGCTTTGCTTGCCTGCCTAGATAAGAATATACTTTTTGCTCTGCATTATCCCGGATAGTGCAGGTGTTATAGAGTATTACATCTGCCTGATTTGGGTCTTCTGACCACTCAAAGCCCATGTCTTCTAAAATGCCAGCCATACGCTCTGAGTCAGCTTTATTCATTTGGCAACCGAAAGTAGTTATGTGATAATGGCGGCGTGAAGTGGTCATGAGCAATTACACTTAAGCACTAAAATTTAAAGATTTTCCTATTATTGTATAAACTCTAGCTGCCAATTAACATCTGGCGTGGATTGAGATTATAACAAAAATCAAGCTTTTAGCTTTTAGAAACAAACACTCATAGAACACAGATTGACACCAACGCACCATCTATCTGTGTGCATCGGTGTGTATCGGTGTTCGATTTCTCCAAAATATAGTGGCTTGCGGTTAAGTCTAGTAGAGAAAAAACGAACACGGATGAACACGGATGAACACGGATAAGAGGGATTAACTTAAGAAATGTTGGCACTAGTTACACCAACAATAATCACGATACATTTAAATTATGTAAAGACGTACCATGGCACGTCTTTACATTGCCTCTTGGTAACTGTACTAGTTAATCAGATAGCTAGACTACACACTCAGGAAATTGCCGCTTCAAGGCTGAAAACACTGGACAAGGGGTTGAAGCTTGCAAATTCTCTGGTTTACTCCAAGTAAAAGGCGCTTTTTGAGCAGCAGACATCCACAACAAGCGTTTTGCCCGTGTCATGGCGACGTAAAGCAAACGATACTCTTCAGCTGTTTTCAGGTATTTCGCTTGCTCCCAAGCTTGGGTAACATCTGGTAAACTCCCTTGATTGTGAAGTGCAGCGCGAATTTGGGCGCGCGCAACTTCTGATAGGGTAAAGTCTCCTAAAAATTGGCTTTGGGGAGGAACCCAGAAGCGACCGGGTATCAAATTTTCATGCACAAAGGGAATAAATACGTAGTCCCAGTCCAGCCCTTTGGCTTTATGCATGGTGATAATTGTTAATTGACCGCGACGGGTATAACGAGCTTCTAAATCTTCTGTTTCTACAGGTTCAAATCTTTCGGAACTGACAATTTCACTCAGGATACCCAGCATGTTTGTCATGGAAGCATGACTAGCTATTTGCAAATTAACCCTTTCTGCAAGTTTGTCAGCAGTTGCTAGTTCTGCTTGGTCGTAATTTAATGCTAAAGCCAGGAAGGAAATTAGTTGATACAGAGGTAGTTCCATCCGAGCGCGTAGTAAACTCCGACACAAGTGCGCGGCTTTTTGTACTGATTCCGGTTGGGGTGGAGACAAGGGGCCTGGATACAAGAATTCTTCAGGTACAGAAGCAGGGGCGTTGAGGTCTTGAGTAGGAATTAACTGCCGTTCTACAAATACTTCTAAAGCTGCTTTCAAATAGTCGGGTGAATGGGGGCGATCGCAAAATTGCAGTAATGCTAAAATTTCTTGCGGTACATGGGAATGGCGTTCACGTTCTCCCACATCATAAAGTGTAATTTGATGCTCTTTACATACAGGTGCAAGTGCCTCTGCCAACCATTTCCCTTGACGGTTTTCTCTAACTAATATTGCTGCACTAAAAGAATTTGGCGCTTGAGCAAACAACTCAATTACTCTTTGTGAAAGTAATTGTACTGTGTGATGAATATCACGCGGAGTATACAGTTCTAGTCCCCGCCCGACTGGTTGAGGATTCGCATCGGTTTGCGGATCATCTGGATCAACAAGGCGAATGGTTTGAGGACGGAAGGGGGTAGGGAAATTTTGACTCTTGGCTTGATAGGCACTATTGACCCACTGCAAGACGAAATTGGCAGCATCAATGATGATTTTGGTGCTGCGTCCTGCTTGATCCATTGTTGCCAAGCGGTTTTTCTGGTTGCAATCTTCGCAAAACTCACGGAAATAAATTGGGTCTGCGGGGGTAAAGGTGGAGTTAATCGCTTGGTTGGGATCGCCGACACGAATCAAGTTGGGTTGGTCGGGGTTGTTGGGGTCGGTGGCCAGAATTTGTAGTAGTTTGGTTTGTAGTGGACTAGAGTCTTGGGCTTCGTCTTCAAAAACCGCAAACACTTGGTTTTGTTCGATTCTACGGGCGCTAGGATTTTCTAGTACTCGCAGTGCAGCTAAAATCATGTCGTCGTAGTCAATAAAGTCGCGCGATCGCATTAAATTTTGATACTGTTCGTACAATCCGGCAGCAACAGTTAAAATTTCATAATTATCTATAGTTTGTTCGCTGAAGCGTCGTAAATCTTCTGGCAACATTCCCGAACTTTTAGCCTCATGAATCACGGTTGTTGCCAAGTCTGGCAATACTTCTGTTCGCAATACTGACTGACGACGCAATCTTTCTGTTTCTTCGCCGTCAAATTGTATACCTTCTAGTAAGCGAAAATAATGTCCTGGATGGCTAGCAATCCATTGTTCGACAGCAGTACGGATGAAACGGTGACTTTGGGTTGGTGTAATTAATGTGACATTATCTAATTGTAAGCCTGACAAATTTGGATGACGACTGGCAATGTTCAAAGCCAAACCATGCAGAGTATGTACAGCAAAACCAGTTTGAGGTAAAGATAAATCGTCACGCAAGTATTTGCGGATTTTCGCTTTGATATTAGCAACAGCAGAACGAGTAAATGTTACAACTACCAACTGTCGGCGTTCCGACGAACGCGAAGAATTTGAACGCTGATATTGACGAGCGATCGCAATCGCCGCCGCCGCCGCCATTCCCGTAGATTTACCAGCACCTGGAACCGCAGAGACAGCCAATGGTCCAGAGTACCAATCAGCCATTTGTTGCTGTCCGGGACGCAGACTATTGCGAATTTTTAAAATCGCACTTTCTCTCAGAGAAGATGAGGGCGAGCGAGGATCAGTTTGGTTGTTGGTTGGTGGTTGGTGGTTGATGGTGGTCATTTGTTATTTGTTAGTGGTTAGTAGTTGATAGCTATTCTCCTCACACTCCCCACACTCCTCACACTTTCTGCTCCCCAATCCCCAACAACTACTCATCTATCTGCCAAGAATCCTTTGTCAGTTCCTCATCCAAAATTTTCTTAGGTAGAACAACCACTATTACTCGTCCCAACAGAGGTACTTCTGGTGCAGTTTCAAACCATTGAAAATCTAATTCTCCAGAGTTGTCTACTACAAAGTAACTACCTGAGTTCCATTCCCGTTGCGCGCGATCAATAACTACCATGACTGGTTCTGGGTTACTTTTTGTTTGGCTGGGAAGGCGATCGCTATTACATAAAATCACCACAGGATCTTCTGCACCTAATATTGTTTGCCAACCTGGTAAGGGAACCCAAGCTTGTTCTCCAGCAAACTTAACGATGCGGAAAGGTTCCATTTCTTCTACTAGGGGAACTGCTTGGAGGTCTTTTGGTGTTAATGGTAACTCGCCTACTACTGGTACAAGACGAGGTGTTTCTTCGGCTGACTGTGGTCTGTAATAGGGTAGAATTGGTGCTGTTTTTTTGGGTACGACTGTAAAATCTGTGAGTAACTGTTCTATTTGCTGCCTAGCAGTTTGCGTATGGGCAAACTTTAAGCCTTTGGCGATTAAACGCGATCGCGTTTGAAAATCTGAATTTTGACGGGCAAGTTTCCAACATTGATAAGCAACTGCATCTCCGGGATGCTGAGAAAAGCCCTCTGGAGGATTACGAAAACGAGAGAAATCTTTGATTGCTCTAGCTATTTCCCGTGCTTCGTCAGCATCAATTTTGTGTTGAAAGGTAAGCGTAGCGGCGGCGGCTCGTTCTTCTTGAGTCAGCAAGCGTAACTCGTACAAGATATCGCTACCGCGCTGTTGATAATGAGAGATCACATCTTGCGAGGCTCCTGCTTTTTCTATAGAGTTGTAGACTTGTGCGCCGACAATCACCTGATTCTGTTGCACTGGCTCAAAACCTGTGGCTTCAAAAATCGCTTGTGGACTGTAACCTGCTTTTTGTAGATAAGCACAAGCTTGTCCCCATTCCACCCAGCAACCTTGTTTTTGTCGCAGTTTTATTAGCAATTCTTGAGCGATGTCATTGTGATCGTTGTTGTTGAGATTTTGAGCGTGGGGTGGTTGGTCAGTCATAAGCAATTAAAAATGAAAAATTAAAAACCGTAAAAATCCTTATTCGTAAACATGCTTGTCATCCACTGGAACACAAATTAAATCAGTGATGATTTGCATATTTCAGCAGTTTCACGGCAAGTTGATCAACGTAATTTTAAAATTTTTATGCCAAGTATCTATTTTAAGGCTGATGTCGTAGTTTCTCTATAGAAGAAATATGGTGTTAACAGGTTACTGTTATCAATTCCCTCTAAATATAGGGTACTAGTAGTTTGTCACACAAAGTTTCCAAGTTTTGTAGTAAGTACTAAGCGTACTTCAATAAGTGCTGTCTTTGCTTACTAGAAACATTGCAAAGTTAGTATGCCAGAATACTAGTCTCTTAGTTCCTGTGTACACCTCTAACAGTAAGTAAAAGTATGAATCCTGAATAACAATTATAAGACATAGATAAGACTAATTACGTAATTACACGTAGCTTCAAAAGTAGAATGCTTCCTCCCGAAAGCTGCTTCATGATTAATTTAATCAAATAGCAGTTACAAATGCTGATTTTATATTCTCAATCAGGCTTTGTATGGAATATAACAAAGTGATTAACAGTTAAAGGAATTATCTATGAATAACTCCATTCCCGAACTTGATAAAATACGTCGTCAATTGATGACTCTGGAAAAGCCAAAAAAGCAGAAAATCTTAGTAGTTGATGATGAGCCAGATAATCTGGATCTGTTGTATCGTACCTTCCGCCGAGATTTCCAAGTCTTGAAAGCCGATAGTGGTATGAACGCTTTGCAAGTGTTAGCAGCAGAAGGGGAAGTAGCAGTCATTATCTCCGATCAGCGAATGCCAGAAATGAAGGGAACTGAATTTCTGAGTAAAACAGTACCTCAGTTTCCCAACACTGTCAGAATTATTCTCACAGGTTTTACGGATATTGAAGATCTAGTAGAAGCAATAAATGCTGGTCAGGTATACAAATATATCACAAAACCTTGGGATCCAGCAGAATTAAAAGCAGTAGTACAAAGAGCAGCAGAAACCTATGATTTACTCAAGCAACGCACAGAAGAATTGCGTCGTGCTAATGCTCAAATGGCGCTGTTGACTGTTTTAGTGCAGGTGGCTCAACAAGCATCTAGTTTAGAAGCTATATTAAATCCCATTGCTACAGCTTTTGGTGAAAGTTTTAGCGCC
>Ga0073934_10008762_pt1 | contig 13328 bp, 14 predicted proteins | sample LarsenN4metaG_FD_76834 | JGI IMG/M metagenome (GOLD analysis project Ga0073934, IMG submission 76834) | Hot spring sediment bacterial and archeal communities from British Columbia, Canada, to study Microbial Dark Matter (Phase II) - Larsen... ...
CCGATGACCAACGTCGATACGGGCGCCGGGCTCGAGCGCTGGCCGGGGCCCCTCCTCTGGGAAAGCGGCCTCGACTGGCAGGGCCGGCCCCGGCGCTGGACGAAGCCGCCGACGAACTACGACTCCGACCTCTTCCAGTCGATCATCGCCCGTATCCAGGAGCTGAGCGGAATCGAGTACGAGGGCGCCGACGAGGCCGCGCGGCGGGCGATGCGCATAGTTGCGGAGCACACGCGGGCCGCGACCTTCCTCATCGCCGACGGCGTCACGCCCAGCAACGAGGGCCGGGGTTACGTCCTCCGGCGGCTCATCCGCCGCGGCACGAGCTTCGGCCAGCGGCTGAAGCAGGGCCGGCAGTTCCTGGAGGCTACCTCCCAGGCGGTCATCGACCACATGGCCGGGCATCACCCGAACCTGGGGGAGCAGGCCCGCTTCGTCCTCCAGACGCTGCGCAGCGAGGAGAGCCGCTTCTTCGACACGCTTTGGCAGGGCCGTTCCCAGCTGGAGGAGTTCAAAAAGGCCAGCGCCGCCACGAAGCAGATACGAGGGGCCGACGTCTTCCAGCTCTGGGACACGCACGGCTTCCCGCCGGAGCTGACGCAGGAGTTGCTCGCCGAGGACGGCTTCACCGTGGCCGACCCCGAGACCTTCGAGTCGCTGATGGAGGAGCAGCGCCGGCGGTCACGCGCCGCCGCCCGCTTCGAGGGCGACGTGGCCCGCGTCCAGACCTACGCCGAGCTCGGCCTTCAGCCCACCGAGTTCCTGGGCTACGAGACCACGCGCGCGTTCGCCTCGGTCGCGGCCCTGCTCGTCGAAGGCCGGCCCGTGCGGGAGGTCTCCGCCCCCGCCGGCGGCGTCGAGGTCGTCCTGGCCCAGACGCCCTTTTACGCCGAGGGCGGCGGCCAGGTGGGCGACCGCGGCGAGCTCGTATGGGGGGGCGGCCGCTTCGCCGTCGAGGACACGCAGGCCGTGGGCGAAGGCGGCGTCATCGCCCACGTGGGGCGGCTGGAGTCCGGCTCGCTGGCCGTCGGCGACGCGGTGGAGGCGCGGGTAGACGAGTCCTTGCGCGCGGACACGATGCGCAACCACACGGCGACGCACATCCTCCACGCGGCGCTGCGCAAGGTGCTGGGCACGCACGTGCGCCAGGCCGGCTCCCTCGTCGCTCCCGACCGTTTGCGCTTCGACTTCACGCACATGGAGGCGCTGACGCCGGAGCAGATCCGGGAAGTCGAAGCGCTCGCGAACCGCGTCGTCCGCGACAACGTGCCCGTCCATGTCGACCACCAGCGCTACGAGGAGGCGATCGCGGGCGGCGCCCTGGCCTTCTTCGGCGAGAAGTACGCGGACGTCGTGCGCGTTGTCGGCGTCTGCTACCCGGAGGACGCGGACCCGGAGCCGGGGCAGGGGTGCTTCAGCCGCGAGCTCTGCGGCGGCACCCACGTCCACGCCTCCGGCGACGTCGGCGCCATAGTCATAACCTCGGAGTCGTCGATCGGCGCGGGGCTGCGCCGGCTGGAGGCCGTCACCGGCCGCGCCGCGATCGAGCGGGTGAGGACGCAGGAGGAGCGCCTGCAGCGGCTCTCCGCCAGGCTGCGGGCGCCGCCCGAGTCCCTGGCGCAGCGAGTCGACGCCATCTTGGAGGAGCTGGAGCGCCTCCGGCGCGAGGTTGAGGAGATGCGGCGCAGGAGCCTGCGGGAGAGCCTCGGCGAGCAGGTGGCGGCGGAGGCGCGGGACTTCTCCGGCGTGAAGGTCGTCGTGTACGGCGTCGAGTCCGCGCCCAACGTGGACGCCTTGCGGGTGCTGGGCGACGACCTCCGCAAGCGATTGGGCAGCGCCTTCGTGCTGCTCGGCGCCGTCATCGCGGGAAAGCCGGCGTTCGTGGGGATGGCCACGCCGGACGTGGCATCGCGCTGCCCGTCCGGGGAAATCGTGCGCGCCGTCGCCCAGGCCGCGGGCGGCAGCGGCGGCGGCCGCCCGGAGGCCGCCCAGGGGGGAGGCACAGACCCCTCCAGGCTGGAGGCGGCGCTGGCCGCCGGGCGCAGGCTCATCGAAGAGAAGCTCTCCGCACCGGCCTGACGGCGGACAAGCCAGTACGGGGCCACTTCGCTCTCGGTATGATCCAGGCTAGGAATGGAGACAGCGGGACGGATCCTCGGCCTTGACGCCGGCGAGAAGCGGATCGGCGTGGCCATCTCGGACCCTGGGCGGCGCTTCGCGCTGCCGCTTCGCAGCATCGTCATCGACGGCCGGGACGAAGTCGCCGCCGTCGAGGCGATCGTGCGGGCGGAGGAGGTTGCGGAGGTGGTGGTCGGCTTGCCGCTGTCGTTGAGCGGCCAGCCAAGCGCCCAGACGGGGCGGGCTCGGAGCTTCGGGGAGCGGCTGGAGAGGCGGTTGGGCCTGCCGGTGCACTTCTGGGACGAAAGGCTTTCGACGCAGGAGGCGCTGCGTCTGGGCCAGGAGGCGCGGCCGGAGCGCCGCCGGCGCAGGAGCCGTCCGGCGCCGGTGGACGCGGACGCCCTCGCCGCTTCGATAATCTTGCAGGCGTATCTGGACAAGCTGCGCTTAGAGGAAGGCCGGTGACCTGCTATCCTAGCGGGGCGCCGCCCACGGCGTCGGGGAGTCCCGCGCCGGGGCGCGTTCCACTCAAGGGCTTCGAGCTATAGGCAGCAAGGCTAACTCATTCGTCAACTCGATCCTTGCCGGCGTGGCCATCGCCGTCATCGCCGGCGCCGCTTGGGTGATATTCGATTCGCCGGCCTCGGTGCCCGAAGGCGGCGTCCGGCTTTCGGCCCCGGGCGGCGACGGCCCCATCTTCATCGTCGTCGAGCCGGGCGATACCGCCGCGGGCATCGGCAAGCGCCTGGAAGCTTCGCGCGTGATCGACAGCGCCGCGAACTTTCGGCGTCTGGCCGAGATCGTCGGCGCCCAGGGCAGGCTCGAAGCCGGCGAGTACGAATTCCTGCCGGGCACGAGCGCCCTGGACGCCGTCGTCCGCATCCGCGACGGCCTCACGGCCGCCCGTGTCGTCCCTGTGCCGGAAGGGCTGCGGATGGAGGAGATCGCCTCCGTGCTCGAAGCCCGCGGCGTCGTCAAGGCGGCAGACTTCCTGACCGCGGCCAATGCCCTGGCGACGACGGGCACGGGGCTGGACGTGGACCTCCTCGCCAGCCGGCCGCGGTCGGCAACCCTGGAAGGCTACCTCTATCCGGCGACTTACAGCTTCTCCCGCAGCGTGGACGCGAACGAGGTGGTCCTCAAGCTGGTGGAGGCGCTCTCCACCCGGTTCACGCCGGAGCTGCGGCAGGAGGCGCGCGCGCAGGGGTTGAGCGTCCACGACGTGCTCACCCTGGCATCGATAGTCGAGCGCGAGGCCGTCCTGCCGGAGGAGATGCCGGTCATCGCCAGCGTCTACCGCAACCGGCTGGTCCGCGGCATGCCTTTGCAGGCCGACCCAACGGTGCAGTACGCGATCACGGCGCGGCCCGGCAGCGTGCTCGAGTTCGGCTACTGGAAGCGGCAGCTCTCGTCCCAGGACCTCCAGTTCGACTCGACCTACAATACCTACGTAAGGGCGGGCCTGCCGCCCGGGCCGATAGCGAATCCAGGCATCGAGGCGATAGTGGCCGTCATCCATCCAGCGCAGACCGACTACCTCTACTTCGTCGCCCGCAACGACGGCAGCCACGCCTTCTCCGCGACGTTCGAGGAGCACGAGAGCAACGTCCGGAAGTACCAGCCCTAGGGCGGACGGCCTTGCAGACGGTAAGCATCATCGGTTATCCCCTCGGCCATTCGGCCTCGCCTGCCATCCACAACGCGGCCTACGAGGCGATGTCGCTGGACGCACGCTACGAAGCGTGGTCGGTGCCGCTGGAGGAGCTGGCCGGCGCCATCGAGCGTCTGCGCGGGCCGGGGATGCTGGGCATGAACGTCACCGTCCCCTACAAGCAGGCCGTGATGCCTCTGCTGGACGAAATCGATGCCGCGGCGCGGGCCATCGGCGCCGTGAACACGATCGTCAAGCGGGAGGGGCGCCTCGTCGGCCATAACACGGACGCCTACGGCTTCATGCGCTCCCTGCGGGAAGCGGGCTGCGACCCCGCGGGCATGGACGCGCTGGTGCTCGGCGTCGGGGGCTCGGAGCGGGCCGTCGCCTACGCGCTGGCGGAGGCAGGGGCGCGCCGCATCGCCCTCGCCGGCCGCAACCCGCAGCGCCTGGAGGCGGCGGCGGTCCATCTCCGGAACACGGCCCCCCGGCCCGTCGGCGTCCTGCAGGTCCCGTGGGAGGCCGCCGGCGACGCGGCGCTGGAAGCCGGCCTCATCGTCAACTGCACGCCCGTGGGCATGAAGCACACGCCGGAGGAGACCGCGTCGCCGCTGGACGCCTCGCTGCTGCGTCCGGGCGTCTGGGTCTACGACCTCGTCTACAACCCCCTGGAGACGGTCCTGCTGCGCCAGGCCAGGGAGGCCGGCGCGCGGCCCGTCCGGGGCCTGGAAATGCTCGTCTACCAGGCGATCGCGGCCATCGAGCTGTGGACGGGAAGGGAAGCGCCGTTTGACATAATGCTTAGCGCCGCGTTGCGGGCCCTGGGGTTGGAGGAGTAGGCCGGGATGGAGTGGGGAATCCTGGTCGTTCTCCTGCTGCTGCTGTTCACGGGCTTCGTCATCCTTCAGGAGACGTTCCGGCAGCTGCACTGGCGCGGGCTGGTAGAACGCGGCGACGTCGAGGCCATCCGCCAGCTGATCGAGGCCGAGATCGAGGCCTGGAAGGGCGCGCGCACGCCGCGCGGGACGCCGGCGCTGGTGTGGCACGGCGTCCAGACCGTGGAGCTTCTGGACGTGACGCCGGACGCAGCCCGCGTGAGCTGTGACGCCGAGGGCGAATACACGATCGCAGCCGGCCGGCGCATCGAGACCAGCAGCCCGCTTTCGGAAGGCATGAAGGTCACGAAGCGGCTGGCGGAAATGCTCCTCTACGACATCCCGAACGTCAAACTCGACCGCGTCCAGATCGACGTATACACTTCTTTTCGAGACGAAAGCGGCAAAGCGGAGCCGCGATGCATCCTGAGCACGCTCGTCTCGCGCAGCGCCGTGAGCCAGATCGATTGGGATGAAACGGAAGCCGGAGACTTCATCGCCTTGACGGGAGGCCGGTTCGCGGCCGGCGCCGACGGCGTCCGCCCGGTGGAGCCCATCGCCTGGTCGGCCGAGACGGCGAGGAGTACCTGAGCCTTGGGCCGCTTCCGGTTCATGACCGCGGGCGAATCGCACGGCAAGGGGCTCCTCGTCATCGTGGAGGGCGTGCCGGCCGGCCTCGCCCTGAGCGAGGACTACATCGCCGCCCAGCTACGGCGGCGCCAGCAGGGCTACGGCCGCGGCAAACGCCAGCAGATCGAGCAGGACCGCGCCGAGATCGTGAGCGGCGTCCGCCACGGCTACACGATGGGCGGTCCCATCGGCCTAAGCATCGTCAACCGGGACTGGCAGAACCAGAACTGGCAGGTGCGCATGGCCGTCGAGCCTGTAGAGGCGGAGGTCGAGCGCCTGACCGCGCTCCGGCCCGGCCACGCCGACCTCGCCGGGGCGATCAAGTACGGCCTGGACGACGTCCGCCCCGTCCTCGAGCGCGCGAGCGCCAGGGAGACCACGGCCCGCGTCGCCGCCTCCGCCGTCGCGCGGCGGTTTCTCGAAGAGTTCGGCATGGGCGTGCACAGCCACGTGCTCGCGGTCGGCGAGGTGCGCGCCGAGCCGAAGGAGCCCATCGACTGGGAGGGCGTCGAAGCCTCGCCCGTACGCTGCGCCGACCCGGACGCGGAGCCGAGGATGATCGCCCGCATCGACGCCGCCCGCGAGGACCTGGACACCATCGGCGGCGTCTTCGAGGTACGGGCGACGGGCGTGCCCATCGGCCTGGGCAGCTTCGTCCACTGGGACCGCAAGCTGGACGGACGCCTGGCCCAGGCTGTGATGAGCATGCAGGCCGTCAAGGGCGTCGAGATCGGCGGCGGCTTCTCCACGGCTGCCCTGCCGGGTTCGCAGGTGCAGGACGTGATCCTGCCCCGGGAGCAGTGGTCGGACAGGCCCTGGCGCCACGCGACCAACCGCGCCGGCGGCCTGGAAGGCGGCGTCACCAACGGCGAGGACGTCATCGTCCGCGGCGCCCTCAAGCCGATATCGACCCTGCCGCGGCGCCTCCCCAGCGCCGACCTCATCACCGCCGAGCTCAAGGACGCCTTCTACGAGCGCGCCGACGTCTGCGTCGTGCCGGCGGCGGGCGTCATCGGCGAGGCGATGGTGGCCATCGTCCTCGCGGACGCCATGCTCGAGAAGTTCGGCGGCGACAACCTGAAGGAGACCCAGCGCAACTACAAGGCCTACATGCAGACCATCGGGCCGAGGGGAGACGCGCGCTGATGGACGCGTCCCGCCCCGCTGTCGAGGCCGGCGGCGCCCTGCAGGCGCCGGGGAGCGCAGGCAGCGATGCCCGCGCCTGAACACATCACCCTCACCGGGCCCTTCGGCGCCGGCAAGACCGCGGTCGCGGCCCACGTCGCCCGGCTCCTCGGCTGGACGTACGTCGACGCCGACGATCTCATCGTCCAGAGCTCCGGCCGGGAGGTAGAAGACCTGTTCGCGCGGGACGGGGAGAAGGCTTTCCGCGAGCGTGAGGCCGAGGTCTTCGCGCACCTGGCGCCGCGCCAGAAGGTCGTCGTCGCCGCCGGCGGCGGGGCGCAGGTCTACGCGCCCACCCGCCGCAGCATCGCCGAGGCGGGGATCGTCGTCTGCTTGAAGGCCTCCGCGGGGACGATTGCCGGGCGCGTGGCCCAGCCCCAGGCCAGGGAACGGCCGATGCTCGCCGCCGAGGATACCTACGGCCGGGCGCAGCGTCTCCTCGACCAGCGCGCCGCCGTCTACGCCCTCGCCGACTTCACCGTCGACACCGACGTCCTGTCGCCCGAGGAGGCTGCCGCCGAGGCCGTAAGGCTCTACCGGACGTGGGGCGAGCGGGCCTTCAACCGCCCCGGCCGCATCGAGCAGCTTGCCCGCACGCCGGCCGTCCTGCCCCCCATCCTCGACGCTCCCGGCGCCACGACTATCGTCCGCACGGCGTCCGGCGAGTACCCGGCTTACGTCTCCTGGGGGGCGCTCGAAGGCCTGGGCGCCATCGTCAAGCGCTCGACCGGCGCCCGCCGCGCCTTCGTGGTCTCCGACGAGGCCGTCCTGGGGCGATGGGGCGAGACCGCGGTCTCCAGCCTGCGCGAGGCCGGCCTGGAGACGGCCACCCGCGCCCTGCCGCCCGGCGACGCCAGCAAGAGCCTGCCGCAGGCATCCGAGGTCTACGACTGGCTTGCGGCCCACAAAGCGGAGCGGCGCGACGCCATCGTCGCCCTCGGCGGCGGCATGGTCGGCGACTTCGCGGGGTTCGTTGCGGGGACCTACGTGCGCGGCATGCCCTTCGTCCAGGCGCCGACCAGCCTCCTGGCGATGGTCGATGCCTCCATCGGCGGCAAGACGGCCGTCAATCATGCCGGCGCCAAGAACCTCGTCGGCCTCTTCTACCAGCCGCGGGCAGTCGTCGCGGACGTGGCGACGCTCAAGACGCTGCCCCGCCGCGCCCTCGTCGAAGGCCTCGGCGAAGTGATCAAGCACGCCATGATCCGCGACCCGGAGCTGCTTGCGCTCCTGGAGGCGCGCATCGAGGACCTCCTGGCGCTCGAGCCCGAGCTGACGACCCGCGTCATCGCCCGCAACGTCCAGATCAAGGGCGGCGTGGTCAGCGAGGACGAGCGCGAGACGGGCGGCGTCCGCGAACTCCTCAATTACGGCCACACCCTCGGCCACGCTTTCGAGGCGGCGGGCGGCTACGAAGCCCTCCTCCACGGCGAGGCGGTCAGCGCCGGCATGGTCGCCGCCGCCGAGATCGGCAGGCGGGTTCGCGCGACGCCGGCAAAGGTGGCGGAGCGTCAACGGGCGCTGCTCGAACGGGCAGGGCTCCCCCTCCGGCCTCCTCCCGGCATCGACCGCGAGCGCGTGCGGGCAGCGCTGGCCCTCGACAAGAAGATCGTCGCCGGCGGCCAGCGGTGGGTGCTCCTGGAGGACGTCGGCCGCGCCGTCGTCCGCTCGGACGTTCCCCCATCGGTCGTCGAAGCCGTCCTCGATGAGCTCCTCTCAGGGTGACCGCCAGGTCCTCGTCGCCTTCGTCCGCGGCCGCGTCCAGGGTGTGGGCTTCCGGTTTTTCGTCGTCGACCGCGCCTCCGCGCTCGGCCTCACCGGCTACGTCCGCAACCTGAGCAACGGCACCACGGTAGAGGTGGTTGCAGAGGGGCCGCAGGCCGAGCTCGATGCCCTCCTCGCCGATTTACGCCGGGGACCGCCCTGGTCGCGCGTGGAAAGAGTCGACGTATCGTGGGGGGCGGCGACGGGCGAGCACCAAGGTTTCACGGTCCGATAGGGCCTCAGCCGCCTCCCGGGTAGGGCCGAGGCGCCCGGCGCGGAGGAGGGCTAGCGGACGGGCCCGAGGAGGTAGGCGTCGGCCTCGTCCCCTGGTTCCAGCGAGGGAACGTCCTCCGGACAGACGACGAGGGCGTTCGCCAGCGCCATCGACGTCAGGATGCCGGAGCCCTGCGGTCCCGTGAGCGAGGCGACGTAGCGCCCTTCCTCCTCGCGGACGATGGCGCGGGCGAAGAAGCGGCGGCCGTCCGTGTTTTCGACGCGGTCCTCGACGATGACGCGCAGCAGCGGCCGCTCCCAGCCGCTGCGGCCCGACATCTTGTAGATGGCCGGCCGCGCGAAGAGCTCGAACGTCACCATGGCGCTCACGGGGTTGCCCGGCAGCCCGATGTGCGGCACGCGGCGGCCGTCTGGGGCCGTGAAGTGGCCGAAGGCCAACGGCTTCCCCGGCCGCATGCGCACCGTCCAAAAGCCGACCTCGCCCTCGCGCTCCAGGACGTCCTTGACCACGTCGTAATCGCCGCGAGACACGCCTGCGGAGGTGATCACGAGGTCGGCGTCGCGCAACGCCTCGTGGATCTTCGCCGTCAAGTCCTCGACGGTATCGCGGGCGATGCCGAGGCGCCTGGGGAGGCCCCCCGCCTCGCGCACGAGCGCCTCCACGCTGTAACCGTTGCTGTCGTAGATCTTGCCGGGCTGAGGCGGCTCGCCGAGCTCCAGAAGCTCGTCGCCGGTGGAAACGATGGCGACCACGGGCCTGCGCACGACGCTCACCGTCGGGGCGCCGAGCGATGCCAGGACGCCGATCTGCGCGGCCTTGAGCTCAATGCCCGCGCGCATGACGACGCTGCCCCGCGCCACGTCCTCGCCGGCGCGGCGGACGTTGGCGCCCGGACGCGCCGCTTTGAAGATGCCCACGCTCTCGCGGCCCTTGGCGAAGGAGCCGAAGGCGCGCCCTGGGGGCTCGTCCGTCTCTTCGAACGGGACGATGGCGTCGGCGCCGCGCGGGACGGGCGCGCCGGTCATGATTCGGACGGCGGCGCCCGCAGTCACGGCGCCGTCGAAGAGGTGGCCGGCGGCGACCTCGCCGATGACGCGCAGGGTCACAGGAGACTGGGGCGATGCCCCGGCCGTGTCCTCGGCGCGGACGGCGTAGCCGTCCATGCTCGTGTTGTCCAGGGGCGGGATGGTGACGGGCGAGACGGCGTCCCGCGCCAGCACCTGGCCCAGGGCTTCGCTCAGGGGTCTGGTTTCGGGAGGGAGGATGGGGACCGCGTCCAGGACCCGCGCGCGCGCTTCCTCGACGCTGATCATGCGGTCGTCAGTCATGGGCCGCCGCGGTCGGGCGGTGCGCGGACTTAGCCCAGCCGCACCGCAAGGCAGGTCGTCGTGCGCTGCACACCTTCGATGCGCTGAAGGCCCTCCGTAATCGCGTTGCCCAGCTTGTCCAGGTCGTCCGCTTCCATCTGCACGATGACGTCGTACGGCCCCGTTACCGTGTCCACGCTCGTAACGCGCGCGTCCTTATGGCTCAGCTTCCGGCATGCCTCACCCACGCCCTTCGCGTGACCGACCTCCGCTTCGATCAGTACGTAGCCCCTAAAGGCCATGACAAAAGCCTCCTCCAAGGTAACCCGCGGGTGCAATCATCATAGCCCCGCCTTAGGGGCTGTCAACGCGCCGACGAAAGGCCGCGCTTGCTGTACCGTGGTAAGTGCCGGAGGGCTCTAGCGGACGGGTGGCGGGCAGTCGATCATTTTCACGGGGACCAATTTGACGCTCGCCTTGCTCTTCTTGGGAGGATTCGCCTCACGCGCTGGAGGCCGGGGAGGCCGGCGTGCTTGCTAAGAAGCGCTTCTGGCTCGGTATCGGCATCACGGCCGTCTTCCTGGGCTTCTTCCTGGCCCGGACCGACTTCGGCGAGATCCGCCAGGCGTTCGAGCAAGCCGACTATCTCCTCGCCTTGGCCGCCGTGCCGCTGTACTTCGCCGGCTTCTGGTTCCGGGCCATGCGCTGGGGGTTCCTGCTCCGTCCCGTCGCCCGCGTCTCGACGGCCCGGCTCTATCCCGTGGTCCTCATCGGCCTGATGACGAACAACATCGCGCCGGCGCGCGTCGGCGAGCTCGTCCGCGCCTACCTCCTGGGCGAACGGGAATCGATGAGCAAGTCGACGGCGCTGGGCACGATCGCCGTGGACCGCACCTTCGACGGCCTGACGCTGGTGGCGATCCTCGGCATCGTCACGACGCTGGGCGGCAACGACGCCGGCCGCCAGGGCATCGGCGTTGGCGCGGCGCTCCTCTTTCTGGCAGCGACCGCCGTGCTCGTGGGCATGGCCTTCTCGCCCGTACGCGTCCGTGGCCTCATCCTGCGCCTCGCCGGCAGGCTGCCCCGGCGCCTTTCCGTCCAGGCAGAAGGGCTGCTGGACGCCTTCCTCTCCGGCCTTGCCGCCATTCGCAGCCCCGGCGCGCTCCTGAGGGCAGTCGGATCCTCCGCGGCGTCCTGGTTGCTGGAAGCCTCCATGTACTACGTCGTGGGGCGGGCGTTCGGCCTCGAAGCCGGGTTCGACGTGTACCTCGTTATCGTAGCGACCGCCAACCTGGCGTTATCGATCTTCGCCTCGCCGGGAGGCGTCGGGCCGTTCGAGCTCGCCACGCGGGAGGTCCTGGTGCTCTACGGCGTCTCCAGCGCCGCGGCCTCCGCCTACGCGATCGCCCTGCACGCGCTGCTGCTCGGGCCGGTCATCGTCGCGGGCTTTGTCCTCGTCTGGGCGGCGCAGCTCTCCATTCGCGAGCTGATGGGCGTGCGCAAGGCTCCGCCGGCGCCGCTGAAGGAAGCGCGCGGCTTCGAATGAAGGCCGCGATCGTCGGGGGAGGCGTCGCGGGCCTCACGGCCGCCTACCGGCTGGTCCAGGCCGGGCACGAGGTCGCCCTGTTCGAGGCCTCGCCGCAGCTCGGCGGCCTCGTCCGCACGTTCGAGGCCGGGGGAGAGCCGCTGGAGTGCTTCTACCACCACCTGTTCACGACCGACACGACGATCGTCGACCTGATCGGCGAACTCGGCCTCTCCGACCGCCTGACCTGGCGCGACTCCAAGGTGGGGTTCTATCACGGCGGCCGCATCTGGGACTTCGTCACGCCCATGGACCTGCTGCGGTTCAATCCCCTGCCCTTCTTCGACCGCGTCCGCCTCGGACTTGCCGGCCTGTACCTGCGCCGCCAGAAGGACTGGCACCGCTACGAATCGATCACGGCGTGGAAGTGGATCCGGCGCTACGTGGGCCAGAAGGGTCTGGACGTGGTGTGGGGGCCGCTCCTGCGCGGCAAGTTCGCCGATCAGGCCCAGGACGTGGCCATGGCGTGGCTGTGGAGCAAGGTCCACCTCCGGTTCGCGTCCCGGGGCCGGGGCGTCAGCCAGAAAGAGAAGCTCGGCTACATGCTCGGCAGCTTCGGCGTCTACGTCCGGGAGCTGGAACGGCGCATCCGGGAGCGCGCCGCGGTGGAGACCTCGCGGCCGGTGCGCCGGATCACGGTCTCGGACGGCCGGGCGGACGGCATCGTCCTGGAGGACGGGCGCCGCGTCCAGGCGGACGCCGTGATCGCCTGCGTGCCGTCGGAGCGCTTTCTGCCGATGGCGCCGCCCTTAGGGGAGGAATACGAGCGACGGGTCAAGGCCGCGCGCTGGCAGTCGGCCCTTTGCTACGTGGTTGCCCTCAAGCACTCGCTGACGCCTATCTACTGGCTGAACATAAGCGATGCCGGCATTCCGTTCATCGCCGTCATCGAGCACACGAACTTCATCGAGAAGGAACGCTACGGCGGCCTTCACCTCGTCTACCTCTCGAACTACCTCACCCCGGACCATCCCTGGCTGGGCCTCTCGGACGAGGAGCTCGACGGCCTCTACCTGCCGCACCTGACGAAGTTCAACCCGGCGTTTTCGCGCGACTGGGTTGTGGACCGCTGGGTCTTCAAGGGCCCGAACGCGCAGCCCGTGATCCGCTGCCACTACCGCGACGACCTGCCGGACCACCGCACGCCGGTCCCGGGCCTCTACCTGGCGAACATGCAGCAGATCTACCCGGAGGACCGCGGCCAGAACTACTCGATCCGGATGGGGGAGCAGGTGGCGCGTATGGCGATGGAGGACTGGGCGGCGCGGCCCGCGGTGGCCGCCCGCGGCGGCCCGTAGGGGCCGAGCGCTTTCGCGCGCGGAAGCGTCTCGCTGGTCAGCGGCCGCCCGCCGGGCGCGCGCGGTGGCGTCTGCAGCCGCCACGGCGCGGCGCCGGCTGCTAGCAGCAGTCGGGCGGGCAGGGCTCGCAGTCGCAGTCGCAGCATGCGGCTGCGTCCGCGTCGATAACGGGCAGGACGTCGTCGGCGTCGAGCTCAGGCATCGGTCACACCTCCTTCCTGGTCGAAAATCACCCAGCAGTAGGAGCACTCCGCGGCCTGCTCTGCCGGCGGGCAGCCTTCGCAGCAGTGCTTGACATGCTCTTCCAGGGTCTCCAGCTGCGAGCGCAGCGCTTGCAGTTCCTTGAGCCGGGCCTCGACCGCCTGGCGCTGCTGCGCGATCGTCTGGAGGAGCTCGGCGCCGAAAGCAGCGCAGTCGAGCGAGAACGCCTGCTGGACGAGGCCCTTGACGGCGGGCAGGTCCAGGCCCAGGAGGCGCGCCTGCTTGACGAAGCGCAGGCGCTGGACGTCGGCTTCGCCGTAGAGGCGGTAGCCGGCCTGCGAGCGCCGCGGCGGGCGGATGAGGCCTTCGGACTCGTAGAAGCGGATCGTCTTTGGCGGCACGCCGGTGCGCTTCGCCAGCTTGCCGATGGTCAGGGGATCGCTCATGGGAGCAGGGTAAAGCTTCCAGCTACTGGAAGG
>Ga0073934_10008764_pt1 | contig 13327 bp, 10 predicted proteins | sample LarsenN4metaG_FD_76834 | JGI IMG/M metagenome (GOLD analysis project Ga0073934, IMG submission 76834) | Hot spring sediment bacterial and archeal communities from British Columbia, Canada, to study Microbial Dark Matter (Phase II) - Larsen... ...
ACAGACTATCTAATAGGTCTTGGAGTCAGCGAGAAACTCGATCTGAATCTTTCAAGGGCAAAGAGGGAAGCTGCACAGGTTTGTTGATTCGAAGGGGTTGACCCATCTGACGGGCCGCGTATTTAGGTAAATATGTACCTACGGCGCTTACAAGGGCTAAAGGGTCGTGATAGAGTATTGATTTGAGCAGTCCAGAATCCCATAGATCCTTCCATCGGTTGGCTGAGAAATGTGACAACATCCGATTGATCCACTGTCTCCGTATCTGATTGACAATATAAATCTCAACACCCGGCTGTTGGGTAAAGGCTTTAAAGAGTTGAAACATCAACTCGCCTCCCATAGCCACATCTTGTTTGGTCAATTCCTGGAGATGATAACATCGATGTAACATCTCAATTTCGGTTTGAGTAAGCGAACGTTGTGAAAAAAGTTTGTTAATTTGTTCACTTGAAATAACCCTAACCATGCTCGATTGCTCTACCCGATGTTTGGCGCTGACACCACTGTCTGTATGGGTACGAATAATCAACAACGGGGCCGATAAAGTGGCGGCCCGAGTACACTTCAGCAACCGAACCCACAATTCATAATCTTCGGCGTGAAGAAAATCCCTGTAAAAGGGATCGCCATCCTTAAAAAGTTGGCGTCGAAACATCAGTGAAGGATGAGGCCAAATATTATCGAATAAGAATCTCCAACGAATCTCGGTATCTGTAAAGGGTGGCTGATGCAGGCTATACCGACCCTGATCATATAATCGATAATAGGCCGTTCCCAACAAGCCTACCTGAGGATGATGCTGTAGATACGATACCTGGGTCGCCAGCCGCTCTGGCAGCGCAATGTCGTCCGCATCATGCCGGGCAATATATTCACCCTGGGCCAGGGCCAACCCCTTGTTAAGGGATTTGATAAGGCGAAGGTTTTGCGGATTTCGATGAAGTACAATCCGAGCATCCTGCGCTGCATAAACTGTTAGAATCTGCCAGGTGCTATCTGTGGAGCCATCATCAATAATGATGAACTCAAAATCGCCAAAAGTCTGATTAAGAATGCTCTCGACGGCTTCGCGCAGGTAGAGCTCGCCGTTATAGACAGGCATAACCACACTAACAGTGGGCGTTTTATTGGTAATATCCATAGAGTAATTTTCGAGTGATAAATAATTTCTCTAGACGCCGCTTTTGAAAAAGGTTGAAATCAGACTTTAATGCAGTTCAAACAGATAGACTGATTTCCTATAATAGTGTTGTTCTCTTATCAGCCGCACAAATTTATCATCAGGGTTAAAGAAGAAGGCTTCAACGTTCTTAATATCTTCGGGCTCGAGGCTGCTCGTAATCAGCCAGATACGCTTACTGCCTGAAGTACATCTCGCCAGGGCAGCTACGATTGCTTCATTATCCTCGAACTGTCCATCTGTCTCACACTCTCGTAGATCTTGACCCTGATAATACCAGTAGAAAGTCCTCCGGGTTGAGCTGTTGTGGCCTTCGGCAAATACAAGCACATCCCCTGGTTCGGCATTCTCCTCCACATATGCTGCAGCTTCACGTGCTTGAGCTCTTATAGGTCTTGCATAATAGTGAGGTATATCAGGCATCATCACGATCACAAGCAATCCAATAGAAATAAGTTCGGGTACGACTTTGCCCACAGCAGTTATACCAAACGCCAACAACAAATAAAGGGCGGGTGAGGCGCCGATGGTGTAGTGATGGTTATACAGCGGGCCAAAAATCTTAGAAAAAATGAGGAGTATTATAAGAGGGCATACCAACCACAGCCCCAATAGTACCAACTCAGTTTGTTTACTTGAGAAACCTGATAGATTCGTCACAAGGTCTCTCAATGAAACCAGCCATCGCGCTTTCCCCTGCCGGACCACAAAGAACAATGTCCCACACACGAAAAAAACCGCCCCTATCGAAAGGGTCGTCTGAATCAAAAACCAGCGACTGCGTAGGAACATTCTTAAGGTCTGGATAGGCTCCCATAGTGGAACATCGGTCAGGTGTCTGATGGGACTAAAGGCGCCACCCATTTGCGATACATAATGCGAATTCACCGATTGGGGACTCGCCAAAGGTACGATCAGGCTCGAGGCGCCATTGTTTGTTCCCACGTATTCTCCCAGGAGAAGGCCAAGGAAGTGAGACTCAACAATAAGCAAGCCAGGTCCAAGGCCAACTAGAATAAGGGTTTGACTCAAAAGCCATTGACCTCTTATGTCTTTATATCTATTCCAATACAGCAGGAAGTATAGACCCTGGGCTATGATAGTGAATAAGGCCGCAGTGTGGGTATAGTAAAGGAGAACGGTCGTAACTGAATATAGCAGAAGATCACTTATACTTCTACTCTTGAGAAATCGAATATAGAAAAGGTATGAAAACAGAGTCATGAGTACAAATAGGGCATAATATCGGTTGGTTTGAGACCAGGTTATTTGGAAGACTGAAATTGCCATAAGTAGCGCCGCAATTAGCCCCGCTTTTCTCCCAAATAACTCGCGCCCTACGATATACATAACAGCAATAGCGGCGATGCCGGCTAAGGCTGATAGGAATCTCGTAGCTGTCTCGGTAGTACCGAAAATCTTCATCCAGAAGTGAGCAAGTAACACATACAATGGAGGGCGACCATCAAGCACTTCATAAAAGATCCACTCCAAGTTTTGCCCTACTTCAATCATGGTTACTTCGTCGCCCCAGTAACTCTCAGCATTCAGATCATAGATCCTCAAGGCAGTCCCCAAAGTGATGACAAGGCAGAGCAACATAGTGGCTATTAGGTTTTTATCAAGGGTTAACTTGTCATTGAGATTTTTGATTGCAGTCATATTTCATTCCAAACCATGCTTAATAATACCCGAGGTCTCTTCACACATCCGCTGTGGACTAAATACCATCTCAATGCGGTGGCGATTCTTGGCCGCAACTTCTGCCCGTAATACTGGATTCAGAATCAGTCGTAGAGTCCGGTCTGCCAGAGTTTCAGCATCGCCGGGCGGGGCTAGAAATGGATATCCATCAGGTCCAACTGCTTCACAAATACCCGGACTGGCCGTACCGGCAACCGCCAATCCGGCTGCCATACATTCCAGAACACCATTTGGAACACCCTCATAACGAGAACTGAAGACGCCAAGATCTATAGCGCCCAGCAAGCCTGAGATATCTTCCACTTCTCCCAGAAAACGAACCGTTTGGCCAAGCTCCAGTTCTTGGACCAACTCTTGTAATGATTCGTAAGTGTCGGCAAAGCGGCCAGCCAAAAGCAGCACCGCCGGAGGGCCAGTTTCCCCTAACCGGTCAATTACCTGCCGCCAGGCTCTTAGAAGCGTGGCATGATCCTTCATCCGGTGCAATCTGGCCACCATACAGGCCAGCACACAATCCTCCCCGACGCCAAGTTGGTTGCGCCACCAGGCTCGATCTGCTTTGGGCTGGGCTAACTCCACTCCATTATCGATGACCCGAATTTTATCAGGCTTCACTCCCAATGTTTGAATCAGAAAATCCTTACCATGTTGGGAGTTGGAGATAAAGTAGGGAACTTGGCGAGCTGCCCACTGTTGAAATGGCCGGCCTACGTTAGCACTTCGGCCTTCATCGCGCTGGCCCCAAATGCAGAGGCGGGCGCCGGTCAACCGCCAGATGAGGCCACAGACGACATTCGCCCGCATTGCGTAAGACAGGATAATATCAGGTTGGGCCTGTCGTAGCGTCCAGGCGAATTTCACCCAGGCCTTGTAACGCATGATCTGATTGGCCGGCCACGTCATTGGCACGATCCGCCAGGGGATTCCCTCCGCTTCACAGAGAGGCGCAACGCGTCCCGGCGCTGGACTAAGGGCCCAAATTTGAACGTGGGCATGCTGATCATGCAACAGATAACGGGCCAAAAGCAGCGCCTGACGCTCGGCTCCACCTAACATGAGATTGTGTATGACAACAATAATACGCTTACCAGCGAACATTGACTTCCTTATTCTGCTCTAGCCATTCCTCAAGAAACAGCAACCGCCAGAGCTGGCTCATGGCGTCTTCGGCAAATAGTTGGTTAATCGCAGTGGGTTCAAAAAATTCAAATAACATCGAGCTTGGTCCAAGGAGCCGCTCCTGGATTTTTTGTTGCCATGCCCTATCCGAGGCAAGCCATTTTCGAATCGGTACAGCAAAACCCATCTTGGGCCGCCGGAGGAACTCAGTGGGATAGTAGCGCTGCATCAATTTCTTTAATAAGAACTTACCTTCCCACGTCTTGTTGCCATTTTTGTGGATATTCATAGTTTGAGGAATGGTCGCGGCAAACTCAATTACTCGAATATCCGTAATGGGTGTTCGTACCTCCAAACCATGCATCATACTAGCCACGTCAACTTTGGTTAAAATATCGTAGGGTAGGTATGACTTGATATCCAAATATTGAGCTATGTTGCACGCCGAGTAGCCGGCAGTTCTGGTAAACTCTTGTTCCAAAATCTCAACAGGTAGAGCCGGCAAAGTCTGATATTCTGGTCGCCAGAGGATTTGGCGTTTATGATGAGGCATAGCTGTCACGAAACGTAGCCAACTATTTATTGTCATCTGGCGAGGTGGATAGTGTCCGGGCATGAGCCGTTCAGCCAGCGAACGCAATTTCTGCCGCCAAGCCGGCGTGGAAACGTCTTCATACTCAAGCCACTTCAACCAGCGGCGGTAGGTGTCATACCCGGCAAATGCCTCATCCCCTCCATCACCAGAAAGGACCATGGGTACAGAGTTTCGAGCCATCCGGCAGACATAAAATGTGGGTATGGCTGAACTGTCGCCAAATGGTTCACCATAGTGCTTGACTAATTTGGGCAGGATCTCCAGGGCATTCGGCCGGACAATCTCGACGTGGTGTTCTGTTTCCCAGCGTTGAGCCACTTTCTCCGCATATGCCAGTTCGCTAAATTCCTCTTCTTCAAAGCCAATACTAAATGTACGCACCGGACTATCTAGAATTTGGGCCATATAGGCCACAACGGCGCTTGAGTAACGCCGCCGGAGAGGAAAGCGCCAAAGGGTACGTCGGAAACCAGATGCGCTCGAACCGAGTCGCGCAGAACGGCATCGAGCGCCTCAAGCCAGTCCGCTTCGCTGCGGTTGTGGTCGGGCCGGAACTCAAGCCGCCAATATTCTTCGGGCCCAAACATTTGGCCGTCGAACGTCACCATCATGCGATGTGCGGGCGGCAATTTGCAGATTTGCTGAAAGGCTGTTCTCGGTGCGGGAATATACCGCAGCCGGAGGTATTGATCGATGGCTTGTAGGTCTAGCCTGAGCTGTAAGTTAGGCAAGCAACGCAGCGCTTGCAGCTCGGAGGCAAAGGCAAAGCGATCTGAATGATGAAGATAATAGAGCGGTTTGATGCCAAGCTGATCACGGGCCAGAAAAATTACTCTTTGACGCCAGTCAACAATAGCAAAAGCAAACATACCACGGAATCGTTCGACGCAGGCCTGGCCCCATTCCTCCCAAGCATGAACAATCACTTCTGTATCCGACCGGGTTTGAAAAACATGTCCTCGTAATTCTAGTTGCTTGACCAGCTCCTGAAAATTGTAGATCTCGCCATTATAGGTCACCGCAACCTGACGATCTTCATTGAACATGGGTTGCTGCCCCGTAGCCAGGTCGATAATAGAAAGGCGGCGGTGACCAATACCCACATTGTCCCGCACTTCCATCCCTTCACCGTCCGGACCTCGATGACTAAGCCGGCATATCATTGTAGTTAAGTCATGTTTTTCTATAGGAATATGGTTAAAGGTTAAATAACCTGCAATACCACACACGAATTGTACTCCTTCTAATAAGCCAAAACGCGTCGAATTACCTGCCTATTAACCGTTGCATATCTGCTATGGCGCCTCTCGTTCCAAAACCTGAGTTTTGGAACGAGAGGCGCCATAGGGCCGCATGGCTTACCAGCCATCCGCGACTATTTATGCAATGCAGTTGCCTCTTTCGCTACCAGCCAATGACTAAGATCTCTGTCTACAATAAAGGAAAGTTTCTCAATATCGCTTCGGAAGCTCTCGGCCAATTCTTTCCGTAATGAAGGATCCAGGGGAGGGCGACTCCTCGTGACGATACTCATGTTGAGCAGTCTAGTGGTCAATTGTAGGCGCGTTCCACCAGGAACTTTATGTTTAAGGACCCCCTCTATATATTTTAGCCAGAAGGCAGGTCCATTATTGCGATTCTGCAGTATCTGGCTTAACCACATCAGACGATGTGCTTTGTTCTGATTTATTACCGGAAAATCTTCTCGCTGATCATCAGGCACGCCTAAAAAAGATAGCACATCTACATAGACCCTTTTTGTTTCTGCTTTAAAGTCATCAAATAGAATCATTTTCACCTGGCAGCGAGGAAAAATTTCCAACACCCTCTCTAGCTGCTCACCTAACTTTCCAACCTTGCCGTACTGTAAAAGCTCGGGTTGCCGGCACATTCGGGGGATCTTCTGACCGCGACTTCTCTCCTCTTGTAACTCCCAGGCAGTTTGAAATTGTTCTCTGTCCTCATAAAAGGCATAAATATGCTGCGAATGTAATGAATAGACTAAATCAATTGGATTTCTTAACATTACAATGATTTTTGACTGTTTATTAAAATCAAAGATGTTTCTAACAGCAACCTGCGAGTACAGGTACCAGACAGATGCTTCACCGACTGCCAAATGTTCTCGAGAACAAGTAGCAAATAGCTTTTGGTACTCCTCAAAGGAGCCAATAGCCCGGTGATTTTTGAAGTCAGAGGCGAAAAAGTGTGGTTCTTTCGGCGTTGAGATAAAGATGTTATGATGTTGTCCAAGGTAACGGCTTAGGGCCGTTGTTCCACACTTTGGAGCACCGACGATAAAAAAATTAGGAATTGTGTCAATCTTCTGCATGATCTCATCCTTGTAGGCATCAATTTTAATTAAGCGGAATTCTCCACGATGCTCTCAATTGACCAGTTACACTTTATCGCCAATCGACCTAACCTACCTTCAGGTATTTTGTTACTCCAAGAAGCAGTTTCTTGAACTGAAAACTGAATACTATCTACTCGGTCAAGCACCCCAAGTTTCGGAACCCAGAGGTTAGCTATAATTCCATATGTTTTAGTCATAAAAACGTTAGGTAAGAATAGATGGGCGCGATATACACCAGATTCATTGGGTGGTATCAAATCAACATCCTGAGGAGAGGATGTAAACAGCCTATCACCGTAACTATCTACAATAGTTACACTTAGTTGTAGATCGCGATATTTACGCTTGACAACAAATTCCATAGCCAGCCTGAGGGAAGTCGTTGCTGTAACAAATTCAATCTCTTTTCCCGTCGCCTCAGTAAGATAAATTCTTTGAAAATATATCTCCGCTGTTGGTGGTGATTCTCGTTTCCAGCATAAGGAGGTGGCTAAATTTACTTGAAGATACTGCTCAGTGATTTGTGCAGCCGCTCCGCAAGCCTGAATCTGGCCCTGAGTGAGCAGAATTGCCGACTCACATAGGCGTTGAACAGCAGCCATATTGTGGCTCACAAACAATACTGTCCGCCCGGCTTTGGCAACATCACTCATTTTGCCCAAAGATTTTTTTTGAAAAGAAGCGTCTCCAACCGCCAATACCTCGTCGATCAGCAGAATCTCTGGCTCCAGGTGGGCAGCTACAGCAAAGGCTAAGCGTACTTGCATACCGGAAGAATAGCGTTTGACCGGCGTATCGATGAACTTTTCCACCTCGGAGAAGGCCACAATCTCATCAAACTTGTGATCGATTTCTGCTTTGGACATACCCAGGATGGTGCCGTTGAGATAGACGTTTTCCCGCCCGGTCAACTCGGGGTGAAAGCCGGTACCGACCTCCAGAAGACTACATACCCGACCGTTGATGGTGGCCCGGCCACTGCTAGGTTCGGTAATTCGGGAGAGAATCTTTAACAACGTGCTTTTGCCGGCCCCATTACGGCCGATGATACCTACGACTTCGCCCTGTTTGACTTCAAAGGAAACGCCTTTTAAGGCCCAGATAATATCGTTGGAATCGTGGCCATTTTCGCTAAAGTGGCTCAACTTGCGCAGTTGCCGGTAGTTAGCCAGTGGCGACTTGAACCAGGATTTCATCGCGCCAATGAGCGTATCGGGCATCTCCTCTTTGAGACCAATACGATAACGTTTTGATAGGTTTTCGACACGAATAGCGATATCAGACATAAGTTTAGGCTCTTTACTCTCGATAGGGTGAAATGACTAAAACTGTTATGGCGCCTCTCGTTCCGAAACTGAGTTTCGGAACGAGAGGCGCCATTAGGGGCGTACGGCTCACCAGCCATCAGCGACTGTTATAGGAGACTCCTGCTTAATCTTGACGGCCAGAAACAACCGGCGGTTAATGACCTAAGCTACATCCGCAAAAATACGTTCCGTCCGGCGGAAATAGAATGCCCCAGATAGAGCAATCACTCCGGCGCTCAAGGCGCCGCTCAAGATTAAGTCCCAGGGCATTGGGGTTGTGCCTAGCAGAGACGAGCGAAAGCCTTCGATAACCCCAGCCATCGGGTAAAAGCCGTACAAAAGCCGGTACTCCGGCGGCACCAACGAAGCCGGCCAGACCACCGGGGCCGCATACATGAGCAGTTGCGAGACGAAAGATGAGGCATGTTTGACATCCCGGTACTGGATGGCTAAAGCAGAGAGCCACATCCCAATACCAGAAGCAGTCAGGATCATCAACAAGAGTAGTAAAGGCAGAAATAGAACGTTCAACGTAGGCACAATTCCATACCAGGCCATTAGTACCACCAGGATGAGAAAGGCGATGCTGAAATCAACCAGCTTGGCTAACACTGGGGTTAAGGGGATAACCAGCCGGGGGAAGTACACTTTTGACAGCATCCCGGCATTGCTAATCAAGCTCTGGGTAGAGCCAAGCATAGCGCCGGAAAAGTAGGTCCAGGGTAATAAGGCGGCATAGGAGAAGACGGGATAAGGTACGCCATCGCTAGGTAATTGGGCTAATCTACCAAATACGATTGAAAAAACAATCATGCTAAAAACTGGCCCCATAAAGGCCCAGGTGAATCCTAAGATAGTCTGCTTGTAGAGTATCTTAATATCACGCCAGACCAGGAAGTAAAACAGGTCTCTATACTGGCGTAATTCTTGCCAATTAATTAATTGCCAGCCCTCTTTGGGCTCAATTATGATCTGGGGAGGTGGTTTAATCATGTTTTTGTCCAAATAATTTATAAGATGTATTTAAAAGCAATACCCATTGAAGAGCGCTCCTGATAATCCGGTAAGCGCTTGAATAGTTTTCTCAGCGGCTCGAATCATGCGTTTGCTTGGAATAATGTTTCACATAATAAAATAGGAGCTTCAAATACTCTTTAACAACATGCTCCCAGGACTTTTGATCTGTCCACCACTGTTGATGATCCGACGTCTGCCTAAACGGCACCGGAGCAAATTGTATCCGGGTCTTATGGTCAAGCACTTGGGTAAATGTCCAGCGCACTCGCCGCATGTGGTACGGACTGCTGACCACGATAACGGACTGAACAGTAGCCTCATTATCCAGCAACTGCTTAAGCTCCAACGCCTCTTGGTATGTGTTTGTAGCCCTGGACTCAAAGTTGATAATATGGGTGGCGGGAATTCCCTGGCCGGCAGCATAGTTTTTGAGAAGAGGAGCGACTTCCTTCCCTGTAAAGAAAAGGTTCCGGCCATAACCCTGCTGATATAATTGAAGCGCATAATAAGTCCGCTCAAATCGCCCGCCTAAGACGTGAATCACATCGGCCGGCTGGAGTTCCTCTTCCTCTTTAACAGCCAAAAACTGGCCCAAGCTTAGTAGAATAGATCGATAATCCAATGTTACAGATAAGGCGAGTAAGGCAGCAAAACCAAATAGGTAAAATCTCAAACGGCGAATAGAGATTTGGTCTTTAGGCATCTACCAGACTTGTCATCCTTTCAAGGTGTAGAAGAGTAGAATAAACCCCCATTACCGGCTGTCTAGCCGTTTGTTCAAGCCACTGAACAGTCTTCTCTAAGCCAGCGGCAAAGTCAACCTCAGGCTTATAACCCAGTTTTGTTTGGGCCTGGGAATATCGGCCAGCGAATGGGGCACGTCACCCGGCCAGGGCTCGGTATGATCCACTTTTGCCTGGTAAAATCAGGATTAGAAAATTATGTAAAAGGGGTCAGCCGTTTATGACAACTAATTCTTGGGCGACTTTTTGCTTACCAGGCGTCACCATCGCACCCAGTATTGCATTGCGAGTATCAACAATGAGACAAGCATACTGCTGGATCCAGCCCCAATCATAATTTGAGTGATTAGTAGCAACGAGGACACAATCAGCCTCAACTAAGATTTTGGTGGTCAGCTCAACATAAGGAGTATTCAACCCCTCACTTTGAAGCGTGAAGATATACGGATCATGGAAACTAACCAGCGCACCGCGAGCTTCCAGCAGCCGGATAATATCTAAGGCCGGGCTCTCACGGATATCATCAACATTTGGTTTATAAGTAACGCCCAGGACTAGGACCCGGCTGCCTTTGATTGACCGCTCAACCTCGTTGAGCATCTCAGCGGCGCGAGTTACCCAATAGGCCGGCATACTGGTGTTAATTTCGCTGGCGAGTTGAATAAAGCGGGCATTGTAGTTGAGCGTGCGCAGTTTCCAAGACAAATAGTGTGGGTCCAGGGGAATGCAGTGTCCTCCTACCCCCGGGCCAGGAGAAAACTTGGTAAAACCAAATGGCTTGGTAGCGGCGGCCTCAATAATCTCCCAGGCATTCAGCCCAAGCTTATCACACATCATCAGAAATTCATTCACTAAAGCAATATTGACCGCCCGGAAGGTGTTCTCCAGCAGCTTGACCATCTCCGCGGCAGCCGTCGAGGAAACCGGAACCACCTGGTCTACAATCTGACCGTACAAGGCCATCGCAATTTCCCCACAATTTGAGGTCATCCCACCAATGACCTTGGGTGTATTTTTGAGCAGATAATCGGTCCGGCCCGGATCGATTCGTTCGGGCGAAAAGGCTACAAACACATTCTCACCAATCTGCATTCCGTTATGGATCAGGCGCGGGCCGATAATTTCTTCGGTTGTACCAGGGTAAGTCGTGCTTTCCAATACGACCAACATCCCTGGGTGTAAATATTCGGCTACAGCATCCACCGCCGCAATCACATAAGACAAATCGGGGTCATGCGTTTTTGACAACGGCGTCGGTACACAGATCGAAACAGTATCACACTCACGGATAATGCTATAATCACTGGTCGCATGGAGCTTACCGGCGCCTATCACTGTTGAAATATCCGCAGCAGGAATATCACTTATGTAGGATTGACCGGCATTGATTGTATCAACCTTAGCTTGATCCAAGTCGATACCGATCGTGCGAAAGCCGGCTTTGGCAAGCTCGACTGCCAGCGGCAGGCCAACATAACCCAATCCGATGACGGCGACCATACACTGGTGGCTGTGAATTTTGGAGAGAAGAGTTTCCTTATAATAGGTCATTGTAATCATCAATCCTTTTATGGCCTGTCAATCTAATTCGATCTTTCGCTCCGGTAAACTTTCCTGGAACCTATCCGGTTTACGAACCAAAAAGTTTCCCATCACCAGTAGATCGATATCGCTATAAGAGAAGGTATGGAGCGCATTCGCCGGGGTATTGACGATAGGCTCACCTCTTAAATTGAAAGAGGTATTAAGCAGCACAGGCACCCCTGTAGCCTCATCAAACTTTTCAATAATGCGATAGTAAGCCGGATTCCATTCCCGACGAACAGATTGCAGCCGGCCGGTGCCATTATGGCAAACAGCTTGAATCTTATCTTGCTTCTCTTCGGCGACGGGAGAGACCATGAGCATGTAGCGCGGCAGATACTGTTGATCCAAATTCGGTGAGGTGAAATATTCATTCGCTCGCTCTTCCAGAATCACCGGCGCAAAGGGACGGAAAGGCTCACGAAACTTGATTTTGGTATTGACTACCTCTTTCATCGCTTCACTGCGCGGGTCGGCTAAAATCGAGCGGCTGCCTAAAGCCCGTGGCCCCCATTCAAAACGCCCCTGGAACCAGCCAATGACCTTACCGTCAAGCAGCGTATCAACAGCCCGGTCCAGCAATTTTTCAGAATCATCAATCTGCTCATAAAGCAGACCCCGAGACCGAATGGCCTCGACCAACTCAGCTTCGCGATAATCGGCGCCCCAATAAGCATGCTCCATTACAAATTTGCGTGGTTGGCCCAGAAGAACGTGGTAGGCATAAAGCGCCGCTCCCAGCGCCCCTCCTGAATCGCCGGCTGCCGGCTGAATGAAAACATTTTCAAAAGGACCTTCGCGCATGACTCGCCCGTTGGCGACGCTATTAAGCGCCACCCCGCCGGCCATGACCAGGTTTTTGGAGCCGGTGATCTGATGAGCAAAGCGGCTCATCTTAAGCATTGTTTCTTCAGTAACCAGTTGAATACTGGCCGCGATATCGGCATATCGCTGATTCTGCTCGGCGATACGCTCATCCCAATCGGGGCAATCTTTCTGGGGATGAGTTCTTGATGTAAAGAATTCGGATTCCGGCCGGCGTGGCGGCCCAAAAAGTTCAACAAATTTGTCATTAAAGGTATGCTGGGTAGAGTGGTGGAAGGAGAAGTAGCGCATATCTAAATGAAGGCCGCCCTCCTCATCGATATCAACAACTTTATAAACATCATCCACATATTTGGGTATACCATATGGCGCCATACCCATAACCTTATACTCACCGTTATTGACCCGGAAGCCAAGAAAGGCGGTAAAGGCCGAATAAAGCAAGCCCAGTGAATGCGGAAACCGTAATTCCCGGCTCAGATTAATTTGATTGACGCCAGAGCCGTTCCAATTGGCCGTAGCGTGCCCGATCGTCGCCGTTGTCCACTCGCCCACACCATCGATCGTGATGACCGCAGCCTCTTCATAAGGTGAGGCAAACATAGCGCTGGCCGCATGCGAAAAATGATGTTCAACAAAAAGAAGTTTGCTCGTAGGAATACCGATTTTAGTCTGAAGTTGGCTTTTGATCCACAGCTTTTCATCAAACCAGGCCGCCATCGATTCTCGAAAGACAGCATAGGAGCGTGGAAACATAGCCAAGCTATTCAGAAGAATACGCTCAAACTTAAGCAATGGTTTTTCGTAAAAAACCACATAATCTAGATCGTTGGCGGTAATGCCAGCGCTATCCAGACAAAATTGAATGGCATGTTTCGGAAAACCGTTATCATG
>Ga0073934_10008769_pt1 | contig 13316 bp, 10 predicted proteins | sample LarsenN4metaG_FD_76834 | JGI IMG/M metagenome (GOLD analysis project Ga0073934, IMG submission 76834) | Hot spring sediment bacterial and archeal communities from British Columbia, Canada, to study Microbial Dark Matter (Phase II) - Larsen... ...
CAAAACCGTTCCTGACAAAAAAACCGTAGCCGCCAGTACCGAACAGCATAGCCCGGATGACGGACATGACCATGGTGCCATGTCGATCGACAGTATCCTGATTATGGCCAAAAAACAGCTGAAACCTGCACAGGTAGCTGTTCTGGATGGGCTGGAAACAGCGGTTGCTAAAGAGAAAGTAAAGGAGGAGCAGGTGCATATTTACCACCAGTTGGCCAAATATTGGGCAGATACCGCCCGCATCTTTGAACCCTATGCCTGGTACACAGCCGAAGCCTCCAGATTGGAAAATTCAGAAAAAAGCCTCACTTTTGCAGCCCGTTTGTTTTTGGAGAACCTGCAAACCGACGGATCAGAACAGCGGAGACAATGGAAGGCATTGCAGGCCAAAGATTTATTTGAGAGGTCTTTGAAGATTAACCCGGATAATGATTCCACCAAAGTGGGCCTTGGTGCCTGCTACCTGTTTGGCAATATATCTTCCAACCCTTTGGAAGGCATAGCCAAAATAAAGGAAGTGGCGGATAAAGACAGCACCAATGTGTATGCACAGCTAACATTAGTGAAAGGGTCTTTGCTATCCGGGCAATACGATAAAGCTATCAGCCGTTTAGAAATAGTTACCCGGCTTCAGCCCGATAATATTGAAGCGATATTACTGCTGGCTGATACGTATGAACGAACTGCTGATAAGAAAAATGCCATCAAATGGTACCAGCATTGCCTGAACCTAGTGAGTGAGGCAGAGCTGAAAACAGCCCTTCAGAAGAGAATTGAAGAGTTGAAGAAATAGAAGTTGCGAAACTTATTTATAAACAAGATTTAAAAATTATTTGAGTATGCCTTGTGGTAAAAAAAGGAAGCGTCATAAAATTGCGACGCACAAGCGTAAAAAAAGACTGAGAAAGAACCGTCATAAGAAGAGGAACAAGTAAACGTTTTATGTTTAAAGTTTAAGGTTGAATGTTAGGTTATTATATTCCTACAGCCAACTTTAAACTTTAAACATCTGACCTTAAACTTTTTTCAGTCCGCCAGTTGTTTGCCGTATACGTTTGCATCTCACCCACTCCTCCGCAAAATATCCGCAGATACAACCTGCATTCCTTACGGAATATTGGCAACTGGTGTTTACAGCACTAAGGTGATTCATTTATGTAAGCTGTAATGAACAAAGAACTTATTATTAATGCGGCTCCACAAGGCGTGGAAATCGCCCTGCTGGAAGACAAGAAACTGGTAGAACTGCATAGCGAAAAAAGCGATGCCCGTTTTGCCGTGGGCGACTTGTACCTGGGAAAAGTGAAAAAACTTATACCTGGACTGAATGCTGCTTTCGTGGATGTAGGGTTTGAGAAAGATGCTTTCCTGCATTATACCGACCTGAGCCCCTATGCTAAATCGCTGCTGAAGTTCACCACCATGTGTATGAACGATAAGAGTGAGCAAGGGCTTGATTTTTCCAAATTCACCATAGAACCGGAGATTGTAAAGACCGGTAAGATCAATGAGGTACTGGGCGGTAAGCCAAACATACTGGTTCAGATACTGAAAGAACCGATTGCGGCCAAGGGACCGAGGCTAAGCTGTGAGATTTCCTTACCCGGACGTTTCGTTGTGCTTACTCCTTTCAACGATATAGTAGCGGTTTCAAGAAAAATTCATTCCTCGGAAGAAAGGAAGCGGTTACAAAAGATCGTTGAGGCCATAAAGAGTAAAAATTTCGGCGTCATCGTACGGACGGCGGCAGAGGGAAAGAATACAGCCGAACTTCATGAAGATCTTTCAGCCCTGGTGGATATGTGGAAGGCTATTCAGCAAAACCTGAAAGGGGCTGTAGCACCTACCCGCATACTGAGTGAACAAACCAAAACCACCAGTATACTGCGTGACCTTCTCAATGCGGATTTCAACCGCATCGTTATAAATGATAAGAACATTTACAGCGACACTAAGAATTATATTCAGCGCATTGCACCGGAAAAAGCAGAGATCGTTTCATTTTACAATAATGGTTCCCCCATTTTTGATTCCTTTGGTATCACTAAACAGGTCAAATCTTCCTTTGGCAAGACAGTAAATCTTGATAGCGGCGCTTACCTGATCATAGAACATACGGAAGCCCTGCATGTGATTGATGTGAACAGCGGTTACAAGAGTGTTAGCAACAACCAGGAGCAGAATGCACTGGAAACAAATCTTGAGGCAGCGGAAGAAATAGCCAGGCAATTGCGCCTGCGTGACCTTGGCGGTATCATCGTTGTTGATTTCATTGATATGAAACTTCCTGAGAACAAGCGAAAGCTGATGGAGAAGATGGAAGAATTTATGTCACCTGACAGGGCCAAACATGCGGTACTTCCTATTTCCAAATTCGGCATCATGCAAATAACCCGGCAGCGGATGAAGCCCGAGGTGAATATCAATACCCAGGAAGTGTGCCCGAGCTGTAATGGTACCGGAAAGATCTCGTCTACGCTGCTGCTGGAAGATGAAATAGAAAAGAACTTAAGCTACCTCATTACCCATAAGAATGCCAACCTGAAATTAGTAGTGCATCCCATCCTCTATGCTTACCTTACCAAAGGCTGGCCCTGGAATACCAAGATGGCGCAATGGAAGCGGAAGTACGGCCAGAAGACAAGATTGGAGAAAGACAGTAACTATCATTTGACCGAGTACAAGTTTTTCGATAAAAACGATGAAGAGATAAAGCTGTAAATAAATTACCTTTTTTCTAAATTAACATCATAAGAAAGGCCCCGTCAATGACGGGGCCTTCTTTTTGTTCTAAGCAGGGATTGAACTCTCTTAGTATCCGGGGTTTTGAACCAGGTTAGGATTTACATTCATCTCTCTTAATGGAATAGGGAATGTCATTTTATTATCGTTCCAGGGTTTACCATCAACAGTTAACCTCAAACGCTTTGCATCCCATGCACCTTGTCCTTCAAAGGCCAGTTCAAGTTCCCTTTCATCCAGAATATTCTGAAGGGTAATAGCACCAAGTGAAGAAAGGCCTGCCCTGTTACGGGTGCGGTTCACATCCTGTAACGGTGTGGCACCAACAGTAGTACCAAGACGGAAATTACATTCGGCTCTTGTAAGGTAAGCCTCTGCAAGACGCATAACTTTCACATTCTTATAGATATCTCTCCACTTTCCACATCGCCATGCGCCTGCCTCGAAGAAGAACAATGAACGACGAGCATCAGTGGGATCATACTTGTTATAGTGTGCATCTGTCACTTCTATATCGCCGTCCCTCGCACCATAAGTACCTGTACTGAAATAAATAAAGCAATTGTTGACACCCGCCTGATTAGTAACCTGCACAGAAAATAAATCCTCTGTAGTGTTAGCAGCATTATTAAATGCCGCTGAATATGGAATTACCAAAGAGAAACCATTTGCAGTAGCCGACGAGATACAGCGATCAGCTGCATCCCTGGCACCGGTAAAGTTATCCTGCTGCAAGTACACCCTTGAAAGTGCCAGCGCTGCCGAAGCCTTATTAGCATAAACTCCGTTTTTATGCGGCAATGCGATTTCTGCCTGAGTGAGGTCAGTGATGATCTGCTGGTAAACAGCATCTACTGATGCTCTCGGCAACTGATAAGCCGCATCCTGAGGAGCAGTAGGGCCGGGTGACGTAATCAGGGGAACGCCTTTTAATGTAGCGGGGCTTCCTGCAAAGAAAGGCTTTTCACCAAAGAACTTTATCAGTTCGAAATAAGCCAATGCCCGTTGAAACTGGGCTTCTGCCTTTACTCTTGCCTGGTCTGCTGAGGCCACAACCCCAATATTGGCAATGATATTGTTTGCATTAAAAATAACCCTGTAAGCCTGTGCATAGGTAGCCGCTGCATTATTGTTTGTTATAAGCATGTTTTTGCTCCATATCTGGCGGGGATCAGGGAAGGTACCCACCCAGTTCAGGTCACCACCACTGCCAAGTAGTTCACTCATCCATAACACATCGCCGCCAAACATGCTGCCGGCGCCCAATGCTTCATAATTACCTACCAGCACTTTCTTGACCTTTGCATCAGTTGAAAATGCATCCGTAGCATCGATAGACTGCGGGTTTTTCAACTCTAGTCGTTTGTCGCATGCGGCGAAGGGAATCAATCCGGCCACTGCGATATATAGAAATATTTTTCTCATATTTTTTCTTTTTAATAAGGATTAGAATTAAAGTCCAAGTGTGATACCAAAAACGAAACTCTTTATCTGCGGAGCAGCATAGAAGTCACTTCCCTGATTTACGTTAGATACACGGTAATCTGTATTCACTTCCGGATCCCAACCAGGATAATCTGTGAAAGTCAACAGGTTTACACCACTAACATAAACTCTTGCACTTGACAACTTAGCCTTATTTACTAATTTTTGCGGAACATTATATGCCAGTGTGATATTTTTAAGACGTACATAAGTGGCATCATAAATATACCTTGTGCTGATGCTGGGGCTTTCAAAATCGCCATATCGGTTAATCCTTGCCTCTGGCACATTGGTAATATCACCTGGTTTTTGCCAGCGTTTAAGCTGATCCCGGGTTTGATTATCAAACCAATCGCCGCTTGCACTCATAAAACCACCAGCGCCATCCTGCACTTGGTTACCGAACACACCCTGGAAAAGGAAATTTAATTCAAGGCCCTTCCATGTAACCGTATTGGTAATACCACCAATCCAATCAGGGTTAGGATCACCAACAATAAACTTGCCGGCATCGCCATATACATTGGTCGTTGACTTTCCATCAGGCAGATAGAATAGCGGATCACCATTTGCCGGATCAACTCCTGCATATTTAGGAGCATAAAAAACACCAATAGGCTGTCCAATGATCAATGCATTGGCAAACCTTGCATCGCTGGGCAGGATTTCCTTTTGGTCTCCATCCAGTTTTGTCAGCTTGTTTTTATTTCGAGCAATATTCAGGCTTGTTGTCCACTTAAAGTACTTATTTGACACATTCACTGAATTCAGCACAATTTCAACACCCTTATTTTCCATTTCACCGATATTGCCGAGTACATTGGTGGTACCAGAAGGTGAAGGAACAGGTACAGCAAGCAACATATCAGTTGTTTTCTTATTATACCAGTTCAGCTCACCTGAAAGCCTGTTATTAAAGAACCCGAAATCAAGACCAATGTCAAAAGAAGCTGTTTTTTCCCAACGAAGATCATCGTTACCAAAATTGGTAATAGTGAGACCAGAAGATGTACCATAGGTTACCGGACCATATTGTGAACGGGACTGGTAGAAACCTAAACCGGTATTGTTACCCAGTACACCATAACTTCCACGTAATTTCAGGAAACTGAGCCACTTTACATCATTGAGAAAGTTCTCTTCGGTAAGAATCCACCCCAGAGAGAAGGATGGAAAATACCCGTATTTGTAATTAGTACCAAACCTTGAATCAGCATCTGCCCTGATACTGGCACTCGCAAGGTATTTTCCTTTGTAGGCGTAGTTAAGACGACCGAAATAGGAGAATAAGTTGTTCTCATCCTGTGTACTTTCACCAGCAGTGATAGTACCGGCACCAGCCAGTGTTTTAATGCTTTCATCAGCAAAATTTTCACCCTCCACATAAACATATTCATCAAACCGGTTCTCAAAGCTGACGCCAGCTATTGCTTCAATTTTATGAGCCTCTTTGAAAGTGTTTACATAGTTTAAATAATTGTTTGTTATCCAACGAGTATTTCTTAGCCATTGTGCACGGGCAGCACCTCCAATACCAGCACCTGCCAATGTACGGGAACTCCAGAAACGATCCTCTGTCTGGCTTACCATATCCAATCCTAATTCATTTCTCAATGTTAGACCCTTCATGATCTTGCTTTCTACAAAAAAATTGCCCTGATTTCTGTAACCAGTGATTTTAAATTTTGCTTCTTCGAAATCAATCAGGGGATTGTAATAAGTAGTCACAGGACGATCGTATAATGCGCCGTTCTGGTCTCTTACAGGAGTAATGGGTGCTAAAGCAACGATCTGCATCGGCGTACTGAAAGCATTGTCAAGAGGTACTCTGTTCCTTACTGTTTTATTCAATGAAGCGTTAAGTCCGATTTTCAACCAATTATTTACCTGATGATCAATATTGAACCTCATCCCCATCCTCTTAAATTCATTACCCACAAGAATACCATCCTGATTTTGCAGGCTTCCGCTGATAAAAAATTTTGTTTTGTCGTTACCACCTTGCGCATTTAGTTCTACCTGACTTGATCTTGCGTCATCATTGAATGCAAGATCTTCCCAGTTTGTATTGGTTTCAAGATTTCTCCAATTACTATACCCACTGTAACGGGTAAAACGACCTTCCATCCATGCAGTCATATTTGCTATAGCAGCAGCTTCACTGGCAAAACCCAGCCAGTTGCCTGCCCTGTTATAATGATACTTTGCAGTATTTACAGCTGCTTCTCTGAAGAATTCAATGTATTCAGCAGCATTAAGGAAGCCTCTTTTGTTTGTAGGGCTTTGCGTACCATACTGTGTATTAAAAGTGAATTTGGTCTTTCCATTCTTACCTTTCTTGGTAGTGATGAGCACCACGCCATTTGCAGCACGGCTACCATAGATAGCTGTAGCAGACGCATCTTTCAATATTTCGAAAGACTCGACATCATTGAAATTAAGATCAGCTGTTGCACTTCCGAAAATTCCACCTACCAGGGGAACTCCATCAACAACATATAATGGCTCGTTACTGCCATTAATAGAGGTAGCGCCACGAACCCTTACTTTGATTCCTTCACCTACTTTACCATTTTGAGACTCAACAAACACACCAGCGGCACGGCCCTGAAGTGCTTGTGATACATCAGGCACAGGCATATTCTGTACATCTGAACCTTTAACCCTTGAAACGACACTGGTTAATTCTTTTTTAACCTGTGTGCCATAACCTACCACTACTACTTCATCCAGGCTTTGTGCTGACCCTGCAACCAAGGTTACCTGGAAACTTGTACCTGAAATAGCCAATTCCTGGGTAGCAAATCCGATAGCGGTAATGACTAATGCTTTTGCTTTATCTGAAACAGATAAAGAGAAAGTGCCATCCTGGCCGGTGAAAGTTCCATTATTAGTTCCTTTTTCCATCACGGAAGCCCCGGCAAGCGGTGCCCCGTTATTATCAGTTACTTTACCTGTCAACGTCTTGGTTTGGGCCAATAGGGATTGGACCGACAACACAAGTACCGTCAACATAAACATCATTGTTTTTCTCATGTGTGTGATTTTTTAATGTCGGCGAAAATATTTAACGATTTCTTAAGGACAAAAAAAACCGTGCAGGTTGCTGCACGGTTTTAAATATTGATTCAGGTCAAAGAGTCAGGTTAACTCCTGTCTCTGCTGCCGAGGTAAAGCATAATGTATTGAATAAGGGTGACCACAGCTGCCAGCGCTGCCACTACATAGGTGGTAGCGGCCCATTTAAGGGCATCTTTTGCTTTTGGGTATTCCTGGGCGTTAGTGATATTGGAATGGTTCAGCCAGGCCAAAGCCCTTTTGCTGGCATCAAATTCTACCGGCAGGGTTACCAGTGTAAATAATACCGTTAAACTCATTACGATTATTCCAATAAGTAATACAGTAGGGTTATTGGTGGTGGCCAGTATGATTACACCTGCCATCAGTATCCAATTGACCAGCATAGAACTTACCTGCACGGCGGGCACCATTTTACTGCGAAACATCAGCGGGCCATACTGGGCGGCATGCTGAACGGCATGGCCACACTCATGTGCCGCAACAGCTGCCGCCGACACACTGGTTCCGTTGTAAACATCAGGACTCAGGTTAACCGTCTTTTTCAGGGGGTTATAGTGGTCTGAAAGGAATCCGTCCACCGAAGTCACCTGTACATCATAAATGCCGTTTTCCCGGAGCATTTTTTCGGCTATTTCACGGCCTGTAAGGCCGCTGGAAAGCAGCTCCTTACTGTACTTTGTAAACTTACTTTTAAGCACTGCAGAAACCAGAAAACTGATGCCCAAAAAGAGCAGGGAAACCAGCATAATTTCGTTTGTCATGTCGTTAAAATATTGATTTATTTGGCACTATTGATAACAAAAATATTACCATTTAGGTTAAGTCATTTTTTTCAGCCTTTTTGTCACCCCAAAGTGATAACAGACAATTAGTTCCGGGATTTTACAAAAGAACAAAAGATCATTAATGCTAGTTTAAAATACAGATAATCAACATATTACAAAATTTTTAAACTGGCTCTTATTAGCTTCTTTTATTAAATGACAGGGCCGGGAAGTTATTCACAGCAGCAAAAATTTATTTTGAAATGTGGGGCATAATTGTAACTTAGCAATAGAATTTAATGGGTTAGTAAGTAAGAGGGTCAATCGTAAGATTGGCCCTTTTTACATTTTAAAAAGTATTGAAAAGGTCATCAAAAAAATGGATGACTTTTTTTCGTTTAAGTAGAACTGAAATTGTCATTCACCACTTCATTCGCCCTCATTAATGTTTAAACTTTTTAAAGAAACCTTTGCATCAACTAATTTTATTACATGAGTAAAGTAAGGACAGCTTTTTTTTGTCAGAACTGCGGCTATGAAAGTGTGAAGTGGGTAGGACAATGTCCGTCATGTGGTCAGTGGAATACGTTTGTGGAAGAATTGGTACAAAAAGAAACCGGAAAGAAAGCTGATGACTGGAAAGGATACAACGAAGAAAAGAGAAATAGCAAAACTATATCACTGAATGAGGTTAAAAGCAGTGAAGAAAAAAGATTACCCACTGCTGATGCAGAATTAAACCGTGTTTTGGGCGGCGGCATTGTACCCGGCAGCCTGGTGCTGGTAGCCGGAGAACCGGGCATTGGTAAATCAACTTTGTTTTTGCAAAACGGGTTATGGTTAAAAGATGTTGTAGTACTTTATATCAGCGGAGAGGAAAGTGAGCAACAGATAAAAATGAGAGCTGACAGAATCGGTCTAAAGAATGAGAACTTTTATTTACTTACTGAAACATCTACACAAACCATTTTCCAGGAAATAAAAAAATTAAAACCACAACTGGTAATTGTAGACTCTATACAAACACTGCAAACCTCATTTATTGATTCATCACCGGGCAGTGTATCCCAGATAAGAGAATGTGCAGCAGAATTTCAGCGGTTTGCCAAGGAAACCAATACACCTGTATTCCTGATTGGTCATATTACCAAAGACGGAAGTATTGCGGGTCCAAAAATATTAGAACATATGGTAGACACCGTGCTGCAGTTTGAAGGTGACCGTCATTATGCTTATCGTATCCTGCGGACTTTAAAGAACCGGTTTGGCAGTACTGCAGAACTGGGTATTTATGAAATGACAGATCAAGGCATGAAAGGAGTTTTAAACCCCAGTGAAATATTAATTACCCAAAAGGAAGATCAGTTAAGTGGTATTGCTATTGCTGCGACCATTGAGGGAATGCGCCCATTATTGATCGAGGTGCAGGCATTGGTAACACAATCGGTTTACGGTACTCCTCAACGGACTGTTAGTGGTTTTGATCTCCGTCGTTTACAATTATTGCTGGCGGTATTAGAAAAGAGAGGAGGTTTTCATTTCGGGATGAAAGATGTGTTTTTAAACATTGCCGGAGGTATCAAAGTAGAAGACCCCTCGATAGACTTGGCTGTACTGTGTGCCCTGTTGTCCTCTTATGAAGATGTTCCGCTTCCCAATAATATTTGTTTTGCCGGTGAAGTAGGCCTGAGTGGCGAAATAAGGGCAGTAAACAGGATAGAACAACGCATTGCAGAAGCGGAGAAACTGGGATTTGAAAAAATTATCGTTTCAAAGTACAATCAAAAAGGACTTTCCAAACAGAAATTTGGTATTGAAGTCGTGATGATGGGACGGGTGGAAGAAGTTTATCGTTATCTTTTTTAAATGGCCTTACTAAAAGAAATAAAAGAATCGGTTTTACACCTGCTGTTTCCGCATGTATGTACAGGCTGCGGCAGTGATCTGCTAAGTAAGGATTCTGTTTTGTGTATGCGTTGTGTGGAAGTTATGCCGCAAACCCAGTTTGAACTACATGCAGGGAATCCGGCTGAAAAAACTTTTTGGGGGCGGCTGCCCATTGCTGCTGCATCAGCACAATTTTATTTTACCAAAGAATCGCTGATGCAGCACCTGATGCACCAGCTCAAATACAAAGGCAATAAAGAACTGGGAATTCAATTGGGCCGTATCATGGGGGAGCAACTAAAAAAATCCGGACGATTTGAAGTTGATGCATTGATACCACTTCCGCTTTTTCCGGCTAAAGAAAGAAGAAGAGGTTATAACCAGGCCGCCCTGTTATGCCAGGGAATGGCCGAGGCCATGCAGGTACCAGTTTTAGATAATGTGATAACAAGACCACAGCATACCGAAACCCAAACCAAAAAGGGCCGGATAGAACGATGGAAAAACATGGAAGGAAAATTTGAATTGACAAATAAGAGTGCCATAGAAAACAAACATATGCTGCTGGTGGATGATGTGGTAACCACCGGTGCCACTCTTGAAGCCTGCGGCAACGAATTGCTACAGGCTGAAAATATAAAACTGAGCATTGTCACCCTTTGCATTGCCTCCCGCTAGTACCAAGCCCAAGTCACATTTCCTCTTTTTGCTGCTTAGTTATATTTTTACAACAATGAAATTTGCCGGGTTATTAACCATATCTTTTGTTGTTCTTCTTCTTTCCTGCCGGAAAGATTCATTCATCACATCACCGGATGCCCAGGTAACGATCAGCGCAGACACATTAAAGTATGATACCGTATTTGTAACTGCAGGGTCCACTTACAGAACATTCAAGATCATAAATGAGAATAACCAGAAATTACTTCTTTCGTCTTTACAACTGGCAGGTGGGACATCCTCGGTATTCAAAATGAATGTGGATGGCATTGCCGGTACTCAGTTTAATAATATTGAAATAAATGCCAACGACAGCCTGTATGTATTTGTACAGGTAAATGTAAATCCCAATGCGGCTAATATTCCTTTTGTGATCCGTGACAGTATCCGGGTCAGTTATAATGGTAAAAACCGGCTGGTACAATTAGAAGCATGGGGGCAAAATGCCAATTTTCTTCGTAACAAAGTAGTATCTGCCAATGAGACATGGAATAATAACCTTCCTTATGTAATTCTGGGTTCATTAACCGTGTACCAATCAAACACTGACCATTAACAAGGGTTGTCGCATCTATGTACATGCTGACGCCCCAATCGTAATTAACGGAACATTGCAGGTAAACGGTGAGAAGGATACAGCAGACAGGGTATATTTAACAGGTGACCGGCTCGATGAGCCCTACAAAGATTTTCCTGCAAGCTGGCCGGGTATTTTTTTCCAGGTAGCTTCAAAGGACAATGTGCTTAACTATGCGGTTATCAAAAATGCTTTCCAGGCAATAGGAATAACCGACCCTTCACCTAATGCCAACCCAAAGCTTATTCTGAATGAATGTGTGATTGACAATAATTATGATGCGGGCATAGTGGCATTAAACAGCAGCATAAGGGCAAGAAATTGCCTGATCTCCAATTGTGGCAAAAATTTATTCCTGGTAAAAGGAGGTGACTACCAGTTTACCCATTGTACCGTGGTAACGATAGCCAACCGCTATGTTGACCATAAAGATCCTGTGCTAACGCTGACCAATTTTGCCAATAGCAGCACTGCTGATTTAAATGCAATTTTTCGCAACTGCATTTTTTGGGGACAAAACGGCTTAGTAGATGATGAAGTAGTGATATTAAAAAGCGGTAATACTGCTTTCAATGTCAATTTTGATCATAATTTGTGGAAAGTGCAAAATACACCAGCAGGAATAATTAGTAACCAAATTATTAATAATCAGGCGCCGCAGTTTGATAGCATTAATACTTCAAGAAGCTACTATGATTTCCGGCTGCAATCAACCTCCCCTGCTGTCAATAAAGGAACTGGTACAGCTATCACAACCGATCTTGACGGTAAACCAAGGGCTGTTGGGTTACCCGACCTGGGATGCTTTGAGAGGCAATAAACAAGATCATAATAATTAACTTTATACTGAACAGAACGAGGTTACCTTTGTTACAGTTACAAACATTCATTAAATGAAATCCCTTTTACTAACATTGATATTGTCTGCGACTATTACTGGCGGCATTTACGACTTTAAAGTAGCGGGCCTGGATGGAAAAGAAATTGATTTTTCTAAATTCAAAGGAAAGAAGATCATGATCGTCAATACTGCATCCAAATGTGGATTGACGCCCCAGTATGAGGGGCTAGAAGAATTACATAAAAAGTATAAGGACAAGCTGGTGATCATTGGCTTTCCTGCCAATAATTTTAACGGCCAGGAGCCCCTGAACAATGATGAGATCAAAGATTTCTGTAAGAAAAATTATGGCGTAACATTTCCCATGGCGGAAAAGATATCAGTTAAAGGAGACGACACTCATGCATTATACATCTGGTTGAAAGCGCAGGCTAAAGAGAAAGGTTTTGCTGATCCTGTCACCTGGAATTTTGGCAAGTTCCTGGTGAATGAAAAAGGTGAACTGGTCGCTACCTTCAGCCCGAGAACAACTCCTATGAGTGAGGAAATACTAAAATGGCTGAATTAATGAACTGAGCAATATTTTTGAAGCAATACTGAATTTTCAGTGTTGCTTTTTTATTGCCAGAAGGTTTACTTTCGCCTTCCATGCAATTCTCAGCTATAATTGGCCAGCAGGAAGTAAAAAAACAACTGATTGAATTGGTTCAGCATAACCGGCTGAGCCATGCTATGCTGTTTTTAGGTAAAGAAGGAAACGGTGCCTTGCCATTAGCATTGGCATTTGCGCAATATATAACCTGTGAAAAAGTGCAGGGAAAGCATACTGCTATACCGACAGGGCCCTCAATCTTTGGAGACCCTTCACCAGTTACCAGCATCAGGCAACCATTAACCGATTCCTGTGGCACCTGCCCCGCCTGTCAAAAAGCACAGCAACTCGTACATCCTGACATTCATTTTTCCTATCCAACCGTTACCAAAAAGGCTGGTGAAAAACCAATAGCCACGGATTTTATAACCGATTGGAGAGAGTTCGTCAAGTTGAATCCTTACGGGAATTCGTTCGACTGGATAGAAATGATCAAAGAAAAAGAAAACAGCCAGGGAAAGATAACTGCCGAAGAATGTAATGATATCATCCGCAAGCTAAGCCTGAAGAGTTTTGAGAGTGAATATAAGGTACTTATCATGTGGATGCCGGAAATGCTTGGTTCGG
>Ga0073934_10008770_pt1 | contig 13316 bp, 12 predicted proteins | sample LarsenN4metaG_FD_76834 | JGI IMG/M metagenome (GOLD analysis project Ga0073934, IMG submission 76834) | Hot spring sediment bacterial and archeal communities from British Columbia, Canada, to study Microbial Dark Matter (Phase II) - Larsen... ...
CAACTACGCGTCGGCCGGCAACGGCTCGGCGACGCACATGAACGCCGAGCAGTTCCGCATCGCCGCCGGGCTGAAGGCGCTGCACGTGCCCTTCCGCGGCACGCCCGAGGCCATCACGGAGACCATCGCCGGCCGCACCGACTGGTTCTTCGCGCCGCTGGTCTCGGCACTGCCGCTGATCCAGGACGGCAAGCTGGTGGCGCTGGCGGCGGGTACGCCGAACCGCTCGCCGGCATTGCCCAACGTGCCGTCGATGGCCGAGGTCGGGCTGAAGGACGCCGCCTACACCTTCTGGGTCGGCCTGTTCGCGACGGCGAAGACGCCGAAGCCGATCGTCGAGCGGCTGCACGCCGAGACGCTGAAGGTGCTGGCGCTGCCCGAGGTGCGCGCGCGGCTGGAAAAGCTCGGCGCCACGCCGATGACCATGCCGCAGGCGGCGTTCGAGAAGTTCCTCGACGACGAGACCGCCGCCGCGGCGCGGCTGGTGAAGACGGCGGCGATCCGCGTGGAGTGAGCGCATGGCGACGGGCGACCTCACCCCGGCCGGTGCGGACTTTCCGTTCCTGCTGCGCGCACCGCGCATTCACCCGGACGCCTTCGTCGCCGGCAACGCCACCGTCGTCGGCGATGTCGAGATCGGGCCCGGCGCATCGCTGTGGTACGGCGTGGTGGTGCGCGGCGACGTGCAGCCGCTCCACATCGGCGCCGGCAGCAACCTGCAGGACGGCGTGATCGTGCACGGCAGCACAGGCGGCGCGTCGGTGCGCATCGGCGCGGGCTGCACCATCGGCCACGGCGCGATCGTGCACGGCTGCGTGCTCGACGACCACGCCTTCGTCGGCTTCGGCGCGCGCGTGCTCGACGGCTGCCGCATCGCCAGCGACGGCATGCTCGCCGCCGGTGCGGTCCTGACCCCCGGCAAGGTGATCGGCGCGGGCGAACTGTGGGCCGGCAACCCGGCGCGGCTGCTGCGGCCGCTGCAGCCGCAGGAGATCGAGGCGCAGCGGCGGGTGGCGGAACGTTACGTCGCCCTCGGGGCGGCGCACCGCCGTCTTGCCAACCTGGCTTGAGCCTCAGGCGCGGACGCGCCAGTGCCGCACCCGCGGCGGCGCGTCGCCGCGATGGAAGGACAGCACCGCCGCCTGCAGCCCGGCATCGAGCGCGGTGTGGCGGTGGTGGTGGCGCTGGTGGTCGGTCCAACTCGGCTCGATCCACTGCTCGCTGAACGCCCCTGGGTCGGCCGCGTCCTCCCAGGCCGCCCAGTGCATCGCGCCGTTGCGCTGCCGCGCCTGCGACAGCTCGCGCAGGGCATTCAGGAAGGTGTCGCGCAGGGCCGGGTCGATTCGGTAGTCGACGCTGACCTGCACCGGCACGTCGTCGCCGTCGCCCAGCAGGTTCAAGGGCGCCGGCCAGGCCTGCTCGGCGGGGTTCAGGTCCAGCTCGGCCTCGGGCAGCGGCTTGGCGGCGGCCAGCACCAGCCCGGCGATACCGAGCAGCGCCGCCAGCGTGCAGCTGACCGCCAGCCCGAAGGCATCGGCCAGCGTCCCCCAGAGCAGGCTGCCTGCCGTCATGCTGCCGTAGAACACGCACAGGTAGACCGCCAGGCCGCGGCCGCGCACCCACGCCGGCAGCGTAGTCTGGGCCGCGGTGTTGAGCACGGTGAGCACGGTGATCCAGGCGATGCCCAGCCCGATGGCCGGCACGAAGGCGAACCCCCGGTGCGGCACCCAGGCCCAGGCCAGCAGCACCGCCACGGCCAGCGCGCTGGCGGCACCGACCATCTGTTGCGCGCTGTGCCGTGCCTTCAGGCGCGGCAGCAGCAGTGCGCCAACCACCGCGCCGGCGCCCAGCGCGCCCAGCAGCAGCCCGTAGTAGCCGGCCGTGCCGCCCAGGTGCTGGCGCGCCAGCAGCGGCAGCAGCGACCAGGCGCAGCTGGCGAAGAGGAAGAAGGCCGCCGCGCGCAGCAGCAACCGCTGCAGTTGCGGCGCGTGCATCACGTAGCGCAGGCCGGTGCGCAGGGCGGGCGCGAAGCGTTCCGGCGCATCGGCGCTGGCCGGCGCGGCCGCGCCCTTCCACCAGAGCAGCGCAGCGATCACAGCCAGGTAGCTCAATGCGTCGGCATAGAAAGCCGCCGCCGTGCCGGCCGCGGCCACCAGCGCGCCGCCGACCGCCGGCCCGATGGCGCGTGCCACGTTGAAGCCCATGCTGTTCAGCGCGATCGCGTCGCGCAGCAGCGGCCGCGGCACCTGCAACGGCGTCAGCGACTGCAGCACCGGCGTTGCCAGCGCCGAGGCGATGCCGGCCACCAGAAGCCCCGCGACCAGCAGCGCCGGCGTCATCGCGCCGGCCTGCGTCGTCAGGCCGAGGTACAGCGCCGCCAGGCCCATGACGATGTTGACGGCGATCAGCAGCCGGCGGCGGTTGATGGCGTCGGCCAGCGCCCCGGCCGGCAGCGCCAGCAGGAACAGCGGCAGGGTCGCCGCCACCTGCACCAACGCCACCCAGGTGGCGCTGGGCGCCATTTCCGTCATCAGCCAGCCCGCGCCGACGTCGCGCATCCAGGTGCCGATGTTGCCGACCAGCGCCGCCGTCCACATGACGGCGAAGACGCGCTGCCCGAAAGGCGCCCAGGCACCGGCCAACGGCCCGCTCATCGTGCCCAGGCCGTGTCGGACATCGGGCGCGGGTTCAGAAAGCCCAGCACGAACAACCCAGCGCGCCCCAGAAGCCGCGCGCGTCGCTTGCAGGCACTTCGCGCGTCCAGGCCTGCGCGTGCGCATGGCCGTGCACGCCGCAGGCGCTGGCGCAGCAGCGCAGGCTGCTCTGCGACGTGCCGGTGCGGGTGAACAGCCCCGCGGCCGGGTTGCGGTGCTGGTAGCCGCCGAAGCGCCGCACCGGGCTCCAGTCGGGGCTGGGCTCGGGCAGCGGCGGCGCCAGGTCGCGATGTGGACCGCTGCCGTGCACGATGCGCCCGCCCATCACGGTGAGGTCGGCATGCAGGTCCGCGATGTCGCTTTCGGGGATGCCGAAGTAGTCGGCCGAGAGGATCGCGAAGTCCGCCAGTTGACCGGCGATCAGCTGGCCCTTCGTGCCTTCGTCGTGGCTGAACCAGGTGTTGGCCTGGGTCCACAGGCGCAGCGCCTCGTGGCGGTCGATCAGGTGGCGCTCGGCGGTCAGCTGAAGGCCGCCGACCGTCTTGCCGCTGACCAGCCAGGCCAGGCACACCCAGGGGTTATAGCTGGCCACGCGCGTGGCGTCGGTGCCCGCGCCCACCGGCACGCCGGCCCGCAGCATGGCCTTGACCGGCGGCGTCGCCGCGGCGACCGCCGCGCCGTAGCGCTGCACGAAGTACTCGCCCTGGTAGGCCATGCGGTGCTGCACCGCGATGCCGCCGCCGAGCGCGCGCACGCGCTCGATGTTGGCCGGCGAGATCGTCTCCGCGTGGTCGAACCACCAGTGCAGCCCGGCGAAGGGGACCTCGCGGTCGACCTGCTCGAACACGTCGAGCGCGCGGCCGATGGTCTGGTCGTAGGTGGCGTGCAGCCGGAACGGCCAGCGCTTGGCCACCAGCAGGCGCACCACGTCCTGCAGCTCGGCTTCCATGCCCGGCGGCAGATCGGGCCGCGGCTCGCGGAAGTCCTCGAAGTCGGCCGCGCTGAAGACCAGCATCTCGCCGGCGCCGTTGTGGCGGAAGCGCTCGTTGCCCGCCAGCGGTTCGAGCATCTCGCTCCAGCGCGCGAAATCCGCCTTCTCGCCGCCCTTGTTCTGCGTGAACAGGTTGTAGGCGATGCGCACCGTCAGCTCGTCATCGCGCGCCAGCTTCTCGATGATCTGGTAGTCCTCGGGGTAGTTCTGGAAGCCGCCGCCGGCGTCGATGACCGAGGTGATGCCGAGCCGGTTCAGCTCGCGCATGAACAGCCGCGTGGAGTTGACCTGGTCCTGTTCGTCGAGCTTCGGGCCCCTGGCCAGCGTCGCGTACAGGATGAGCGCGTTCGGCTGCGCCAGCAGCAGCCCGGTCGGCGTGCCGTCGGCGCGGCGCTGCAGTCGGCCGCCCGGTGGGTCGGGCGTGTCGCGGCCGTAGCCGACGGCGCGCAGCGCCGCGGCGTTGAGCAGCGCACGGTCGTAAAGATGCAGGATGAACACCGGCGTGTCGGGGGCAACGGCGTTCAGCTCGTCCAGCGTGGGCAGGCGCTTTTCGGCGAACTGGTGTTCGGTGAAGCCGCCGACCACTCGCACCCATTGCGGCGGCGGCGTGATCGCGACCTGATGCCGCAGCATGGCCATCGCATCGGCCAGGCTGCGCACGCCGTCCCAGCGCAGCTCGAGGTTGAAGTTCAGGCCGCCGCGGATCAGGTGGGTGTGGCTGTCGATCAGCCCGGGAATCAGCCGGCCGCCGCGTGCGTCGACGCGCTGCGTCCGCGGGCCGGCATGCGCCAGCACCTCGGCGTTGCTGCCCACGGCAAGCAGCTTGCCGTCCTGCACGGCCAGCGCCTCCGCCGCCGGCTGCGCCGGGTCCAGCGTGGTGATGCGCGCGTGGGTGACGATCAGCTCGGCCGTCATGCCCGGTCGTCCTTGCGCGGCGGCTCGACGCCGGTGATCTTCGGCGTGCATTCCTGCTGGAACCAGGCCGCGCTGACCGGCTGCCCGCTGAGCGCGCGCTGCGCCAGCGGCACCAGCTGCTCGCCGACCAGCATGCCGAGCAGGCCGAGCAGGGCCACCGCGGGCGGTGCCGGCGAGCGCACCTGCAGCAGCGCGTAGATGATGCCGACCAGCACGCCGGCACCCAGCGACACGAGGTAGATCTTCATCGCCGCCGTCGCTCAGTGGCCGCCTTCTGCGGCGCCGAACATGGTCTTGGCGTAGATGATGCCCAGGCCGTAGCCACCGCCGTGCTCCTTGGCGATGCCGGTGGTGAGCTCGTAAGTGGCGGTGCGCGCCCAGTCCCGCTGCAGCTCCAGCAGGTACTGCAGCGACGTCATCGGCCGCACACCGGCCTGCATCATGCGCTGCATCGCGCGCTCGTGCGCCTCGTCGCTGACGTCGCCGCAGGCGTCGCTGATGATGTAGACCTCGAATCCCTGGTCCAGCGCCGACAGCGTCGGGCCGACGATGCACACCGAGGTCCACAAGCCGGCGAACACCAGCCGGCCCTTGCCGATGCGGTTGACCTCGACCGCGATGCGCTCGTCCTCCCAGGTGTTCATGCTGGTGCGGTCGATGGCCCGCTGGCCGGGAAACGCACGCTTGATCTCGTCGAACATCGGCCCGGAAAAGGTCTTCTCGGCCACGGTGGTGAGAATGGTCGACACGCCGAAGCCGGCCGCCGCCTTGGCCACCATCGCGGCGTTGTTGCGCAGTTGCACCGGGTCGATGGACTTGGTGGCGAAGGCCATCTGCGACTGGTGGTCGATGAGGATCAGCGTGTGGTCGTCGGGGCTGAGAAGGCTCTTGCCGGGAAGCGGTCTGGCTTGGGGCATGGCAACTCCTGAAGGCGTGGACAAAACGGGTGGCTGTGCCTGCGGCGCATTCTTCGACGCCGCGCGTCGGCGCGTCGAACCGCTCTTGCCCTGGCCGCACCGGGGTTGCTGCAATCCGGTCAAACTTTTCGCGTGACAGAGTCTGCACAGAGCCGGCTGTGCACCCTGCCCGGACCAACCCCACGATGAAACAGCCGCTCGCCTTGGGAGAGCTGGGTGCCGCCGCTGCGCCCCCGCCGGGCCTGCGCGTCTTGCCCGTCGGCGTCGACCTGGGCCTTTCCGTGATCGAGCTGGTGCAGTCGGCCGGCGAGGTGGTGGAGTCGCCGGCGCCGCAGATCACGCTGGTCAACCCGCGCGATGCCGGAGCCCGGGTGTGCTGTGATTTCGGCGCCGGGCGCTTCCGGCGCGTGGTGCGCGCGCAGGACCTGTTCCTCGGCGCGGCGGGACATGCCAACGCGGTGCAGATCGCGGATGCGCATGGCGTGCGCGCGGTGACGCTGCGCCTGGATCCGGAACTGCCGCGCGATTTCGGCGCACTGCATGCGGGCGCCTTCCCCTCCGACGCGCTCCGCGTCCTGCTGGACCAGCTGTGGGCCGCCTGGGACGACGCGCAGCCGCTGGCCAGCTGCCTGCAGCTGGAAGGCCTGCGTCTGCTGCTGCTGGCGGAACTGCTGCGCCTGGCTGGCCGCTCCAGCGCCGCGCCGCGCCGCGGACTGGCCGGCGCGCCGCTGCGGCGGGTGCTGGACTACCTTCATGCGCACTATGCGCAAGACATCCGCATCGGCGACCTGGCCGCCATCGCCGGCCTGTCGCCATTCCACTTCGCGCGCAGCTTCCGCTGCGCGACGCAGCAGACACCCGGCCGCTTTCAGGCGCGTTTGCGCGTGGAGCAGGCCGCGAAGATGTTGCGCGAAGGTCGGCTCAGCGTGCTCGAGGTCGCGTTGGCGGTGGGTTTCGGTTCCACCCAGGCGCTGGCGCGGCCTTTCCGCGCGCGCCATGGACAGAGTCCGAGCGCCTACCGTCGGCAGTTCCGCTGAATCACCGGCTGTCGCCGCATAGGGGGACGGTGCCAAGCTCCCGGCCAGCAGGGGCCGTGGACGTCGGTTCAGGGTCGACGGCCGCCACTTGACACCGCGCAGCCAATGGCCCGGGGGACCGTTGTGCGCGGCCGTGGCAACCGCGCCCCTTGTAGGGCCCGCACTACAGCAATTGTCGGCCGACCGCGATACCGCGGCGGGCGGGGCGTTTCGAGAATGGGCTTCGCCCCGAGACGACCCGAGGAACTGCCGATGGATCGCCCCACCGACGTTGCCAGCGCCGCCGCCCCCGCGGTAGACCCCTACGACGCCGACCGCCCGCTGCGCCTGGGCTGCGCCTGCGGCCGCCACCGCAGCGCGGCCGAGCATGCCGCGGACCGCACGGACCTCGCCGCCGGCGCCGCCGACGCCGTGACCTCGCTGCGTGCGCGCAGCGAAGAGCCCGACTTCGTCGCGCGCAGCAATGCCTTCGTCGAAGCCGCGCTCGTCAAGGCGCTGTTCCCGCACGACGCGCTGCGCCGCGGCTTCATCAAGGCGGTGGGCCGGCGCACGGCGCAGGCGGCCATCGCCAGCGTGCTGCCGGTGGCCAGCCTGCAGGCCATGGCGCAGGAGGCCGGCAAGCCCGGCACGCTCGAGAAGAAGAACCTGAAGATCGGCTTCATCCCGATCACCTGCGCCACGCCGCTGATCATGGCGCACCCGCTCGGCTTCTATTCGAAGCAGGGGCTCGAGGTCGAGGTCGTCAAGACGGCGGGCTGGGCGCTCATCCGCGACAAGATGCTCAACAAGGAGTACGACGCCACGCACTTCCTGAGCCCGATGCCGCTGGCCATCAGCCTGGGGCTGGGCAGCACCGCCACGCCGATGCGCGTGGCGACGATCCAGAACACCAACGGCCAGGCGATCACCCTGCACGTCAAGCACAAGGACAAGCGCGACGCCAGGCTGTGGAAGGGCTTCAAGTTCGCGGTGCCCTTCGAGTACAGCATGCACAACTTCCTGCTGCGCTACTACGTGGCCGAGGCAGGGCTGAATCCCGACACCGACATCCAGATCCGCGTCGTGCCGCCGCCGGAGATGGTGGCCAACCTGCGCGCCGGCAACATCGACGGCTTCCTCGGCCCCGACCCCTTCAACCAGCGCGCGGTCTTCGAGGAGGTGGGCTTCATCCACGTGCTGACCAAGGAGCTGTGGAACGGCCACCCCTGCTGCGCCTTCGGCACCAGCGCCGAGTTCATCCGAACGAATCCGAACACCTTCGCCGCGCTGTACCGCGCCGTGCTCAACGCCGCGGCGATGGCGCGCGAGGCGCGCAACCGCGAGCTGATCGCCAAGGTCATCAGCCCGCAGGCCTACCTGAACCAGCCCGAGACGGTGGTGGCGCAGGTGCTCACCGGCAAGTTCGCCGACGGCCTGGGCAACGTGCAGACCGTGCCCGACCGCGCCGACTTCGACCCGATGCCCTGGCCGAGCATGGCGGTGTGGATGCTGACGCAGCTGCAGCGCTGGGGCTACATCAAGGGCGGCGTCGACTACAAGCAGATCGCCGAGCAGGTGTTCCTGCTCACCGACGCGAAGAAGCACATGCAGTCGCTGGGCATCACGCCGCCCGCGGGCGCCTACCCGAAGTTCACGATCATGGGCAAGGTGTTCGATCCGGAGAAGGCCGCGGCCTACGCCGACAGCTTCGCGATCCGCCGCGCGGCGTGAACCCGCGCAGTCGCAACCTCGGGATGGTGCGATGAGCTCCTTCGCGCGCAGCGAGCGTTTCCGCGCCGGCCTGCTGTCGACGCTGCTGCTGCTCCTGATCCTCGGCATCTGGCATCTCGCCACCACCGGGGGCGCGGCGAAGGCGCCGGTGCCGGCGCAAAACCTCACGCCCGAGCAGATCGAGTACCTCAAGCTGATGGGCAAGGACCCGGGCGCCGCGGCCGGCGGCGCGGCAGCCCCTGCCGTCACGTCCAAGAGCGGCTTTCCGACGCTGGCCCAGATGGGCGAGGTCATCGCCAGGCACGCATCGAGTCCGTTCTACGACAACGGTCCCAACGACAAGGGCCTCGGGCTGCAACTGGCGCATTCGCTCGGCCGCGTCGGCCTGGGCTACCTGCTGGCGGCGGCGGTGGCCATCCCGCTCGGCTTCCTGATCGGCATGAGCCCGCTCGTGTACCGCGCGCTCGACCCGTTCATCCAGGTGCTCAAGCCCATCTCGCCGCTGGCGTGGATGCCGCTGGCCCTCTACACGATCAAGGACTCGAGCATCTCGGGCGTGTTCGTCATCTTCATCTGCAGCATCTGGCCGATGCTGATCAACACCGCCTTCGGCGTGGCGAGCGTGCGGCGCGAGTGGCTGAACGTGGCGCGCACGCTGGAGGTGACGCCGCTTCGGCGTGCGTTCCAGGTCATCCTGCCGGCCGCGGCGCCCACCATCCTGACGGGCATGCGCATCAGCATGGGCATCGCCTGGCTCGTGATCGTGGCCGCCGAGATGCTGGTGGGCGGCACCGGCATCGGCTACTTCGTCTGGAACGAGTGGAACAACCTGAGCCTGCCGAACGTGATCGTCGCCATCCTCGTGATCGGTGTCGTCGGCATGGCGCTGGACATGATCTTCGCGCGGTTCCAGCGGGCGGTGACCTATGTCGACTGATCGCCCGTTCCTGCAGGTCGAGCAGCTCGCGAAGAGCTACCCGGGCGCGGCCGAGGCGGTGTTCGAAGGCGTCAACTTCGCCGTCGCGCAAGGCGAGTTCGTCTGCATCATCGGCCACAGCGGCTGCGGCAAGACCACCATCCTCAACGTGCTGGCGGGGCTGGAGAGCGCGAGCGCGGGCCATGTGTTCATGGACGGGCGCGAGGTTGCAGGCCCGGGCCTGGAGCGCGGCGTCGTGTTCCAGGGCCACGCGCTGATGCCCTGGCTCAGCGTGCGCGGCAACATCGCCTTTGCGGTGAAGAGCCGCTGGCCGCGCTGGAGCCGCGCCCAGGTTCACGAGCATGTGCAGAAGTACGTGGCGCTCGTCGGCCTGAGCGGCGCCATCGACAAGAAGCCGAGCCAGCTGTCGGGCGGCATGAAGCAGCGCGTGGGCATCGCACGCGCCTTCGCCATCCAGCCGCGCATGCTGCTGCTCGACGAGCCCTTCGGCGCGCTCGACGCGCTGACGCGCGGCACGATCCAGGACGAGCTGCTGCGCATCTGCGCCGAGACGCACCAGACGGTGTTCATGATCACGCACGACGTGGACGAGGCGATCCTGCTGGCCGACCGCATCCTGCTGATGAGCAACGGCCCGCGCGCCCGCGTGGCCGAGATCGTGAAGAACACGATGCGCCGCGACCGCACGCGCGCGGCGCTGCACCACGACCCGCAGTACTACCGCATCCGCAACCACCTCGTCGACTTCCTCGTCGCGCGCAGCGCCGAGCTGTCGCACGGCCGCGCGCCGGCGGTGCCGGCCGAGGTGAGCCCCGGGCTCGAGACGGAGCCCCGGCCCGAACCCGAGCCCGAACCGGGTGCCGCGAGTCCGTCCGCCGCGCCCGCATCCCCCGTCGTTCCATTCAGGAGAACCGCATGAGCCGCCTCGAAGTGACCGAGAAGATCATCGCCACCAAGGTGGCCAAGGGCCTGAAGTGGGCCGACGTCGCCAAGGCCGTCGGCCTGAGCAAGGAGTGGGTCACCGCCGGCTGCCTGGGCCAGATGACCTTCGACGACGCGCAGGCCGCGACGCTGGCGAAGTTCTTCGATCTCACCGAAGCCGAGACGCAGTGGCTGAAGGTGGTGCCCTACAAGGGCAGCCTGCCCACCAGCGTGCCGACCGATCCGCTGATCTACCGCTTCTACGAGCTGGTCAGCGTCTACGGCACCACGTTCAAGGAGCTGATCCACGAGGAGTTCGGCGACGGGATCATGTCCGCCATCGACTTTCGCATGGACCTGCAGCGCGAGCCCGACCCGAAGGGCGACCGCGTGTCGATCACGATGAGCGGCAAGTTCCTTCCCTACAAGACCTACTGAGCCTGACGAGCCTACCGAGCCCTCACCGAGCAACCGACATGCAACATCACTCCCGTCGCAGCGTATTGAAGGCCGGCCTCGCCGGTGCCCTGGCCGTGCCGGCTGTCGCGCGTGCGCAGCAGAGTTATCGCTGGCGCATGACCACCACCTGGCCCGCGGGCCTGCCCTTCTACCAGGTGGGGCCGGGCAGCGCGCAGGCCTTCGCCGAGCGCTGCGACAAGATGTCCAACGGGCGCATCAAGATCCAGGTCTTCGCCGCCGGCGAGCTGCTGCCGGCCTTCGAGGGCTTCGACGCCGTCTCCAACGGCACCGTCGAGCTGAACCACGGCGTGTCGTACTTCTGGTCGGGCAAGACCTTCGCCGCCCAGTACTTCGCAACCGTGCCGTTCGGCATGAGCTTCCTCGGCCACTACGCCTGGCTGCAGTTCGGTGGCGGCAACCAGCTCTGGGAGGAGGTCTACCGCCCGCTGAACGTGATGCCCTTCGCCGCCGGCTGCAGCGGCGCGCAGATGACGGGCTGGTTCAAGAAGGAGATCAGGAGCCTGGCCGACCTGAAGGGCCTGAAGATGCGCATCCCGGGTTTGGCCGGGCGCATCTACGCGTCGCTGGGCGTGGAAGTGCGCCAGCTGCCGGGCGGCGAGATCTTCCCGGCGCTCGAGCGCGGCGTCATCGACGCAGCCGAGTTCGTCGGCCCCTTCCTCGACGCGCGCCTGGGCCTGCAGAACGCGGCCAAGAACTACTACGGCAGCCCCTGGCACGAGCCGAGCACGGTGTCGGAGATCGTGATGCAGCGCAAGATCTGGGACGCGCTGCCGGCCGACCTGAAGGAGGTGGTGCGCGCCGCCGCCGACGCCACCAACCAGGAGGGCCTGTTCCTGCTCGAGGCGCGCAACGCCGATACGCTGGACCAGCTCGTCTCGCGCGACAAGGTCGTGGTGCGCCAGCTGCCCGACGAGGTGGTGAGCGCGCTGCGCAAGAGCACCACCGACGTGCTCAACGAGGCCGCTGCCAAGGATGCGACGACGAAGAAGGTGCACGACTCGTTCTTCGCCTTCAAGCGCAAGCACGACCGCTGGAGCGAGATCAGCGAAGAGGTGTTCCTGTCGAGGTCGCGCGGATGATCCGGCTGGCCCGTGTGGCCGATGCCGCCGATGCCCTGATCGACCGCATCGGCCGCCTCACCGCCTGGCTGGTGCTGGCCATGGTGCTGCTGATCAGCGGCAACACGCTGGCCCGCTACTTCTTCAGCGCCTCCACCGTGTGGCTGCAGGAGCTCGAGTGGCACCTGCTGGCGCTGACGGCGTTGTGGGGCATCTCGATCATGCAGCTGCGCGGCGCGCCGGTGCGCGTGGACCTCTTCTACCAGCACTTCAGCGCGCGCACGAAGCTGTGGATCGAGTTCCTGACGGCGCTGCTCGTGATGCTGCCGTTCTCGCTCTTCGTCTGCTGGCTGGGCTGGAAGTTCGCGGCCTACTCGTTCTCGCTGGCCGAGATCTCGCCCGACCCCGGTGGCCTGCGCTGGCGCTGGGCGGTGAAGTCGCTCGTGGTGTCGGGCTACGCGCTGCTGGCCATCGTCGCGCTGAGCACGCTCATCCGCACCGGAGCGCGGCTGGCGGGTCACACGCCCGCAGAAGAAGCCGCCCGTGGCGCCTGAGGTCCTGCCGCTGGCGATGCTGGCCGCCTTCGTGGCGCTGCTGCTGGTGGGCGTGCCGGTGGCGTACTCGGCTGCCGCCGCCGGCATCGTGTTCGGCTTCATCGGCTTCGGCGACAGCCTGTTCAACCTGCTGCCGGCACGCATCTACGGCGTGGCCACCGACCAGTCTCTGCTGGCGCTGCCGATGTTCGTGTTCATGGGCACGATGCTCGAGAAGAGCCGGCTCGGCCACGACATGCTCGAGGTGATGGGCCACCTGGCCGGCCGCGTGCCCGGCGGCATGGCGGTGGGCATCATCCTGTTCGGCGTGATCATGGGTGCCACCACCGGCATCGTCGGCGCCACCATCGTGCTGCTGGGCATGATCGCGCTGCCCACGCTGCTGAAGTACCGCTACGACCACGGCCTGGCCGCCGGCACCATCTGCGCCAGCGGCACGCTCGGGCAGATCATCCCGCCGAGCCTCGTGCTGCTGCTGCTGGCCGAGATCATGAACGAGTCGGTGGGCACGCTGTTCGCAGCCGCGCTGATGCCCGGGCTGATGCTGGCGGGGCTGTACGTCGTCTACATCCTCGTCTATGCGTGGCGCAATCCGGCGAAGGCGCCGCCGATCCCGGCCGCCGAGCGCGCGGCGCTCTCGCGCGGTGATCTGTGGCTGCGCCTGGCCCGGGGCGTGCTGCCGGCGCTGCTGCTGGTGCTGGCCGTGCTCGGCTCGATCATGGGCGGCATCGCGGCGCCCACCGAGGCCGCGGCGATCGGCGCGCTGGGCGGCCTGCTCGTCGTGGCCGCCAGCCGCAAGCTGAGCCTGACGGTGCTGCGCGACACCTGCCGCGACACGCTGATCACGAGCGCCGTGATCTTCTTCGTCATCATGACGGCGCAGGCCTTCAGCCTGGCCTTCCGCGGCCTGGGCGGCGAGCGGCTGATCCAGGACCTGTTCGCGCTGATCCCGGGCGGCACCACGGCCGACATCCTGTTCTTCATGGGCGTGCTGTTCCTGGCCGGCGTGCTGCTGGAATGGGCCGAGATCAGCTACATCGTGCTGCCGCTCTTCCTGCCCTACTTCGTCAGCCAGGGCGTCGACATGGTGTGGCTCGCGGCGCTCATCTGCATCAACATGCAGACCAGCTTCCTCACGCCGC
>Ga0073934_10008771_pt1 | contig 13316 bp, 6 predicted proteins | sample LarsenN4metaG_FD_76834 | JGI IMG/M metagenome (GOLD analysis project Ga0073934, IMG submission 76834) | Hot spring sediment bacterial and archeal communities from British Columbia, Canada, to study Microbial Dark Matter (Phase II) - Larsen... ...
AAGGCGGTGGACAAGTTCGAGTACCGCCGCGGCTACAAGTTCTCCACCTACGCGACCTGGTGGATCCGCCAGGCCATCACCCGCTCGATCGCCGACCAGGCGCGCACCATCCGCATCCCGGTGCACATGATCGAGACGATCAACAAGATCAACCGCGTGCAGCGCCAGATGCTGCAGGAAATGGGCCGCGAGCCGACGCCGGAAGAACTCGGCAAGCGCCTCGACATGCCGGAAGACAAGGTGCGCAAGGTCCTGAAGATCGCGAAGGAACCGATCTCCATGGAAACCCCGATCGGCGACGACGAGGATTCGCATCTTGGCGATTTCATCGAGGACACCACCATGGTGTCCCCGATCGAGTCCGCCACCGCCATCGGCCTGCAGGAAGCGACGCGCGAGGTGCTCGCCAACCTCACCGCGCGCGAGGCGAAGGTGCTGCGCATGCGCTTCGGCATCGACATGAACACCGACCACACCCTCGAGGAAGTCGGCAAGCAGTTCGACGTCACCCGCGAGCGCATCCGTCAGATCGAGGCCAAGGCCCTGCGCAAGCTGCGTCACCCGACGCGCTCGGAGCAGCTGCGCTCGTTCCTCGATTCGGACCAGTGACCCGTCCGCGGTGAACACGGGCGCCGGGCTGGCGCCCTCTTTCGGCAAACGCGTTACGGGCCTGTAGCTCAGTCGGTCAGAGCAGGGGACTCATAATCCCTTGGTCCTCGGTTCAAGTCCGAGCGGGCCCACCAGTAAAAACAAGGGATTGCCGTTGAAAATGGACGGTAGCCCCTTGCCATCAACCGGCGATGGCCTGCCATTGGTTGCCGTTGTCACTTCCCGCGCCCGAGAAAAGAAAACGCCCGGCACCAGACCGGGCGCTTACTGAACTTTCGGGCTTGATCTCTGGCTACTCGAATCCAGCCTCTAATCGGCCTCCTGCCCGCGGCAAAACGGGACCTCCACGAACACCAGGCGCCTGCGATCCCCGTCTTCCAACGAGCGCTCGGTAGACAGTGAGCCGAATAGCCACCCATAATCGAATCGCCAAGTGAGCCGATTAATGCCCGGTATTCGGCTTATCGCCCCGGAGCGCCGAAATGACTGCCCACCGCTGGATCTGGCAGCAGCCCGACTGGCCGACCTTCAGCTGGCAGACGGCGACGCTGGCCCCCCTGTTGCGCAACTGCACCCAGGCCCAGGGACGACTACTGGGCATGGCAGGCGCCGTTGACCCAGGCACCGGAGCACAAAGTGAGCTCGACGCCCTGCTGCGGAACATCGTGACCTCGTCAGCAATCGAGGGCGAACAGCTGAATGCTGACTCGGTGCGCTCCTCGCTCGCCCGCCGCCTTGGCCTCGAAGCGCCTGGCGTCACGCCGGTCAGCCGGCGCAGCGAGGGCTTGGCCGAGTTGATGCTCGATGCAACGCGCAACTTCGCCGCACCACTCGACCTGGCACGGCTGCTGCGCTGGCATCAATGGCTGTTCCCGGAGCAAGACGAAGCGCTTCTGGGGCAACGCATCCGCGTGGGTGCCTTGCGTGGCGACGAGCCGATGCAGGTCGTTTCAGGGCGCCTTGATCGCCAGACCGTTCACTTCGAAGCGCCACCGAGGGAGGGCCTGGAGTATCAGGTCGATGCTCTTCTGAGTTGGTTCGCGCGCAGCGCAGCCGACATGACACTCGACCCCTTACTGCGCGCCGGCATCGCCCACTTTTGGTTTGTGACCGTGCACCCCTTTGAAGACGGGAACGGCCGACTCGCACGCGCCATCACCGATCTGGCGCTCGCCCAAGCTGAGCACCAGTCCATCCGCTTCTACACGATGGCCGCCAGCATATTGGATGACCGCAAGGGGTATTACCGCGTCCTGGAAGCCAGCCAGCGCGGCGACCTGGACATCACCGAATGGCTGACCTGGTTTCTGCAAACGCTTCTGCGCAGCCTGCAGCAAGCGCAGGCCCGCATTGACCGCGTCCTGGCGAAGGCGCGCTTCTGGCAACAGAACCGTCAACGCGCGCTGCTGCCAGAGCAAGTCAGAGTGCTCAATCGACTGCTCGACGGTAACCTGCTGGCGCATGACACCAGAGGTGGGTTTGAACACGGAATAAACGCAGGCCAGTACAAGGCTGTTGCAGGCGTATCCAAGGCCACTGCCAGCCGGCACCTCTCCGACCTGGTAGACAAAGGGTGTTTGGTAAAACTGCCGGGTGGCGGGCGCAGTACGCGATACAAGATCAACTTGCCCGCCGATGTAACGGCACAGGCGCGTGGAGACACCTCCGCATAACAGCCAGCGCCACCCGTTCGCATCGAATACGTGGTGCACTGGTGGTGCACTGCGCCGCAAAACGCCACAACCCCAGGCGAGCAACCACAACACCACGATCACGCTAACCCGCTGATTTAGTTATCGTCGTGAGTGATCGCTGATTGTGACAATTTGCCGGCCAAGACCTCATTACCCCTTGGTCCCCGGTTCAAGTCCGAGCGGGCCCACCAATTCGAAATCCGGGCCGGACCGGAATAGCCCGCGCAATCCGCTGCTCCGGATGACGCGCGCTGCGACACGCCGGTTCCGGTGGCAGTAGCTCAGGCCGACGGCCGCTGCTGGCGGAATTCCCCCGGCGTGCGGCCGGTGCGCTGACGGAACCAGCGGCTGAACGACTGGCCGTCGGAGAAACCCAGCGCGGTGCCGATATCGTCCACGGTGCGGTCGGGCTGCAGCAGGCCTTCCTGCGCGAGTTCCATGCGTAACTCATCAAGCAGTTCACGGTAACCCAGCCCGGCGTTCTCCAGCTGGCGGCCAAGGTGGCGGCTGCTCACGCCGAGGCGCGCGGCGAGGTTTTCCTTCGAGGCCTGCCCGGCCAGCAGCAGTGCGCGCAGCGCCGCCCGGGCCTCCACCTGCAGCGACGGCGTGCCGGCGATCTCCTCCAGTTTCTTCTCGGCCTGCGCAAGGATCGCGTTGCGTAGCTCCACGTCCGGCTGTCGCAGCGGCAACGACAGTGCCTTCGGGTTGAGCACCATCAGGTTGCGCGGCTGGTCGAACAGCACCGGGCAGTGGAACGTCTCCGTGTATTGCGCGAGTTGCGCGGGGGATTGCGGCGCCGGGAAGGGAAAGTGCACGGCGCGTGCGATGTTCGAGCGCTTCTCGCGCACCATCAGCAGGAAGCGGTAGCGAATGGCGGTGACCAGCTCGCAGGCCAGGCGCACCACCACCGGGTCGTCATGGTCGATGGTCAGTGTCCACAGCGCTTCGCCGGGGCGGTGCTCCAGCGTCGAGTGCCCGATGTTGCTGATCAATGGCTCGAAGCGGGTGAGCGCCTCGATGCAGTCCTGCAGCGTGGGGCAGGACGTCATCAGGTAGCCGACGACGCCGAAGCCGTTGGGCATGGACGCGCGCGACAGGCGCAGGAACAGTTGCGGGTCACCGCTGCGCTCGACGAGGTCCTTCAACAGGCGGGCGCCGAGCGTCATCGGCAGGCGGCCGGAAGGCGGGTTGAGTATCTCGCGCGTGATGCCGCGGTCCGCCAGCAACTGCGCGACCGGGATGCCGTGCCAGGCGCACAGGTCGGGCAGGTGCTGTGCCATGGCGGCAGCGAAATAGCCGTCGGTACGGGAAGACGCCATCGTTGCCCCGCGTTCTCGGGTTGCCGATCTTTCGGCTACCACTTTCTTATTAACCTGCCTCTGGCAGAAGGCGATAACCAGGCCATTTCTATGTCCTTTTTCGCCGGCCGTCATGTCCTTTGTCGTTACTCACGCCGGCCGGCACGCGGCCTAGTGTTGGCGGCGCAGTACGGAACGGTCGCGGGAATTCCTGCCGCGCCGACCGGGAAAACAACAACAAGACCAGAGGCTGCCCCCATGAAACAGATACTCGCGTGCGCCACCTTGCTCACCACTGCCACCGCCCAGGCCTGGTGGTGGGATTACACCCAGACCCGTTACCCGATCGTGCTGGCGCACGGCATGGCCGGCTTTGCCAACATCGGCCCGCTGGAATACTGGAACGGCATTCCGGACGACCTGCGCAGTGGCGGCGCCAAGGTCTACGTGACCACGGTGTCGTCGTTCCAGTCCTCCGAGGTGCGCGGCGAACAGTTGCTCAGGCAGGTGCAGGACATCCTCGCCATCAGCGGCGCGCAGAAGGTCACCCTGATCGGCCACAGCCACGGCAACCAGTCGATCCGCTACGTGGCTGGCGTGATCCCGGGCCGCGTTGCGTCCGCGACGTCGGTCGGTGGCGTAACCAAAGGCTCGCCGGTCGCCGACCTGATCGCCCAAACGCCCACGCTGCCGGTGATCGGTGCGCCGGCCACCAACCTGCTGGCGTCGCTGGTCAACGGCTTCGGCTGGCTGATCGGCGGCCTGCAGGGCCAGCAACTGCCGCAGGATGCGCTGGGCGGCCTCGCGTCGCTCACCACGGCGGGCGCCGCCGACTTCAACCGCCGTTTCCCCGGCGGCGTGCCGACCACGGCCTGCGGCGAGGGTGCCTACAGCGCGAACGGCGTGCGCTACTACTCGTGGGGCGGCACCGGCCACCTCACCAACGCGCTGGATATCAGCGATGCGTTCATGGCGCTCACCGGCCTGGCGTTCGTCGGCCGCAGCGACTGGCAGAACGACGGCATGGTCGGCCGCTGCAGCAACCACCTCGGCCGCGTGATCCGCGACAACTACTTCATGAACCACCTCGACCAGGTGAACCAGCTGTTCGGCCTCACGAGCATCCTGGAAACCAATCCCAAGAGCGTTTACCGCCAGCAGGCCAACCGCCTGAAGAACGCCGGCCTCTGAGCGGGCCTGGCCAGTGAGGGCCGCCTTCGCGGGCGGCTCGCATCGTTAACGGACCAATAAGGGTTTCGACTCATGAAGCGCGCAATGCCCTGGGTGGTCGCCGTGCTCGTCGCGGCGAGCCTTTTCGTGGCGATGGGACGGGCGCCGGCGGTTGCGGTCGCGATGGCGCCGACCGCCGATGCGGCGATGGCGGAGACGCCACGCAGCCTGTTCGAACGGGTATTCATGCCGGCCGGCGCCGACGCCCCGGTCTTCGTCACCGGCCTCGAGAACCTGCCTCGATCGCTGGAAGGCACGGACGTCGACGGCGCACTGGAAGCCGATGCCGATGGCCACCTGAAAATCACCAACGCCGTGCGACGCACCTTCGACTACTTCCTGTCGGCGCTCGGCGAGGAACCGCTGGACACCATCGTGGCGCGGCTGCGCGCCTACATCCGCGCGCAACTGCCGGCGACAGCCGCGGCCGAGGCAGAGCAGTTGCTGGCCGATTACCTCGCGTACCGCCAGGCACTCGCCGACGTGGACGCGGCGACGGCGCCCTCGGCGGACGGGCAACTGGACCTTGAGGTGATCCGCGCGCGGATGGCGCAGGTTGCAGACCTGCGCGCGCAATTCCTGTCGCCGGAAGAAGCCGGGGCGTTCTACGCCGACGAGGACCGCATGGATCGCTACATGCTCGAGCGCGTGGCCATCCTGCAGCAGCAGGACATGGACGCCGCGGTGCGCGCCGGCCAGCTTGCCGCGCTGGAACAGCAACTGCCCGCGCATCTGCGCGAGACCTCGCACGTGTTCACGCAGTACCAGAACCTCGAGGCACTTACTGCCGACTGGCGGCGCGACAACGGCACGCCGGGCGAATTGCGGCAGATCCGCGAGAACCTGCTCGGACCGGAGGCCGCCGACCGCCTGCAGGCGCTGGGCCACGAGCGCGCGGTATGGGACCGGCGCATGGAGGACTGGTTGCGCGAGCGCGCCGGCATCCTCGCTGCGAGCGGCCTCGGCGAGGCAGACCGGCAGCGGCAGCTGGATGCCCTGCGCACGAGCCGCTTCAGTGAGGCGGAAGTGTTGCGCGTGCACGGGCTGGAGCGCCTCGCTGACGGCACGGCGCCCCCCTGATCCGGCAACTCCCGACGGCGGTGGGCGTGGATTCGACACCGGCTGGCCCACCAAGCCACTGAACGGGGCAACGCGACACAGCATCCCCTGCCCGAGGCGCTTACGGCGCCGCACGCGCCGCGGGTGGTGGTTTCGCTGCGGCTCGTGCCTGCTGGCGGCTGGCGCAACTCGCCCGGCTGCGTGTTGCGCATTCCCGCGCAGGCGTCGGGCCGGTTCGCTCCGTGATCGTCGCACCGCGCGAGCGCGCCTGCAGCCGGGGAGCACCGCCGTCCGGTCCAGGACAACCCGCCGTTTCGACGCCTTGCTGGCCACGGGAGGCATCGTCAAACTGCCCGTCGCTGCGCCGGCCTCTGGATCCACAGGCCGGACAGCGCAGCGGCAGATGGGTCCCGGGCTGCATCACATCGGGACGGGCATCAGGAACGCACACACACGATGTGGTGAGCCGGTGTACCGCCCGGCCAGCCCGGGCCAATCACCGCCGGGCCAGCTTTGCTGTGCGGGCGCAGCCCCGGCCAGCGCCATGGCACGACGGCATGCCTGCTACCCATCGCCACGCGGCCATAGAGGTCGCACTGCCTACAACCGAATTGCGCTCGGAGCATTCATGGCCAATCCCGTACGGTTTCCGACCGGCACCGCCACCGACGACATCCTGTTCAGCGGGAATGGCAACGAAACCCTGGATGGCGGCGGCGGCCACGACGTCGCCGTCTTTCGCGGCACTTCGCATGACTATCGGTTGACGATCAGCCACGAAGGACTGCTGCGTATCGAAGACCTGCGCACAAGCGGAGATCGCGACGGCGTCGACGTCCTCAAGGACATCGAGGAGATCCGCTTCAGCGAGGGGCCCTCATGGTTCGTGTCGATGGATGCCGTGGCCATGCCGGACCGCGCCAATACACACGTGCTTCATGACCAGGGCAGCCCGCACACCGCCCCGCTTGCCGATGGCGGGTTTGTTGTCGTCTGGACTTCCAACATGCAGGACGGCTCCGGCTTTGGCGCATACGCACAGCGCTACAGCGCCATCGGTGAGCGCGCTGGCGAAGAGTTTCGCGTCCACCAGGAAACCAGCCTGGACCAGTCCGTCGCGGACGTCGTGACGCTTGCCAACGGTGATTTCGTCGTTTGCTGGCAGACCAACGACTCGCAGGGATCGGCGAGCGATGTCTATGCGCAGCGTTTCTCGTCTGCCGGCACTGCGCAGGGGGCTCGCATCCACATCGACGCCACCACGGTTGCGCAGTCCTTTGCCGGTGACATGATCGCCACCTCGGATGGCGGCTTCCTGGTCGCATGGCAGACGTTTTCCGGCGGATTCCAGACCCACCTGCAGCGTTTCAATGCGCAGGGTGAAAAGGCGGGCGCGCAGGTTTCCATCGGCACCGCTAACGGCGGCACGCTGAGCCAGCCGCAGCTTGTGGATCTCGGGCAGGACGGGTTTGTCGTTGTCTGGAACTGGCTTGCGTTTTCCGGCGGTGGCCGCGGCATCGCAGCACAACGCTTCAGCAGCGACGGCGAGGCCCTTGGCAGCACGTTTTTTCCCGGCGCCCCATCGAGCGCATCGGCGTCGCTCGCGGATGTCATCCGTGTCGGGGCTGAAACCTTCCTGGTCAGTTGGTCGACGGGCAGCGGCATACAGGCCAGGGTGTTCGGCAACGACGGCAATGCCCGGAGCGAAGCCTTCCGCGTGGACGACGGTAGCGGCAACGTGGCCTTTCCTGCTTCGTTCGTGAGCATTGGCGACGACGAGTTCGTGGCCATCTGGGCAAGGTATGGAGCCGACGGCAACCCGGGTTCTCTCGCAGGGCAACGCGTGGACAGCACCGGCACCAAACTCGCCGCCCCATTCGCCATCGACACCGGCGGCGTGCATGACCCGTCGCAGGTTGCCGCCACCCTGCTGGGCAACGGCGACATAGCCGTCACCTGGCGCTCAGCAAACCAGGACGGCAGCGGAGGCGGCATTTACTCGCAGGTCATCGATACGCACGGAACGACGAAGGCGTTGCGGATCAGCGTGTCTGCCGACGCAAGCCATCCGGATCTGGCCGGCACGCTGCTCGGTGACGACATCTCCGGTGATGACCGGGCCAACCGGCTCGATGGCAAGGACGGCAACGACACACTGCGTGGCAACGGCGGTGACGACACGCTGAACGGCGGCGCCGGCGAAGATACTGCGTACTTCGCCATGCCGGCAGACGGCCTGGTCATTACCGTCGAACAGCAGAACGACAGCGCGTCCGCACATGTCGTTGTCAGCAGCGCGGCGCAAAGCACCCATCTTGCGGGCATAGAACGATTGCAGTTCGGTGACGGTACCGCGATCGAACTGCGGATGCCGGTGTCCACCGTCAATCCATCCGGCATGTGGGAGCAGTTCGCGCCCGCGCTCGCTCGCCTGGACAACGGTGACGTGCTGGTGGTCTGGCAAGCGCTCTACCAGGACGGAAACGGGTCCGGCATTTTCGCGCAGCGACTGGACCACGAGGGACACCCGCTGGGCACAGCGACACGCGTCAACACCTGGACCAGCAACGAGCAAGCCTCACCGGCGGTGGCGTCGCTTGCCGACGGCGGATTTGTCGTCGTGTGGCAGAGCCTTGGGCAGGACGGCAGCAGCTGGGGAATCTTCGCGCAGCACTTCGATGCCGATGCGGTGCCCCGGGGGACTGAACTGCAGATCAGCAGCCACAGCGCGGGGCAACAGTGGATGCCCGATGCCGTTGCGCTTGCCGATGGCGGCTTTGTCGCCGTGTGGCAATCGTCCCAGCAGGACGGTAGCCAGCACGGGATTTACGCGCAGCGGGTTGATGCCAACGGCAATCTCACCGGCGATGAATTCCGGATCAACTCGACAACGGCTTCCGACCAGTCGCGACCTGCAATCATGGCGCTTGCCGACGGCGATTTCGTCGTCGCCTGGCAGTCCCGCCTGCAGGACGGCGACGGCTACGGGATCATTGCACGTCGCTTCGGCGCTGACGGCAGCGCGCGCAGTGGCGAGGTGCTGGTGAATTCTCCCGCGACGGGCGACCAGACAAATCCGGCCATCGTGGCCCTCGCCGACGGCAGCTACGTCATCGCGTGGGAGTCGGCCGACGCAGACGGCACCGGTATCCTTGCACAGCGCTTCGACGCGGCCGGTGCAGCCGTCGGCGGCACGCTGCAGCTCAACGAGGGCGTGGCCGGCGACCAGCAACTCCCGGCTCTGCTCGCGCTTGCAAACGGCGACTGGGTGGCGGCCTGGTATTCCGGCGCCGACGCACACCTCGTGGGCCGGCGCTTCTCCAGTGACGGATCTCCCCTGGGCGACGAACTCCTGGTGGCCTCCAGCGCCACCGACAACTTCTCGCCGCCCTCCCTGCTGGCCATGGACGACGGCTATCTCCTTTCCTGGACAGCGCCCGGTGACGGCGATGGGGAATTCGACGTCTTCGTGCAGAAGCGCGATGCCAGCCACGCCCTGCAGGCGCACATCACGCTCGGCACGCACGCAGGTTCCGGCGTCGGCACCAGCGGCGATGATGCCGTGACCGGCAATGCGCTGGACAACACCTTCGCTGATACGTCTGGCCGCGACACCATCGACGGCGCCGATGGCATCGATCACATGCATTTCCAGGGTGATTACGGCAACTACGCCCTGCGCTGGGATGAAGACGGACGCATTCATGCCACGCAGCGCGCAACCGGCAGCCCTCAGGAAACGGATGTGCTCGTGCACATCGAAAACCTGCACTTTGCCGACGGCACGCACGTCAGCGTCACTCGCCACATGGAAACCTTGATGGAACCGCCGCTGGCGGGCTCCGGGTTCGGGCTGAACTCCGCAACGCTGAAGAACGGTGGCACGGTCGATGTATGGACGTCGACACACCTCGCTCCCGGGCAGGGCAGCGATGTCTTCATGCGCCTTGTGCACGCCGACGGCACCGTCTCTGCCGGGGCACTGGCCAACACGTTCAAGGACAGTGACCAAGGCGGCGCGCAAGTGGCGGCGCTGCCGGATGGCGGCTTCCTCGTCGTGTGGCATTCGGCAGGCCAGGACGGCAGCTTCTACGGAATTTTCGCGCAGCGCTTCCTGGCCGATGGCAGCCGCGACGGTGCGGAGCATCAGGTCAACAGCTGGACAGCGTCGGGCCAGTACCGCCCGCAGGTCGCTGTCCTTGCCGACGGCGGACATGTCATCGCCTGGGAATCCTTTGCCCAGGATCCCGACGGCAGCGGCGGTGTCTATGCGCAGCGGTTTGACGCCCGGGGGGCGGCTTCCGGCGGTGAATTCCGCCTCAACGCGTATACAGCCCACGAGCAGTCGCAGGTCACGCTCACCGCGCTCCGTGATGGCGGCTTCCTCGCCACCTGGGCTTCCGACCGTCAGGATGGCGGCGGCGCGGGCATCTATGCCCGACGCTTTGCCGGTGACGGCAACGCCGTGGGCGGCGAGTTCCGGGTCAACACGACAACCGCCGGCCACCAGGCGGGCGCGTCAGCCGTCGCACTTGAAGACGGTGGCTTCGTCATCGTCTGGAACGGTCCGGCGGCCGGGGGTGCAGGCATCTTCGGGCAACGCTACAACGCGGACGGAAGCTCCAGCGGTGACGAAATCCGGGTGGATGCCACCGCCGCGCTCGGCAAGAGCGGGGCCAAGGTGATCCAGACCACGCAGGGCGACCTGGTCATTGCCTGGACATCGCTGGAACAGGACGGGGACGAGGCCGGTGTCTATGCCCGTCGGCTAGTGGCCGACGGAACTGCGGCAGGCCCGGAGTTCCGGGTGAACACCGGCACCCAGGGCGTCCAGACGCTCCAGGGCCTGACCGCCCTGGACGACGGGGGGGTTCTCGTCAGATGGGCATCCCGTCCGCATGACAGCGACGTCATGAGCTACTACGCGCAGCGTTACGCCGCGGACGGTGTCCCCGCCGGTACAGTCGAAATCACCCTCGGCAGCAGCGTGGAGTCCGGTAGCGGAAGTGCGCGCGCCGACATCCTGCGGGGCAATGCACGCAACAACCTGCTCGACGGCGGCGAGGGCGCCGACAGCGTGATCGGCGCGGAAGGCAGCGATCGTCTCTCCGGTGGTGACAGCGTCAGCCGCGACACCCTCGTCGGCGGCCCGGGCAACGACATTTACCTGCTGTCCGCCGGCGTCGTGGACCTGGTGGTTGAACACGCGGGCGGAGGCCTTGACTCGGTACGGACCAGCGCGGCGTACACGCTCGCGCCCCACCTCGAGCGCCTTGTGCTGACCACCGCGACGGGCACCCGGCTCGCCGGCAATGAACTGGCGAACACCATCAAAGGCAACCAGGGGGACGACGCGCTGCTGGGTGCCGATGGTGACGACCTTCTCGACGCCGGCGCAGGCCAGGACGCCCTGCATGGCGGGGCTGGCAGTGACACGCTGCTTGGCGGTGATGGCGCGGACCAGCTCGACGGTGGAGAGGGTGACGACGTCATGACCGGCGGTCGTGGCGATGATCGTTATGTGGTCAGCAGCGCTGGCGATGTCATTCGCGAGAACCCCGGCGCTGGCAGCGACACCGTTGCCAGCGCCATCAACTGGACGCTGTCCCGCAACACCGAGCACCTTGAGCTGACTGCCGATGCGCGCAACGGCATCGGCAACGACGCCGCCAACCAGATGTCAGGCAACGCGCTCGCCAATCGACTGAAGGGCGGCGGAGGTGCCGACACCCTTCAGGGCGGTGCCGGCCACGACACACTTTACGGCGGCGCGGGTTCCGACCTGCTCTACGGCGGGGAAGGCAACGACCGATTCGTCTTCGACAGCGCGCTCAACGGCAGCAGCAATGTCGACCGCATCGCCGACTTCCAGTCGGGCAGCGATCGGCTGCTGTTGTCGTCTGCCATCTTCCAGTCGCTGAGCGCCGGCAGCCTGGACAGTGACGCGCTCGCGTTCGGGACCCGCGCCCGGGACGCTGCTACCCGCATCATCCAGGATCCCGACACCGGTGCGGTCTACTACGACGCTGATGGCAACGGCCCGCAATACAAGGTCAAGTTTGCCGAGCTGGAACTCGGGGTGCTGCTGTCGCTCGGTGACTGCATGGTGATATGAACCGCGCGGATGCCCAGCCGGGAGATCGGCCGTATTCAGCACCGCAATTACCGAAACGCCTGCTTGTCCCCGGGGAACTATTCGCGGACGATTCTGCCCAATCACGGAAAGGCTGACCGGTAACCCGGATGTCACGACTGCACCTGCCCGCTTGCCTGCTGCTGCTCGCCCTGTCCTCGACAGCACTGGCCGGCGGCCAGAACAAGCTCTTCGACGCCAAGGACGCCATCCGGAACTCGTTCTGGAAGCAGCTGTACTTTGCCGGCGGCGAGGCGCTCTGGTGCCGTACGAAGTTCGTCGACCCGGGCGTGCGCATCACCGCCGACGCGATCTACCAGGCCCCCTGGATCAAGGACGCCGTCGGCTGCACCACGCGCGAACAGTGCGATGCGAACAAGGACTACCAGCGCATGACCGCCGACCTGCACAACCTCTTCCCGGCGGAAAAGCGCGTGCAGCTGGACCGGCGCAACATCCTGTTCGACAAGGTGTCCAACAGCGACCCGCTGCCCGAGGCCAGCTGTGCCTACAAGATTTTCGGCGGGCAAATGGAGCCGAACAACAGCATCAAGGGCGAGGTGGCGCGCGCCATCCTCTACATGCACGTCGAATACGACCTGAAGGTTCCCGGCCCGGTCAACATGTTCATCGACTGGAACAACGTGGATCCGCCGAGCGCCGAAGAGAAGCTGCGCAACGACCTGATCGAGAAGATCCAGGGCAACCGCAACCGCTTCATTGACAACTTCAAGTCGGCAGAGAAACTGCGCGCACGCTGAACTCGCGCGCATACGCCGGAAACAACGAGGCCGCGCACTGCGCGGCCTCGTGCATTCCAGGTCAGAACTGCGCTGCGTCCAGCGCCATCATCGCCTGTGAACCGGACTTCACCTGCTGCGCCAGCGCCGCAGCCTTCGGCAGCAGGCGCTGGAAGTAGAACCGCCCGGTGGCGAGCTTGGCCGCGTAGAACGGGTCCTGCGCGGCTTTCGGCGAAGCGATGGCCATCATCCGCAGCCACAGCCAGGCGTAGGTGACCAGGCCGAACAGCTCGAGGAAATCGACGCTCGCGGCGCCGATGGCATTGGCATCGCCCTTCGCCTCGGCAACCAGCCATTGCGTGGTTTCTTCCAGCAACGCCAGCGCCTGCTGCGTGGCGGCACGCTCGCTGTCGAGGCCGGCAACGGCATCGATCGCGGCCAGCGTGCGGCGCATGTGCGCGAGATACACGCGCGCGAATTCGCCACCGTTGCGCGCCACCTTGCGGCCGGCCAGGTCCAGCGCCTGGATGCCGTTGGTGCCCTCGTAGATCTG
>Ga0073934_10008773_pt1 | contig 13309 bp, 13 predicted proteins | sample LarsenN4metaG_FD_76834 | JGI IMG/M metagenome (GOLD analysis project Ga0073934, IMG submission 76834) | Hot spring sediment bacterial and archeal communities from British Columbia, Canada, to study Microbial Dark Matter (Phase II) - Larsen... ...
ACGAGGTCCGCCGGGTCCTCGAGCGGCTCGTGCGCTTCCCCCGCCGGGCCGGCACCGACCCGGCCGCCCCGTGGCTGGAGGCGCTGTCGGCGGTGCGGCTGGGCCTGCGCGACGCGAAGTACTCCGACTCGCGCGACGGCTTCCGCATCTGCCTGGGCGTGCCGCGCCGGCATCCGCAGTGACCTGGGTGGCCCAGACGTCGCTTTGGACATCTGGGTTGACAAGAGGCGCTTCTCGGAAGTTTGTTCGTGCCCAAGCTCCCAGCTTGGGCACGCACTCGCCGCCAAGCTCCGCTTGGGGTCTTGCACCCGCTAGAATCGCCGCGGCCAACGATCCAAGGGCCGCGCATGACCCGCACCCGCTACCGCATCGTCGAGGACGAATACCCGTACTTCCTGACCTGCACCGTCGTCGGCTGGCTGCCCGTCTTCACCCGACTTCACCCGACCGGACGCCGGGCAGATTGTCCTCGACTCGTGGAAGCACCTCCAGCAGCACAAGCAGTTCCAACTGCTCGGCTACGTGATCCTGGAGAATCACCTGCACCTGATCGCCCGCGCGCCGGAGTTGTCGCAGGTGATGCAGAGCTTCAAGTCCTGGACAGCCCGGCAATTGATCGACCTGCTGGAGCGGCAGCACGCCCGGGTCTTGCTGGACCAGTTGGCCCGCCTCAAGCTGGCTCATAAGACGGAGTCGGAGTTTCAGTTCTGGCAGGAGGGTTCGCATCCCCAACAGATGCGCACGGACGAGATGCTGTGGCAGAAGCTGGACTACATGCACCGCAATCCGCAGGCACGGGGTTATGTCGACGAGCCGACGCACTGGCGGTATTCGAGCGCCCGCAACTACGCCGGGCAGCCGGCGCTGATTGACGTGGTCACGGATTGGAGGTGATGGCGCGTTGCCGACTCGGGGGACGCCAAGCGGAGCTTGGCGGCGAGGGCGTGCCCAAGCTGGGAGCTTGGGAACGAGGGGTGAAGAGGCGCTTCTCGGAAGTTCATGATGCCAGCCGCTTGTGAACCCAGACGCTCAGAGCCGCGTCGGGGCCACCCGCCACCCACGGGGTGCCACCCGTGGGCTTCAGCGCGGGGAACGCCGCCGGGGGGGTTCGTCGCGACGTCGGCTGGACAACGGCCGGGGACTGCGGTCTGATAGATTCGGTCGCGCCCTGCATTCGATCGCGGTCGTCGTCGGACATCTCTTCATGAAACTGTTGAGCGGTTCCATCCTGCTGCTGGCGGCGGAGCAGGCCTTTGCCCATGCGCAGCTGGCGCAGTTCCCCAATCACGATGTGGCGGCGCGGGTGCTGATTCCGGCGTCGGTCTGCTGTCTGGTGCTGGGAAGTCTGCTGTTTGTGTGGGGGTTGTTGACGGAGACCCGTCGGGGCCGGTCGGCCGAAGGGGCGGCATGATCAGCGAGTCCGCGGTTCGCCAGGCGGTGCTGCTCGTGTTTGTGGGCGGTCTGGGGGTGTGCCTGCGGCCGGTCGTGGCGCCCGGGGAGCTGGCCCTGCGGCAGGCCCCGTTGATCGCCGCGGTGAATGAGCGCGTGCCTCCGCGGGCGGAGGCGGTGTCCGAGCTGCTGCGGCATTGCGGCGAGGATGAGTTCTCGCTGGCGTTGGCCGCCGAGTGCGCCGTACTGCAGCAGAACACGGAGTTGGCGCTCGAGCTGTACGATCGGCTGCCGGACGATGCGGGTTACTGGGGGTGGTTCCGCGCGCAGGGGCGGGCGCAGCGGCTGGAGCGACTCGGCGACCTGGTCGGAACGGAACACGAGGCCCGCCGCGCCTTGTCGCTGCATCCCGGGCATCTGCCCACGCTGGAGCTGCTCGGACATTTGCTGCAGGTGGAAGGCCGGGTCTGGGACGGAAGCCCGCTGTTCTTCGCCCAGATTCAGCGCGGCAAGTGTCGCGGCGACGAGCTCTTGGGGATGGCGGTTGCCGAGCGGTTCTTTCGGACCGACGAGCGGCTTGCGCTGGTGCTCGAGGAACGAGCCACGGCCGAACCGCTGATGAACGTCAGCGCGGCACGGGGGGCGATCTTTACCGACCAACTGGCGCAGGCCGAAGCGCTCCTGCGACAGGTGCTTGCGGTGCATCCCGATCTGGGGGAGGCTCAGGGTCGGTTGGGACGCATTCTGCTCAACCGGGGCGTCGACGACGAATTCCAGGCGTGGCGACGTGGACTCACCGCCGCGGCGATGCAGCATCCGGAGGTCTGGTACGTCCTGGGGCTGGCGGCCCGGCAACGCGACGACATCCCGGGCGCAACCCGCTGTTATCTGGAGGCGCTGGCGTTGTCGCCGAATCATCTGGGAGCCACGCTGCAGGTGGCCGGGTGCCTGCAGCAACTGAAGGAATCGGCAGCCGCCGAGCGGTTCCGGCAGCGGGCCGATCAACTCTCGCAGTTTGAGAGCCTGATCAGTCTCGCCCGCGACGAGACCGGGGCCGCCCACCTGCTGCGGGTGGCCGAGGCCGCCGGCGAACTGGGCCGGCACTGGGAAGCCGCCGGGTGGTGCTATGTGGTGACCCGCATCGACGAGCCGTTGCCGGAGGCCTGGCCGCGGATGCGGCACTGGTTGCGGCTGGCCCGGCGACATCCGGACACGCCCGTTCTGGCGAGCGCCCTGCCGCAGAGGCAGATCGACCGCGGGCAGTTTCCCCTGCCGACGTGGACGGACTCGCCGACTGCCGCGTCCCCGATCCTCGCCTCGACGAACGCCCCGGACGCAGGCCGTTCCATCGAGTGGCGATTCGACGACGACGCCCGCCACCTGGGAATCGACTTCACCTACTACGAAGGGACCACGGAGGCCAACCGGCTGGAACACATCTACAACGTGATGGGGGGCGGGGTCGGCACGTTCGACTACGACCTCGACGGCTGGCCGGACCTGTATCTGACGCAGGGGAACAACTGGCGCGATGCGTCGCCTCAGCCGGAGTGGTTCGACCGGCTGTATCGCAATCAGTGCGGCGAGCGCTTCGCCGATGTCACCCGGCAGGCCGGTCTCGGCGACGAGGGGTTTTCGCACGGCGTGACCGCGGGGGATTTCGATCAGGACGGCTTTCTCGATGTGCACGTCGGCAACAAGGGGGCCAACCGGCTGTATCGCAACAACGGCGACGGCACCTTCGACGACGTCACCGCCGAGGCCGGCGTCGCCGGCAACGACTGGTCCACGAGCGGCGTGTTCGCCGATTTCAACGGCGACGCCTTGCCGGACCTGTTCGTCATCAACTACACGCTGATCGACGAGACGGCCCGCAAGGAGTGCGGCACGCCGGAGCAGCGCAAGGCCTGCACGCCGGACCTGCTCCCCCCGGCGGACGACCGGTGCTACATCAACCTGGGCGATGGCCGGTTTCGCGACGTGTCGCGGGACGCGGGGATTCTGCTTCCCGACGGCAAGGGGCTGGGGATCGTCGCGTGGGACTTCGACGGCAACGGCCGGATGGACGTCTTCGTCGCGAACGACACCACGCCGAACTATCTCTTCCTCAACGAGGGAACCGCTGCGGACGGGAGCCCGCGGTTTCGCGACGAGGGGGTGCTCCGCGGGGTGGCTTACGACATCGACGGCAACGCCCAGGCCTCGATGGGGGTGGCCGCCGGCGATGTCACGGGCGACGGTCGCATCGATCTGTGTCTGACCGATTTCTTCGGATCGGCCATCGACTTCTACACGCAGCGTCCCGACGGCTTTTTCGATGACGTCACGCGGCCGTTCGGGCTGCGCGAACCGAGCTTGTGGATGCTCGGCTTCGGCTGTCACTTTGCGGACTTTGACGGCGACGGCTGGGACGATCTGCTGGTCACCAACGGCCATGTGGACCAGCGGTCCTCGCGCGGGACGCCCGACCGCATGGTCCCGCAACTCTTCCGCAATCGCGACGGGCGGCGCTTCGAGGAGATCCCGTCCGATCGGCTGGGACCTTTCTTTCAGCAGGGATACCTGGGCCGCGGCCTGGCGTTGTGGGACTGGAACCGGGACGGCCGGACCGATGCCGCCATTTCCCATCTGCACGCCCCGGTGGCGGTGGTGACGAATCGGACCCCCTCGGCCCGCCAGGCCCTGGTCGTCCGACTGATCGGTCGGCGGGGCTGTCGCGAACCGACCGGGACCACGGTCTCGCTGATGGACGGACATCGCACGCAATTCCGGTTGTTGACGGCGGGGGACGGCTTCCTGGCGACGAACGAACGGCGGCTGGCGTTTTTCGTCGAGAGCGATCGGTCGACCGTCGATCTGACGGTGACATGGCCCGACGGCCACGAGCAGCGGGTGCACGGCTGCCCGGCGTCGGGCGAAGTGGTGCTTGTCGAGGACGCAGCCGGCGTGGTCGCGCTGTCCTCGCCCGACCGGTGAGCTTTTCTCCAATTCCGACAAATTACGAATCGCCTGAGAAAAAAGCGAAGACAATGCTTGCACTGGTTCGGGCCAGCGACGTAGCATAACGGCATTGGCGACCGTTGATCGGTTGGGATTCCCCAACCGGTTGGTAAGTTCCGCCGCGCCACTTCCTGACGAGTTCGTTTACCTTGTGTCATCGTGTCGGACGCGCACGTCCGACCGAAGCCGTGTGCCTCATCCTTCTCATCTCCGCGGAGGCATTTATGCATCATCGTTGGCGTCGAGGGTTCACGCTCATCGAACTGCTGGTCGTGATCGCGATTATTGCGATTCTGATCGCGCTGTTGTTGCCAGCCGTGCAACAAGCGCGGGAAGCGGCCCGGCGGACTCAGTGCCGCAACAACCTCAAGCAAATGGGGCTGGCGCTCCACAACTACCACGACAACTACAAGACCTTCCCCAATGGAAACGTGGCGTCGAGCGTGGGGGGCTGGGGGGCCTCCTGGTACATGCGGATTCTGCCGTACGTCGATCAGGCGCCGGTCTACAACCGGCTGACGTTCTCCGGGGCGCACCACGGGTGGACCTACAGCGACCCGACCGGCGACTTTTCCGGGGCGGCGAATGCGAACGTGCTCCGCGGGATCGTGTTCAGCTTCGCCCTCTGTCCGTCGAGTCCGCTCGAAAAGCTGCGCGACGCCGGCAACGCCAACATCACCAATGCCAACTACTGGGGCATCATGGGGGCGACCGATGGCAACGGGTTCCTCAATCCGCCCAGCCGGGTCGCCAACTGCTGCGGCTGCTGCGGCGGTCAGAACGCCACCGGCATCATGGCCGCGGGCGGGATGTTCGGGCCCGTGTACACCAAGGGCATTCAGGACATGGCGGACGGCTCGTCCAACATCATCATGGTGGGCGAGCATTCCAATTTCATCCGCAACGCGGCGGGGGCGCCCGTCCAGGTCAGCGGCATCCACGGAATCCTCATGGGCAGCCCCAATCTGACCCGGCCCGATCAATGCCAGGGCTGCATGTTTGAGCGGCAGTTCAACCTCACGACCGTCCGTTATCCGCCCAACGCGCCGGCCATCGACAACGACCCCGCCTGGCCCGGCATCGGCGATAACTACGGGATCAACAACCCGTTGAACTCGGCCCATTCCGGCGGAATTCATGTCCTGCTGGGAGACGGCTCGGTGAGGTTCATCTCCGATAACATCAACATGCAGACCTTCCGTTGGCTGTGCACCCGCGACGATGGAAACTCTGTGGGTGACTTCTAGGAGATGCTGACACAACCTCTGATGCGGCCGGCGCTGACCGAAGCGCTCGGCCCATCAGAGACCCCACAACCGGTTGTGTAAGAGGTTCTGAGCGTTTGTCGGGCCGACGTTTGAGTCAGTCCCGCGATGGCTCCCAACGTCGGCCGATTCGTTCGCGAGTCGGCCGACGATCGTTTCCCCTGATCTCTTCCCCCGTTCTGTCTTCCCCCGCTGAGGAACCTTTGACGTGATGCCTTCTCCACGCTGGTCGAACATTGCCGTGCTGACCATCCTTGCCGGCTGCGGTTTGCTCACTGCCGGATGCGGAGACTCGGCCCCGCCGAAAGAGGCCCAGGCGGAAGCCTCGGGGACCGTGACCTTCGATGGCAGCCCGATCACCCTCGACAGCGCCGTGGTCTTTTACTGCAAGGACAAGGGGGCCACCGCCGCCGGAAAGGTGGATTCGCTCGGCAAGTATCAGCTCGTGGCCGCCAATCCCGAGATTGGAATTCCGGCCGGTCGCTATCAGGTCAAGATCAGCCCCCCGACCCCGCCGGCAGCCGAAGTGTCTCCCAATTCGGATGACTACAAGAAGATGATGATGTCCCCCGCTAGTCAGGCCCAGAAGCCGACCGTCGAGGGAACCAAGGACATCCCCGCGAAATTCCACTCGTTTGAGACCAGCGAACTGGTGCTGGAGCTGAAGCCGGGGCCGAACACCTTCGACTTCCCGCTCGACAAGCTCAACAAGAAATGACGCCCCGACGCCCACGGGTGGCCACCCGTGGGCTTCAGCGCTTGATGTCGTTGTCGCCCTTCGCCTCCGCCGCGAACGACAGCGACTGGAACCCCGCGGCCCGGCAGGCGTCGTAGACCCGGAGCGCGTCCCCCACCGGGACGTCGCCGGCGATGTCCAGAATCACCGGAATCTCCGCCGCCGTCTCCGCCAGCGCCGTCAGCACCGCGGTCAGGCGGGGCCAGTCGGGGTACGCCGTGCCCTCCACCGTCGGCACGGTCTGCCGGCCGTCCCACGCCAGCTTGATCCACACCTCTCCCAGCGGCTGCTCGACCGGCTCGGCCGCGTCGCGCACGGACCCCGCGGCGAAATCCGTCGGCAGGATCTCCTCCCGCAGATGCCCGATCGACGCACAGATGAAGAAGATCAGCAGTTGAAACACGATGTCGATCAGCGGCGTCATCGCCGCCGTCGCCATCTCCGAACGCCCGCGCTTCGAGGTGGGGATGCGCATAGGGTCACTCCGGCAGCACGCTGAAGCGGACCCGCGTCACGCCCCGCTGGGCGGCTCCCAGCAGCAGCGGTTCGACGGTGTCGTACGTTGCCGCCCGGTCGCACCGCAGGCGGAACTCGGCCCCCTGCGGATGTTCGGCGTTCATCGCCGCGAGTTGATTGAGCACCTCATCGCTCGTCACCCGTTCGCCACCGATGGACAGTTCGCCGTCCCTGGTGACGGTCAGCACCAGGCGGGCCGCGGCGTCGGTGTCCTCCTCCCCCTGCGAGGCGAGCGGCAGGTCGACCGGTTCGACCTGCTCGTTGCGGATGTAGTACGTGGCGACGAGGAAGAAGATGTTGAGCAGGAACACCACGTCGATGAGCGGCGTGATGTTGAACTCCAGCCCGGTCCGTTCGCGCGTCACGGGGACTTTCACTGGAACTACTCACAACAGGTAAGAGGAAGAACACCACAAAGGACGCAAAGGACTCAAAGGGAAAGGTGATGAGATGTTTTGCCACAAGAGGCACAGAGGACACAAAAGGGTGAGAAAGCAGGTGGAAGGGATTCCTGTGATCTCTCTGGCCTACCTTTTGTGAGTTCTGTGCCTCTTGTGGCCAATGTCTTCTTCCCCTGTGCGCCTTCTGCGCCTTTTTGCGGCCAATCTTCTTCCTTCGCGTCCTTCGAGCCTTCGCGGTTCGCTTGCCTTGTATTTCACGCCGGCGGTTCCTTGCGTGCGGGCGGCCGCACGGGCTTCGTCGTTGCGGCGGGGCGCTTGGCCAGGCGTTCGGCCCGGCGCCGGGCCGCGACCGCCCGCTTGAAGTCGGCGAACACGTGCTCGGCCAAGAGCGCCGTCTGCGCCACCAGCTCGTCCACCCGGTTGCGGAAGTACGCAAACGCCGAGATCGCCGGCACCGCCACCACCAGCCCGAACAGCGTGGTCACCAGCGCCTTGTACACGCCGGGGGCCAGCTCCGAGACCTGCGGGTTGGCCTTCCGCTCGAACTCCATGAACGCCAGGATCATGCCCCACACGGTCCCCATCAGCCCCAGCATCGGCGCGACGGTGCTGATCACCGCCAGGTATTCGATCTTCCGCAGCAGCCGCGCCGCCTGCTGCGTCGCGGCGTCCTCCATCGCCTTCTCGACCGCGGCGTAACCGAGATCGACCTCCGACAGCCCCGCCTGCAGCACGTAACCGAGGAAGCTCGGCCGCTGCCGGCACACGTCGTCCGCCGCCTTGAACTGCCCCTGCACGATCAGCCGGTGGACCTCCTCGGCGAGGCCGTACGGCATGAGCGCGCCGCGGCGGATGGACAGCCAGTGCTCGACGATCAGCGCCACCATCGCCAGGCTTAGCCCGCAGATGATGTACCCGATGACGCCCCCGTCGCGGAACAGTTGCGGGATGTCGATCTTGAGCGGCGGCGCCGCCGGCGCATCTTGCGCGAAGGCGAGGCCGGGCCAGCCCCACGCGGTCCCCAGGATCGCCAGCGAGACGATGGCCCAAACTCCCGACCGACGCATCACGGCTCCCTCCCCGACGGAAACGCCTCCCCCGGCCGCATTCTCGCCAAGATTGGCGGTTTGGACAACAGCGGTTGGGCGGCGGCCGTCGTCGTCAGCCCCGAGAGGGGCGGCAGACCGTAGCCTCCGGCTTACGCCGGAGGCTACGATCTGACGCCACGTCGTGGCTGGAAGGCGGGCCGGATGGTGACGATGGCGACGTCAGTCCGCGACATTATCCGTGACGTCGACACGTGCGAGCATCATGCGGCCGGAGACGAGTCACATGGCCACACGAGTCTTTGAGTTCACGTTCTGGCTGGCCGACGAACCTCGCGAGCTGCTCGACTGGTCGAACCAGTTGTACGACGCCGGCGCCGACGACAGCTCGCCCGGCATTTGCAACGGCATGCCGTACGTGGCGTTCCATCGGGAAGCGGCGTCGTTCGAGGACGCCGTGCGTTCCGCCCATCGCGACGTCCAAACCGCCGGCTGCCGCGTCCTGCGGTGCGAGATCGAAGAGCAGGAACTGGCGTCGTGGCCGCAGGGGTGATGTATCTGAAAGGCTCTGCTGCGCTATCATATCGACCCCAGTTACCCAGCGAGTGTCACGACATATGTTACGATCGCATGACATCGGAACGATGAAGATGCGTCGCGGCGAACTATTGCTTCTGCTCGGATTCCTGCTCGCTCCCTTCTGTGGTGTAGCGGCCATTTTTGCAGCATCGTTCTTCACGCAATTATCGTTCTCTGCTGGAATGGCTCTGGGAGTGGGTGTCAGCCTCATCGCACTTGTGGCCTTTGTCGTGATCGTCACTTGGCTTGGAATGTAGTTCCGGGCTTTTTCCTTGGCTCCGCGCTTCGCACCGCAGCTTGGATGAATGGGTGTCGATTCGAGCGCGGGAGAATCAAGACGACCGCGTAGCCCGGCGGACGCGGAGTCGCGCTGGTGCATTGAGATCGAGCACGCGCACGGTCGTTCTTCCCACCGCGGTCCAACCAACGATGCGCAAACCCTCCCACTCAACATGTTCGACCCATTTGTCGCGGCGGGGATGAAACAAGGGCGACAGGTCGCCCGTGACGGGATCGAGTCCGGCGAGATCGCTCGATTTCTTCAGATTGCATTCCGCGCAGGCCAGCGCCAGATTGTCGAGGCTGTCATCGCCGGCGTGCTTTCGCGGAATGATGTGCTCGATCTGCAGCGGCACCAGCGGCGACGTTTCCTGTCTGCGGTGGCAATACTCGCAGGCGTCGCCGGCGCGCTCGCGAACGTGGGCACGCACCGCGGCGTCCATGCGTCACGTTCCATTGTGCGCCAGATGAAACCGGGCCTCGGCTTGCAGGACGGCGAGCAGGTTGTTGGCTTCGATGTACCCCTCGTACTCGGCCCGCTCCGCCGGCGACAAGTTCCCCTCGTTGGCCTTGTCAGCGAGCAGTTCGATCCGGCTCTCCAGTGCGGGATCACCGGACAACTCGGCCAGTTGCCGGGTCTGATCGGAACTGAGCAGCGCGAAGATCGGCGCGACGCCTCGATGAAACGCCTGCTGCGGGTCGTCGAGTGTGTTCATGAGATGTAGCTTAGCACGTACGCCGCCGAGCCGTCAAAACGATTTCCGCGCCCCCCCGATTGAACCTCCCGCCCGCGGCGTGCGACCCTGTTCCATCATGGATCGCCCGACTGACCGCGTTCGCGACGAACTGCTGGCCCTGCGGTGCCAGGCGGGCGAGCCGGCCGCGTTTGCCGAACTGATCGCCGCCTTCGAGCGGCCGCTGCGGTATTACCTGGCGAAACTGCTCGGGGACGAGGACCGCGCCTACGACGTGCTGCAGGACGTGTGGATGCAGACCATCCGCAGCATCCGGCAGCTCGTCGAACCGGCGGCATTGAAAGTCTGGCTGTACCGCCTGGCCCACGGCCGGGCGGTCGATCATCTTCGCCGGCGGCGCGTCCGGCAGGAGGCCGAACAGGACCGCGCGCTGCCCGAAGACGCCGCGGTGGGCGATCCCGAATTCACGCGGTTCGACGCACAGGCGGTGCACCGCGCGCTGGATGAGCTGCAGCCGGGCCACCGCGAGGTGCTGGTGCTGTTCTTTCTGGAAGATCTGTCGCTGGAGGAGATTGCCGACGTCGTCGGCCGGCCCGTGGGGACGGTCAAGTCGCGGCTGCATTACGCCCGGCGGTCGCTGCACGACCTGCTGGCAAGAGGTGGTTATGGACCAGCCTGACAAACTGCGAACTCAACTGCTCGCCGCCGCCGCGGACGGTTCCGCGCGGTCGCAACAGTACGAACGGGAGGTGCACACCATGCTCGCCGACCTGGAAAAGAGGGTGCGTTTCGAGAAGCGGATCGTCGTCGTCCAGTGGATCTTCATCGTGCTGATGACCACGGCGTTCATGCTCATCGGCGGCTACAAGCACGAGACGATGACCGGCCTGTGGTTCGGCATCCAGGGAATCTTTTGGTTCCTGTTCGGCGCCGTGTTTCTGCTGATGGCCCGCTTCAGCCAGATGCAGCTCGAGCTGCTCAAAGAGATCAAGCGCGTGGAGCTGACGGCGCTGGAGGTGAAGGAACAACTGTCGGCGAAGGCGCCCTAACGGCCGGCGACCGCCCCGGCGGCAGGCTGGCGGCGAAGTCTTCCACCGGCATCCTCGAGGGCAGCCCGCGATGCCGCAGAACCTTCAACCCAACCAGCCGGCGGAGCGCCATGCGTGCGACCAGTCTGGCACGCGCCGCCCTGGGAAGCGCCCGCACGGCTGACACAGCCCGAGGCACACGCCGTCGCCGACCACCACAGCGAACCGCCGACATGTGTGCCACGGCCGTGCCGGCCGTGCGGACGCTCCGAACGACGCTCATGCGCGCAACAAGGGCACCCGGCGATGAATGGTAGCGGCACGACGGTCTTTTGTGCCAACGGCACACCGGCAGGGCAAAGCGCCCAACCGGCGCCGCTCGTTCGGCGAATCCGGTGGACAACAAGCGGAGCTTGGCGGCGAGTGTGTTCCCAAGCGGAGCTTGGGCACAAGGAGATAAGCGGGAGCTTGGGCACGAGGGGAGTGTCGCGCCGCTCGCCATCGGGTCGCCCCCTGCGGTACACTACGGTCCAGACATCCTCACACCGCCGCGGAACCCTGCCATGACCGATCCCACCCCCTCCGTGTCCCGTCGCGATTTCCTCACCGGCGCGGCCGCCGGGTTCGCGGGGTATTCGCTGCTGGTCGATGCCCGCGAGTTCGCGCCGCTGCACGCGGCGGAGGCCTCGCCCGAGCAGATTCGGGCCACGCTGGATTCGCTTGCACCGAACGAACTGAACAACGCCAGCCGGTTCGCCGGCGAGCCGCACATGACGCTCGTCGATCTCGACTGCGACCTGCTGGTCGCCGGGGGCGGACCGGCCGGCGTGTGTGCCGCCCTCGCCGCGGCCCGGCACGGGGCCAGGGTGATCCTCGTGCAGGACCGCTCGCGGCTGGGCGGGAATTCGTCCAGCGAAGTCAAGATGCACATCGTCGGCGCGAACAACCACACCGGCCGGCCGGGCTGGCGCGAAGGGGGCATCATCGAGGAGCTCCGCCTCGACGACGCCGCCAACAACCCGCACCGCTCGTGGGAGCTGTGGGACTTGCTGCTGTACGACAAGATCATCAGCGAGCCGAACATCCGGCTGCTGCTCGACACCACCGTGTTCGCGTGCGAGGTCAAGGACCGCAAGATCCAGCGGGTGATGGCCCGCAGCGACAAGACCGAGCACCTGTACCGCATCACCGCGAAGATCTACGCCGACTGCACCGGCGACTCGCGGCTCGCGCTCGAAGCCGGGGCGACCATCCGCTGGGGTCACGAGGACCGCCAGGAGTTCGGCGAGTCGCTGGCGTGGGAGAAGGCCACCCGCGACACGCTCGGCAGCAGCATCCTGTTCACGTCCCGCGACTACGGCCAGCCGATTCCGTACACCGCCCCCAAGTGGGCCCGCCCGATCGAAAAGAAGCACCTCCGCTTCCGCGGCGTGAAGGGCTGGGAATACGGCTACTGGTGGATCGAATGGGGCGGCGCCTACGACACCATCAAGGACAACGAACGCATCCGCTTCGAGCTGCTGTCCATCGTCACCGGCGTGTGGGACTACATCAAGAACAGCGGCGAAGTGAAAGGGGCCGAGAACTGGGGCATGGACTGGGTCGGCATGGTCCCCGGCAAGCGCGAAAGCCGCCGCGTCGAGGGGGAACACATCCTCACGCAGCAGGACCTGATGGGGCTCAACGGCGACTTCAACGATGCGGTCTGCATTGGCGGCTGGCCGCTGGATGAGCATCCGCCCAGCGGGTTCGACAACCCGGACATCCCGCCGTTCACGTCGATCAAGCTGCCCGAGGTCTACAACATTCCGCTGCGGTCGCTGATCAGCCGGGACCTCACCAACCTGATGATGGCCGGCCGCAATGCGTCTTGCAGCCACGTCGCGTTCACGTCCACGCGCGTGATGGCCACCTGCGCCGTGATGGGCCAGGGGCTGGGAACGGCCGCCGCGCAGTGCATCCGGCACAACCTCGCGCCGAAGCAGCTCGCCGACGACAAGCAGCAGCTCTTCGCGCTCACGCAGACGCTGCTCCGGGACGACCAGTCGATCAAGCACCGCAAAAACGAAGACCCGCTGGATCTGGCGCGGCAGGCCAAGGCCACAGCGTCATCCAACTACAAGGACGCCAGGCCGGAAAACGTCCTCAACGGTTTCACTCGCGACATGGAAGGCCAGATGGCCAACCGCTGGCTCGGCGAGCTGACCAAGGACGGCGCGTGGCTGGACCTGACCTGGGACCAGCCGCAGACCATCGGCCACGTGCAGCTCACCTGGGACACCGGCTTCCAGCGCGAACTGACCCTGACCAGCGCCGACAGCCACAACAGCCACATGATCCGCGCCCCGCAACCGGAAACGGTGAAGGACTACGAA
>Ga0073934_10008774_pt1 | contig 13308 bp, 8 predicted proteins | sample LarsenN4metaG_FD_76834 | JGI IMG/M metagenome (GOLD analysis project Ga0073934, IMG submission 76834) | Hot spring sediment bacterial and archeal communities from British Columbia, Canada, to study Microbial Dark Matter (Phase II) - Larsen... ...
GGAACGACATGCGCCTACTCACCCGTTGGGCCGGCTTGATACTGGATGAGCGAGCGATTTATGCTCTGCTTCAATATGGCGCAATCCCGGCGCCATTCACGATCAGTCAAAATCTTCAGCGGATCCCCAATGGTCATATTCTAAAGCTAACCCCCCAGTCTACCAAACTCGCTTTTGAACCTTTTTTTTGGCCGGGCCAGGCGTTGTCAGCAGGGGATGATCCTCTCGATGCAGCAGCGCAGGTGGCAGGTACGCTTGATCAAATTCTCAGCAGCACACCAGATTCAAGCGTCCTATATTTTAGTGGCGGGGTCGATTCAAGCTTAATGGCGGCTCGATTTGCCGAGATGGGACGAACCGATGTTATTCTTTTTAACTATGCTTTTGGTCCCGAAGATCCGGAGGGACAGTTGGCCCTGGAAATGGCCGGCCACCTGGACCTAAAATGCAAGCAGGTGATGTACCAACCCGTGACTATTTTCCAGGTGTTGGAGAATCTGGGCCGGGATTATTCTTTTCCGTTTTGTGACTCATCGGTATTGCCCACCCGGCTTTTGGTGCAAGCCTCGCTTCCTTATGCCGAACGATCTCTGACAGTCATCGAGGGGACGGCTGCCGATGGCGCATTTGGACGCTGGACTCCCAACGGTTATTGGTTCAGCGCGCCGGCGCCGGTCCGCTGGCTGACCGCCGAAAGCTACCGTATTTTGAGAAGCTGGCAGTGGCCCGGCTCAAAATTAGAACGGTGGGGCCGCCTGGCCCGTCGCAGCGTAAATATGTCTCCGGCCCATGCTGCGGTTATGGCTCGGAATTCATTTGATCATATTGCTTATAATATGCCGGGAAGCATTCGTCAAACGCTGGAAGAAGTGATCAATACCTGGATCGAGACGCTTAGCAGCGCTTTAGCTCCTGAAGGACGGTTGAGTTACCTGGATGTAGTCCATATTTGCGCCGGTATTTTTGCCGCTAAATCTTTTGATCCATTGCGTAAAGCTCAAATCAAAGCCGTATATCCCTTTCTAGAACCGCCCATGATTCGACTGAGCTATTCACTCGCCTATGATCAGAAATGCGCGCCTGGCGACTCCAAAACCCTACTCAAAACGATGCTCGCTCAATATGTTCCCGAAAAGCTGGTGTATCGCCCTAAAAGTGGCTTTATCCCTCCCTTTAGTGAGATTTTGAACCAACCAGAGATACAAGAATTTGTAAGAGATGTCGTTTTAGCACCGGAAAATCCGGTTATTCATTTTTGCCGGCTTAAGACGGTTAAGCAAATGTTCGAACGGGCCGAACAGGGCCAACCTGTCAATATTGACGTTCACAAATTCCTCTGGTCACTGATCTTTACTTCAGCTTGGCTGCGCCAACAGGTATATTAAAGCGGTGTACAGAAATTAATGAATATGTTAGCAGATCATAGTTTTATCTATTTTGCGCCCGAACCTTGGGATGGTTTGTGGCGTAACCGCCAACAACTGATGTCGGTCTTTGCCCGGCAAAATCTAGTTTTATTTGTTGAGCCACGGCTTCATTTCCGGCCAACAATAGCGGCCTTTCGGCGGGGCGAGCTAAAACCAGCCAGCTTGTTTGAGCCATTGGTACGGCAGGTGGCCGAGAAACTGTTTATTTTTCGTTACCCAGTCTGGGCGCCCATTAGCGGCCATCCCATCCTCAATCGACCCACCCGAACGCTGAGACGGCTTGCGCTAAAGCGGGCGATGGACCAACTGGGCCTATCGCGGCCGGTCGTCTGGTTCTCACGACCTGATATGATCGACTTGATCGATGAAATACCATCGGCTCGCCTGCGCCTTTATCACATCGTCGATGAGTACACCACCTATGGGAACCTGACATCTGAGAAACAGCGCCGGATTAAACAAAACGAACGGGAGATGCTGGGCCGGGTAGACCTGGCCATTGTGGTTTCAGATAAATTGTACCAATCCAAACGACCGCTTAACGCCAATACTTACCTGGTAGAAAATGGGGTAAATTATCAAGCCTATAGTGCGGCCTTACATGATCCAGGCTTACCAGGTGATTTGCAGGCCATTCCCTCGCCGCGGCTGGGGTATATTGGCCTCATTGCCGATAAACTCAATCTTGATATGCTCAAAGCTTTAGCCGAGGAAAACCCGGACTGGTCGCTTGTCTTGCTTGGACAAGCCAGGGTCACGCGCCAGGCGGATATCTGGCAGGCGCTACAAAGATTGCCCAATGTTTATTATTTAGGCCTGGCGCCGGTAGAGCAAGTACCCCATTATGTCAAAGGCTTCCAGGTGGGGTTAATGCCTTACTTCCAAGATAAACGTGCCGAAAATATAAGCCCGTTAAAGTTATATGATTATTTGGCCGCCGGCATTCCGATCGCTTCGGTCAACATCCCGATGGTTTGCCAGTTTAGCCAGCTTATTCATCTGGCTAACACCTCGGCCGAATTTCCTCAAGCCGTTCGCGCAGCTCTGGCAGATAGGGGGCCGGAGCGTTGCCAGCTTCGTCGAGATATTGCAGCCCAGCATAGTTGGGAGGTCCGAGCCGAACAACTATCCGCCTTAATTCATGCCCATCTCGTAGTATCTTAACAATATGGATAATGATTATCTAAAACATGGGGTGAAATAAAATTATTCTAACTTTTCTCTCACGAATTTCACACTGTTTTCTTACTTTGCCTCATTATAATAGATAATACATTGTCAGTCAGTGGGCCTTCTTCGTTTCTCAACTTTTAACAACTTAGCGCTCAACCGGAGAACTGGGATAGATTTTGTTTTATCAATTATGCTGATCTGGTTTAATGAAATATGGATATAAAAGAACTTTTTCTTTACTGGCAGGTAGTCCAAAAGCGGCTGTGGCTAATTTTACTCTTAACCGCAGTAACCGTCGGTGTTGTGATTACTGTCTCCTACTTATCTGCCCCAGTTTATAGAGCCTCAACCCTATTCCAGGTCACTGCGCCATTACCGGCAGAGGTACCTATCTTTAGAGAGTTTAGGCAATCTTCGAGTCGCGACGAACTTAATTACACCAGAAACAACTTCGTACAGGTGCTGCAAAGCGATTATGTCATCAGGCAGGTCATTGATGAATTGGATCTCGATGTTGATCCCGACGAATTTCTGGTCGAACACATCCTTATAGAAGCGGATAAGGGTAGTGATTTTGCCAAGTTAACCGCTACCGCTGAAAGTCCCCAACTGGCGGCGGCCATAGCCAATACCATGTTAGAAGGAGCCTCACACTATTTTGGCCAGATGAGCGCCGGCTTTCTTACCACTAACAGAAAATTTATTCAAGAGCAACTACAAGCCACAAAGGGGGAATTGGATGAAGCCAAAGCAGCGCTGGTTCAGTTCCAGATTGAGAATAGGTTTGGTTCTTTCGACACCCTTCTCTCCAAACAGCAATCCTTACTCCTCGATTTGAAGCTCAATCGGGATACAGCCCTGGCCAAAGGGGAGCAAGCAACAGTTTTTGTCTATGAAACTATTATTGCTGAACGGGAGCGAGAACTTCAAGATCTGCTTGCGCTAACCCTGGAACATGATATTTTGGTCAGCGAAGTCAAAAGACTGGAAGAGACTTACTGGGGGCTTCTAGACCGCGAGACGGAAGCCAAGCTCAAGGAAAACGAAATCCTGAGCGCTAAGTTCGTTCAAATTATTCCAGCCCGAGAACCCCTCAAACCCCTGGCTCGTTTTAATACGACCATCATTATTGTCGCCGGCGTCATGGGGTTCGTCACCGGTATTATTATTGCCTTTTTACTGGAAGCAGCCCAAAAATTACCGGCTGTTGTTCAGAATGAGAATGTTTTCCCACGCGAAACAGTGTTAAGCGCCTCGACTGAATAGGGCGAACAAGGCCAATAATGGCTGCTAGTTATAAATAACTGATGGCTGGTGAGCCATATTCCTGTGGTAACGCTCGTTCTCAAACTAACCGAAGATGGGAACGAGCGTTGCTATCACAGAGGGAATTTCGAATAATTGGGTAAATAAGCTCGACATGTTGATTAGACAATTATCTCCCTGGTTCAACCGGATTAGAACACCACGTTGGCAAAAGGTTATTTCAATCCTCAAAACCACAGTTTTGACGCTAAGCGTCATTGGGCTGGGTATTATGCTTGGCCTGCTCTTAACGGGCTCCCTTGAAAGTCAAAAATTCATCATTGCCGCAATTAGCTGTTTAGCTGGCCTACTCCTAACCATGGCCTATCCCGTCTATGGCTTAGTGCTGGTTATCGTCCTTAATCCGCTCAATTATACCTTTGCGATTATCGATCTAGGTATTGGTATCCCTAATATGACCCTGGATCGGATCGTTATCTTTTTTCTTTTGGCTCTGTTTTTTTTACAGGCGACGACAGGCCAGCGACAGTTACACTTCACCAATATCAAGCTGGCTGTTTTCCTTTTTCTGGTAACTTATTATCTCTCCTTTCAAAATTATGAATGGACAACCAATAGAGTTCTTCAATTTCTGTTGGATAAATGGATTTTTCCCTTCTTTATCTTTTTTCTGCTGGCCAACCTGGTTGATACCAAACGCAAGCTGGATATCTCGCTTAATCTGCTGCTAATTCTGGGCTTCTACTCGGCCATTTACATGATTTATGAAAATGTGACAGGCAATATTCTCTTTGAGTATAGAGACAGCTTCGGCAGCCAATTTTATGGGGACTCTAATTTGCGCATCACCAGAGGCTTGTATGGAACCACCAGCACCTTTGGCAATCTGTTCAATCTATTGATCCCAATAAATCTGTATTACTTTCTCAAGGCTCGAACGGCCAACCAAAAGATCTGGTATATCCTGGTTTTTGGGTTGATGTTAGTTGGGGTCTATCTTACCTACAAACGCTCGGTCTGGCTAGCATTGCCGCTCAATTTTCTGGTTATCCAAAGCTTTTACCCACAATTTCGGAAGTTATTTCTGGTTATATTGTTTGTTTCGGTCTTGGGTATGGCCGTTTCATGGAATACAATTATAGCCAGTGAGGCCGTGTCCACACGGGTAGTCAACACGGATGATTGGCAAGACGCCAACGGCCGGACTCAACGCTGGGATGCCGGGATGGAGCTGTGGCGGCAATATCCGATCTTTGGCGCAGGTTTTAGAAGCTATAGTAGCGGCCCCTACCTGCAGGTTGAGAATCTGTACATCCACTTCCTGGCTTCGGCCGGATTAATTACGTTTATTCCTTTTATCATGATTTTGCTGATCATTTTAAAAAACAGCATCAAAATCTTTCTACAGGCCAATAAAAATGATCGCCTATTTATAGATCGCAATCTTATTCCTGTATTTTGGGGTGGCCTTGCTGCCTATCTGTTCATGGCTTACTTTGGCTCTAACGTTGAAGGCCACCCTATCTCCAATTTTACCTTTTTTGCGATTGCTGGCATATTGATTGGGTCTCAAGTTCCATTACTTAAAAGGCCAGCTCAACTTCTGAGCCGGCAATAAGAACATGCTATTTCCAGTTCACCGATTTTAGCTAAGACCAAATTATGCGAGTATTGATGGTTGTTAGATTATTTTCCCCCTGGATAGGAGGTGCAGAAAGACAGGCTCAAAAGCTGGCTACGAAGTTAATTGAATTGGGAGTCGAGGCAAGCGTTGTAACCGGCTGGTGGTTTTGGGGCACTGCCCGGCGGGAGGTTATTGGTACCGTCCCTATTTTTCGGAACTTTACCTGTTGGGGCATGTTCGGTGTTAAAGGTTTGCGGAAATTTGGTGGTTATCTCTACATGCTGTCCTTGTTTTGGTACCTGTTTCGGCAGCGCCATCAGTATGATATCATCCATGTGCATTTACTTAGCTACGCTGCCTTTCCGGCCGTACTGACCGGACGCTGGTTTGGGAAGAAAACGATTATTAAGATAGCCAACAGCGGGTTGCAAAGCGATATTCGCCGAATGCAGCAAAACGATATGGTGCCGGGCCAACGCCAAATGCTGCCGGTGATCTTAGGCGCTGATCGTATTATTGCCATCAATCACGAAATTATGAGCGAACTACGCCAAGCCGGTGTGCCGCCGGAACGGATTGTATTTACACCTAATGGCGTCGAGTTAAATGGCCACTGTAAGACGGATTACAGCCTGGAAGATAAGATGATCGCAGTTTTTGTTGGCCGGCTGCATCCTAATAAGGGTCTAGATATGCTGTTACCGGCCTTTAAGCATGCCCTTGAAAAGCGGCCGGAGCTTCATTGGCAGCTCTGGCTGCTGGGCGACGGGCCGTTTCGGGCTGAATTGGAGACGCTAGCAAAAGTGCTAGGGATTTCTGAGCAGGTCATCTTTTATGGTCAGGTTACTGATGTCTCTATTTATCTGGATCAAGCCGATATCTTCGTGCTGCCATCACGAGCAGAGGGTTTATCCAATGCTTTGTTAGAAGCGATGATGCACGGGCTACCCTGTATAGCCAGCGATATTGCCGGCAATCGTGACCTGATTAAATGTAATCAAACTGGCCTATTAGTCAAAGTCGATGACCAACTCGACCTGGCCGAGGCCATGCTTCGCCTGGCGGATGATCAGACCTTACGGCAAACTATAGGTCAGGCGGCTCGCCAGATCATCGAAGATAACTACAGCCTCGATATCATTGCTAGAAAATATATTGACCTGTATCACACCTTGTTATAGAAACAAGTTGTCTGTTCATTTGATATGGTTCACAGACAGCACACGCCAGGTCAACCTAAAAAGAAGATTGCCTATATCATTGGCGCATTTCCCGGCTTGACCATTACTTTTATTGACCGGGAAATCATTGAGGCTCGGCGGAAAGGTCTTAAATTGGTTCTTGTTTCGATTAGGCGATTGCCTCCATTTGAAATAAGACCGGAAATCAAGGAACTGGTTGCTCAAACAAAATATATATTGCCAATCTCTTGGCTCAAGTTTCTGGCAACTAATCTTTATTTCGGCTTGACCCGGTTTCGGATTTATCTGGCAACCCTCTTTTATTTGTTAGCAAGTCCGCATACCTGTTTAAAGGACCGGGTTAAGACGCTGCTACACTTTGGCGAAGGGGTTCAAGCAGCCGGGCTACTCCAATCGGAGAGGATAGCTCATATTCATGCTCATTTTGCCGACCGGGCGGCAATCGTGGCCCTGGTATCATCCCGGCTACTGGGAATATCCTACAGCCTGACTGCTCACGCCAACGATATCTATGTAGCCCCGGTCTTACTGCCTGAAAAAGTTGCCAATGCCAAATTTGTGACAACCTGTACCGGCTACAATAAAAGATACCTGGAACATCTAACCGGACGTTCGATCGAATTGATTTATCATGGGCTTGATTTAACAGGCATGACGAGTATGCCTCTATCGGGCAATGGAGATCTCCCACTTATTCTATCAGTGGGCCGGCTGCAAGAGAAAAAGGGGTTTATTTATCTGCTCAAAGCTTGTCACTTGTTAAAGCGTGAGGGCCGTAAGTTTAAATGTGAGATCATCGGCGAAGGTCCACAGCGGGCCAAATTGGAAAGCGTGATTGTTGAGCTAGGATTGCAAGATACAGTGACGCTTCGGGGAGCTATGCCCAATATGGAAGTGATGGATCAATACAGGCAGGCAACAATTTTTACTTTGCCTTGTGTCGTTGCCGGAAACGCCGACCGTGATGGCATTCCCAATGTCTTACTGGAAGCGATGGCTAGCCGGTTAGCGGTGGTTTCTACCAGCATTTCCGGCATTCCTGAGGTGATTGAAAATGGAGTTACAGGGTTGCTCGTCGATCCCGGAAATGCAGAAGCTTTGGCAGAGGCTCTAGCCAAGCTTCTAGATGAGCCCAACCTGCGCGAGCAATTAGGCCGGCAGGGATATCGGCGGATTGAAGAAAGTTTTGACATCCGGACCAATATTGATCGGTTGGTTAGATTACTGGAACAATGAGTGTCATGTCTTTATCTCAACGATACGAATCTATCTCATTAAATGAAATGAACTATGTCGGGATCAGCCCGGTGAGAAATGAGGCTCAATATATTGAGCAAACGATCCAATCCATGCTCAACCAAACGATAAAACCGGCTAAGTGGATGATTGTCAATGACGGCTCAACAGATGAAACAGCTAAAATTATTGCTCGTTACGCGGAGGCGCATCCCTGGCTTGAGTTGGTAAACAAGGATAACCGAGATAACCAAGTAGATCGGCAGCGGGGTAAGGGTGTAATCGATACCTTTTACTTTGGCTATGAACGACTGGCCGGGCAGGATTACGAGTATATTATCAAGCTCGACGGCGATATCTCCTTTGAAGCCAACTATTTTGAATTTTTGTTGGAAAAATTTAGGGCAAACCCTAAATTAGGCATCGCCGGGGGCTTTATTCATGAAAAATTCGATGGGAAAAACTGGTCGGTCCGTTCAGCCAGACATCATGTTGGCGGCCCAGCTAAGATGTACAGGCGAGCCTGCTTTGAGGCTATTGGCGGCCTGGTCCCGATGCTGGGCTGGGATGGAATTGATGAATGGAAAGCTTTGAGCCTGGGTTGGCAGGTAGAAAGTTTTCCCGAAGTAAGGGTATGGCACCATCGAACGACAGGCAGCGCGACCGGTCTGGTGAAAGCCAAGATAGAACAGGGCTTTGGAGCGCACTATATGGGCTACCACCCTTTATATCTCATCGCCCGGGGGTTAAGGCATATGTTCACCCGGCCGCCTTATCTGATTGGCGGAGCCGTTTTAATTGCCGCCTATTTTTTTGCCCGGCTGCAAGGGCGCGAACAGTTGCCGGACCCGGCGGTAACCGGTTATGTCCGCCAAACTCAGAAAAAGCAGTTGACCGCACTACTCCTGGGGCGCTAAGAAGACTCTATGGACCAAACATAATCGACCACATCCTGATTAAGAGACCTATGCTAGAGAGATACCGAGAGCAAACTCAAGAGACAGCAAGGTCAGCCATTCATCATTGTATGGTTGTGCATAATAGTTATCCGCTTGGCGAACCTCGAGTTCAGCGTGAGGCCGAAACGCTGGCTGCCGATAATTGTGACGTCGATGTTATTTGTCTGCATCACGCCAATGAACCAAGTTTTGAGCGAATTTCAGGGGTAACAATTTATCGCCTCCCCTTCCGGCGCAACAAAAACAGAGGGGTGGTGATGCAGTTGTTTGAGTATTTAATCTTTTTTGCTCTGGCCTTTGCCAAATTAACTATCCTTCACTGGCGGCGGCATTATCATATTGTTCAAGTGCATAACTTACCTGATTTTCTGGTTTTTGCGACGCTAATCCCCAAGTTGACCGGCAGCCGGATTATTCTGGATCTGCATGATTTGATGCCGGAATTTTTCGCAGGCCGCTTTAGCTCAAGCCGGGCTCGCTGGCTTCTGGGCCTGGTTGTGTGGCAAGAAAAGTTATCTTGCCGTTTTGCCGATCATGTTATCACCGTGTCTGAACATTGGCGTCAAACTTTAATCCGGCGGGGTGTGCCGGCCCATAAGTGCAGCGTGCTGATGAACCTGGCCGATCACCGCATCTTTAGACAATCTGGTGATGCACCGGTCCGGCTCAATCCAAACGGCCAGTTTCACCTGATTTATCACGGCACAATTACTTATCGTTATGGCCTGGATTTATTGGTCAAGGCGATTGACCTGTTAAAACCAGAAATTCCGGCCATTAAGTTGAGCCTGATTGGCGGGGGAGAATATGTCAAGCACTTAAGGCAGATGGTTCAAAACCTCCAATTGGACCAGCAAGTGCAGATGAGTGGGATCATTCCGGCTGAAAAGCTGCCGCCGGTCATTACCGCCGCAGATTTGGCAGTGGTGCCCTATCGCAACGACATTTTCACCAAAGAGCTTTTGCCCACCAAATTAATGGAGTATGCTGCCCTGGGCGTTCCGGCAGTTGTTTCTCGGACGCCGGCGATTGCCGCATATTTTGATGAGACGATGGTTCAGTTCTTTACCCCTGGCGAAGTCAATGAGTTAGCTGCCTCAATTTTGGATCTGTATCGAAACCCGGCCCGGCTGGCAGCCCTGGCCGTGAATATCCAGAAGTTCAATCAGCGCTACAGTTGGGCCAACCAGGGGCCGGAGTATGTGCAGTTGGTCCAGCGGTTGGCAAAAATAAGCGCTGTTGATATGCCTGAAACAAATGAATTAAGGCAGCCGGTACAAAATCAGTAGGAAGAGAATGATGAGAATTGTTGAAGCTTACAATCCCACGATGGCAGTAAACAGGCAAGCCCAAGCCGGTTTTGTAAAATACTTTCCGATCATAGTTATCATAGGTTTAGGCATGATCCTATTGTTCCTGCTTCAGGATCGAACTGTTCATGTGGATATTTACAGTTGGTTAGAAACTGCCAAAAGCATCTATCTTACAGGGGATACCGGCAGGCAAATGCGGAACATTTTATTTAGCTATATCATGGCGATCCCCATGTTGTTAAAGCTGGATCCGATCTTGTTTGGGCTATTTTTATCAGGAATATCTTTGCTGTTATCGACCTTTATCCTATACAAGATCAATCTCAAGCATAGTTCGCTTTTTGCGGCAGCTTATACCAGCCTGATATTCATGATCTCGTACCCCCTCCTCCGCTACGCCAGCCGGGTTTATACAGATATTCCGGTCATCCTCTGTCTTCTTTTAATGATCTTCTTTCAGTTCAAATTTTATAAAGATAATAAGTTCTTATCTCTATGTCTCATTTATCTGATGTTCTCGCTTGCGGTTAGCCTGCGTTATGCCAGCGCGTTTACTTTCCCGGCATTCCTCTATTTCATCTGGACGACCAGAAAATTTTATAAATGGCATCTTCTGGGGCTGGCCATTGCCGCGCTCCCTTATATTCCTCAACTCATCTACAACATCACCTACCTGGGTTCACCTATAGCCTCAAGCTACGCAGCAGTACACTCCTATCCAATCTTTAGCCTGGAATATTTTGTTAAAGAAAGGAATAGTGATTACAACTTTCAAATTCTGACGTATCTTCGCTTTCTGCTGTTGGATTTTCGAGGCTTGTTCATCTTATTAACTCCTATCTCGATCTTTGGCGCAATCAGCGCCTTTAAGCGGATCGACCGGCGGCTAGCCCTCTATCTTGTTTTATTCTTTGGCTCTTATATCTTCTGTCTTTCGTTCTATTTCTGGTTCTCCAACCGCTATGCTATTCCGGCGCTCATCCCCTGCTTTATCTGGCTGGCTATTGGCCTGGCGGAACTCTACCATCTGCTGCGCAACCACCCTAAACTAAGCCTGCTCTACTCAATTGGCCTGATCTTGATCGCTTACGGCATGGCTGAACTTAGCTTCCAACTCATCCAAAGCTCTCGGGCCCTGCATGAAAGCCAACAGAAAATATTTACCGATCTTAATAGATTTATTAAGGATGGGGATATTGTTATTTCGCGCTACCCTGGGATTGATCGATATCTATCAAAGAATGTAACGACGGTGCAAACTCGCGTAGTAACCCCTGAGATGTTAGAACCGTATCAAAATATACCTGAAGATATTTATGTGGTTGCCCCTAAAGTAAAATTCACCTCTGAAGGCGTCGATTATAACCTGTCAGTTGATCAAATCCAGGAAGAGTTGGTTACCATCCACCAGGTAAAATCGAAAAAGATCATCGAGCTTGGCCTGTACCGGACCTTGCGTTTATTACACCTGGAGTACCTGATCCCCTTTGAGGAATGGATGATCTACAAAATAGAAAAGGCTCCGGTTGTCGCCTCAGACAACGGCCAAGAGATTAAGCCTGACCAGAGCGTTGTTTCTGCCGGGGAACCGGCAGCCGCGACCGGACCGGTTGCCGGCAGTAAATTGAGCCAGGAACCGGAACGAGCTGAAGGTAGCGGCATTAGGCGCGAGACACGGGCCTTATGGTCGCACGCGGGCTCTGGAGCCAAATCCATCCAGGATATTGACAAACTTGTCGCCCAAGTTGATAAGGCGAAGCTCAACACTATTCTTCTGCTCATCTACCGGAGTGGTACGGCCTACTTTGAGCCAAGCCATACCAGGTTTCCCGATAGCAAGGAGCGCCTGCCCAACAAATCAGCGTTATCTACAGATGAGTATAGTGATGCCCTGAGTTATCTTTTGGCCATCCGAGATCAACGCCGGGCAGATGATGATCCTACCAATGATTTTGAAGTCCATGCCTGGTTTACCGTCACTCAAAATGGCCGCTGGAAAAGTAACGAAGATCGACCCAGAGCCGACGAAACCAGACCTTATATGTTACACTATCTCTTTCCAGAGTTTAAATTAAAGTATAAAGAGTACTATCTTAAAAACGATGAGAGATATATCAATCATCGCTACTCTGATGTTCACCAACCTAAGTTTAGAGCCTATATGACAGATTTGATTGCCGGCTTGGTCGAAGATTACGATGTTGATGGGGTTCATTTAGATTACATTAGAGCGATGCAAATTTGCTATAACAATGAGGCCTTGGACTATCCAGGGACAGCCTATGATTATGTAGGCTGCCAGGAGGATTATAAAGCCTGGACTAAGGCCACCTATGGGCAGGAATATTCGCTTTTGGAGGATACTCAACGTCACGTAACTCAAGATAAGGGAAGCAGCCGCATTGCCGCCTGGCAGGAACAGGCCGTCGGTACACTTGTCAAGAGCATTCACGATGAGGTTAAATCGATCAATCCGAAGGTTATTATCTCGGCCGCGGTGGGGATGACCTCACCGGAAAGCCAGAAAGAGTCGGTCCAGGGACAAGTAGCCTGGGAATGGTTGGACCAGGGCTGGATCGATGCGGCCTTTGTCATGGCGTACACCCCGGATACTCAGCACGTAATTGATAAAATGCAAAGCATCATCGCCGCTACCGAAGCTGAAAGCAGCCGCTCAAGAGTCTTTGCCGGCCTGGCTACTTACAATATTGATGATGGGGATGAACAGTGGTCTTACGTGGTGGCAGAACAGGTTAATGCAACTCTACGCGGGGAGTGGTCCGGCCGGCCGCTTGAGTCGCCGGCTAAAGGTGTTGCTTTATTTGTTGACCGCCAACTGAGTGAAGCCGCAATTGAGCTTTTGGCTAAGGGTCCCTTCAAAGAACCAGCCCTGCCTTTTTGGGGTAAGTAAAACCGGATTTAATTATTTTGAAAGATAAGTTGAATGTGACGCAGCCTGAATACATTTTCATCGGTGGCTCTTACCGGACAGGGACAGACCTGGTGCGAAATATTTTAAATTCTGCCGAAAATATAGCCATCTGTGGCGAAACCAACTTTTTAGGCAGCCCCAGGACATTTACAACGCTGTTGTGGGATATCCTCCCA
>Ga0073934_10008775_pt1 | contig 13305 bp, 14 predicted proteins | sample LarsenN4metaG_FD_76834 | JGI IMG/M metagenome (GOLD analysis project Ga0073934, IMG submission 76834) | Hot spring sediment bacterial and archeal communities from British Columbia, Canada, to study Microbial Dark Matter (Phase II) - Larsen... ...
ATCCTTGCGGCCTGCGGAACACCCCAAGCCACAGCTACCCCCGCTCCGCTGCCCACTGAAACACCGGTTCCTGCTGCTACATTAAGCCCAACACCGACCATTCCATTGGCTGTGCTGGTCATTCCGGCGGAACTTGATGCAGAGACATCCAACCTGTATCAAAAAACCGTGTACGACCTCTCCCAACAAGTGGGATATCGCTTCCAGGTGCGCAATACATTTACCCCGGCCGATGTTGCAGAACCGGGGCTCAAGATCGTGATCGCCGTGTCGATCGACCCGGGTATCGCGACACTGGCTGCCGCCGCCCCACAGGTCCAGTTCCTCGCGATCAACATTGCGAACATCACGCCGGGAGGCAATGTAAGTGTGTTGGGCAATAGCACACAATCAGATATTGCAGCATTCCTGGCCGGATATACCGCTGCCATGATCACCGATGATTACCGCATTGGCATGTTGATCCCGCGCGACAACGGTGATGCCATTCGCGCGCTGAATGCCTATGCATCTGGCATGGTTTATTTTTGCGGAGCCTGCCGGCCGCTGTATTTCTTCAACTGGACATTCCCACAATATCTCGACATTGGCGCGGATGAAGATAAGAACAATTACGATGCCTATGCCGATATTCTGATGCTTCAGTACAAGGTGCGCACGATCTATCTCTATCCCGATATCTACACGGAGGATCTTGCCAATTACATTGGCACGACCGGGACATATGTGATCGGGACCATCAGCCCGGAATCACGCCCGGCCGGTTGGGTCATGACGATCCAACCAGATGTGATCAAGGCCATTCAAAATGCCTGGCCACAGTTGGTCGCCGGACAGGGCGGGATCACAGTTCAATCGCCGCTCGGGTTGAGCGATATAGACCCCACCATCCTGACGCCGGGAAAACAGCGTCTCGTGGAACAAACGCTCAACGAGCTGCAATCAGGACAGATCAGCATCACCACCCCATAAGCATTGCCATCCGATCGGATCGACTTAAACCAAAACTCCCGTGTTGACGGGAGTTTTAGCATCGATGAGCACACAACAAACAGAAGGAGAAGAAGGAGGAGAAAACTCTACAGCGTAACACTTACAGACTGAGGCTGCGGCTGGGTTCGATGCCCATGACCAAGCCATGCCATGGCCTTCACCACAAGTACCGCAGGGTTAACCGGTTTGACAAAACATTCATCAGCGCCAGCGCGGTTCGCTTCCAGAATTTCATCCACTGTATTTGCCGTAATCAACATCAAGATAGGCGCACGGCAGACGGAGCGCATGCCCTTCAATAGGCTGACACGTTGTTCCTTTGCCACATCAATATCCACCAACACAAGTGATGGGGAGACCAGCCGGGCGCTTTGAATTGCATCTGAAACTTTAAATTCTGCGAGGACGATGCAATTCCGTTGAGAGAAGAGCGCGGTCCAGGTGGCTACATATTCGGGCTGATCAGAAACGATCAGTACAGTGTGAGCAGTTTCGACATTCGTTTTCCAGGTAACCATAAAAATATTCCTTTCCATCATGCTCATTTACTTGACGGTATCAAAGCCAGCATGTTACACTCGGGGCAGTACGAAATTTCATGAAAGGAGCACAACCGATGAATCAGACGATTTACACCCAAGTCGCAAAGTTCCCCAGCGGCATTTTTGATTCTCGGAGTGCGCCTACTCATCGTTAGATTACACGCAGCGTAATTAACGGCCACGGTGCACTCGCCCGTGGTCGTTTTTGTTTCAATAGCGGTCATGGGCCAACCCCGTGACCATTTTTTGTTTTTGTCGCCCATTCATCGGGTGAAAGAGATAAGGAGTGATTATGTTCGACATACAGACACAATTATTTGAAGGGCAGGATATCCGCTTTGGTCCCATTGACCACGAAAAGGATGCGGAGATCGAATCCAAATGGACGCATGATTCCGATTTCATGCGCATGATGGAGGTCGCCCCGGCTCGCCCATTATCAGCGGCGTTGGTCAAGAAGCAATATGAGAAACTCGAAAAGCAAATGGACGAGGATAAAAATCTCTTTTACTTCACGATCCGTGCCCGCGAAGACGATCACCTTGTCGGCCGTGCGGCCGTTCAATGGATCGAATGGGCCAATGGCAATGGATTCCTGCGGATCGGCATCGGTTCAGCAGAGGATCGTGGCAAAGGCTATGGCACACAGGCATTGCAGATGCTGCTGCGATTCGCATTCGCCGAGTTGAACCTGTTCCGTGTCAGCGCCATCGTGCCTGAGTACAACACCGCGGCCATCGCCCTGCTAAAGAAATTCGGCTTTGTTCAGGAAGTCTGCCGCCGCAAATCGCTGGAACGCGACGGTCATCGTTGGGACCTCTATGTCTTCGGCTTGTTAAAAGACGAATGGCTCTACCAGGCCGAGGCATAGGAGCAGGCGATGAAAGACATATTCCGCGGAGAATTGGTCCGCATCACAAATGAAGAACCGGATGTTGTTGCAAAGGCAAGCGTCCGATGGCAGCTCGATTCAGAATATGGCCGCCTGTTGGACAGCGAATCCATTCACCTTTTTTCTGAAAAGGCGATCAAGAACTGGATCGAGAAGAATTCCGAGTCGATAAAGCCGGAACGGTATCAGTTCAGCGTGCGCACACTGGCAGAAGACAAATTAATTGGCTTCTTCGGTTTGTATGTCGAATTGATCCACAGCGAAGCCTGGGTTGGCATCGGCATTGGCGAGCGTGATTTCTGGAGCAAAGGGTATGGCACCGACATGATGAATGTCTGCCTGCGTTATGCCTTTTTGGAATTGGGAGTCCAGCGCGTATCGTTGGGACTGCACGAATACAATCCGCGCGCCTTGCGTTCGTATGAGAAGGCCGGTTTCAAGTTGGAAGGTCGCACACGCAAAGACGTATTGCGTGAGGGCAAACGCACCGACACGTTTTGGATGGGTATCCTGCGCGACGAGTGGATGGCGCAGAACGGAGCGGCGCTATGAACGAGATCTTGAAAGGAAAGTTCGTGCGCCTCTCCGCTTACGACCCCAAAGAGATGAGCAATGCCTTTTCGCGGTGGAACCGCAACTCGGAATACATCCGCCTGCTCAATTCATCAATGGGACCATTGCAGTCACCGAAACGGGCCGAAAAATGGATGGACGAGGAGGTTGGCGAAATGTCGCCTGCCAGTTATTACTTCACCATCCGTACGTTGGAGGACGACAAGCTGATCGGCGAGCTGGGACTCGATGTTGTCGACTGGAGTGGGCGCGATGCGTTCGTCGGTCTCGGCATTGGCGAGACGGAATACTGGAGCAAAGGCTATGGCACCGATATCATGAATGTTTTGCTGCAGTTCGCCTTCATGGAAGTCAACCTGCGGCGCGTGACATTGACCGTATTTGAATACAATCCGCGCGCGATCCGCTCGTATGAAAAGGCTGGTTTTCGGCATGAGGGCCGGCTGAGACAGTTACTGAACAAGGAAGGCAAGCGCTGGGATATGTTCTACATGGGCATCCTGCGCGAAGAATGGTTGGAACGAAATACTGTGCAAGGATAAAAGGAAAAAGTCATGAACACCAAATTATCAGCAAACGAGATGACTCTCGACCCAAGCCTCAAGCTGCGCCCCGTTCAATGGAGCGACCTGAACGCTGTGGCGCAATTGATCTACGACGTTTGCGAAGCGGATGGTGACACCACTGTTGCCGTTACACCCGAGGAACTCAAACACGAATGGGAAACACCCGAATTCGTTCTGGAACGCGACTCCTATCTCGTTGAAACAGCCGACGGACGGATCGTTGGCTTTGAGGAATTCAGTAACGGGCACAAACACGCCATTCTGCATACGGATGGATATGTGCACCCGAATTTCAAAGGACGCGGCATTGGCACGGCTCTATTGCGCACGATCGAAAAGCGCGCGCTCGAAGAGATGAAACTTGCCGAACCGGATGTACGCGTTTCGCTGCGCAGCGGCATCGATAATCGCGATCCATCGAGCCATGACCTGCACCGCACCGAAGGTTATCAACCGCTCCGCTACCACTGGCGCATGGAAATCGTGTTGAACGGCGCACCTGCGGAACCCAGGCTGCCCGAAGGCATTGAATTTCGCCCCTTCATCAAGGGAGAACACGATGTCGCCGTGTGGAACGCTCAGAACGAATCGTTCCGCGATCATTGGGGCAGCCACGATGTGACACTTGAGGAATGGAAGCGCAGCCGCTTCGACGATCCCGAATTCGACCCGACGCTCTGGAAGGTCGCCTGGGACGGCACCGAAGTGGCCGGTTTCTCGATCAACCGCTACCGCATGGGCATCGGCTGGATCCGCACCCTGGGTGTACGCCGTCCGTGGCGAAAACGCGGACTCGGAGAAGCCCTGCTGTATGGGTCTTTCGGTGAATTTTACAGGCGCGGCATGAAAACCATTGGACTGGGTGTCGATGCGCAGAATCCCACCGGCGCAACCCGTTTGTATCAAAAGGTTGGCATGTATGCAGCCAGTGAATTCGTCACCTACGAAAAGGAATTACGCCCCGGCCGCGATGTGGATGAAGAATAAGATCATCACAGCGACACAGATAACGTATTGAAAAGCTCCGCGTCGCTGTGGAAGAAAAAAGAAGGAAAACATGAACGCACTCCTACACAAGGAACATACTGTGGAATTGCCCGCCGGTTATACAACTCGCGGCGCAAATATGAACGATATTGAAGCCTGCCTTGCCATGTTCAATCGCTGGTCCCATGATGTGATCGGGCGCGATGAAATTACCGATGTGCAGGCAATCCGCAATGAATGGGTGTCGCCGAATTTCGACCCGGCAGAGGATATCCGCCTCGTCTTCGCCCCGAACGGAGAAATGGCTGGCTACATCGAAGTATGGACCACTGCCCATCCACCCGTCCACCCATGGATGTGGGGACGGGTCGATCCTGACCATCAGGGCAAAGGCGTTGGCACGTGGTTGATGCATTGGGGCGAGGAACGCGCATTGCGTGTTCTTCCGCGAGTTTCCCCCGAGCTTCGCTTTGCCCCGCGAGTGGGCAGCGTACGCGAGGCAGGGCATGCGAGAAAGCTGTTCGAGAAACTCGGCTTCCAGCACATCCGCAGTTCGTATCATATGCTGATCGAAATGGATGCGCCCGTACCTGAGGCAGTATTCCCCGAAGGCATCACCCTGCGCAGCTATCAGACAGAAGCGGATGCCAAAGCCATTTACATTGCGATGGAAGACTCCTTCCGTGACCATTTCGGCTTTGTCGAGGAACCCGTCGAAGAAGGGCTGAAACGCTTCAAGCATTTTTGGCTCGGTGAAGGGTCTGACACATCCCTGCTGTTCATGGCCATGGATGGAGACCAGGTGGCGGGTATCAACCTCTGCCACCCACATTCGTTCGACGACCCTGAGATGGGCTGGGTTGGCACGTTGGGTGTCCGCCGCCCGTGGCGCAAACACGGACTGGGTCTCGCCCTTCTGCGTCATTCGTTCAATGAGTTCTACCGGCGCGGACTTCGCAAAGTGGGACTCGGCGTCGATGCCCAGAACCTGACCGGCGCCCTGCGACTCTATGAAAATGCAGGCATGCACGTCCATCAGACGTTTGACCAGTACGAGAAGGAACTGCGCCCAGGCGTTGAGATCAGCACCCAAACGTTATCGTAGGAAAGAACCGTGTTCGTTTTATCGTAAATGGGGCAACACTGTTCTCTCAGAAACTCTTAGTGGTATAGAGATGAAAGCACAAATTCAAAGCGAAACGCACATGGAATTGCCCGCGGGCTTCACCGCCCGCGGGGCAGTCATGGATGACCTGGAAGCCAGCGTACAGCTCTTCAATCGCTGCTCCCGCGCCATGATCGGGCGTGATGAGTTCGCCAACACGGAAGCCATCCGTGCTGAATGGCTGGCTCCAGGCGTGGATCTTGCCGAAGATGTTCGTCACATCTTTGCACCGAACGGCAAACTGATAGGTCATATCGAAGTGTGGACAAACTCGACTCCATTGGTTCACCCCGAGCTCTGGGGCCGTCTCGATCCGAAGTATGAAGACCTTGGCATCGGCACATGGATGATCCGTTGGGCTGAAGGACATGCACTGCGCGCCCATTCCAATACATCTTCTGGACTGCGCCTTGCTCCGCGCCTTGGAACATATCGCCATGCAGAAAAAGCCAGGAAGCTATTTGAAGGACTGGGGTACTGGCATGTCCGCAGCATGTATCACATGCTCATTGAAATGGATGCGCCCGTGCCTGAACCGAAGTTTCCCGAAGGCATTACGCTTCGTCCCTACAACCCGGCAACCGATGCGGAAGCTGTATATCTTGCCGAAAACGAAGCCTTCCGTGACCACTTTGGGCATATCGAGAGACCTTTTGAAGAAGGGTTTCGACAGTGGAAACATCGTCGTGAACAATGGGGCTATGACCCAACCTTGTACTTCATTGCGATGGACGGAGACGAGATTGCGGGGACGAACATCTGCCGCACTCATTTCCCTTCTGATGAGGATCGCGGGCTGGTTGGCTCGATCAGCGTTCGCCGTCCCTGGCGGAAACGTGGTCTTGGTCTTGCCCTCCTGAGGCATGCGTTCAACGAATTCTATCGACGCGGCAAACGCAAAGTGGGTCTGGGCGTCGATGCCCAGAACCTGACCGGCGCCCTGCGTCTGTATGAAGCCGCTGGGATGCATATCGAACAGGCATATGACTATTACGAAAAGGAACTGTGCCCTGGTACTGAAATCAGTGTACAATCTCTTTCGTAAGATAAACCTAGATGGCCTTGCGAAGGCTTAAAATCTTCGCAAGGCTTGTCCCAAATCAATTTTCAAGAGGAGAGTATCCATGAATATTCGTTGCTCTTTTTGCCAGACACCCTACGCCATCAGTCGCGTTCAAATTCTCGACGCCCTGCAGGAAGTGGATGCCGGAAAACTCAGTCACTACGACGCCCACTGCCCGCGCTGCCGACGCGCCACGAGAATTCCACGTCAAAAGCTGGAAATGGCCATGCCAAATTGGAAGGATGAGCTCAAGTCTTTTGAAAAAGAGATGAAGCAGCACCCCCAACAGGAAGCGCCTCTTCCCAAGCCGGAGGAGACTCCCACTGCCGAGATAGCACCTACGCCAAAACCGGCTCCCGCTAAAAAGCCCGCCAAAGCCGCGGCGGCACCCAAGGCAAAGACTGCCACCGAAAAGAAGCCTGCCGCCAAGAAAAGCAAATGAGCATTCGCGCAGTCTTCTTTGACCTGGGCGGCGTCATCGTCCGCACAGAATACCAGGCGCCGCGCCAGCAATTGGCAGAGCGTTTGGGCATGGAGTACGACGATCTTGACCGCCTCGTCTTCAACAGCGAAACCGGGCAACAAGCATCGGTTGGCACGATCACCGCACTCCAGCACTGGGACTCTGTGATGAAGCGGTTGAAACGTCCACGCGAGGAAATGCAATCAATTCGCGATGCATTCTTCGCCGGCGATATCATCGACCGTGAGATCCTGGAATTTCTACGTTCCCTGCGCGGTACCTGCAAAACAGGTCTCATCTCGAACGCCTGGAGCGACCTGCGCGAGTACATGACACGGGAAAAAATGATCGACGCCTTCGACCACATAATCATCTCTGCTGAGGTGGGCGTGGCGAAACCTGAAGCGAAGATCTTCCAGATCGCACTGGAACAGGCCGGGGTGAGTCCGAACGAAGCGGTATTCGTCGACGACTTCTACGTCAATATTGAAGGCTGCGAAAAAGTTGGTATCAAGGGCATACACTTCAAAGATGCCCAGTCTGCCCTGGCACAATTGAAAATACTTCTATAACAGCGATCGTCCTGCGCGGGCATCACCGCGGACGTCGCCCCCACAGGACCAGGTATGTTCACTCAACAAAAAACAATTTTGCGTGATCTTGGCAATGGCCTGATCATACGACGTGCGACACCAGAAGATGCCGATGCGCTGGCTGAATTTAACGGCAGCATCCACGGCGACAGCCCAGAAGATGCTGCACGTGTCAGTGCATGGACCCATGACCTGTTGGCACGTCCACACCCTACCACAAGCGCCAGTGATTTCACCATCGTCGAAAATACATTCACGGGACAAATCGTCTCGTCGGTGGGGCTCATCTCGCAAACATGGACGTATGAGGACATCGAGTTTGGCGTTGGTCGTCCTGAACTGGTCGGCACTGATCCTGAATTCCGCGATCGCGGACTGGTACGCGCTCAATTCGACGTGATCCACGACTGGAGCGCAGGACGCGGTCACTGGGTGCAGGCGATCACGGGCATTCCCTATTACTACCGTTTGTTCGGCTATGAAATGGCCCTCGACCTGGCAGGACGCCGCTTTGGTTTTGAGCCAGTGGTACCAAAGCTGAAGGATGGCGAAGCGGAACCGTATCGCATCCGCGAAGCAACACAGGCAGATCTTGGTTTCATCGCAGACGTGTACAACCACGCGATCCAACGCCACATGATCGCCTGTACCCGCACGCCTGAAATCTTCAACTACGAACTGAATGGGCAAAGCGAAAAGAGTCTCAACCATCACCATTTTTACATGATCGAAGATTTGTCCGGTGAACCGGTAGGGTACTTCCAACACACCCATTTTCTCGGTATGACAGGACTCACCGCGGTCTGGTATGAACTTAAACCGGGGGTATCATGGCTGGCTGTCACGCCATCGGTTATCCGTCATCTATGGAATACGGGGCAGGAATATGCCCGCCAGGACGGAAAAATTTGTACATCGTTTGGGTTCATGCTCGGTGCACAGCATCCCGTATATGAGGTATTGGGGCGCCATCTTCCTTCTGTGGTCAATCCGTATGCCTATTATTTACGCGTTGCCGATGTGACCGGTTTTCTCAAGCACATCAAACCCGCCCTCGAAAAAAGGATCGCACAGTCCATTGCCGTCGGGCACAGCCGCGAGATCAAGATCAGTTTCTATCGCACCGGGTTGAAACTGGTGATCGAAAAAGGGAAGCTGTCTGCCATTGAACGATGGAAGCCATTACCCCATGATGGAGGTAACGCTGCCTTCCCCGAACGGACCTTCCTGCAAATTCTTTTTGGCTATCGCAGCCTCGACGAACTGCGCCAATCATTCCCCGATTGCTGGTATGACAACGAAGAAACCCGCGCGCTGATCAACATTCTGTTTCCCAAAAAACTATCGGATGTTTTCCCGGTGGCGTGAAGTAAGCCATTGAAACACAGAGACTCGAAGATGCGGAGTTTTATATTCGCTGTGTCTTGGTGTCTCCGTGATACATCGCTTTTACCAATATGGAGTCTAAAATGAGAGTCTTAATTTTCCTTTCCACTTTGTCTTTGCAGAAGGGAGAGATCCCCGCTCAATGATTCGCCCGTCATCACAATGACATAGCCTTAAAAAAGGAAAATCATGTTTCGCAAGTTTGACGCTTACAAGTTATATCTGGCGCTTCAGTTCCTCACCGGTCTATTCTTCAGCATGATCTTCATCGTTGCATCACTGTATGAAGCCACTGTTGCCGGGCTGACCGGCACTCAATTGGTGCTGGTGGGAACCGCTCTTGAAGTGACCATTCTACTTTTTGAGGTCCCAACCGGGATCGTCGCCGACGCCTACTCGCGCAGGCTGTCCATCATTATCGGTTACCTGCTAATGGGACTCGGCTTCCTCGTCGAAGGTTTGTTCCCCATCTTCAGCATGATCCTGCTCACCCAGTTACTATGGGGCGTGGGATACACCTTCACCAGCGGCGCCACCCAGGCCTGGCTCTCCGATGAGATCGGCGAAGAGAACGCCAACCGCGCCTTCCTGCGCGGCAATCAATATGACCTGGCAGGATCGCTGGTTGGCATGCTGCTGGCCATTCCGATCGGCAATATCGCGGTAAACACCCCCATCCTCGTGGGTGGAACGGCAGTGGCTGGCATTGGCATTCTGCTGATGCTGTTCATGCCCGAAAACGGTTTCCACCCCACGCGCCCGGAGGATCGCAACTCCCTCCAACACATGGGCGATATTTTCAAGAAAGGGATCGCAGCCGTCCGCTCGCGCCCGGTGCTGCTCTCGGTGCTTGGAATTGGTTTCATCTACGGCCTGTACTCAGAAGGCTGGGACCGCCTATGGGTGAAATACCTTGTCGATCACTTCACCCTGCCAAGTCTTTTTGGCATGAACGAAGTGGCCTTTTTTGGTTTCCTGCGGGCCGGCGGTATGCTGCTTTCGATCGTTGTCACACGCCAGGTGGAAAAGCGGCTCGACGCCAGCCATGCCCCATCCATTGCCCGCGCAATGGTTTGGATCACAGTATTGCTGTCTGCAGCCATTTTCGCCTTTGCGTTTTCGCCGGCCCTGGCCATCAGCATTCTTGCAGTGACATCGGTGAGCATTCTGCGCAATGTGATGGGACCGTTATACAGCGCCTGGGTCAACCAGCGTCTGGACTCAGACACCCGTGCCACGGTCATCTCCATGTCGGGCCAGGTGGATGCCATCGGCCAGATCGCAAGCGGACCCGTGGCAGCGTTGATCAGTCTGTCATCTGTTCGTGCGGCGATCACGATGGCGAGTCTGCTGCTCACTCCAGCTCTACCGTTGATCGCGCGGGCCAACCGCCTGCACGCGGAGGATGCAGCCAACACACCTCTCCCAGATGTGCAACCTGCGGATTAAGTAAAAAATACGGGCATGGAGAACCATGCCCGTATTGATTTAACAGCCTATAATCGCTCCATGCTGCGCAACTTTTACCTTCACTACATCCAACCCATCCGCACATTCAACCGCGACGCACGCCTCTTCCTGTGGACAACCGTCATCAACGGCATCATCTTGAGTGGCTGGCAGTTATTCTTCAACATTTATATGCTCGAAAGCGGCTTCACCCGCGACTTTCTCGGAATCATCAATTCACTGCCATCGCTCACGGCGTTACTACTCGGCATTCCGATCGGGCGTCTCTCAGACCGCATGGGACGCAAACAGGCCATTATGATCGGCATCCTGTTCTCAAGCTTTACTTTTTTAGGACAGGTCACATTCAAACAACCTGCCGTCATCATTCTCATGGCGGCCCTGACCGGCATCTTCAACATGTTCGTCATCGTCAGCACCTCGCCGTTGATGATGAAACTCTCGAATATAGAAAATCGCACACTGCTCTTTAGCCTCAATTACGGATTGCAAACCCTGGCCGGCGCAGTGGGGAGTCTCTTTGCCGGGCAGTTGCCCGCGTTGTTCGGGTCGGTGTTGGATGTGGGCGCGACGAGTGCGACCGCCTACCAGGTCGTGCTTGTTATCACGCTTCTACTCGGGACGACTGCCCTTATTCCGCTCTGGCTGCTGCGTGAACCGGAGACGAATCAGACTCAGCCGGAGGCTGGAGCTCGTGCAACCGGCCTGTTCTCCGGCCTGACGCGGATGATCGTCAAGCTGGCTACGCCAAACTTTTTGATCGGAATCGGGGCGGCCATCCTGATCCCGTATATGAATGTCTTCTTCAAAGATCGGTTTGATATTTCGGACTCGCTGCTGGGACTGCTCTTCAGCCTGTCTTCACTTTTCATCGGCATTGGAAGTCTGATCGGGCCGCGTCTTTCCACGCGGTTGGGCGGCAAGATACGCACGGTGGCATTTACCCAGCTCGGCAGCATGGTCTTCATGCTCATGATCGGATTCGTCCCATCGTTGTGGATCGCGGGGTTCGCCTTTCTCATGCGCGCCGCGTTGATGAACATGTCTGCGCCGTTATATTCCGCCTTTTGCATGGAGCAGACACCTGAACATCAGCAGGGACTTGCCAGCAGTGTGCTCAACGTGGCATGGCTCATCGGCTGGTCGGTGGGACCGTATATCTCGGGTGTGGTGCAGGAACGCTATGGATTTTCGCCGCTGTTCATCACAACCACGATCTTGTATCTGCTGGCCGTCGGCGTGATGTGGAAGATGTTCCATCAAAGTGAAAAAACACAATCACAATCGCTGACGGCATCCGCATAAAAACATACTTCAGCACAAGATCACGACCGCAGATCGCCAAAGCTTTGCACGGATTTTTGTCGGTCCGGCACACGCTGTAGCGATATGGTTTTCTCAAAACCCGATGTTTTTGAGAAAATCGAATACAGTCCTGTTGAACTGCTCCGGACGCTGCAGCGGCGCGAAATGGCTCACACCGGGCAATAGGACGAGTGTGGCGCCTGGGATGGTTTGCGCCAGATATTCAGCATGTTCCTGCTTGATGAACTCATCGAATTCGCTCTGCACGACCGTCACGGGAACCTGGATACGAGTTAGATCATCAGCAGAATAATTCGGCTGGGTGCTCTGCATCACGCCAACAGCATTCGAAAAGTCATCGAACCCATCCGGTGTAACAGATAACCGCGCATAATCCAGTTTATGGCGGGCAATGCACCTCCCAAGAATAGGTGTGAATTCAAATTCCTTTGTGCCACTGGGGTCCATGTTACAGGCAAAGAAAAAGACACCTGCTACACGTTCAGGATGTTGATCGGCAAGGATCAACGATATGCAGGCGCCATCGCTCCAACCGATCAAGGCTGCTCTTTCGATCTTCAAGGCATCCATTACAGCCAAAACGTCAGACACCATCAACTCATATGAATATGGCCTTTCATCGCGCGTGCTGCGGCCATGTCCGCGGCTGTCGATGACAATGGGAAGATATCCATGTTCCACCAAGGCCGGGACCTGCCTCCCCCAGTTGCCGCTGTGCCCCAACCCGCCATGCAGAAGGATGATCGGTAAACCAGCGCCAAACGCAGCATACCAAATGCGGGCGCCATCGTGCTCGATATAGCCCTGCACACCTATATCTGGTAAAACAACGCCTTCTGCTTCGAAATGGATCAACTCGTCATCATGCATGGATGCCGGGTCTCCATTTCATGTTCATATAAAGTTTGCCGCCTTCGAGTTCATCGAGCATCTGGTTCAGGCGTTTCTGTCTCGTGGTTTCCAGCCTGGCGCGATTGATCCAGCCGATGTAATCGTTGCGTTGATAGGGCGGGCGGGCATTGTAGGCATCCATCAATCCACGGGAATCAATGGCAATACGGATAAACTCGGGCATTTCATAACGCAGACGTGTCGGCATGGGTCGCCTCATTTCTTGAGCACACACAACGCCTGGCGGATCTCGCCCAGATGGTACGCCGTATGCACAACAACCGCCATCGAACCGCCAATGGAATCCTCGTTCCATACGGGATTTTCTTCGAACATTTTGCGGATGCGGTGGTAGGCATCTTTCAGTTTATTTTTGTACCCGTCCCACTCCTCTG